>Ga0210392_10000955_pt1 | contig 15838 bp, 6 predicted proteins | sample IncBWC30OmetaG_FD_161057 | JGI IMG/M metagenome (GOLD analysis project Ga0210392, IMG submission 161057) | Forest soil microbial communities from Barre Woods Harvard Forest LTER site, Petersham, Massachusetts, United States - Inc-BW-C-30-O ...
CGAAGCGCCGTGCGACTTCACCGCCGAGCATGCCGCCGATCGTGCGGTGCACGTTGCGCACTGGCAGATCGAGCCGCACGTGCTCGCGCTTCTCGAGCGCGGGCTTACAGCGCTCGATCAGCATCACGTCGAGCGCCGAGCTCAGACCGTGATCTTGCTCGATGGATTTACTAACGCCGACACCGGCGCGCGCGCCGGCTGGCATCAGCACATCCGAGAAGTCGAGCTTGGAAGCTTTCCAGTGCTTCACGTTCGTCTTCTGACGGATTCGGTCGACTTGACCAACCATCTCTTGAATGGTGCGGAAGCCGAGCGAGGCCATGATCTCGCGAGTTTCCTCGGCGACGTAGAACATGAAGCGCACGACGTGCTCCGGTTGCCCCGTGAACTTCGCGCGCAGCACCGGATCCTGCGTTGCGATGCCGACCGGACAGGTGTTGAGGTGGCATTTGCGCATCATGATGCAGCCGGACGCGACCAGCGGCGCCGTCGCAAAGCCGAACTCTTCCGCGCCCAGGAGGGCGGCGTACACGACGTCCCGCCCGGTGCGCATTTGGCCGTCCGCTTGCAAGAACACGCGGCTACGCAAGTCGTTCTTGACCAGCACCTGGTGAGTTTCGGCCAAGCCGATCTCCCATGGAATGCCCGCGTGTTTGATCGAGGTCAGCGGTGAGGCACCCGTGCCGCCATCGTGGCCGGCGATCAAGATCACGTCGGCGTGGGCTTTGGCCACGCCCGCTGCGACCGTGCCTACGCCGGCTTCGGCGACCAGCTTGACGCTGATGCGCGCGCGCGGGTTGACCATCTTCAAGTCGAAGATCAGCTGCGCTAGATCTTCGATCGAGTAAATGTCGTGATGCGGGGGAGGCGAGATCAGCGTGACGCCCGGAGTCGAGTGGCGCGTCTTGGCGATGATGGCGTCCACCTTGTGGCCGGGTAGCTCGCCGCCTTCGCCGGGCTTGGCGCCTTGCGAGACTTTGATCTGCAGCTCATCGGCGTTGACCAGGTAGTACGTGGTCACCCCGAAGCGACCCGACGCGACCTGCTTGATCGCGCTGCGCCGGAAATCGCCGTTGGCGTCTTTTTGATAGCGTTCGTCGCGCTCGCCGCCTTCGCCGGTGTTGCTCTTGCCACCAATACGGTTCATCGCGATCGCCAAAGTCTCGTGAGCTTCGCCGCTGATCGAGCCGAAGCTCATCGCGCCGGTCGCAAAGCGTTTGACGATCTCCGTGGCCGGTTCGACCTCGTCGATCGAGATGGGCTTGTCGCTCTCGACCAAGTCCCACATCCCGCGCAGGGTGATGAGCCCCATCGTCGAGATTTGCGAGTTGATCAAGGCCGCGTACTCCTTGTAGCTCTTGACGTCGTCCTGGCGGACCGCGCGCTGCAGCGCAGCAACGGTGCCGGGATTCCACAAGTGCCGCTCGCCCTGTGCGCGGAAGGCGTACTGCCCGCCGATGTCGAGCATGGGCGAAGCTTCGGTGACCTTCGGGTAGCTGCGTTCGTGCCGCAGACGGCACTCTTCGGCCAGCACATCGATATCGATGCCGGAAATCCGCGACGAGGTCCCGGTGAAGTAAATATCGATCACTTCCGGAGATAGCCCGATGGCCTCGAAGATCTGCGCGCCCTGATAGCTCTGTAGGGTGCTGATGCCCATCTTGCTCATCACTTTGAGCAAGCCCTTGTTGATCGACTTGATGTACTTGGTCTGAGCCTGCACCGGCTCTTTGAGGCTGGGGAACGTGCCGTCGCGCACCATCTGGCTCACGGTCTCGAGCGCCAAATACGGGTTGATGGCGCCCGCGCCGTAGCCGAGCAGCAAGGCGAAGTGATGCACTTCACGAGCGTCGCCGGCTTCGATGATGATGCCCACCTTCATGCGCGTACCGTTGCGCATCAGATGATGATGAACCGCGCCGGTCGCGAGCAAGCTCGGCACGGGTGCCATCTTCTCGTTCGAGCCGCGGTCGCTCAAGATGATCAGCCCGTGACCGTTCAGCACGGCCAGCGACGCTTGACGACACAGCTCGTCGATCGCCGACTTCAACCCTTCGCCGCCCTCGTCGACTGGGTACAGCATCGGGATGGTTGGGGGCAACCGCACTTGCTGCAAGTGCGTTTCGCGCAGCTTCGCCAGATCACTGTTGGTCAGGATCGGGTGCGGCAGCTCCAGCATCTGTGCCTGATCTGGCAGCTCGAACAGGATGTTGCCTTCGCCACCGATGTACGCTTTCAGGCTCATCACCAGCTCTTCGCGGATCGGGTCGATCGCCGGGTTGGTGACCTGGGCGAAGTGCTGCTTGAAGTAATTGAACAAGAGCTGCGGGCGATCGCTGAGCACGGCCAAGGGCGTGTCCGTGCCCATCGAGCCGCGCGGCTCGTCGCCCTTCTCGGCCATCGGCGCCATCAGGAAGCTCAGATCTTCCTGGGTGTAACCGAAGGTCTTCTGACGCTGCACGAGCGACGCGTATTCGCGGTTCGTAGCGGTGGGGGGCGAGACGTCGATGTCCGCGAGCGAGATCTTGTTGTCGCGCAGCCATTTCCCGTACGGGCGACCTTTGCAGATCGCGTCCTTGATCTCTTCGTCCTCGACGATGCGGCCGAGCTCGGTGTCGACCAGGAACATGCGCCCGGGCTCGAGCCGCCCTTTGCGCTCGATGTTCTCTGCGGGGAACTCCAGCACGCCGGTCTCTGACGCGAGCACGACCAGGCCGTCTTTCGTGATCGTGTAACGCGCGGGACGCAGACCGTTGCGGTCGAGCATGCCGCCAATGCGCTTGCCGTCCGTGAACGTCAGTGCGGCGGGGCCGTCCCACGGCTCGACCAGGCACGAGTGGTACTCATAGAACTCACGCTTGTGCGCCGGCATCAGTTCGTCGCTCTGCCAGGCCTCCGGCACGAGCATCATCATCACGTGGGGCAAGCTGCGACCCGCGTGCAGCAGCAGCTCGACTACGTTGTCGAGCATGGCCGAATCGCTGCCCCCCGGGGTAATCGTGGGCAGGATGTGGCGCACGTCTTCGTCGAAGACTTCGCCGTCGAACAGCTGCTCACGAGCGGCCATCCACGCTGCGTTGCCGCGCACGGTGTTGATCTCGCCGTTGTGCGCGAGCATGCGGAACGGCTGAGCCAACTCCCAAGTGGGGAAGGTATTGGTGCTGAAACGCTGATGCACCATGGCCAGAGCGCTGACCATCCGCTCGTCCTTGAGCTCGATGTAGAACTCCGCCAACTGCTCTGCCAAAAGCAGGCCCTTGTAGATGATCGTGCGCGACGAGAGGCTCGGAATATAGAACGAGCCTTTGCCTGCGAGGCTCGTCTCGCGCACGGTACGCTCGGCCCATTTGCGAATCACGAACAGCTTGCGCTCGAAGGTCGCGTCGTCCTCACAGGTCGAACCGATGAACACTTGGCGGATCACCGGCGCGCTCTCGCGAGCCGCCGGACCGAGCACGCTTTCGTTGACGGTGACGTCGCGCCAACCGATCAAGCGTTGGCCAGTGCCGAAGATCTTGTCCTCCAGGATCTGCTGACAGCGGCGGCGCTCTTTGCGATCGCGCGGCAAAAATACACAGCCTACGCCGTACTTGCCCGCCTCCGGTAGCTCGATGTCCGCCGCGTCACAGGCGTGACGGAAGAACGCATCCGGGACCTGAATGATGATGCCCGCGCCGTCGCCGGTCAGCGGGTCACAGCCGGTGGCGCCGCGGTGCACCAGGTTGAGCAGGATGTCGATGCCCTTCTTGACGATATCGTGCGAGGCCTCGCCCTTGATATTGGCCACGAAGCCAACACCGCAGGCGTCGTGTTCGAACTGGGGATCGTAGAGTCCTGAGCGAGGCGGAAGTGTCATAGCTGTGCTCGATGTCGGGGATTGCGTTGAAAGGTGGGGCCTGCTTGGGTGCGGCGCCTGGTTCGATACGACGGGCTCTGAGGGGCGCGACCGGCGGACGCCAAGTATATGGCGATCGCCGGGCCGGGGCAGTCGAAGCTTCGCCGATTTTCTGGCACGAACTCAGGCCGCATACAACAGGCTTCTGGGCCGGGCCAACGAATGCAGCTCATGAAATCTACAGGGCTTTCCGCCCTCGTGGGAGTCTGCCAGGCAACTTAGACAATGAACGGCTGCCACGGCGCTGCCGGCCGGCAGGTCGGTCTAATCGGGTTAGGCGCGGCTCTGGACGTGGCAGGCGGAGACGAAGCCGCACTGGGCCTTTCGACACGCCGGCTCAGCGATGCCTGGCCAGGCGTCGTGGAAGCGCGCCTCGACCAGCCGGGTACCGAGCTCGAAGAAGTCGAATGAGCCTGCAGTCTGCCAGTCTGGCTCGTTGTCTTGGCCTAGAAGATGGACGAGCCCGGTGCGCACGCGGTCGGTTCGGTAGTGTCGCCGCGCGGCTTCGCGGTAGGCCGCCAACTGGAATGAATAGCGGTCTTCGTCGCCGCCGCGCGAGCGCTTGTAGTCGATGACGTCGACGCTGCCGTCAGTGCGCTCGATCACCAGGTCGAGCGTCGCCTTGAGCACCACGGTAGCTGCGAGTAGTGCCGGGTCCGGTGCGCTCTGCCGCGGTCGCAGCGCGAACAGCTCCAACTGGCCGGGCGCGACGCGGCGGCCTCGGGATTTTCCGGACGTTGCGATTGGAGGGTCTTCGACGGCCAGGCTGTTCTGCGGGGTGCGGAACGGAATGCCTAACGAAAGCTCGCGCAAGATGTGTGAGCCGTCCTCTTGAACCGAACGCGCGTAGGCGCCGCTGAGGAACCGCGCGATCCCGCGCGCGGTGCCGGTGCTCGACTCAGCTTCCGGATCGAGGCCTTCGCGAGCCAGGGCCTGTAAGATCTCGGCGTCGTCGACCGGAGCGCCCCAGCGCGCCGCCGGAAACGCTTCCAAGACTCGGTGCGCCGCGCTGCCCAAGGCGCGGGGGTCTTCGCGACCGCTGACGACCGCCGGCCCCTGGCCCAGACGCGGCTCAGCGATGTTGAACAAATGACTGAGCTCGAAGCGACGCGCGCAGATTGCGAAATCGGACAACGCCGTTACGCCGATAGTGGCTAGGGTCACGCGCGGCCGCGCGGGCCGCTCCGGCGGCGGCGCCGGGGCAGTGTCGCTGGGCGTCGTGGAGAGTGGCAGCTCGTCCAGCAAGCTGCACGCTGCGAGGCGCTGCACGCCCGGGATTGCGTCGAGCCGCTCGCCAACGGCAAGCACCGACGCGGCGAGCGAGTCCGCCCGGAATTTCCCGGCCGGCAGTACGATTGCAAGGTGATTGCGCGCGCGCGTCAACGCCACGTAGGACAGCCGCTGTCGTTCGGCCCGGGCGCGCGCCTGCGAATCTTCGGTGGCGCGACGCAACAGTGGCGTGGCGAGTGTGCCTGCCTCGGTGATGTGCCGAATCACGAGCGACGTGTCGCGCTCGCCGCGGAGCAGCGAAATCGGGGCGGAATTCGGCCGCTCGGAGGACCCCGTGTCCAGCACGATCGTGGTCGGGAAGGCCAGACCCTTGCTGCCGTGAATCGTGAGCAGGCGCACCGCGTCGTCGTCGCCGGAAAACACCGCGGCCTCGGCTTCATCGGTCTCATTGTCGATTTGCCGCTGTAACCAGCGTACGAAACTCTGCAAGCTGCCGCCTTGGCGCGCTGCGATCTCGAGCAAGCGCTGCACATTGCCGAAGCGGGTACGACCGCGCGGCAGCAGCGCGTACAAGGCCTCGAGCTGGAAGCGATCGACGATCATCGCCAAGGCGTCGCGCGGCGAGAGGCGCGGCGCGACCTGCTCGAGCTCCATGAGCCGCTCGCGCAACGTATTTACTGCGTCGCGTTCGGAGGGATCGCTGAGCCGCGCGGTGTCCCAGTCGCGCGCCGGATCGAGACCGCGTCGCGGCGTCGACTGCTCGGCGAGCGCGCGATCGCTGAGCCCGCCCAGCGGACCGCGTGCCACGACGGCCAGCGCGTGGCGATCTCCAGGATCGATCTGCAGGCGCAACGCGGCAAACAAGTCCCGCACCTCGGGGGTGGCGTACAAAGCACGCCCGGCGACCACGAACGGGATATGCAAGCGATCCAGCGCCAGCTCGAGCAGCGGCAGCGTGGATCTTCGGCGCGCCAGCAGCGCAATGTCTGAAAAGGGCGTGCCAGTGCGGGACAGCCGCGCGCACAGACCGGCGGCGGCGAAGGCGCTACGCAACGCGCCCTCGGCGTTTCGCACCACGGCCGGGGCGGTCGGGTTCGGCGTTTGGCCGTCGTCTTCGACCAAGGTGACTGTGCCGTGCGGTTTGTCTTCGTAGATCGCCGGTAGCACGAGCGCCTCGGCCGGCGTGTAACGGATCTCGAACGCGCGCTCCGGGCGTTCGCAGAAGTCTGCCCCGGCAATCACGTTGACGGCTTCTAGGATTGCCCGGGAAGAGCGGTAATTCTCGGTCAGAGTGTGAAAGTCGGCGACTGGAGCTGTGCTCGTCGAAACACCGCGCAGCTCGAGCTGTTCGGCGGCGGCCGCGCCGGCCAGCTCGGCTGCGAGTTGAGCAAACACCGAAACCTCCGCGCCGCGGAACGCATATATCGACTGCTTGCGGTCACCAACCACGACCAGCCCGCGCGGACTGATGTCGCTCGGCGAGGGCACGTTGCCCGCGCGGCGCCGCGCGCTCGATTTCTGCTGCTCGCGAAGCAAGAGCAGCAGATCGCGCTGTACGCGGCTCGTGTCCTGAAACTCGTCGACGAGCAGCACCTCGATCTTCTGGCCCGCAGCTCGGGCGAGGTCGGGATGATCGCGCAGCCCGTCCCGTGCCAGCCGGAGCACGTCGCCAAACCCGAGCGTGCCGTCGTTGCGACGTCGTTTGATCAGCTCCGCTTGGATTTTCGCCAAGAGCTCGTTTGCTCCTCGCGCGTCGCTGTCGAGCTGTTCCGCGCGCTCTGCGTGCAGGACTAGCGAGAGTAGCCGTTCGCGCTTGGTTGCTCCCGAGAGGCTATCTTGAAACGTCTCCAAGTTGTCCCAAAAGGGCAAATTCTTAATGGCCTTCGCCGCACGAACTTCTGCGAACTCGCCCAAGGCCACGCGCAGTCCGACAAAATCCCGCACCTCGAGCGTGTTCAGCGCGGCCCTTGCCGGTCCGGTCAACGCGCAGGGCTCAGCGACGACGATGCTCTGACACACCGCACGCAGCGCGGCGAGCTGGCGAGCCGCATCGGCGACGTGGTTGCCGGTGCGGAGCGCCTCAGCGGGCAAGCCCTCTTCGTCCAACCGCCCGAGCAAGACCGTGATCTCGTTGCGGGCTCGATCCAGCCCGAAGCAAGCGTCGAGCAGTCGCGATGCAGCGCTCGACAAGGGGCCAGAGAGCGCTCCGTCGAGCACGTCGTCGATGCTGCGTTCGGCGCCCGAAAATGCCTGTTCTTCATCCAAAATCGAGAAATTGGGTGAGAGCCCGAGCTCGAGCGCGTGCCGCCTGAGGATGCCGGCGGCGAGGCCGTGCAGGGTATCGATGGTGGCGCGCGGCAGTTCCTCGAGCACGGCGCGCGCGCGCGTTGACAGCTCTTTTGCGGAGATGCCGCGTTCGGCGGCCAGCGCGGCGAGCGAATCGTCTTCGGCGGTTTCGGGCTTCGATAACACGTGCAGCCGTGATTCGAGCCGTTCGCGAATTTCGGCGGCAGCGGCGCGCGAAAACGTGGTGGCCACGATGCGCTCGCTCGGAACCTGCTTGCCATCCGCGCTCAGGCCTAGCGCAAACGCGAGGTAGATCCCGGTCAGGAGCTGCGTCTTGCCGGTGCCAGCGCTGGCGGCGATCACGGCGTTCCGTTCCAAGCCCGGTAAACTCATTCGCTCGCCTCGTGAGGGGCCGACAACGGGCGGCGGCAAATATCACGCGCGTCACAATGCTCGCAGCTCCCCGGCGACGCTGGCCTGGCGGGCACGAGGCCAGCGCGCAGGCCGAGCAGCAACTCTTCTGCTCGCACTAGCTTCTCGGTGATGGCCGAAGTGTCGGGCTCGCTCTCTTCGAGCGCCGCTTTCCACTCGGGCTTGCGACGTTGCAGACTCAAATACCCGGAGCTGACGCGGCTTGCGTGGTATTGCTCGGCGACCTTCTTAGCGTACAGCCAAGGCTGAAACAGCTGCTCGCCGTGCTCGCCCGTGAGGCGCACCGAACCGGTCTTGTAGTCGATGATGCGCACGACACTGCCGTCGCTATTGCGATCGATGCGATCGATGCGCCCGGACACGAAGTGCGCGCCGACGGGTAGGGAAGTCCACTCCTGGTTCTTGCCGAAGGCGCGTTCGGCTTCGGCGAACCAGACGCCGTCGCTATTGGCGAATGACCAGCGTAGCAGTGCCGCGACATCTTCGATGGCCGCGGTTAGGGCTGCTCCGCGCAGTTTGCTGCTCACTTGCGCGCGTAAGAATGCGTCTGCACGCTCGAGCGCTTCGCGCTCGAGGTCGGCCGGCTCGCGAGAGCCGAAGTACTCGCGTGTGCCTGTCAAGGCGACGGCCAGGGCTTCGTGGATCAGAGTGCCGCGCTCGCGCGCGCTGAGCCCGTCGCCCACTGCCTCGTCGCGGACTGTTCGCAGCACGACGCCGGAAAACCCCAAGAATGCGCAGCGCGCGTAACGCTCGAGCTGCGTTAGCGCGAGCGGACGCTCGGCATCACCGCCAACCCAGCGCTCCAGCGGGCCGGCAGCGCCGTTATCGAAGCTGAGCGGTGTTTCGGGGTCACCGTAGAAGGCCTGACGGCGAAGCTCCGAGTCCGCACGCATGCGCACTTCGGTGCTCGCCGCGCGTAGAGGCACGACGCGTCGAGCGTCGCGGTCGAGCGGTGATGCCGGCTCGATCAGCGTTCCGCTCGGGTTCAGATTCATGATCAAGCGGCTCGCGCCGCTGCTGCCACGGGCGTCGCGCGTAGCCCACGTGACTACGACGTGCTCTGCGCGGGACATCGAGCTTGCCAGAGCGAGCCGAGCGAACATGGCACGGTCCGCTGCGGTCGGTGGCCGGCTATGAGCTGGCAGCTGGTCGATCAGATCTGAGTCGAGCACGCCGTCCGAGCTCGAGCTTTGCCAATCCAGCGTCGACGACGCGGCGCGACACACGATCAATAAATCCCAATCGAGCCCGGCTACCTCCGCGGCCCGCGCGATGCGTAACGTGCCGGCGCGCGCCGCGCCTTGGCTGGGTCCGACGGAAGCCAGCGCAGTCGCAAATTCCTGCGCGAAATCAGCCAATTCCAGGGCCTCATCGGCAAGGCCTAGCAGCTCGGCGGCGGTCACTACTCGTTCCAGCGCCAAGTCGATCGCGCGGCCGGCGCGCGCATTTTGACCCAGCGCTGCGAGCGGCGCGTGATCGCTACGCTCCGCATAGACGATGGCTTGCCTCAACCCGCGGCGTGAAGCAGACAATAGCCCAAGCTCCGCGAACAATTCGCGCCACCGTTCACGAAAGACGCGACGCGTGCTGACGGCTCGCAGCCGTTCGAAACGTGCGAACAGAGCCGACAGAATTTGGTGAGCGACATCAAGCGCCTCGCGCGCTCGTTCGTCTTCCGGCTCCAAGCGACGGCGTCGCGTTTCGATGGCCGATAAGAGCTCGCCGCCTCGGTCGACGCGCACAGGCAGGCGCGCGATCGCAGCCACGAAATTGACGCGCGGTTTGTAGCCGAGTAGCGCACTAATCTCGAGGTCTGGGGCACGCAGCACGTCCACCAAGCCGTCGCGCAACAATGGCCCTTGTGCCAAACGGATCAACTCGAGCGCGGCATGCGCCTCGGGGGCGGAGCTGGTGGGCCTGCCCCAGGCTTCACTGAAGGGCAGCTGAGCTAGAGTGAGCTCGGAGCGCAACGGTTCGAGAAAAGCGTCGGCGGCGTCGACCGGGACGATCGCGATTCTGTCCAGCGCCGCGCCGCGCGCTAGGGCGTCGAGCACCGACCGGGCAACGGCGCGCGCTTCGCTCGCCTCGTGCGCCGCTTGAATCACGGTCGGCGCCGCGCGTCCCGGGTGGGGCTCGGCGAATTCGAGCTCCGGAGGGTCGTTGTCACTCGCCCAACGTTGTTCGAAACGACTAGCGATCGCCGCGACCGCGTCGCGTAAGCCGTCCCCCAGATCGGCACGCACCGTCGGCAGCTCGACCACTACGCCGCCCCCTGCGCTCGCGCGAAGCTTGCGATGCAGCGCCTCGATCAGCGCAAAATCGCCGTTTTCCCAGTGCGACACGCCGCGCACGCGGGCCCGCACGACTCCGTCCAGCTCACGAATCGATACGCTGTCCAGCGCGCGCGCCGCAAGCCAGGCGTTTTCGCGTTCGTCACGCAAGCCGAGCTCGGCCAGGCGTTGATTCGTGCGCTGCAGAGCGTCGCCGAGCAGGACGCCGCGCGCGCCGCCAGCTCGTGCAACATCTACCGAGCGAGCGCCGGCGCGCCGTAGCTGCCCCAGTGCGTCGTCCACTGCGAGCGCCAGGGCGGTTGGCTGCCCGCGCAAAGTCCGCCGCGCCAAGAGCCGCGTGGCTTCGAGCGATGCCTCACGTTGTTCCGGCGCGGCAGCCTCGAGCACGCGAGCCTCGAGCTCGCGCAGAGTCGAGACTCGCGCTCCGACTGCCGCTTCGCGCTCTGCTTGGCGCTCGCTCGCTACCAGGACGAGCTCGGACGGAGTCTGGCGGTCGAGAGTCACCTCGTGCGACTACCGGCGCCTGCAAACTCCGTCAAGGCGCGCCGCGCGCGCCGCGGACATTCAACGTCAGTGCGGTTTGCGTTTTTCGGCTTCGTCGCGAGAGCCTTCGACTGCTTTGGCGGCGGCAAAGCGCACCTCCGGAACGACGAGCGAATCAGGCACGGGCATGTCTGGGACGATCAACAGCTCGAGCACTACTTGCGTGGTCGTGTCGTCGAGCTTCTTCAACCGCCATGTGGCGTCCAGGCGTTTGACGTTGCCTTTGCCGTTGACCATGTGACCTTCGACGACCTCGCTGCCGTCGACTTGCTTGACCGGCTCGAAGCGAACGATCGCCCAAACCTTGGCGGCGCCCTTCAAGATCGGCACTTGCAGGTAAACATCCGTCTTGTCGCCAGAGCGACCGACGATGCGCGACTTCTCGAAGCGCGAGATGAAGCTGGCGTAGTTCTTGTAATCGAGCACTACCGCGCGCACGACGTCCTCTGGAGCGTCCACGTTCCCGCGCGCGGCGCCAGCGTTCGTGTCGGAGTACGGGGTCTTCACGTCGAAGCGGTCGACTCTGCGCCACTTCTGGAGCTCCGGGCCGGATGCAGGAGCGGCCGCCACGGAGACACTGCTGAACAGCGTGCAGGCAAGGAGGGTGAGAGCGCTCGCACGGCTCATGCCGCGGAGAGAATTCAACAAGCCACCGGATTTCGGATTGGTCATGGGGAGCCTTGCGATCGTTTCAGTTACTCTACTGGCTGGACTAGCTGAAGTTTCCCTGGCGGCAAAAGTTCCGTTCGGGTTACCCGAGTTGGGTTGAGACCTGCCCTAGCCCCGGGTACTGCAGGGCGCGTGCCGGCCCGTGCACACTCACGAAACATTCAATAGTGACGGTTTTCTCAACCGCCAGCCAAGCGAAATGCTTTTCGTATGCGCGGCGGGTGTGCGTGTTGGCGGCACGACTGACGCAAAATCACCACACCCCAGCCGTTACCGCGAACACGGTTTTGCGCCGTCCACGGACAGCATGACTGGTTAGTCGGCGTCGTCCGGGGTGAGCGGCGCCATGGTGCACGTTCCCGAAAATTGCACGCCCTTGTCCATGAAGATCTCAGGCGAATGCAACGTGCCGGAAACCCGAGCAGGGACGTACAGCTCGATGGCTCGAGCCGCGCGTACGTTGCCGGACACAGTTCCGCCTTTGATGATCACCGTGGCGACGTCGATTTCGGCTTCGACCTCGGCTCCGTCCCCAATTACCAGCGTATCCGGGCTGCGGATCTCGCCGCGGAAGCTACCGTCGATGCGAACCCGGCCCTCGAACTGGAGTTTGCCCTCGAAATGGGTGCCCCGGCCGAGCAGGGCGGTGATTTCAGTCGCGGGAAGGGGCGCCGGCATGGGGCCACCATAGCCAAAAAAAAGCGACGAGAGTAAGGTCCTCGCAGTTCGCGTGGCCGCTTGGACGAATTTCCGGCACTGGCGAGCGGCACTCTTGTGCGCCGCTGTCGTCGCAGCCCGCCCGGCGCATGCCGAGGCTCAGCCGTCGGCTGCAGGACCGGCGGACACTCCCGCGCCGCTGAGCCGCACAGTGCAACCCGGCGTGCAGCCCACGACGCTCGCGTGGCACGACACGTATTTCTATTGGGACAACGCCGTCACCACCAACACGCTCGGCATTGGACAGGCGTATCAGAGTCGCGATCCGGTGTACGAGCTCACGCTCGGTCTGCGCCCTCGCTACTACTTCGTCGACGATCCGGATAAGTCGATCAGCGTGCGCGCGGATCTTGGTGTTGTCACCGAGCGCACCAACAGCGACACCACGACTGAGCAAGGGGAATGGTCTGCTACGGACTTCGAGCTGTATGGCGCGTTCGCGTACGAGCTGCGCAGGAGCGCAGACGACATCACGGAGCTTTCGTTCCGCCTGCCAAGGGTGATTTTACCAACTTCGAAAATCAGCTACGACAGCGGCAAAATTTTAGGTTTGGGCGCCCGCGTCGCGCTCCGGGAAGATGTTGCCCTGGAGGGCCGTGGCGAGAAGTTTTTTCCGAATCTCGAGCTGTTCGCCAAAGTCGAATACGACCACCAATTCACGCGCAGCGAGACCCCTACCAACTCCGGTCTGGAGCGAATTCGCCTGGACCCCGACGGCCATTCGGTTGTCTCTGACCAATTGAGTGGCGCGACGTTTGCGCACGACGCGGTGGATTTCGGCGTTGCCGCTTCGCTGCACGTTCATCAAGACGTGCTCTGGACGACCTCCGTCGACGTTCGTCCGGCGTGGAAGTATCCCGTCGATCACGATGTCGAGGTTTGCGGAGTGGTACTCACCGGCTGCACTCTCGCGACTGGCGACTCGAATCCGCAGACGCACTCTGTGCTCACCTATTTCACCTCGGCGGTGCTCGTTACATTGAACGACACGTTCGGGCTGTCGTTCGGCTACGCAAACCTGACCGCCCAGCTCGGACCCGACGGTCGCCGCCGGAGCGTCTTTTACAGCCCTGACGCGCGCTTTTACGCGACGCTCAGCGTCGGCTTGGATCATCTATACAGCGGTCTAACGCACCGTGACCGGCAGAGCGCGAGCTTGGCGGGCGCGCCGCACAATCCCTGATCGTAGTGCGCCGCCGCTCGTATTTCGCGCTCTGCTCGTTGCTCGGGTCCGTCGGTCTGGTGTCCAACTTGCGGGCCGCCGAGCCTGCTGCGCGTCCGCCGCACGAGTACCGCGTCGAGTTCGCCGCCGATCGAGTCGAGGTCGATGGCGAGCTCGGCTCACTGCAGCTCGATGGCAACGTGCACGTGCAAGCACAACGCTATCGGCTCAAAAGTCAGCACCTGCAATTGCAACGGGGACCGCGAGGAGTCGAAGCAGATGGAGACGCCGACGTCGCGTTTTGCACCTGCGACGACCCGCCGGTCAAACTGCGTGTTAGCCGCGCGCTGCTGGCTCCCCCTACCGATGCGCTGTTCGCGAGCACGCAGCTCGAGCTGTGGGGGCTACCGGTATTGTGGCTGCCGGGCCTGTGGCTACGCGCGCCCACGCGGGCTGGCCTGACTTTCCCGCGAGTCTCGTATCGTGGCCAGGATGGCTTCTTCGCGGGCGGCGGCGCGTACCTCCCACTCGAGCTCAGGGACGGGCGCGTCACCAAGAGTCTTACGATTGGTGCTGGCGCGTACTTGCTGCGCGGCGCCCGCTTGGACGCCGAGCTCGACACCGAAGCGAGCTCTTCGCGAGTCGCGTGGGATCACGTCACGCACAGCGCGCTGGAGATCGACGCACACGGCAGCGCTGCCTTGTCCGAGGCGACGTTCGCGTATCGCGTGGACGCGTTGCGCGGCGCGCGCGCGCCCGTCGAATCTTCCGTGCTCGAGGTGGCTGCGCGACGCACCGACCGCGCGCGCGTGAGCATCTCACACGTCGACGAGCTGGCACTCGGCTTCGGCGTGCGCGCAGACGCCCCGCGCGCCGGCGCGCTTCGCGATTTCGGAGCCGCGGGTCCGGAGTTGTATCTGGGCGCGGCGCGAGGCCTCGGAGCCAACGCCGCTTACGACGCGTTTGCGCTGGCGCGGACCACCATGACCGAGGGAAATCACGGTCAATCGGCGCTCTTCGAACGTGCGATGCTGAGCGCCAATGCGCGCCCCGGCCCGCTGGGCGTCGACTTGACGGCAGCTCAATCCGGCTCGCTACAAGTGGGCGAATTTCGCAGCGACGGGCTGCTTCGGGGCGGCGCGCAGGCGCGCGTGGGCCTGCCACTGCTCAGAAATTTTGCGACTGTTTCGCACTTCGTCGAACCGGTGCTCGTGGCGCGTGGCTTGCTCGACGCCGCACCACGCGGGTCGCAGCTGAACGGCACGCGTACACTGCTGGCGGCCGGCGGCATCGACAGTTCGCTCGGCCAGCGCAGTACCCGACAAGCGCTAGCCGTCACGCTGCGTGGCGGAGCCATCGAGCGCTCGGGCGGTGCAGCTCTGGTGGCCATGACCCGAGTCGGTGCCGACGCGCATGCCGCCGGCGTCGCGCAGTCGTTTGCGCTGCTCGGCCAAACACCGTCGATTGTGTCGCTCACGCGGCTGCGCCTGGGCGCCACCGATGGCTTGCACCTGTTGCTACACGCCGACGGCTCGAGCCATGGCTCGCCCGGCCAGGCCAGAGCACTGTTCGACGAAAGCTGGTTCGATCCAGCGCGCCCGTTCCTCGACCGCGACGGTTGGAGTGGGGGCTCTGAGCTCTCCGTGCCCTGGACCCGCGCTCTGTCAACCTCCGGAGCGCTGGACTACGACCTCACCAGTCAGGCCTTGTTGGCGGCTTGGGGCGGTCTCGGCTACCGCCATCCGTGCGGCTGCTTGGCGGTCTCGACTTTCATGGGCCACCGGGTCGGGCGTGGCGGTTTCGACGCTTGGGTTGGCTTCGATCTCGCGCCTTGAGTCGGCAAAGATCCCATCACCCGCCGAATACCAGGCCAAAGGCGGCTTTTGTGCCGGAGAGTCGCCGCTTCCAAACGATTCTAGTAACCTCTTTAGCATCGTGTCCGAGAGCGAAAAGCCGTCGTCGTCCGGGTCCGCGCCAGCTTCGGTGCACGGCTCGACGATCGTCGTGGCCGACGACGACCGCATCACGCGCGAGCTGCTCGCCGGCATGTTGCGCAAGCACGGCTTCGTCGTCGAGACCGTGCCCGACGGCCAGGTCGCCGTCGAGCGCGTCGCGAAGGGCGGCGTCGATCTGGTCTTGCTCGATATCTTGATGCCGCGACTGTCGGGGCTGGAAGCGTGTCGCCTGCTGAAGGGGATGACGAGCGACAATTTCTTGCCCGTCCTGCTCGTCACAGTGAAGACCGACAGCGCCAGCCGAGTCGAAGGCTTGAAGATCGGCGCCGACGACTACGTGTGTAAACCCTTCGACGAGGACGAGCTGCTGGCTCGCGTCGAAGCGATGCTGCGCATCAAGCGGCTGCACGACCACGTCGTGGAGGCGCGCGCGCGCTTAGAGCAGCTGAGTCTGCACGACGACCTGACCGGCCTGTACAACTACCGCTATCTGCACTCGCGGCTGAGCGAGGAGTTCAAGCGCGCCGAGCGCTATCACGATCCGCTCGCGTGTTTGGTGATCGATATCGATCGCTTGCAGGCGCACAACGACGCGGGTGGCCGCGAGGCGGGGGATCGCGTCGTGCGCTTCGTGGCCGATACGATCCGCCGCTCGGTG
>Ga0210392_10000956_pt1 | contig 15837 bp, 11 predicted proteins | sample IncBWC30OmetaG_FD_161057 | JGI IMG/M metagenome (GOLD analysis project Ga0210392, IMG submission 161057) | Forest soil microbial communities from Barre Woods Harvard Forest LTER site, Petersham, Massachusetts, United States - Inc-BW-C-30-O ...
CGAAAAGCCTCGCGAATCAGCCGCTTTGCGCGACTGCGCACGACCGCGTTCCCGACGCGTCGCGACGCGGTGATGCCCAAACGCGGCGAGTCGGCCCCGATGCTGGCGCTCAAGATGAGCACGAAGCGGGGCGTCGACACACGTTGGCCGCGTTCCTGAATACTCAGGAATTCAGGTCTTTTACGAACACGAAAACGGGACGGGAAGCGTCCGCTGGGCAGCGGCGTTCCCGCAGCGCCGCTCACTTTTCGTAGGCGCTGACCGCGAGCCGCCAGCGACCCTTGCGGCGACGATTGGCGAGGACCTTGCGACCGCCCTTGGTGCTGATGCGCTTGCGGAAGCCGTGCGTGCGGAGCCGGCTGGTGTTGTGGGGCTGAAAAGTGCGCTTCATGACAGGTGCCTCGAAAGGGAGCGGGAATTAGCCATGGCCCTCCTGTTTCGTCAAGTCCATCTCTGCTATCGGGGCGCAGCCCCGCCCCGCCGAAATGAATTCAGCGGAATCTTGATAGCGCTCCAAGACGGCGCTGACTCCGTCGCCCATGGGCCCCACGCCAGGTTTTTGGGCCCCAACCCCAAAACTCCACGCCGGTCTTGTTAACCTTGGGCTTTGGGCCGGAAGCGACGCGCTCGGCCCGCTAGCCAACCCCCAAAAAGACTCCATAACGCCGCTGAGCACGTCTTGCGGGGCCAAATGTCGCGTGATAGGAACCCCGTCCCATGCGCGAAAACATCCGCCTCGTTTCTTCCGCCGGCACCGGCTACGCCTACTACACGCAGAAGAACAAGCGCACGCAGACCAACAAGCTCGAGCTCAAGAAGTTCGACCCAATGGTGCGTCAGCACGTGCTGTTCAAAGAAGCGAAGATGCCGCCTCATTCGAAGTGAAGCTCTGAGCTTCTTCTAAATTCTAAGCGCATCCGAACAGGGCCACCCGACTCACCTCGGCTGGCCCTTTCTGGTTTTGTCTCTGCGTCTGGGTTCGCTTGTCCAAACCTCATGCGCAGGTTCTCCGAGGGCGCCATGCGCAGGCTCTCCCGAGGGCGTCGTGCGCAGCGAACGCCCGGAACTAAAACGACCTCAGAAGTCTTGGGAGACAAGATCACGATCTGCGATTGAGACCAGACCTACGAGAGCCGGCCGAGCCGCTTCGGAACACCCGACGGGTGGACCGGCGCCTGCTGTCTCACCAGATTGAGAGGGCCGCCAAGGAGCCTGCGCAGCTCCAACGAACAAACCTCTCAACCGAGCAAAACTCAATCAGCTCCGCTCAAGATCTTAAACTCCACGCGCCTGTTCTTCGCGCGTCCCGCGTCCGTGTTGTTGTCGGCGATGGGCTTGGTCTGACCGAAGCCTTGTGACTGGAGGCGGCTCGAGGAGATGCCGTGGCTGATCAGGTAGCCCAAGACGGAGGCGGCGCGGTCGCCGCTGAGCTTCATGTTCATGGGGGCGATGCCGCGGCTGTCGGTGTGGCCGTAGACGCCCATCTTGATCGAGCCGCGTGACTTCATCAGGGTCACGACCTCGTCCAGAATCGGGAAGCTGCCGGGTTTGATCACGGCGCGTCCGGTTTCGAACTCGATCGGTTGGAGCAGCTCGACGTCGCCGTTTTCGGTGACTTTGGTCAGGTTCGGGCAGCCGTTCTTCTCGGCGACGCTGGAGCGCGGGCCGGGCTGCGTCGGGCACTTGTCTTCGGTGTCCGGGATGCCGTCGTTGTCGACGTCGTACTCGGGGCAGCCGTCGTCGTCTTGGATGCCGTCTTTGTCTTCGGCCTTGTCCGGACATTGGTCGACGCTGTCGGGAATGCCGTCGCCGTCGCGATCGGATGCAGCGGGGCAACCGTCTGTCGGATTTGGCGGCTTGCCGTCTTCCTTCACGGTCGGGCACTTGTCGATCGCATCCGGATAGCCGTCGCCGTCGCTGTCGCGATCGTAGTCGTCGACCGTGGGAGCGTTGTGCAGCCTGCGTGGCGGCGACTTACCCTCGAGATCGGTCAGCGTCAGGTACGTGCCGATGCCGACGAGCATGCGGAAGTCCGGCGCGCCGTAACCTGCAGCAAGGCGCGTACCGAAACCACCCTCCGCATACCAACGGCTGCGCTGGTCGAGCACGTAACGCACTTGCGCGAGCCACTCGAGGTCGGTGTTGCGCACGGTGAAGAACGTCGGATGGTTGTCCGAGTCTTCGATGCCGGTGGTGCCCCAAAGCTCGCCGCCCAAGCGCACACGCCCGTCACGAAGCGGCAAGTACAAGCCGCCCGAGTAACGAATCTCGGAGGCGATGAAGAGCGAGCCGTTGGTACCACCAATGCTGCGCTCGGGTCGGAACTGCGGGCCCAAATTGCCCGCCAAAAAGAACTTTCCGAAGTTGAACTCGGCCGCGCCGTACAGGTACCCCGTGGCCTGGCCGTCGCCGCCGAATGCGTCGGTGTTGCCTGTCGGGATCCAGAACGCCGCGCCGCCGCCGACGCGTAGCAAGTGGTTGTCCGTTTCCCAACTGCGAATACGCGCGTCGAGACGAATGTCGTGCAGCACGACTTTCGCGTCGGTGATGCCGCCGGTGCCCACGCCCTGACCGCTCGGATCGTCGCCGGTGATCTGATACAGCGTGAGCGGGATCATCAGGTTGATGGACACCCGATTGGCGACCTCGGTGCCTGCGGAGAGGTACGCGGTGAGCTGGCCTTCGACCGGGTTGTCGATCTTCGATTGCGCGGTCGGGTCGGCGGTGACGGTGTCGCTGCGCAGTGGATTGTGCGAGTAGCCTAGGATCCCGTTTGCGTAGAAGCGCGTCTTCTCCGAGAGGTACGGGCGCCAGACCATGAAGCCGTCATCCGGAGCGCCGGAGATCTGCGCGCGGTCTAGGTAAAAAGTCCCTGACTGCGCATGGGCGGTTCCCGCCACGAAGTACGTTCCAGAAGCGGCGGCGACCGCCAACGAAATCCGGCCTAACTGACGCATGATCCGACGAAACACCGCCCGGACGGTACCTGCGAGCCACTGCTTTGAATAGTCTGGATTGTTTGGTTCGTTGACCGGTTAGTCGGCCGCTTGGCCTGAGGGCACTTACTGGCCCGTACCGAACACTTGGCAAACCCAAAGCGTGCCGTCGGGATCCTGCGCGACGCCGATCCCGACCAAGTCGAAGCGCGGGAAGAGCAGATTTTCGCGGTGGGACGGGCTCGCCCAGAGTGCGCGCTGAGCCAGCGTCGCGCTCCCGGCGTGCGCGACGTTCTCACCGGCAGCGAGCTGCAAGCCTTGTTGCTCGAGGCGCTGATTCAAATCCCCATCGCCCGCGTCGTGCGCGGTCTTGCGCGCGCGGCGCATGGCTTCGGCGTGCGCTCGCGCGAGCTCCTCGAGCCGCGCGTCGCGCGTCAGCGGCGGCAAGCGCTCGCTTTGTCGCGCCGCATTGACCATCGCGTACAGCGCAGAGCTCGGATCTGGGCTCGATTGCGCGGCGTCTTCGCCCGGAGCTTTCGGCACGCTGAGCTCGCTCGGAGGCTCGGTGCCCGCGAACACCAACGCTTCGAGCAACGGGCGCGGACCGCCATCGACCGCGGCCAGCAGCTGCACGAGCCAAGTGCCGGGAGCGTCCGCGTTGAAGCGAGCGCGCACTTGGCCGTCGGAAAACGAGGTGGGCACTGGATACGGCGCGCCGCGCGGCCCCAGAATCACCAGCTTCGCGTCGCTGGCGGGCACTCGCAGCGATGCGCGCACGTCCAGCCATTGCCCGACGCGCACGCGCGTTGGCAATGCCTCTAGATCGGCCAGCACATCGACCGCGACGGCGGCGACCACGATACGGCTTCCGGACTTGTGCAGCACAGATACGCCGCAGCGCCGAGCTCCGCCGTCGCTGAAGCCCGCTAGCCAGCGCTGCATGCGGGTTTTGGCGGCGTCGACCTCGCCTTCGCCGCCATTGAACAACCAAGCGCGAGGCCACACATAGGGAACGCCAGCGGCGCGCAGCGCATAGCTGATGGCGTCGACGTCGAGCTCCGTAGCTGCTTCTGTTTGCTGGCCGGCGAGATGCGCAGCCACTGCGATCAGCGCGCTATCGCTTTCTCCGCAGGCAGCGTTCAGCGTTCGCGCGTCCGGATCCGAGCTGGGGGGAGGTGCCGGTTGGGGCGACTCGGTACTGTCCGCGAAGGCACTCTGCGCAGAGTGGCTCGGGGCCACGCCGTGGGTATCGGGCGGAACAGCCGGTGCCAGGGCCGACTCGGTGCAGCCGACCGGAACGCCGCACACGGCGAGTGCGCACAGCCAGGTGACTGCTCTCGCGATTCGTCTAGCGCGGCCTGCCAAGCTCATCGAGTAGCGGCAGCCGGCTCGCATAGCGAGACAAAAACGGCGCTCGACCTGCGCTTTTCCTGCTCTCCGGTTCAGGTTATGGTCAAGTGCCCCCATGGGCCGGTTCACCACAGCAGCGAAGGTCGGAGCGTTTGCCTTCGTCACGCTCGTGGCAGGGCTCTTGATCTATCGCTTCGTGTCGAAGTCGGCGCGCGCTGGTGGTGGCCTACACGTGTACGCGCTCATGGCCGACGCGAGCGGCGTCGCCAAGCTGTCGCAGATCCGCATTGCCGGCATTCCGATGGGCAGCGTGCAGAGCGTCAAGCTCGACCACGATCGCGCGCGCATCGACCTCAGCATCAATCCCGACGTGAAGCTGTATCAGGACGCGACGGTGTCCAAGGTCGCCTCGAGCTTGCTCGGCGAATACTACCTGGCGGTCGCGCCCGGCACCGAGGGACGTCCCGAGCTGAAAGACGGGGATCGCATCAACAACGTCGTCGAGGCCCAGACCACTGACGACATCATGAAGCAGGTCTCCGATATTGCGAAAGACGTGAAGCAAGTCTCGCAGGCGTTGGCCGCGACCGTCGGTACCGATCAGGGCCGCGATGACATCAAATCCACCCTGAAAAACTTGGCGGAAGTCACCGAAGCGCTGAACCAAACGGTGCGCGAGAACCGCGAGAGCATCAAAAATATTTTGAACAACGTCGAGGTCATGACCAGCAAGGGCGCGCCCGAGGTCGAGAAGATCCTCGAAAACGTCAAAGTCACGACCAACGAAGTGCGCGACATGATGGCTCAGTCGCAAACCGGCAAGCCCCAGTCGGCAGGCGAGATTCGCCAGATCATCGATAAGGTCAACCGCGCCAGCGACAACCTCGAGACCACGCTCAAGAACCTGGACAACGTGACCGGTCGCCTCGACCGCGGCGAAGGCACCCTCGGTCGTCTCAGCAAAGACGACCACCTGATCAACGAAGTCGAAGGCGTGGCCGACGACGTCGGCGAGTTCGTCGGCGGCCTGTCGCGTATCCAGACCATCGTCACGATGCGCACCGACTATCAATTCCTGTCCAGCACCGTAAAAAGCTATCTAGAGCTACGGATTCAGCCCCGTGAAGACAAGTACTACCTAATCGAGATCGTCAATGACCCGCGCGGTCTAACGCACTTCGAGCAAGTAGACGTCGACACCACGAACCCCAACGACCCCCCGCACTATCGCGAAGTCCGCACCATCACCGAGAACTCCCTGCGCTTCTCGCTGCAGTTCGCGCAAAGCTTCGGGCCGTTCACAGGTCGCTTCGGCATCAAAGAGTCCACCGGCGGCGTCGGTCTCGACACCTTGCTCTTGGACAACCGCTTCGAGATTCGCCAAGACCTGTTCGGCTTCGGCGAAGTCGTGCTGCCGCGCTGGCGCGTCTCGCTCGGCTATGAATTCGTGCACCGCGCCTGGCTACTCGGCGGCGTGGACGACATCCTGAGTAGCTCGCGGCGCGACTACTTCGTCGGCATGCAGTTGCGCTTCAACGACGAAGATCTAAAGTCGATATTGCCGTTTGCGCCGAAGCCTCCTTAGAGACGCGAGAGTGACGGCGGGGCGAGGTCCGGCATTGGGAACAGGGTCGGATGGTGCCTTGATTGTACAATTGTAGCTCTTTGCGCTGGGTTTCGCTGGTGCTACTAAAAAAGCCATTCCACCAGCTCCAGGACGGTGTCGAGCATGCGCAATATGATCCGAGTATCGGGGCCCGGGTGGTTCGCAGCCGCGGGCGTGCTTGCAGTGATCGCAGGCTGCTCTGGCAACGGTGGAGACTCTGCGGGGCCTGCTGGCGGGCAGGGCACGGCAGCTGGCGCCGGCTCGATGGGCCAGAGCGCAGGCGGAAGCGGCGCGGCTGCAAGTCAGGGCGGCGGCGCAGGCGTGGGCGCCTTTGGCGGCGCGGCAGCGGGTATGGAGAGCGTCACGCCGTCGGGTGGTATGGGCGTCACCGGTGGTGCTGGCGCTGGCGCCGGCTCGACGAGCACAGGCGGACAGGCGGGCTCCGTGGCAACCAATGGTGGAGGTGCGGCGGGCGCTGCAGGTGCCGCCAGCGTTGCAGGTGCGGCCGGAGCTGACGCGAGTGGGCCCAAGGCGGTGTTGCTTTATCACGGTGCGCCGATTTGCCAGACCTGCGATACGCAAATCGGCAACATCATTGCAGCGCCCAAGACAGCCGCGTTGAAAGCCTTGGCCCCGAAGGTGTCGTATGTGAACAACTGGGCTGACGTGGCGGCGGCGCTGGCCGCGTTGCCGCCGGCTGCCATCTTCGTCATTGGTGGCACGGACGACGATCTCTCGCCCTGGATGAAAGGGGGCTCGCAGGAGATGACCGCCAGCTCGATCGCCGCGGTGCAAGCGTTCGTCAAAAACGGTGGCCGTTATCTGGGCATTTGCGGCGGTGCGGACGTGGCCCCGGCAACCTACGGGGGGACGAGTACCTTGAACCTGGCGCCGGTCGACTCAACCAACTTTGCCAAGGACACCGGCAAAGAGCGAGTCGAGAGTGTAGTGTGGAATGACGGCCAGACCTACGGTCTGTATTTTCAGGAGGGGTCGTATTTCACCATGCACCCCACTACCGAGCATTTTGAGATCGAGGGCAACTACCTGCCAATGACCACGCCGTTGGCCCATGGCGCTGGGATTGCGGCAATCCAATACTCCTACGGCAAGGGGAAAGTGTACGTCACGGGCGTGCACACCGAAGCCACTGCGGACTACTGGGACAGCTCGAAGGACATCCCCGCAGGTTGGGTCCCACACACCGAGTTGCTGGAGCAGATCGTGGTCGATTTGTTTTCGACGCGAGTATTGAACTAGGGCGAGGGGGGCGCGCTCAATCCCCCCAAACCACCCACCCGAGCAGCTCCGCCGTCACCAACGCCGCAGCCGCCTCTTTCGCGCCCACGGCGCGCGCCTCGTGGCTGCCGCGGTACGTCACTAGGCGCTCCAGCGCTTGCTCGATCGTGACGCGCTCGCCCAAGAACGTCGCGATGAAAATCAGCGACGCGGGAGCGGCTCCGCGCTCCCGCGGGTGGCGGATGGCTTCGGCGCGCGGTCCGGGCAAGACGCGCTTTTTCACGTCCGGCAATAGCTTTTGCGGTTCGCCTTTGGTGCGCACGATGGCGCCGGCCATCATTGGGCTGGCCAAGTCCAAGTCGAGTGGGAACTCCACCCTTTGGGGTGATGTGCCGCGGTAGAACGTCACTAGGCCTTCGGGCCAGCCGCACAGCGTCGCGACGCGGTCACGGCCTTGGTCGCGAATCGCTCTGAAGACGTCGACGGCGTCGACCATGCCGATGCCGATTAGCGTGTCGCCGAGCCGACCGCCGTAGCTCGAGAGCGTGCCGAGCGCGGTCTCGAGCTGTTCGCGGGTCAGGCGCCCGCGACGCACCAGGTATTCGCCGAGCAGCTCTTCGCGTTCGGACGAAGCGACGTGCAGCAATCGGCCTTTGTCTAGGTAAATTTCCTTGCGACTCGCGCCGCCGGTGTTCAAACCGCGCTCCACGAACAGCGCGCCGCTCTCGCTTTTTTGGCGCATGTGCGCCAGCACGTCGAGCATCGGAGTATCGCGGAGCAGCACCTGATAGTCGGGAATGCCGGGCTCGAACAGCCGGCTCGTGGTCGCAGTGGTCGACGGCAAGAGGTGCCGACCGAGCTCGTGTACGTCGCGGATGAAGCGGAATTCGGCGCCCATCAACGCCACTTCGTCGTCGCCGGTGAGATCCCCAGTCGCGATCATTTCGATCAGTTTGGCGAACGGGACGCCGAACGCGACTTGACCGTCTGCGCGGCGCACGTTGGAAAGCGAGGTCGACACTGGCCCCTCGCTGACCGGCGCCGCTGCGGGCTTCACGGCCGCGATGCCACCGCTGCTGCGGGCGCGCACCGCGCGCATGCGCTGCACCGAATCCCGAACTTGGCCCTCGATTTGCTTCACCAACTGGCTCGAATCCCGCGCCCAGACCACCCATTCGGCGAGCGTCTTTTGTAGCTCTTCTGGCGAGGGCTCTTCGAACCTCTCGAGCGCGCGTGCCAGCTCTTCGGCGTCTTGGAAGCGCGCATCTGGGTCGCGTGCCAGGCCTTTCTCGCACAAAGCGAGCACGCCCTCGGGCAAGCTACTCGCTGCCTGGCGGAGCGGACCGATGTTCACGTCGCGAATCGCCAGTAGCACCGCGAGCTGGCCGCTGCCTGGGAACACGCGCTCGCCGATCAACATCTCGCCGAACACGGCCGTCAGCGCGAACAGATCGGCGCGATGATCGAACGGCTCACCCGCGACCTGCTCTGGCGCCAAATAGCCGAATTTGCCCTTCAAACCCACGCTCGGCTGGGCCGGCTTCACGCGCTGTTCGAAGCGCGCAATGCCGAAGTCACCGAGCTTGATTTGCCCGTCGATGGACAGGTAGATGTTCGAGGGCGTCACGTCGCGGTGCACGATGTGCAGCGCGTTGCCCTCGGTGTCGTGGGCGGTATGCACTGCGGCCAGCGCGCTCGCTACGCGGCGCGCGATGAACGCGGCCAAGCCGGGCGGGAACTTGCGCTGGTCTGCGTCTACGCGCCGCAGCAGGCGGTACAGGTCCACGCCGTCCACGTATTCCATGGCCAGGTAAGGCTCGTCGCCCACCATGCCCGCGCCAAAGACAGTGACCACGTTCTTGTGCGTGACGGCGCGGTGCAGCTCGGCCTCGCGCTCCAGCGCGTAAAAATCCCCGCCCTCGCGCGCGGCTCGCAGCAACTTTTTCACGACCAGACGCGGGGCTGGCGCAGCTCCGAGCTTCGGACGCGCGAGGAAGACCTCCGCGCTACCGCCGACGGCGATGCGCCGTTCCAGCACGAAGGGCCCGAATGGTTGCTGGGCTCCGGACCCCTTTTGGTCGGTTGCCACAGCTTTCCATTAGAGCGGTTTTCAAGGAAACTGGACAGGGAAAACGCTGCCTACCCGCGCCCAGCAAGACCGACACGGTCGCTTTTTACGAAGCGTGCGGTCTTTCGGCCGGTGTTTCGCGGCGGAAGGTCGCCACGAGCTGCGAGCACCTCAGCGTGGACCCTCGGCTCGAGCGTCCAAGAAGTGATAAAGGGCGCCCATGGCTCGTGTGCTCCGCTTCCTTTTTGGGCTCACGCTCTTGGCTCTGGTTGCTGCGCTCGCTGGTAACTGTAAGTGCAGTCACGAAGCCGCCAGCGTCCCGCCAAAGACGCCCACCGTGCGCCTTTACCTCGTGTCGTCGCCTGCTGGCGCGCTCGAACCGTGCGGTTGCGTGAAGGACATGCTGGGCGGCGTCGATCACGTGGCGGCCTACGTGAAGAGCCAAGCCGACGGTGCGCCGAATAGCGCGTTGCTCGCCGCCGGTCCGCTGTTCTTCATGAGCACCGCGCTGACGAGCGAACGGCAAACACAAGACTCATGGAAAGCCGATGCGCTCGCCCGTTCACTAGGCGCCGCGGGTCTGCGCGCGTGGGCACCCGGCGCGAACGATTGGGCCGCGGGCGCCGGCACATTTGCAGCGCTGGCTTCAGCGGCGGGCGCGACGCCTCTGGCGTCGAACTTGAGCGGCGCGGGTTTGCAGCCGCTCCGCGTGTTCGAGGTCGCGGGCAACAAACTGGGTGTCGTGGGCGTGAGCTTGCCGGCCTACGACAGCAAGCTGCCGAACGGCGTTGCCGCGCTCGATTCGCTGGCTGAGCTCAAGAAGGCCAAAGCGGCCTTGGATACGCAAGGCGCCAAGCTGCGTGTGCTGCTCACCGCGATGCCGCGCGGGGACGCTTTGCGCTTAATCGATCAAGTTCCTGGCTTTCAGGTGCTGGTGATTGGAAAACCGTACGACATCGGCGACGCCAATGATCCGCCCACGCCGCCCGAGGTCGTCGGTGGTACGCTGGTCGTCGAAGCGCCGAACCACTTGCAGGCGCTGGGTGTGGTCGATCTGTTCGTGCAGGACGACAAGTTCGAGTTCGCTGACGGCTCGAACACCGCGGCTGCGGCAGAGCGTGAGAGCCTGGCAGCCCGCAGCAAAGAACTGGCAGCGCGCCTCGCCGCTGCGGACGCCGCTGGCAAGAGCACAGATCCGGATTTGACGGCGCGGCGCGCCGACCTGGAGCGCATGAAGCGCGAGCAGGCGAAGCTTTCTGCGCCGAGCGTGCCCGCAAAGGGCAGTTTTTTTCAATACAACTTGGTCGAAGTGCACGACAGCCTGGGCGTGGAGCCAACGGTACACGCCCTGATCGACGGCTATTACACGCGCGTAAACGATCACAACCACGAAGTCTTCAAAGACAAGCTGCCGCCGCCTGCGCCCGCCGGTGAGAGCCACTACGTGGGCGTCGAGGTGTGCAGCGCGTGCCACAAGAGCGAGCGCGAATTCTGGAACCAAACGCGCCACGCGGCCGCGTATCCCACGCTCTCCTCCGAGCACAAGGAGTTCAATCTCGATTGCGTGAGCTGCCATGTGACCGGCTACGACAAGCCCGGCGGCTCGACCGTTGTGCACGTCGAGAAGCTCGAGAACGTGCAGTGCGAGGTGTGCCACGGCCCAGGCTCGCGCCACTCGGATAAGCCCGACTTGGAGAAGCTGATCTCGATCCCCGAGCAGAGCTTGTGCGCGGCGACGTGCCACCATCCGCCGCACGTGAAGAACGATTGGAGCGTCACTGCGTCGTGGCAGAAGGTCGTCGGACCGGGTCACGAGCGGACCAAATAGTGACGTCGGGCGACGCACTGCTGAGTCAGTAAACCCTCTTAATTTATCGCCATATTTGGGCTAAAATCGGTAGCGAGCGGAACATTCCAGCCTCATCTGCACAAAGCATGAACTAATCCGCTCTAAGTGCGGATCACTTTTGGATACCGCTTCGACAGCCATGGCCGAGCTTTGCTCCCTCAGCTACCGTGATTCGCGATGAGCAATTATGACGTGGCCTCTGAGGAAACCGAAGACCGCTTCTACGCGCAATTCGATTCGCGCGAGGTGGAGCTCATGACGCTCGACGGCCTGCAGGCCGCGTTCGAGGCCGGTCGGATTCACGAGAACACGTTCGTGTGCCGCGAAGGCGACGATCAGTGGCTCACACTCGCAGAGGTGGCCGGGCTGGGCGATGAGCCGGAACCCGAGACGGCCGTCGTTGCCGAGCGTCGTCCGCCGATGCCGCAGCGCCGCGCCGAAGCCGTCGAGACGCGCCCGCCCATGCCGGCGCGTCGCCCCGCGATGAACACCGTGCCCGCGCAGCGCTTCCAAAGCACCGTCTCGCCGGTCGTTTCTTCGGTTCCGCTCAGCTATGCTCCCGTGAGCAGCAACATCGACTACGATCTGGACGAGCTCTCGCTGCGTCCGAAGCGCCGTTGGGGTCGCGTGCTGTTCGCGGTTGCGGCGTTGACCCTGGTCGGCGGCGGAGCGGCCTTCGCGCTCGGTGGCGCGCGTTCGCTCGGCTTGACCGTGCCGAGCATGGCCGCGCTCGAGTCCGCTGGAAACAAGACGCAAGCCTCGCTCACGCTGGACAACATCCAAACCAAGCCCGCCGATCCTGCGCCGGTCGCCGCTCCAGCGGTCCCGAGCACGCCCGAGCCCGTCGCCGCAGCCGCGCCGACCTCAGCTCCTGCGAGCGACGCGCCGTCGACCGCGCAGCTCACTGACGACATGAAGCAGGCACTGCTCGCCTCGGACAAGGTCCACCAGACCAAGCACGCCGCGAAGGTCAAGGCTCACGCGGCTTCGGCGGGCAGCGCCAGCGTCGCGCATCACGGCAAAGCGCCGGCAGTTGGCGGCGGGCTAAAAACGGGCGGTAGCGCATACGATCCGCTAAACGGCAAGCTCTGATCCGCGTCTGATCCGAGCGCTGGAACCGTGTGATCTTGCGCCGCTACGCGGTGTTGATTACGACGGGCCGGCACCATGAATCAAAAAGCTCCGCGCACCGCGATTCAGCCGACCCGCGCCCAAGACTACGCCGAGTGGTACCAACAGGTCGTCCGCGCGGCGGACCTCGCGGAGAGCTCTGCGGTCCGCGGCTGCATGGTGATCAAGCCTTGGGGCTACGCGATCTGGGAGAACTTCCAGCGCGTGCTCGACCGCATGTTCAAGGACACTGGGCACAAGAACGCCTACTTCCCGCTGTTCATCCCGAAGTCGTTCCTGGAAAAGGAAGCCGAGCACGTTGAAGGCTTCGCCAAGGAGTGTGCGGTCGTCACGCATCACCGGCTGATCGCTGGCCCCGACGGCGGGCTGATTCCAGATCCGAAAGCAGAGCTCGAAGAGCCGTTGATCGTGCGGCCCACGTCGGAGACGATCATCGGAGCCTCCTTCGCGCAGTGGGTGAAGAGCTATCGCGATCTGCCGTTGCTCATCAATCAGTGGGCCAACGTGGTGCGCTGGGAGCTGCGCACACGCCTGTTCTTGCGCACGACCGAGTTCCTCTGGCAAGAAGGCCATACCGCGCACGCCACGGAAGCCGAAGCCCGCGAAGAGACTCTGAAGATGCTCGACGTGTATTCGGTGTTCGCCGAACAATACATGGCGATGCCCGTGATTCGCGGGCCAAAGACCGCGAGCGAACGCTTCCCGGGCGCCGTCGACACCTTCGCGATCGAAGCCCTGATGCAAGATCGCAAGGCGCTGCAGGCCGGAACTTCCCACTTTTTAGGGCAAAAATTCGCGGAAGCCAGCGGCATCAAATTCTTGGACGCGACAGGCACGCAGAACTTCGCGTGGACTACGTCGTGGGGCGTTTCAACGCGGCTCGTCGGTGGTCTGATCATGATTCACTCCGACGATGATGGCCTGGTGCTGCCGCCACGCATCGCGCCGGCGCACGTCGTGATCTGGCCGGTGTACCGCGGTGACGACACGAAAGACGCGATCTCGGCGATCATCGACGAGACAGCGCGCGCGCTCAAGGCAGAGAGCTTCGAAGACCGCCGCATCGAGGTCGAGGTCGACCGCCGCGACAACAGCGGCGGTGACAAGAGCTGGGAGTGGATCAAAAAGGGCATACCGCTGCGCATCGAAGTCGGCCCGCGCGATCTCGCGGCAGGCACCGCGATGGTCTCGCGACGTGATCTGGGCGCAGCCGGCAAGCAATCGATCCCGTTCGCCGACTTGCCCAAGCGCGTCCCGGAGCTCCTGAAGCAAATGCAGGACGACATGTTCGCCCGCGCGCTGGCCGAACGCGACGCCCACACTCACGCCATCGACGACCGCGCGACCTTCGACGCCTTCTTCACCCCGAAGAACCCCAACAAGCCCGAAGTCCACGGCGGCCTCGCGCTCAGCCACTGGTGCGGCTCCGCAAAGTGCGAAAGCACCATAAAAGACGCGCTCAAAGTCACCATCCGCTGCATCCCCACCTACGGCATCGCTGGCGCCAAAGCCGCCGCCCGCATCAACGAACCCGGCAAGTGCATCGTCTGCAACGAACCAAGCAGCATGCGCGTGGTGTTCGCCAAGAGTTACTGAGCGCCCGCGCGAGCGAGCCTCTCCTTCCCCCTGGCTGCAAAAGCCTCGCCGAGCGGGTGCGCCTTCAACGCCCATTCGTCCGGACGAAGTGCTCGTCATCGTGCCAACCCCGGACCTGCCGTGCTCGCTCTCGCTCTCGCTGCCGCGCTGGGACGCCGAAGGCTGAGTGCTCTCAGCCGTAGTGCGTGACCATCACCCCAATCCCCTCAGGCTGGTGATGGGGTTGTTCGGCGCTGAGCTGCGCATCTCAGGCTGGTGATGGGGGTTGTTCGGCGCTGGGCTGCGCTTTTTTCGAGAGGGCGGCTAGGCAGTCGTAGGCGGCGTATTTGTAGGAGTCGGCGAGCGTCGGGTAGTTGAAGACCATGTCGATGAAGACGTCGACGGTGGCGCCGAGGTGGATCGCGACTTGGCCGATGTGGACGAGCTCGGTGGCGCGTTCGCCGATCACGTGGATGCCGATGACTTTGCGGGTTGCGACGTCGACCACGAGCTTGGTGATGCCTTCGAGGTCGCCGGTGATTTTGCCGCGGGCGTTGTTTTCGTACAGGGCGCGGCCGACGACGTAGTCGAGCTTCTTTTCTTTGCAGGTCTCTTCGGTTTCGCCGAACGAGCTGACCTCGGGGATGGTGTAGATGCCGTAGGGCATCTCGCTGGCGACGGCTTTCTTGTAGCCAAAATCGAAGGCGTGGCACATGGCGACGCGACCTTGCTCCATCGAGACGGAAGCCAGGGCGGGGAAGCCGATGACGTCGCCCGCGGCGAAGATGTGCCGGACCTTGGTGCGGAATTCGCGGTCGACGGGGATGTAGCCGCGAGAGTCCGGCGCGAGGCCGACCTTGTCGAGTCCGAGATCGGAAGCGCAACCGGTGCGGCCCGCGGCGAACAGCAGCTGCTCGTTTTCGATGGTGCTGCCGTCGGCGAGCGTGGTCGTCACGCCCTTTTCGGTGCGCAGGATCTTCGTCCAGCGTTGGCCTTGGACCATGCGAATTCCGAGCTTGATCATCGCGGATTTGAGGCGCTCGACTATCTCTGCGTCCAAGAAGGGCAAGATCTCCGCGCGCGCGTCGACCAGCGTGACGCCGATGCCGAGCGCGGCGAACATGCACGCGTACTCGCAGCCGATCACGCCGCCGCCCAGGATCGTCAGCGAGGTCGGCATGTCGTGGATGGTCAGGATCTCGTCGCTGTCGTGGATCCAGTCGTCGGCGAAATCGATGTCGGCGGGACGATGGGGCTTCGAGCCCGTCGCGATCAGCACGAAGTCGGCCTCGAGCCGTTGTTCCCCGGTCTGTGAAGTGATCGACACGGTGTGCTCGTCGACCAGGCGACCGTGACCTTGGATGTAGCGCACTTCGTGACGGGCGAAGTTTTGACGGAAAGAGCGGGCCTCAGCGGCGGCGATCGCGTTTTTTCGCGACATCAAGCGAGGGAGCGTCGCGCTGCGGTCGACTTCCAGCGCAACGCCGTACAGCTCGCGCGCGTGGTAGCCCGAGAGGTAGAGCGCAGTTTCTCGGAGTGTCTTGCTCGGCAGCGTGCCCGTGTGCACGGCGGCGCCGCCGGGCTCGGGCTCGCACTCGATGATCGCCACGCGCTTCTTGAAGTACGCCGCCTGCGCGGCCGCCTTCTCACCCGCGGGGCCTGCGCCTATGACGACTAAATCGAAATGCTCGAGCTCAGGCACGAAGCCCAGCATATCCGGAGACTTGGGCGCTAACAACTAGCTGTTATGCTGCTCTCTCTATCTCTAGAAGCCGACATTCCTCTCACCTGGCCATCTGGCAGCGAGGCGCAATGAACGTTCTGCATTCGGAGTTGCAAGTGAGCTACGCGCAATTGGGACCGGGCGAGCCGTTCTTGTCGGCGGAGCTGTTCAAGATCGGAACTACGGTCGTGAACGTGATCACGCTGGTCACCGCGGCGTGCATCATCTTGCTCAGTTACGGTATCTCGCGCGGCGTGCGTGCGGGGTTACACCGCTTTTTCGCGCGCGGTGGCCTCACGCCGAGCGGTGAGGTGGGCGCCATCGAACGGCTCGCGCACTACTTCATCGTGCTGATGGGCA
>Ga0210392_10000957_pt1 | contig 15815 bp, 10 predicted proteins | sample IncBWC30OmetaG_FD_161057 | JGI IMG/M metagenome (GOLD analysis project Ga0210392, IMG submission 161057) | Forest soil microbial communities from Barre Woods Harvard Forest LTER site, Petersham, Massachusetts, United States - Inc-BW-C-30-O ...
GTTCGCTGGCAAAAACTACGCATTCTGCCCGCCGCTGGCCACGTCGGATGCACTCGGGGCCGAAGGCGTCTGCGAAACCAAGGGCCTGCACCTAGCATTGGTATCCGATGCCGCCACTGCGGGTTGGATGCGCAATGCTGCCAACGCCGCTGGAGTCACCGCCGACGCATTCATCGGCATCGACGACCTCGCCGTTCACGGAACGTGGGCGTCCGATCCGGGCGGGGTGACCGTGTCCTTCACCAATTGGGGTGGAGGCGGCTACGGCCTCGAGCCGAACTGCCTTGTCGCCGGCTGCACTGCCATCGAAAATTGCGTGACTGTGCGCGCGGATGGCGCCTGGAACAACGTCGACTGCGCGCTCAAGGAAGCGTTCGTGTGTAGCAACTAACGATCGACTCCGTCATCGCCTCGACCGAAGCGGCTCCTTCATGGGGAGTTGCTTCAGTCGCCGGCGATCACGGATTGGAAGCTCAGAAGGCGAGTCGGCGCGGCAGGGAAGACGTCGCCGACTCGCGTCCGAAGAGCCTATTAAGAATGGCCCTGCGCTGACCGCTCCGCTCAGTCAAAGGGGTTCGCAAGGTCCGATTCCATGTTCGTATTCAAACCTGAAATCGGGGAATGAGAGGCACCGAGGACCAACGCGGTTTCTATGTCATCGTCTGGGTCGGCGCCTGCCGATGTTGAACTTCCAACAATCACAATAGGGGATGAACACAGAGACCTGGCGGGCTCGAGGTGCCGCCGGTGTCCCCGACCCAGGTGTCATGCGTCCGGCTGGTGCCGCTGCCCATCGAGCCGTCCCGGCAGTCGAGCTGCTTGCTGTGGCTCACTTGATTGGTCTCGAACTTATTGTTGAGAGAATTCTCATCAACTTCGATACCGACGTCGCCGCTGTGGTCGATCGTGTTCTGCGAAAACTCGTTTCCGCGAGAGAAAAGCAGAGCGATTCCGCTGGCGTCGTTGGCCAGTGCATTGCCTTCTATCGTCAACCCCGTCGTCACCTCCTGCGGAGTCCCCTCTGACGGCAACTCGCCCACCTGGATGCCACCGGCGCCAAATCCTGAGATGGCATTTCCACTGATGAGAACATCTTTGTTCGTCCCAATGATGAGGAAACCCGCGGAGCTCCCATCTTGGAGTGAGTTCCCCTGAAACTGCGCGTCGCCGACGTGGCGCAGCAAAATCGCCGCATCCGTCGAGCCGACGATCGTGTTGCCCTGCACAGTTACGCCATGCGTCCGCGGCGGATTGTCTTTGGGGAAAACGTTGTCATAAAACGACATCGAACCGCCGCCCGTCATCTCGTTATTCAGAACCAAGAGATCTCGGTGGCCCGAGCCGCTGAAGCTGAGCAACGCCTGATCGAATACGTTCGCTTCGATGCGCTCGTTGCGGGCAATGGCTGAAACGTCGTCGTCGGAGCCGAACACGCCGCGTCCGGTGAACTTGTTGTGACGGACGAGTGTCTGGACGTCGCCATTGCTACCGAGAAACAGCGCTCCCGCTTCGCCTCCCATCACATTGTTGATGACCTGGGTGCCCGAATGATCCGGGTCGAGGAAGAGGCCGAAGGCCGTGTCCTCGTCCGGGGCGAAAAACGCATCGAGCGAGAAGCCGTCAAAGACAACATTGTTGGCTGCCACGGTGAACCCGCCGGTGACGATCAGCGACTCGGTCGCCGGATTCGCCTTGCGCGTTCGACCGTCGACCCCATGCTGCGCGCCCAGGAGTTTGACCGTCTTGTTGACGGTCGAATTCTCGCGATATGTGCCAGCGCAAACGAGGATGGTGTCGCCCTTCGTCGCTGCGTTCACCGCGGCCTGGATGGTCTTGTACTTCGCGCGGGGGCACTGTTTGCCGTCGTCATCCACAATGGACCGGGGCGGCAGGACGTCTTCGAGCGGGGCCGTCGTTGCTTGGGACGTCTCGTCCGCTTCTTCTTCTTTATACGAGCTGTCCACGACGTTTGCGCCACAGGCCGCCAACGCAACTACCATGAAGAGTCCGGGGGCAGCGATAAGATAACGATAGTGTGAGTTCATGTTGGTTTCCTGAAACTGGCGGTGTTTATGCAGTTTTCTGGACTTGCTTCAGACACGCTGCCCGTCGCACGGAGACAAACCCCGAGCGCGCGTTTAGACGATTCCAAATGAAGATCCATCAGTGGATGGAACCCGCAAGCAAAGAGAGCCCGCCTCTGCGGCACCGATATACTCAGGACTCCGTACATGTTCAAGCGCAATGTGCAGCTAAAATGGATTGCGGTGTGAACAGAACCTGGCTTTCAACCGAGCGAAATACTGCTCAATGAGTCGGAGGCGGGGTTCATAGCCGCTGACACTGTAATCGAGCGAGCGGAATATGGAGAACAACCAATAGTGAGGCGTGCTTGCCAAACTTGGTATCTGTGTCGATTCGCAACACTCGATATGTCGTTCGACAAAACCCCACTTCGTTCGATCAGCATTCCAATGCTACTGCCAACGCTCCTCGACGGGGTCCAGCTTCTGACCGCTCAGATAGGCCTTGGCAGCGTCGAACGCCTGTTTGACACCGTGTGCGCCTGAGCTGTCCCAATACTCCGCGTCGAACGGAGTGAAGCGCAGCAGCACCAGCTCGGGGTCCCCCTTGCCGTTGAACCACACGCGATACGACTCTTTCCAAATGCGATCGACGCGCGCAGGGTCGGGGACGAGCTGGAAGTGACCGTTGATGGTCACGAACTGACGCGCGCTCTGCAGCGAGATCATTGCCCGCGAGTCGTCGCGAATCTCGAGCACTTTGGTCGAATCCACGTCGGTGATGAACCAGAGCGTGCCGTCGTCGCTCAGGTCGGCGATCGCCATCGGCCTGCCGTGCAGCTCGCCCGGTAGCTCGCCCGCCCGCGTGCGCGCGCGTGTGATCACGGTCGCGGTCTCGAACTCGCGCAGCATTTCGACGAAATGGTGTTCTGCCTTCGGAGCGGGGCCGGCCGAGGCGATGTTGTTGGGCACTTGGTTCATGGGGAACGGTTTCTGCAACCCGCATGCCCGCCGCTGACGCGATTTCCGCCGATAAAGTGCCGATCAGCACCGTGGACCCACGTGCGGCATTGCCTCACCGTGGCAACTTCGCTCAGCCCGTACCCCATCATCGTATCTCAAGCAGGAAGCCACGCTCGCCGATTTCTGGCGGGCGGGTGTTCCTTAAGCGTCTGGCCATGGCCCGTACCCTGGCGCGTCAGGGCGTCACGATCACGACCGGCTGACCCGATGCGATTGGTTTGCCCTCCACAGCAACCACCTCGAGCACGACTCCGTCGACCGGCGATTCGATGGCGATCTCCATTTTCATCGACTCGACAATGGCGACGACCTCGCCCTTGGCCACGCGCTGCCCTGCCTTGACCAGCAGCTTCCAGATACTACCGGGCACGCCGCTTTCGACGACGTGAGCGCCCGCCCACGCGCGGGTGCCGGCGGCCGCGCCGACGTCGGCTTGCTCGACGCTGAAGTTGAGCTGACCAGAGTCGACCCAACGTTGCCGCTCCTCGGCGAACGCGCCACGTTGTAACGTGCGAAACGCCGCGATGGACTCGGCCTCCTGCGTCAGAAAGCGTCGATAGTCGGCCAGACGGAAGCGCTGCTCTTCGAGCTTCAGCTCCAGGCGCCCGTGCGGGAACGCCTCGCGCATCTCGAGCAGCTCCTTCGGGTCGACCGGGTAGAACCGGATTTGATCGAAGAAGCGCAGTAGCCAAGGCGTGCCGGCCTCGAAGTGCTTGGTGATCTTGAAGCGGTTGTAGACCTGCACGGTGCGGCCGACGAACTGATAGCCGCCCGGACCCTCCATGCCGTAGATGCACATGTAGGCACCGCCGATGCCGACCGCGTTCTCGGGAGTCCAGGTGCGCGCGGGGTTGTACTTGGTGGTGACCAGGCGGTGTCGCGGGTCGAGCGGTGTCGCGACGGGCGCGCCCAAGTACACGTCACCGAGGCCGAGCACCAAGTAGCGAGCGCCGAACACGATGTCCTTCACGGCTTGCAGGTCGGGCAGGCCGTTGATGCGCCGAATGAACTCGATGTTGCTCGGCGTCCAAGGCGCGTCCTTGCGCACGATTTGCGTGTATTTTTCGATCGCCAGACGCGTTTCCGGGTCGTCCCAAGAGAGCGGCATGTGCACGACTCGCGTCGGCACGTCGATGGCGTCGACCGAGGGCAGCTCGGTCTCGGCGCGCGTCAGGACGTCGAGCAAGCGCGAGAAGTCCAGCTTTTGGCTGTCGAAGTGGATTTGCAGCGAGCGAATGCCAGGGGTCAGATCGATGATGCCGGGCAGCTTCTCCGTCCGGAGCCAGTCCATCAGCGCGTGCACGCGGAAGCGCAGCTCGAGGTCGAGCACCGCGTCACCGTATTCGACCAGCAGAAACTCATCGCCCGCGGGTCGATACACGACGCGCGGCGCGTCACCGCGCGGCGGTAGGCGGCGCAGCACGGCATCCGTCGTCGGCACCGCAGACAGCACGACGCTCGGGGCTGCCGTGCGCTCGTCGATTGAGCGAGCTTGCTCCGAGAGCGCGAGCTCCGCTGCGGCGCGCGACACCGGTACGAAGCGCACGCGGTTGCCCGGACGCAGTTGACCGACCTTCCACAGCTCTGCGCGCACGATCGTCACTGGACACACGAAGCCGCCCAGGCTCGGCCCGTCGGGACCGAGAATGATCGGCATGTCACCCGTGAAGTCGATGGTGCCGAAGGCGTACGCGTTGTCGTGAATGTTCGACGGGTGCAGCCCCGCTTCACCGCCGTCCGCGCGCGCCCATTCCGGCTGCGGCCCAATCAGGCGCACGCCGGTGCGCGCGGAGTTGTAGTGAATCTCGAAATCACTGTTGAAAAACCGCTCGATATCGGCGGGAGTGAAGAAGTCCGGCGCGCCATGCGGACCGTACATGACGCCGATCTGCCAGGCTTCGGTCAAGCTCGGCTGCAGGCGTTCTTCGAGCTTGCAAGGCTCGGCGTCCGTGTTGCCGGCGCAGAGCAGATGCAGCACGTCCCCCTTCCGCAAAGCGCGGCCCGCGTGACCTCCGAAGCCGCCGAGCGTAAACGTAGAGCGACTACCCAGGTACTCGGGGACGTCGAAACCGTGCCGCACGGCGAGGTATGCGCGACAGCCCGCTCCCCGGATGGCACCGAGCTTTAGGACCTGACCCGCACGCACCTGGACGGGCTCGAAGTACGCTACCTCTACCCCGTCGAGGTCCGCCTCCATGCGCGCACCGGCCAGCGCGATCACGACGTCCGCCCCAAAACGCAGCGTCGGGCCAGTGATGGTCAGCTCGAGCGCAGGCGCACCGGCAAAATTGCCCACGACGCGATTGGCCAACCGAAACCCTAGGTCGTCGATTGGTCCCGACGGCGGGATGCCGACGTCCCAGTACCCGAGCCGCCCGGGGTAGTCGTGCACGGTGCTCAACGTGCCGGGGCTGAGCACTTCCACCGTTGCGCTCGAGTAGGCCAGAGCTCCGAGGAACGCCGTAGTCGTCCGCCCCTCACGAAAGACGTCCGTGCGCAAAATGAACGACAGGTAGGCGAGGTTCGTCTCCGTGCCTGAAAGGCGAGTCTTTTCCAGGGCTTGACCGAGCTTGGCCAGGGCTTGCTCGCGGTCGTCCGCGTGGGCCATGATCTTGGCGATCATCGGGTCGTAGAAGCCGCTGATTTCGGTGCCCCGTTCCACGAACGAGTCGACGCGAACGCCCTCCGGGAACAGCACTTCGGTGAGCACGCCCGGGCTCGGCTTGAAACCGCGCGCCGGATCCTCCGCGTACACGCGCACTTCGATGGCGTGGCCGCGCGGCTCTGGGAGGTGCTCTAGCGGCACCGCTTCACCCGCAGCCAGCCGAATCATCCACTCCACGAGATCAACACCGGTGACGAGCTCGGTCACGCCGTGCTCGACCTGCAAGCGTGTGTTCACTTCTAAAAAGTAGAACTCTTCGCGATCGTCGTCGTACACGAACTCGACGGTGCCCGCCGAGCGATAGCTCACCGACGAGCCGATGTGCACGGCGCAGTCGAGCAATGCACGGCGCACCTCCGGTCGCAGCCGCGGTGCGGGCGTTTCCTCGACGACCTTCTGGTGCCGGCGCTGCGCGGAGCAATCACGCTCGCCGAGCGCGACCACGCGACCCTTGCCGTCCCCGAACAGCTGCACCTCGATGTGCCTGGCGCGCTCCACGAAGCGCTCCAAGAACACGCCGCTCTCGCCGAAATTCTTCTGTGCGAGCGAACGCACGGATTCGAAGATTTCGCGTATTTTTGCGGCATCCCGGCACACTTGCATGCCGATACCCCCACCGCCCGCGGTGCTCTTCAGCATCACTGGGTAACCCACGCCCTCGGCAGCGACGACAGCGGCTTCGATATCCGATAGTAGCGGGCTGCCAGGCAACAGCGGCACACCGAGGCCTTGAGCCAACTCGCGCGCCGTGTGCTTCACGCCGAAGCGCCGCATCTGCTCGGGGGTCGGACCCACGAACGCAATGCCGGCCGCTTCCACGGCTTCGGCGAATTGCGCGTTTTCGCTGAGAAAGCCGTAGCCCGGAACGATCGCCTGGGCGCCGGTAGCAAGCGCCGCGTTCAAGATCGCCTCGCGATTCAGGTAGCTGTGCGCAGCGGCAGCTGGGCCAACGCACACGCTTTCATCGGCCTCGAGCACGTGCAGCGAGTTTCGGTCGGGTTCGGAGTACACCGCCACGGACAAGGCGCCGAGCTTCCTCAACGTTCGCATCACACGACAGGCGATCTCGCCACGATTGGCGATCAGAACTTTCTCGAACATAGCTTTTTCCTCCTTGGAGGATCACGGAGCGCGCCGGCCGTGCGTTGCGCGCGCGCTGCGAAGCGTCACGCCCGCCAGACCAAGAGCCGGACTGGAGTCGGGTTGTAACCGTTGCAAGGGTTGTTGAGCTGAGGGCAATTTGAGATCAGCACGATAACATCGCTCTCGGCTCGCATCTCGACGTAGCGCCCCGGAGCTGAAATCCCGTCCTCGAAGTGCAGCTCACCTTCGGGGCTCACCGGCACGTTCATGAAGAAATTGATGTTCGCGGTCAGGTCCCGCAGGCTGAGCTCTGGACGCCGCTGCGAGATTTCGAGCAAAAAATTGTCCCGACAGCTGTGCATGTATTTCTTGTCGATCGCGTAGCGCACCTGGTTCGACTCTGCCGCGCAGGCGCCGCCCAAGGTGTCGTGCCGCCCGCACGTATCGGCCGTGATCTTCAGCATGACCTTGCCCTCGCTGGACATCAGCGGCGAGCCGGTCGTCAGGTAGATGCCACCTTGCCTCTGGATGGTGTCGACGGCGCTGTAGCGCTCGGTCGGATCTTGAGCGTTGAAGAACAGCGTGTCGACCGCTTGGTTGCCTTCCAGATCGACGATGCGGAACGTCTCGCCGCGTTTGATGATGCGACTGAAGCCGAGCCCGGAGCCGAGAACGGTGTCGAAGGAGGCCTGTTTGGGATCGAGTGAGCTTTCGGAGAGTGCCATCGGAAGTCCAATCAACGAAAATATGCTTCGGTGAGCGCGAAGCCGCGCTCGTTCTCGGGGCAGGAGGTACGACAGGCGTCGTCTTTGGCGACCGCCGCCGCGACTCGCACCCCGAGCCGAACCGGCTTGACGGTGTATTTCGGAGCGGGATCGAGCGGGTGCGGCGTGTTCGAAAGCACGACCAGCGTGTTCATTTCCGAGCGCAGCTCGAGGTACGAGCCAGGCTGCGAGTTGCCCGGCACCCAGCTGAGCTTGCCCTCGGCATCCGAGACCACCTTGACGAAGAAGTTCAAATTCGGCCCAAAATCCCGCTTGCTCAGGCCATGCTTGGCCAGCTCGACGATCAGATTGTCGCGGCTGTTTTGGTGCCAGTCGTTGCGCAACGCTTGGTAGTCACCTGCCCCGTACTGCTTCACGCTCTGGGCCATGTTTTGGACGCCCGTGATGGTGTCATGCCAGCCGCAGGTGTCAGCCACGACCGAGCACAAGACCCGGCCCATATCGGAATAGAGCACGTGGCCTGCGGTGACTCGCGCGATGTGCTGCGCCTTGAGCGTGTCCGGCATGTTGTAACGCTCGAGCGGGCAGTCCGCGTTGAACAACAACGCCGCCACTGCCGCTCCGCCTTCGACGTCCGTCAAGCGCAGCACCTGACCGCGCTTGAGGACACGCGACCACATCGCCCCGCCGCGCAGGGGCTCCTCGACGAGCCATTCCTTACTTGCTTCAGACATGCATCAATTCTCCGTCCGAGTCCGGCTCCGCGTTGTCACGCCGGTGGATCAGCTCCTCTAGCCGCTTTTTCGTAGCGAGGAAATGGCCCGAGAGAAACTGATCGGGCGAGCGCGGTCTCGACACCGGTACTTCGATGACTTCCAGGATGCGTCCGGGGCGGGCGCCGAGGACGACGATTCTATCCGACAGGTAAATGGCTTCGTCGAGGTCGTGGGTGATGAACAACACGGTAACGCCCGCGGCGGCCCAAATGCGAAGTAGATGCGCTTGCATGCTGGCGCGCGTCTGCGCGTCGAGCGCGCCGAACGGTTCGTCCATCAGCAGAATGCGCGGGTCGTTGGCCAACGCGCGGGCGATCGCCACGCGTTGCTTCATGCCGCCCGAGAGCTGCGCCGGATACAGGTCCGCGAAATCGGTCAAGCCGACGAGCTTCAGCCACTCGTCCGCGGCTTTGGTCGCTTTATCGTCGCGCGTGCCCTTCATTTTCGGGCCGAACAGCACGTTCTTCCGTACAGTAAGCCAAGGGAAGAGCGTGTAGTTCTGGAACACCATGCCGCGATCAGCGCCCGGACCGGTCACCGGAATGCCGTCCACAGCGACGATGCCAGCGCTCGGATCTTCGAGCCCCGCAACGACGCGGATCAATGTCGACTTACCGCAGCCGGACGGACCGATCACGCTGATGAACTCGTTACGGCGAACCTTGAAGGTGATATCGGACAGCGCGACGAGCTTACCGTCCGGGCTGTCCGGGCTATCGAACTCGCGGAACAGGTGCTCGATGCTGAGCACGACCTTGCGCTTGTCTATCTCGGCGAAGTATTCGGCGACGTCTGGCAGGTGATCGAGATAACTCGGTAACTGAATGCGGTCGTCGGACATGAATCAGTGACTTCCGCGGCGCCGGACTGGGCCCGGTGCTGCTTAGGCGTGGAAGGAAGGAGCGTGGGCTTTCAAGTGCGCGCCAACCGAGCCACCGGCAGCGCGCGGCGCATGGCGCGAAGCGCGCGGGCCAGCCCGGTTTGTCCCGTCTCCCAAGGGAACAGGTAGCGGCCCAGCAAGGCCAGGAATTGGTCGGTGATCAGCCCGACCAAACCGATGATGACGATCGCGGCGTATACGTTGTCGAAGTGTCGGTAGCGCTGTTGTTGGTACAGCCACGCGCTCAAGCCCGACTTTTCGCCGATCAATTCGGCGACGACCAAGTATGTCCAGGCCCAGCCGATCAGGATACGCATGTCCCGGTACAAGCCGGGCACCGCGCCCGGCACCACCACGTTCCACACTAGCTGGCGTTTGTTTGCGCCGAGCGTCTGCGCGGCGTGCAGCAAGGAGACTTCCACCGCGCGCGTCGTGTTGGACACGATCAGCACCATCTGAAAAAAAGTACCGATGAAGATGATCGTGATCTTCGGCGCGTCATTCAGGCCGAGCACCGTCAGCGCGAGCGCGCCGAAGACGGGCGCCGGCATGTAGCGCACGAAATCGATGAACGGCTCGAACAAGCGAGCGAAGAACGGGAACGTGCCACACAGCACGCCCAGCGGCAGCCCGAACAGCGCGGACCAAAAGAAGCCCCAGAAGATGACCTTGCAGCTCTGCAGCAAGCTCTCGTGCAACCAGGCGTCGCCGTCGCGCTCGGGCGCGGTGGTGAAGGCCGTGTACATGGCTCGAGCGACCGCGTGCGGCGCCTGCAGATAGATTGGGTTGACTCGGTCGCCGCTCACGCGCCGTGCATGCGCCGAGTCGAGCTCGCGATTGCGCAAGATCACCACGTCGAGATCGACGCGGTCGCCGACGGCAATGTAGCTGTTCTCACCCGGGATTCGCGTATCTCCGGCGTCGACGACCAAGACCTGCGGGTGCCAAATGAACGGCACGTAGCTGACCGCGCACCAGGCCAGGAACGGCAACACGAACGCCAGGATGCCGATCCAAAATCGCGCCTGCGCGTCGAGCGGCTTCCTGACCCCCAGGATGCGCGCCAGCGGCTCGCTCGGAGGGACGGAGCTAATCACGCCTTTGAATTGTGCCGACATGGTCTAACTTCGCTTTGCTGGAGCGTTCGCCGACCCTCATCTGTGAGGGGACACATGCGCTAGAATCCGCCCTTTCGTGTTGCGGGCTGATGTCAGGAACGCTTCCGGGCGAAGAGCCGGGACCGCGTGCAAAGCCCGTGCGAATGCCCGCGTTACTTACTGGAAAGGCCGTGCTCGTCGAGCTTAGCGTACAGCTGCGCTCGACCGATGCCGAGTTGGCGTGCGGCCTCCGAGCGATTCCCCCCGGCTTGCTCGAGCGCGCGGCTGATCAGACGCCGCTCCAAACGCGCGACTGCCTCGCGCAAGGTCAGCGTTGCTTCCGCCGCATCCTCGAACGTAACCGCGCCCGGTGATGAGCTCACCGAATCTGGCAGATTGGCCACGTCGATCACTTCGCCGCCAGAAAGCACCGCGGCTCGCTCGACCACGTGGATCAGCTCGCGCACGTTGCCCGGCCATTCGTAACCGAGCAGGCGCTGCATCGCCGCCTCCGACACGGCACGCGTCGCGGTGCGACGCAAGGCGTGCGCCACGAGCTGCGGAATGTCGCTCTTCCTAGCTCGCAGCGGCGGCACGACAATCTCGACCACGGCCAAGCGGTAGTACAGGTCTTCGCGCATCACGCAGCCGGGCTCACCCGGTCGTACGGGTTTGTTGGTCGCGGTCAGCACCCGCGCCTGCGCGGCCAGCTGTTCCTGGCCACCGACGCGCTCGAAGCTGCCGTCCGAAAGCACGCGCAGCAGCTTGGTTTGAAGCGATGCATCGAGATCGCCGATCTCATCCAAAAACAGCGTCCCGCGAGCTGCCAGCTCGAAGCGCCCGGGGCGCCGCGCGACGGCGCCAGTGAATGCGCCCTTTTCGTGCCCGAACAGCTCGCTCTCGAGCAGGCCCTCCGGAAGCGCTGCAATGTTCACGGCCACGAACGGCTCGTCTTTGCGCTCGGAGTAACCGTGGATGGCACGCGCCACGAGCTCTTTACCGACGCCGGTCTCGCCCGTAATCAGCACCGGCGCCAGCGACGCAGCAGCGCGCCCGATCAGCTTCCAGGTCGCGAGCATGGCCGCGCTGGTGCCGACCAAACCTCCCGGATCGTCGGGCGGCACCGGCATGGACGGCAGCGCTTCGGTGAGCTCGTGTTGCTTGACGGCACGTTCGACGGACAGAAGCAGCGTCGGCAAATGAAAGGGCTTGGTGACGTAGTCGAACGCGCCGTCGCGCATGGCGCGAATCGTGCGCTCGCTGTCGCCGTAAGCAGTAGCGATGATCACGGGCACGGAGCGCGTGGGTCCTTGCTGCAGCTCGGCCAGGAAATCCAGACCGTCGCCGTCCTTGAGGCGGATGTCCAGCAGCACGCACGCGACGCTCTGTTGGCTGAGGATGTGGCGCGCTTCCACGAGCCCGGCTGCGGGCAGCCCCTGATAACCCAGGCGTTCACAGGCTCCGAGTAGGCCTTCGCGCAGCCCGCGCTCGTCCTCGACAATCAGCACCCGTACCGCTTCGCTCACAAGGAGAGCTCCGAGGCAGAACGCGTGGACGGTTCATCGCCGAGCAGGGCGCTCGCGCGATCGAGCGGCAGATCGAGCTCGAACACGGTCGTGGTGTCGTCGCGAGCGTAGCTCACTTCTCCACCGTGTGCGCGCGCGATGGCGCGCGACAGCGCGAGGCCGAGCCCAGTGCCTTCGGGCTTAGTCGTGAAGAACGGCTCGAACAGCTCGCCGGCTCTCTCGCTGGGCACGCCGGGACCCGAGTCACGCACTTCGAGCACTGCCCGCTCGCCACGCGCAAACACGCTAGCCTGAACCAAAGCCCCGATCGGCGACGCTTCGACCGCGTTACGCAATAGATTGTCGAGCGCGCGGGACAGCGAATCACTGTCGACCGCAGCCTTGGCCGACCCCGACACCTGAAACGAAACGCCGCGTTCGCGCGCCCATGGTTCGAGCAGCTCGACGCGCGTGCGCACGAGCGTGCTCAGCGAGGAAGCCAGGAGCGGTCCTGGCGCGCGGCCTGCCACGATCAACAAGTCGGCGACCAAGCGGTCCAGGCGCTCGATTTCCGAGCTGGCGTGCAAAATGGCCTGCTCGACGCCCTTCGGCAGCTGCTTGTCGGTGCTAGCCAAATCCAAACGCAACTTGATCGACGCCAGCGGATTTCTAACTTCGTGCGCCACGCCCGCGACCACCCGCCCGAGCACGGCGAGCCGTTCTTGGCGCGCCAACTCGACTGCGAACAGCTTCTCCTTTTGGCGCGCGCGACTCAGGTCTTCCACTAGCGCCGCCACGCCGTCGGCCACGTCTCGAAGCTCGCGCACGCTGGGCTTCGGTATCGGAGCGCGCAGATCTACGGCCAGCGCACGCAGCGACGCGCGCAGATCCGCGGCGCCGCGATTCATGGTCGCGATCGCGAATGCGCTGGTCGCTACCAGCACCGCGGTCGCCAACGCGAGCGCAGTCACGATCCAGGCCCAAAGGCGCAGGTTCGCGCTCGGCTTCACTTCGACCCCCGCCCACACCGTCGCTGCCTCAGCGCCAGACACCGTGGGGCGAGCGACGATCACGAAGCGTCCGTCTGCGAGCGGCTCGTCGAGTGCGACGACCGAGTGCGCGGTCTGACTCGCGTGTACCGAGCGACGCACGATGTCCAGCCAGGAAGTCGGAATCGACCGGGGCGAGCCCGTTCCGTCCCAAGCGCCGCCGCGCATGCCAACCACGTTGCCAGCCGAAGGCAAGAGCACCTGCTCGGGGAACTGCGAGAGCACGGCCGCTTCGGCAAGAACTTCGTCGCGGGCTCGTTCGACGCGCTGGCGTGTGCTCACCGTAAACAAGCGCACCAACGCCACAGCCGACAAAGCCGACACGATGACCCCGAGCACGAGGACCGTGAGCAATCGATGGTGGATGCCAAGGGTCTTACCCACGGTGCTGACCCGGAGCAAGGGTCGTACCCACCAGTAACCCTCGGCGGTTGTTGGCTCGCGCGCGGCAAAATTGCGCGAATCCTCGCGTAATCAGCGTACCCCGAGCGCTAGCCGGGGCGTCCAGAATCCGGACACCTGTCTTCATTTCGGTCGCCCAGCGCGGCCTCTGCAACCGTATTTGTAGGGGCCTTTCCCAGTGCAGCGGCGCGCTCTAGAAAGTGGCATGGAAATCGCTCTGTCAGGGCTCGACGGAGTGGAAGCAGCGTGGAGAGCAAAAACGAAATCATGACTTCGGAACTCACGGCCGCACGCGTCGAGCAGCCCAAAGCCACGCGTTGGATCTTGGGGGGAGTGCTGGTGCTCGGCCTGGCCGGCGCAACGCTCTTCGTACGACACAAGAAGTCCACCACCGGCGGCGCGGCGCCCGCCGGCAGCGCAGCCGAGGCGCGCCCCATTCCGGTCGTAGTAACCAGCGCGAGTCTGCGCGACGTGCCGGTCTATCTGGACGGCCTGGGCAATGCCGTGCCACTGGTCACCGTCACCGTGCGGCCTCAGGTGGACGGCCCGCTCACGGCCGTGGCGTTTCAAGAAGGCCAAGCGGTGAAAAAGGGCGATCTGCTGGCGCGCATCGACCCGCGCCCGTTTGCGATTGCGCTACATCAAGCGCAAGCGGCGCTCGCGCGCGATCAAGCGCAGGCCAAAAACGCGCAGCTCAACCTGGTTCGCTACACCGCCCTGCACGACCAAGGTCTGGCCACTCAAGAGCAGCTGGACGACCAACGCGCGCAGGCCGACCAATTCGCTGGCACGACCAAGTCCGACGAAGCGCAAATCGAGAACGCGCAGCTGCAGCTCGCATATACGGAAGTGCGTTCGCCGGTCGACGGCGTGACCGGCGTACGCCAAGTCGACCAGGGGAACGTGGTCCACGCCTCGGATCCCAACGGCATCGTGGTCCTGACTCAGCTCGATCCGATGACCATCATCTTCACGTTGCCCCAAGATGATTTACCCCAAATCAACAAGGAAATCAGCGCGGGGCTAACTATCGAAGCGTACAGCCGCGACGGTGACAAGCTGCTCGGCAAGGGCAAGCTCACGCTGATCGACAACCAAGTGAACGTGACCACAGCAACCGTTCGCTTGAAGGGTACCGTGCCGAACCCCGACAAAGCGCTGTGGCCGAATGAGTTCGTACGCGCGCGCTTGGTGCTGGCGGTTCGAAGCCAAGTGCTGGCGATCCCCGCGCCCGCGGTGCAGCGCGGCCCGCAAGGCACGTTCGTGTACATCGTGATGCCAGACCAAACCGCGGCCTTGCGCACGGTCCAGGTGGACACGGTGCAAGAGCAATGGGCGATCATCAAGGGCGGCATCCAGCCCGGCGACAAAGTCGTGGTCGAGGGACAGAACCAGCTCCGCCCCGGCGCGAAGGTCGCGTTGCGCGCGTCGGCCGCAGGTCATTCAGACGAAGGCGCGCCCGGCTCCCCGGACTCCGTGCCCAATCCCAATAAACCCGGCGCAGGCAAAAAAGGAAAGCACGGCGGAGCCTCGCCGTGAGCATCTCCGAACCGTTCGTGCGGCGTCCAGTAGCGACGACGCTGCTGGTCATTGGCATCTTGATCGCGGGCATCGTCGCGTTCCGCGGGCTGCCCGTGTCAGCATTGCCGCAAGTCGACTACCCGACGATCGTGGTTTCGACGTTCATGCCCGGAGCCAGCGGGCAAACGATGTCTGCGACCGTGACCACGCCGCTCGAGCGCCAGTTCGGGCAGATGCCGTCGCTGTCTTTGATGACTTCGGTGAGCAGCTTCGGCAGCTCGCAGGTTACCCTGCAATTTACGCTCGATCGCGATATCGACGCCGCCGAGCAAGACGTCCAAGCGGCAATCAACGCGGCCGCCAATCTGCTGCCGAAGACGCTGCCCACGCCGCCCTCGTACAGCAAGAGCAACCCAGCCGACACGCCGATCCTGACGCTCAGCGTGAGTTCCGACACGCTCGCGCTGAGCCAAGTGGACGACTACGCCGACTCCATCCTGGCGCAAAAGATCTCGCAGGTCTCGGGCGTCGGCCTGGTGACCTTGAACGGTGGCCAAAAGCCCGCCGTGCGCCTGCAAGTCGATCCGCAGTCGCTGGCCGGCACGGGTCTCAGCTTGGAGGACGTGCGCACTGCCGTCATGGCGGCCAACGTCAATCAACCCAAGGGCACGCTGGACGGCCCGCGCCAAAGCTACACCATCGCCACCGACGACCAGCTGTTCAAAGCCGAGTCGTTTCGACCGTTGATCTTGGCCTACCGAAATGGTGCGCCGATCCGTCTGCAAGAAGTGGCCAGCGCCAGTGACGGTGTCGAAAACTCGGAGCTTGCGGGCTGGGCGGACGAAAAGCGCGCCATCATTCTGAACGTCCAGCGTCAGCCCGGCGCGAACGTGATCGAAGTGGCCGACCGCGTCAAAGCCTTGCTCCCGCAACTGCAAGCCTCGCTGCCCTCGAACATTCAGACCAAGGTGCTGAGCGACCGGACCGAGACCGTGCGCTCGTCGGTGGAGGACGTGGAGTTCACGTTGCTCTTGACGATAGGCCTCGTGGTCGGCGTCATTTACG
>Ga0210392_10000958_pt1 | contig 15801 bp, 15 predicted proteins | sample IncBWC30OmetaG_FD_161057 | JGI IMG/M metagenome (GOLD analysis project Ga0210392, IMG submission 161057) | Forest soil microbial communities from Barre Woods Harvard Forest LTER site, Petersham, Massachusetts, United States - Inc-BW-C-30-O ...
CGCAACGAGCTGTTCGAGCTGGGCCATGGTGCCCGGCCGACGCAGGGTCGCGGTACGGACATGATAGTCGAGCTCGATGTCGTCGTCCTCGATCCAGACCGGCTCCGCCAGTTGGAACGGCATCTGCGCCAGTTTGCGGGTCAGCAACGAGGAGAGGTGCAGGCGCTCGCCAATCAGCGCCTTGACGCCCTCGTAATAGTCATCCTTGTAACCCTCGGGCAGCTCGAAAAGCATCAGGCTGCCGACATGCATCGGCGTCTCCGGCGTTTCGAGGTGCAAGAATGAGGCGTCCATGCTGCTCAGTTGATCCATCTTCTTGCCTCCCTTGAATTTTCAAGCAACAGTTTGCGCGCCAGCGGGCTTGACCCGATCTGCCATCGCACCGGATGCGGCCCGCGACCTCGCGCAAGATCGGCGCCCATCGGCTTTCGAAACGCCGACTAAACCGCTGTCGTCTTCCGTTCCTCCTGCTCGTAAAGATTCTTCTTTGAAATCTTGCCGACCGGGGTTCTGGGCAGTTCATCGCAGATCTCGAGCGCCAGCACCATCTCGTGCTTGCCGAGTTTGTCCTTCAGGAATTTCTGGAGCTCCTCGAGCGTAAGCGTCGCGGCACCAGCCTTCAGCTTGATGAAGGCTTTCGGCGACTGGCCGCGATATTCGTCGCGGACACCGATCACCGCCACCTCCTCGACCGCCGGGTGCTTGTAGATCGCCTCCTCTAGAACGCGCGGATAGACGTTGAAGCCGCTGCACAGCAGCATGTCCTTGGTGCGGTCGACGATGAAAACGAAGCCGTCCTCATCCATGTAGCCGACATCGCCAGTGCGGAGGAAACCGTCAAATGTCGTCACCTCGGCCGTCGCATCCGGCCTGTTCCAATAGCCCTTCATCACATTTGGGCCCTTGATGCAGATTTCTCCGCGTTGGCCACGCGGGACGTACTGCTCCGGGTTATCAATGCTGAGGAACTTGATGATGATACTGGGCATCGGCATTCCGCAGGATCCGACCTTGCGCATGCCATCCTTCTGGGCCGGCGTGAAGGTGCCGGCCGGCGAGGTCTCGGTCATGCCCCAGCCTTCGCTCAGGTTACAGCCGGTGATCGCGGCAAATTGCTGCGCGACCTCAAGCGGCAGCGGCGCCCCGCCTGAGCCGCAATATTTGAGCGTGCGCAAGCTGTGCCGGGGAGTCTCGGGATGGTTGATCAGCGCAGTGAACATCGTCGGCACACCGCAGAAGACGCTTACCGCTTTCGCCGAGATATCCTCAAGCGCGGCCTTTGGATCGAAGCGCACGTGCTGAATAATCTCCGCTCCTTGGAGAATAGCGAACAGAACATTCACCGCGAGCGCATAGATGTGGAATGGTGGAAGCACCGCAAGGAAGCGCTCCTGACCTTCGGCAAGCACCGGAGGAGAGCCGGCGGTCGTTGCCCTGTACTGCTGGCACGTGCTTGTAAGATTGGCGTGGGTAAGCATCGCGCCCTTCGGCAGACCTGTCGTCCCACCGGTATACTGAAGCACGGCAATCGTCTCGGCGGGATCGGCGACCGGATAGGGTTGGAAATTCCCATCGTTGCGGAGCAGTTCGGAGAAGCTGATGTGGCGGTCGTCCCATGTCACATCACTCAGTTGTCGGCTGGCCTTCATCTCGGTCATCACCGAGTCGGGATCGGCGCTCAGTTCGGCCAGGTTTCCCACCACCAGTTTCTTCAACCGCGTCTTGCCGAGCATTGCCGCCATCTGCGGATAGAGCGATGCGATATCAAGCGTGATCAATAAGTCGGTGCGGCTGTCCTCGATCTTGTGCTCCAGCACCGTGGCGGCGTCGAGCGGCGAGTAGTTGACCACCGTGCCGCCGGCCTTCAGCACGCCGAAAAACGCGATGATATAGTGCGGCGAGTTCGGCAAATACAGGCCGACATGGATGCCTGGCTTTACGCCAAGCTGCTGTAGTCCCCGCGCGGCGCGGTTCGCAAGGTTACCGAGATCGCGGTAGGTTATCCGTTTTCCCATGAATTCAATCGCGGGGCGATCCGCCCATTTTGCTACTGCGTCATCCAGAATTTTCTGGACTGGTCCGGGTACGATCTCGGCATCCCAGAGGACGCCCGAAGGATAGGAGTTGATCCAGGGCTTGTCGTTCATCAGGTCTCCCTCCCTTCTTAATCGTCAGGGCTTCAGCTCGCTGTGACCCACCGTCGACCGCCAGCGCGTGGCTGGTAATGAAGGCACAGGCGTCGGAGGCGAAGAGTACCATCAAGCCGTTTAGGTCTTCGAACTCGCCACAGCGTTTCATCGGCGGCAACTGCGCCGGCGCGCCCCGATCGAGGCGCAATCATCCTGGTCGGGAAATCGCCAGGCGCGATCCCGTAAACGTCGACGCCGAGCGGCGCCCATTCAGTGACAAGTATGCGCGTCATGTTCGCGAGCGCGCCTTTGCTGTCGGTATAGGCGGGGCGTCGGCCATCTTCTGGACAGCCACCGGTCAACCGCCCGTCTCGACGCGATTTCACCTTGCCGCGACGGCGCGGAACAGTCAACACGCCCTATTTCGGTTGCAGCAGCTTCTGCAAGTTTACCATATTCTCCTGCATGCGCTCCTGCACGATCTTCCACGCGTTGTTGCGCGATTGCGCTTCCATCTCGAAAAGTTCGCGGAAATCGGCGATCGCCTTCTCAATGCCCTGTTTTGCGACATCAGCGCGTTTTGATATCGCTTCGGCGCTCGTGGCATCTTTGACTGCTGCTTGCCATTCCGCCAGCGTTTCTCGGAGGATCTCGTTGCGTCGTGCCACGAGTGCCTTGATCCCTTCGGAAGCCTGCTGGCTCGCCTCTGTTAAAGCTTCCATGTCCTTGCGCTGCCAGTCGATAAGCGCGTCGATATCGAGGCTGGGCAACTGGAATTTCTCGATCAGCTTTTTGAGATCCTCAAATCCGGGAAACGCGCCTGCGTCCGGGCCGGTAGGTTGCCGTCTGTCGGTCTCCATGAATTTCGTCCTTCTCGGTTCGGTGGTTGCGGTGAATGATCAGGCGATGTGTCGAGCCAACTAGACCTCGATTGGACCGGCGCGCGACGGCGCCGTGCAATCGCCGTCGCAACGATACGGATCGGAATACAACAGGCTGCGGAGCCCGCCGCGATCGAACGGCCGCCATTCGTCTTCCGGCAGCGCAAGCCGGTCCGCGATCGCGTACAACACGGCGGGGTTGTACCCCAAGCCCGAATGGCTGCCCTCGACCTCGATGTTTTCCGTCGTGGCGCTCTCCTGTTCGCGGCAGCCCTGCCACGCGACGATGCCGTCGCTACGGGTATAGATTGCCGTGCTCGGCACCGGCGGCGGAAGCTTCATGGCTTCGCGGTCGGGCCCGTCATCGACTCGGCGTCCGCTCAAGACTTCGTAAAGCCGCCAGGCATTGCTCGCCTTGGGCTCGTTGGCGAATGGGCTGCCGAGCGTGATCACCTGACGTACCAGTTCCGATGATCGCCGCGCCGCCTCGCGCGCAAGGACGCCGCCAAGGCTCCATCCGATCAAGCTGACCTTGCGATTATAGCGTTGAGCAAGCTCGACGAGCCTGGCGTCTATGGCAGCTTCGACGCCCGCGCGCGGGCCACGGTTCGGACCCTGCTTCCATCCATGGGGGGCGTAGCCTTGCGCCTTAAGGTAAGTGCGCAGCGGTCGGGTCGAGACGTCGCTTGCGGCAAGACCGGGCAGCACGAGCACCGGATGTCCATCACCGCGCGGCGCGCGCTGCAGCAACGGGTAAGCCACCAGGAAGGCCTGCAGCTCCCAGATCGCACGCGCTTCGAGCGCCAGCAGCAGTCGAGACGGCGGTCGTGAACGGTCAACAGCCCTGTCCATGTCAGAACGTCCCATCCCGATGTTGCGGATAGTCCCGCATTTTCTTCAGCGTCAGGCGCTTCTATCCGACCACTAGTCCGCTTCAGAGGCCCACATTGTCGCTGAAACGACAATCTTTCCGGGTTTTTTGCGACCGCTTAAGAGGGCATCCGCGGCGCCCATTACGGGCAGGGCCCCCCGCAGCTGCTCGAGACCCGTCACGCGCTCGATCTTTTCACCTACCAGCACCGCAGGCCGAGTATTTTTCGAGGAGGCGGCACTACTCGACGATGGCTTGGATGTCGCGGTTCTCCAAAACGAGCCCCTGACGTTCCTCTGTTCCCCGCACCGCCACCTCCACCATGGCGCGGGCCAAGTCGTCGGCGCGAACTACCTGATGTGGGAATATCAGTCGAAATGCGGGGTAGATCGCGCGCAACAGGCGGTAGCCGAAATTCGGCTCCCGCCGCGACGTCACTGGGTAGATGTACGCGGGTCGGAAAATGTAAACGCTGGCAAAGCCCGTCGCGAGTAGCGCGTTCTCAGCCGCTCCCTTGTAGTGTGCGAAGGGCATCTGACTTCGTCCCGTCGGGTCCGCGCCACTGCCGCTCAAGAAGGCGAACGCTGCTTCGGGGCTGCTGTCATGAAGAACTCGTGCGAACTCTATCGTGTAGTCCACTGTTATCGTGCGGAGCTCTGTGTCCGATACCGCCCCGGTATATGCGCCCGGGCAGAAGATCGCTGCGTCCTGATCCGAGAGCACCTCCGCGAGTGCCGAGCAGTCGGCGAAGTCTTGATGGAGAACCTCTGTCAACCTGGGATGCGAGATACCGACCTTTCTGTGCCCGATAGTCGTCGCACGTCCAACCGCGGAGTGCTCAAGGGCGTACCGAAGCGCGTAACCACCGACCATTCCAGTCGCGCCCACAATAACGAGGTTCTTCTGGCCAGCCGTCCGAACGATTATCTCCGACTCCGAGGCGCATATTGAACCCGCCTGGCTCGTCATTGTCATGAGAGTGCGCGCTCCTTCAACCAGTCGACGTGGAGCTGGCGCTCCGCAAAAAACCACGCGCCGTCCATCTTCACGATGCCGCAAGCCCGCATGCTCGTTCCAGTCGATCCAACTCGATCGGCATAGAGTCGGCAAGCTCCTGAACATTCGGGAGAATGTTCGCCGCCGCGGTGAATCCGAAATCCAAATGATCGCGATAACTTTGCAGCGTAATATTCAATCCCATCCCATGGGTAACGATCGATATAGGGTAGGAGTGCAACAGTTCGGCTCCATTGGCATACAGCGTCATCTTCGGCCCGGGTACGTTCGAGATAGCGACATTGACGGCCGGAGGAAGTAAATTCGGCAGGTTCGAGCGGCTATATACCAGCGAGAATAATTGGATTCCCAAGGGCGAGCCCAATACGATCGAATCCTCCACCAGAGGGGCAAGCTGTCTGAACGGACTGGTTAGCTCCTTCGACTTTGCCGAATCGGCGACGATCGCCTCCAGTCTTAGTTTCGGATCCTCGATCTCGGTATTGAGCCTGCAGATCATGCCCATAACCTTGTTGCTCGCTGACGTATCGCCCGTTTCTCGCGTAGATACCGGCACGAATGCCGTAAGCGATTTTTGGGGGAGCGCGCCTTGCTCGAGAAGGTGCCCGCGAAGTACGCCGCTGGAAACCGCAAGCACCACGTCATTCAGCTTTGTTCCCGATTTGGCGGCGATGGCTTTCATACGCGACATCGGTAGCGTAACCGCCGCGTAACTGCGTTCGGAGCAGATAGACCCGTTGATGATTGTCGGCGGCGCAATGAGTTTGCTCAAATCATCCAAACTGAGCGTGCTGATCAGTTTGTTTCCGAGCTCGTTCGCCATTTTAAGTACGTGAGGAAGCCCTGCGAGAAACTTGTTTCGCTGGTGCAGTCCCTGAATCGCCGAGTCGACGAGCACCGACGCAAGGTCGCTCCTTCCGGTGCGCGGGACTTGGTCGGACGCGCTCAATCTATCTTTTTCTCCCAACGTCCAAAACTCGAGCGAGGAGGCCACTAACGCCGACACGAAATCGCGCTCATCGTCCCTTCTTGACGCCTTGCGAGGCGGTGGCGCGTCGACTTCCCTCGGCGAGGGCGAGGCGTCGTAGATCAGTTGCGCCATTTTCGCACCCGCACCGCCGTCGATGCATGCGTGGTGCATTTTGGAGTAGATTGCGACCCGGTTGTCCGGCAGGCAATCGAATACGTAGACCTCCCACAACGGCCGAGCGCGATTGAGCAGCTTGGCATGTAGCCAGCCGACGATGCGTTGAAGTGTCGCGTGGTCTGAAGGTGCCGGGAGTGCGCCACGGAATATGTGACGGTCGATATCGAACTGTTGGTCTTCGGTCCAGCTCGGATGATCAATGTCCAACGGCGTGTGGGCCAGCTTCCATGTCAGCATCGGCGCGAGATGCAAGCGCCGCCCGATCATCGCCTTGAAGTCCTCGAAGAAATCCCCTCGAAAATTGTCAGGCAACTGAAATATCGCCATGTTACCGATGTGCATGGGGACTTCTGGCGTTTCCACATAGAGGTAGGACGCGTCGCTTGCCGTGAGCTTCCGGATTGTTCGCGCCATTTCCGACGACTCCCAACTGCTATAATTTGGGCCCGTTTGCTAACTTCTCTCGGGACAGATGTAGGCCATTCCGAACGAGCCATGGTCGCGGAACGGCTTAAGAACCGCCTTCCGACATCGTGAGCCGATCGTCAGCGAAAAAACCGGACCATTCGCCGACCCGAGATCAAACGATAGGTCGGGTCAGTGACTTAAATTGTCGCTGAAACGACAATCCCTTTCGGCTTTTTCTTGGTAAGAATGACGGATGAACAAGACAGTCCTGAAGACTGTTCTGGGGAGGAACAAGTGGTTCGCCGGATTGCCGCCCGAACTGGCGGACGGCATTCTCCGGCTCGGTCGTGTGCGTAGACTGAACGATGCCTTGATCTATTCGGCGAGCGACTGCGCGGATGGGATGATTGCGCTCATCTCGGGGCAGATTCGGCTGACAAGCTTTTCCACGTCGGGCCAGCCCTCGTTTCTGGTACTGACTTCGCCGGGTTCGTGGATCGGCACCACTTCAGCGCTGGACGGTAGGCCGCATGGTTACGATGCGTTCGCGATCGGCGAGACCGTTCTGTTTCAACTCAGTCAGGAGCGGTTCAATTCGCTGGCAGGCGAAAGCGTCGAGCATTACTCCGCGTTCGTCAGGCTTCTATGCGATCACTTTCGCATCACGACCCAGTCCCTGATCATTCACCGCAACCGTCGACCTCTTTATTTGTTGGCGCGTGAACTTTTGAGGTTGGCTGACCGTCATGGAAAACGGACCAAGAACGGAGTCGTTATCGAGCTGCGGCTATCGCAAGAGGATCTCGCAGTAATGATCGGCGTTGGCCGCCAAACGATCAACCGCCTGCTGAAGAGTTTAGAGCAGGACGGGATCGTCACCACCAGCTACGCCTCACTCACGATCCACAATGTAGAGGCCCTCGAGCGGCTCAGGGCGAGCGAGGATCCGGACGAGGTATGACTTCAAGGTCGACGGTCTCACTCGGGTTGGCCGACGCCCTTCCACGATGTCTGTCATCCTTGCGTGTGTACAGTCACAAAAGAGGGCAGGCTTTAAAACGAACTTCAATCGGGATTCGCCGAGACGCCAGATTAATCATAGGCGAGCAGGTGCGCGAGAATTATGGGTTGCAGATCCGGCTCGCCTTCATTGGAAAGCCAGTGCGCATGTCCGGCCAGGCGAACGAATTGATAGGGCGCTTTGACAAGATCTTTCGTTCTCATGGCGGCGTCCTCGCCGAGCGCCATGTCGTTCTCGCCCCAAATGTAGAGGGTCGGAACGCGAACCTCGCCAGCGGGAAAGTAGAGATCATCGTCAATGGCGCGATACCAATTGAGCGTCGCGGAAAGGGCTCCTGGCTCGGCAAGGCTCAGCGCAGCCTCGTCAACGAGGTCTTTCGGCACGCGCGGGTCGAATGCAGCGCGCAGCCTTCGGGCTCCGCCGGCGAGCAAGGCCAATTCGGGAGAACCGTCCCGGCGTCGAAAGAAGCGGACGTAGTCGAGACGGTGATCTTGTGTGGGATCGGCTTTACGGGAATCTTGAAGGGCGATCGGGTGAGGCGTCGAGAGCACGGTCAGCGACTTGAGCCGCTGTGGATGTGACGTTGCAAGCGCCCACGCAACCATGCCGCCCCAATCGTGAGCGACGATATGGAAAGATTGCGCGCCAACGGCGTCGGCTATTCCAAGGACATCGTTCACGAGGCGATCCGGACAATATTCAGCCACGTCGAGCGGTCTGGCGCCGCGGGAATAGCCACGCTGGTCGAAGGCGACGGCCCGGTATCCGGCCGCACCCAACGCTTCCAAGCTATCCCGCCACCAACTGGAGAACTCCGGCCAACCGTGCAGCAGCACGACGACCGGGCCGCCCTCGGGACCGCACAAGCGCGCGTCGAAAACGAGGTCGCCGACCGCAAGCTTGGACCGAGTCAGACCCATCTAAGTGCCTTCGCCTGGATCGGACGCGCGTTTCAGGCTTGCATCGCGCGCGGCTGGACAAAGTCGGCGCGGCGATAGGCGGGATTGGGATATTTATAGAATCCCTCGCCTGTTTCGATTCCCAACTTGTTCCTGTCGATATATTCGCGCCTCAACCATCTCGCTTCCTCTGCGGCCGCCGCGTCGCCCGCTTCGGCCGCTGCCGTAAGGATCTGCAACGGCGTCCGTAGCCCGACGAGGTCCAGCACGGCGAAGGGACCCGTATCGCCACCGCCGGCGATCATCCAAGTTCGATCAACGTCGTGCGGACTGGCGACGCCTTTCGCGACGAGGCTTATTCCGGCGCGCACCCAAGGGATCAGAAGTGTGTTGATGATGTAGCCGGGCTGCTCCTTGTGAAGGGCGATCGGAACCATGCCGATCCGTTCGGCAAAGGCGATCACGTTGTCAAACGTCTTGTCATCGGTTCCTGAGTGGCGCATGACCTCGGCAATGTTGTTTCTCCAGAGGCGAGTGGCGAAGTGGAGCGCCAGAAACCGTTCGGGCCGATCCGTAAATTGTGCAAGCAGGCTCGGAAGAAGCGTAGACGAATTGGTTGCAAATATCGTCGTCCTGGGCGCGACGAGAGAGAGCGCCTCATAGAAGGGGCGTTTCACCGCCACGCTCTCGGGTACGGCCTCAATTACCAGATCCGACCCTTGGACCGCTTCCGCAAGATCCGATACTGCCCGGAGCCGCCCGACGGCCGCGGCGATCGCAGCATCGTCGGCCTTCAGATCCTTCCGATAGGCGGCGCTTAGTTCTTGCCATTTTTGCGGGAGCCTCGCGACGGCCGCAGGATCGATGTCGTAAATGCGCACGTCGCAGCCTTTGTATGCGCATTGAAACGCAATTTGAGAGCCCAAGACGCCGGATCCGGCGACGGTGACCTTATCCATGTTCGCTGCTCCTCATCGGTTGCCGAGGGGTGACCGCAGGCGTCACTTCGGATAACGCGCGCCTTCAGCTGAACGCCGTGATGTCGCGGGGCTCGATGCCGTTTTTCTTGCAGTAGCCAAAATATTGCTTGGCAGCGGTACGCCAATTCGCCGTGGCGATCACACTGTCGTCGTCGTTGAGATAGACGAGATCTCCGGTGACGATGTTGAGAACTACCACCTCTGGTCCGCCCTCCGGAACGGCCTCCGGCGCGTGAGTCGAAGCGGCGGTTTCGTAGACGATGCTGCCGGGGCCCGCGATCCAATCGTGCTCCTTGTACTTCCACTTGCCCTTCAAGGTGTAGACGACGACGGTCCCACTGTGGTGATGGCGAGGCAGTTTGGCGTCCGCCGGCGCCTTCAACAGGGCGATGACCTCGCCCCGAATCGGGTCGGCCTTGAAGAATTTGACCTCGACGCCAGGCGCAAGCCCTAGCGGCATCCAAGGCATAGATTCGTCGGAAATGCAGCTCGCCTCGACATGTTCAAAAAACATCGTTTTCTCCGTTTTCCCGATTTTTGGCCAGGATGGCCTAAGCATCGACCCTTTCCCATGGTTCGTCGACTTTTCCGAAGTTTCTGTCGCTTATGCGACAATTGTCGCCAAGAAAAGCGATATACAAGCCACCTTGTGATCCAGACGCATCACTCGCCAATGCTATCGGCAACGTTCCAGGGGGAGAGCGTCAATTCATGCAGGGTTCAATCCGATCGCCTCAGCTTGGTCAGGAATATCCCCAGCCGAACGAAGACGCCATGTTCAGGGAAATGGGTGAAATCATCGAGAAATTGATGATCAGAACCCGAAGTCCGGTGCAGCGGCAACAACACGCTAAGCATCATGGTTGCGCGCGTGCGACGTTTGAGATCGAACAGAACCTTCCTGATGAATTGCGCATCGGCCTGTTCAAGGAAGTGGCGAGTTATCCGGCGTGGGTCCGCTTTTCCAATGCTTCTCAGCATATCGATACAATCGGAAATCCGCACGGATTTGCTATCAAGCTAATGGGTGTCAAGGGTGCCAAGGCGCTCGGCGAAGGGCACGACCACGAGACCCAGGATTTCCTGATGGTGGATTATCCGATCTTCATCGTGCGGACGGCGTCGGACTATCTCGACCTATTCCGCGCGGCGTTGAACGCACCAGGAAAGATGCCTTGGTCATTTTTCTTCCCGTCGCTCGATCCGTCGAAGTGGCGCCTTCTGGAACTCGGGCTCATCAAGAAGATGCGGAGCCTCAAGATCGACAACCTTCTCAACGCTCAGTTTTGGACTTTAGGCGCATTCAAATTCGGATCGGGTGCAGCAAAATTTTCAGTCCGGCCTTTGGCCAAGATCCGAACGCCTGACGTCGCAGCCTTGTCTCCCGACTATCTGGGCGAGCGGCTTGCGGAATGCCTGCGCCGGCAAGACGTGCAGTTCGAGTTCCTGATGCAATTGCAGACAGATGCGAATAAAATGCCGATCGAGGATACCACTATCGAATGGACCTCGCCGTTTCGTCGGGTAGCGACGATCACGATTCCGGCTCAGGACTTTCGCAACCCGGAGCAGATCGCTCTTGCGGAGCATCTCTCGTTCACGCCGTGGCACGCGCTTGCGGAGCATCGCCCGCTTGGTGGAATCAATCGTATCCGCAGGTCGGCTTACGGGGCGTCATCGGCGGTGCGGCACCAGTTGAATGGCGTGGCCGAGAAAGAGCCAATCTCCGGGACCGTTTAACGCTTACTGTTATGAGCGCGATTGTCGCGACTGCGACAAAGTCTACATCCGCTTGCCCTACAACAGGTGGTGGCCAGCCGCCTGTTGGCCGCCAAAACTGGACACAGGGCTAGGGATCCAGAGCCGGCAACGTCCACCCGTTATTCGTCGAGCGCTCGACGCCAGGCACCCGGGCTTATGCCAACGGTACGGGTGAAAACTCGGGTCAGGTGGCTTTGGTCTGAGAAGCCGCAGGTCAAGGCCACATCCAACAACGACAATCGGCCATCGCGTAGCTTCTCCTTGGCCACCTCGACGCGATGCCTTAAAAGCCAGTGGTGCGGCGCGGCTCCCATTGTGCGACGAAACGAACGCGAGAAGTGGCTCACCGACAAACCGCACTCCCTCGCCACCGCCGTGAGCGGTATTCGACCATCGAGGTTGGCGCTGAGAATTTCCTTGGCGCGCCTCGCTTGCCATGCCGCGAGCCCACCCCGGATAGGCCAAGACAGCGGTCGCAAGCCGCCATAGGTCCGGGCCACATGTGCCCCGAGCGCCAAGAGGATGTAGTCGACGAACAACTGGTTCGCTTGATCGGGATGGCTGAGCGCCGGCAGCACCGCATTCCCGAGACCGGAAATCGTAGTGTCATCGATAGCCACGGGCTTATGGTTCAGTTCGCTAATTCGTGGCGCATCCGCGTCGTCAGCGATCGCATCCAGCGCGGCGCGCGGTAGATAGTAGAACAAAACGTGGTGGGGCTTGTCGAGACGAGCTACGGGATCGCGTTTCAGGTCGTGGATACAGGTCTGACCAGCACGCACGTCGGATATGGATAGGAGCCGCCCCTCTTCCCAATATTCTCGCTTGGGAAAATCACGAAGGGTCCAAGTGACCAGAAAAGCATCTTCGCGCTGGATGGACCCGCTCAGTTCCTGCGCCGGGGTATCGCATCGCGTCTCCGTGACGGCCATGTCAGCCGTTCGCAATGCTCGCGTAAGGATCACTGGCGCCCGTTCAATATGGAGCCGTTCGGCAAGCCGTTGCCCGTAAGCTTCGCTCGTCGGCATGATCGACCTCCTAGACAACGGGTCGTCGGTTCCCAACGCGTCTCCCCGCCGAGACGAAATTTTACGTTGCACCGCTTCGACGAGCAACTCGCCCAAGCGGCAAATTTCAACCGCAAACGATCAAATCGTAAAACGGGCAAAAATCCGGCTAAATCGCCAAGCCGGGACATGCCTAAGCCGTTAGCGAATCTAATCTATCGCGGACGCCAGGTTGCAAAAAAGCGCTTGGGGCACCCAAGCCTCTAACAAAGCTGCGTTGGGCGAAGGTGGACCGGTGTGTATCAGCCAAGCGCTGCGCCAAGCTCCAGGAACTCAATCCGACATGGAATCGCGGGTTTGAGCCCAACGGGTCGCATTTTCCCCCGTTGTCGGCGTGCTTCTTCCATAGCGCCCTCATTTGATGATTGCAGTGGAATCATCCAATAGGCAGCCAATTTGTCAAAAGTTGCGCGGTGCATCTGCCAGTAAGCTCCGGAATGCCGGAGCGTGTACGATCGGACGATCCCATGTGCCAGAGCCATTCGCATATTGAGTTGCAACAATGTATCCAAGCGCGGCGCTTCGCCTCTATTGTGCTGGAGCCTGCCTGAGGTGCCTGCGACGCTGGGCTTACCGCTCCTTTTTGCCATTCGGCTGTGGGCCTCGGTGTGCCTCGCCCTGTTCATAGCGTTCTGGCTTGAGCTCGACAGCCCATATTGGGCCGGCGGCACCGCGGCGATAGTGTGCCAGCCGCAGCTGGGCGCCTCGCTGCGCAAGGGCTGGTTCCGGATGATCGGCACCATCGTTGGCGCCGCCGCGATTGTCGTCGTGACCGCCTGCTTTCCGCAGGATCGCGTCGGCTATCTCGGGTCGCTCGCACTATTCTGCAGTCTGTGCGCCTTCGCCGCCACTGTACTGCGCAATTTTGCGTCGTACGCGGCCGCGCTCGCCGGTACGACGGCGGCCATCATCGCTACGGCCAATCTCGGCGCGACGGCGGCGCGAGCCCGGACGTCTTTTTGGTTGCGATCAATCGCGCCAGCGAGATCTGCATCGGGATCGCCTGCGCGGGCGTGGTTCTCGCGGGGACCGATCTCGGCGGCGCGCGGCGACGGCTCGCTGCAGCATTTGCCGACTTGGCGGCCGAGACCGCAGCCGGATTCACCCGGACACTGGCGGGGCCGCCAATGGCGAGCGCGGAATCCGAGCGGCACGAGCTTCTCCGCCGCATCATCGCGCTCGAATCTGCAGTTGACCAGACCCTGGGGGAATCCAGCCACGTGCGGCACCACGCGCTGACCTTGGAAAGAGCCGTCCACGGCCTACTCAGAGCGCTCGATGGATGGCGACGGATCGCAACCCACCTGAGCCGATCAGCCGGCCAGCAAAATCGAGCTGGCGAACCGATCCTGCGCTGCATTCCGTCGGAAGTGCGATTGGCGTCAGAGCCGGGCGTAAACGAACGCTGGATGTCTGATCCCGTTGCGCCCCGCCGCGCTTGTGAGTCGGCGCTGCACGTTCTGCTGGCCATACCGGCCGACACCGCTTCGCTGCGGCTGCTTGCCGACGAGATCGCGGCGATTCTGGCGGGCCTGGTGGACGCGCTCGATGGCCTGGCGCTACTCGTGGATTGTCCCGGGCGGCCCCTTCGTAATCCGCGAAGTTTCCGGCCCGGACTGTCAGATTGGCTGCCTCCACTCGTCAATGCGGCGCGCGCTTTGGTCGCGATCGCTGCACTCACGGTGTTCTGGCTCGCCACCGCATGGACAAGCGCCGCATCGGCCATGGTCTTCACGGCATCGACGGTCTTGACGCTCTCGTCGAGCGGCGACGCGGCCTACGGCGGCGCGATCGCAGCCGTGATTGCCATCGCCTGCGTGCTCCCATGTGCGGCAATCATGAAGTTCGCGCTGTTGCCCGCCTTTGAAACATTCCCGGCGTTCTGCGCCGTGCTCGCTCTCTTCCTGATCCCGGCCGGCTTTGCGATGGCGGGAAGCCGACAGCCTAAAAGGGCGGCGGTGTTCACCACCATCGCCTTCGCCTTTTTGCCTCTCCTCGCGCCCACGAATCAGATGAGCTACGACACCGCGCAGTTCTACAATTCCGCGCTGGCGAGCCTTGCCGGGGGCGCCATAGCGGCGCTCGCCTTTGCCCTGATGCCACCCTTGTCGCCGGTCCTGCGGACGCGTCGCCTGCTTGCGCTTGCTGTGCATGATTTGCGCCGCCTCGCCGTCGCTCGCCGGCTGCCGAAATCCGACGATTGGGAAAACCGCATGTACGGCGGCTCTTGGCGCTCCCCGAGCAGGCAGACCCATCTGAGCGCGCGCAATTGCTTGCGGCCCTATCGGTCGGCGGCGAGATCATCCACCTTCGTTATTTCGCTCCCCGGTTTTTTGCCGGCGCAAAGCTGAACGCAGCGCTCACGGCGTTGGCGCGGGGCAACTGCGAGATCTCGATCGACCTGTTGCGTCAAATCGAAAGGGACCTTGCTTCTCTAGCTGACACCGAGCGGCCAACAGCCACCATGCTTCGAATGCGCGGCCGCCTTTTGGTCGTTTGCGAGGCACTCTCCGACCACGCCGCTTATTTCAGGGAGGAGCAGAACGCGTGAGGATGGCCGAGATCAGCATGTTCGGCGTTTATGTTGCGCCAATCTCGATGATGATGGTCGCCACCTGGCTCATCACCATCGTCTTGCGCAGTGCCGCTGGCCGGTTCGGGTTGCTGCGATACGTCTGGCATCCCGCACTGTTCTCGTTCTCCGTCTACATCATCATTCTCTCGTCCTCGGTATTGATCGCCGCCCGGAGATTGCCATGACGGTTACCAAAATCGCATCGAAGCGCAATGCCACCGATGATAGCGGCTCCCCCTCCGCTCCGGTCGTCGGCGCTGCCCCCACCAGAGGTCACGCGCTCCTTCCGCGAGTCGGGCCCCTCCTGATCACTCTGACGACGGTCGCGATAGCCGGGATTCTGGGCTGGGCCATGTGGGACGCATATATGGGGGCACCATGGACGCGCGATGCAACGGTGCGGGCCTCTGTGGTCATCATGGCACCAGAAGTGTCGGGCCGGATCGTCGAATTGCACGTCACCGATAACCAGTACGTGCGCAAGGGCGATCTGCTGATGGTCATTGATCCGACCAACTACACGATTGCCGTCAGCCAGATGGAGGCATCGGTGCAGCAGGCGCAGGCCAGCGTGCGGACTATAGATGCCCAAATGACCGTCCAGCAGGCGCAGATCAGTGCCAATCTGGCCCAGCTGGATCAGGCACAGGCGGGCCTCGTGTTCGCGCAGCAGCAGGCATCGCGCTACCAGGATTTGGCGCGAACAGGTTCCGGCACGGTTCAAAACGCCCAGCAGTCCACCACGCAGCTCGCTCAGCAACAGGCCTCGGTCAAGAGTGCGGAAGCTACCCTCGCGGTGGCACAACGGCAGATCGAGTCGCAGAAGGCGCAGCGGATGAACGCCGAGGCAACGCTTGCGCAGGCGCAGGCTCAGCTGCGCCAAACACAGGCCAACCTGCAGCGTACGCGCATATTCTCGCCGGTCGATGGCTACGTGACCAACTTACTGGCGCAGCTCGGCAATTTCGTGAATGTCGGGGCCAATGCGATTTCGCTTGTCGATGGGCACTCCTACTGGATCGACGGATATTTCGAGGAAACCAAT
>Ga0210392_10000960_pt1 | contig 15772 bp, 15 predicted proteins | sample IncBWC30OmetaG_FD_161057 | JGI IMG/M metagenome (GOLD analysis project Ga0210392, IMG submission 161057) | Forest soil microbial communities from Barre Woods Harvard Forest LTER site, Petersham, Massachusetts, United States - Inc-BW-C-30-O ...
GACCATGAGCAGGCGCACGTCCTTTGGCGTCTTGCTGTAGAGGATGGAAGAGATGATGGCGTTGAGGCAGACGCTTTTGCCCGAGCCGGTGGCACCGGCGATGAGCAGGTGGGGCATTTTGGTGAGATCGGAAACGAGCGGCTTGCCGGAGACGTCGCGGCCGAGGGCAATGGGCAGCTCGGCCTTGGCGTTGACCCAGTCTTCACTTTCAAGGATTTCGCGCAGGCCGACGGGGGTGGGCGTCTGGTTCGGTACTTCGACGCCGACCGCGGCCTTGCCGGGGATGGGCGCGAGGATGCGCACGGATTGCGCGCGCATGCCGAGGGCAATGTTTTTATCGAGGCCGGCGATTTTCTCGACGCGCACGCCGGCTGCGGGAACCAACTCGTAGCGGGTGATGACGGGGCCGACGTGGATTTCGCCGAGGGTGACCTCGACGCCGAACTCGGCGAGGATGCGCAGGAGATTCTCGGCGTTACGGGTGTGTTCTTCCTCGCTGTTCGCGGCGGTCGGCTTGGTTTGCTCCTGGAGAAGGGAAAGCGGCGGAAATTGGTAATCGTCGTCGGCGCGCTGAGGGATGGCGGACTTGGCTGCTTTTTTCGGCTCCTCGGGCCTGACGATGTTGAGGGGGATCTTGCCTCCGGGCGTGACCGGCTTGGTTTTTTCTTCTTTTGCCGGGGGCGTTTCAGCCGACTTGGCCGACGAGGGAATTTCGAGTTTGGTCTCCGCTTTTTTCTCGGGCGCAGGTGCGGGCGGCTCGGCGGGCTTGGTTGCGGCGGCGGCTTCCGTCCCTGGAAAGGGCGAGGTGCTCTGGCTGGTGCGGGTTGGGAAAGGCGGGTTGGTCTGCCCGGTGCGCGGCAGGGTGAGCTTTTTTGGCACGGGTGCCGCCGCGGGCGTGGGTTTGATCTCTATACTGAGGGTTTTTTCCTTGGCGCGGGCTTCCTTGGTCAGGCGCTTGGCTTCCGCGCGCTCAGCCCGGTGTTTGCTCCGGTCTTCCCGCCATTCATTAAACGAGGCAACGGTCCGTTCGATTTCTCCCGCGACATCGCGGGTGAAGATAAAAAGCATGCACAGCCCGTAAATGGTCGCGAGCAGCAAGCCTGACCCGAAGACGCCGAAAGTTTGTTTTAACGAATAGTTGTAAACGGCATAGCCGATCAGGCCACCGGGGCCATCGGTAAAAAATTTTCGATCAGTCAGGAACGTTGTCTGCATTGCGGCCAGGCCCGCCAGGGTCATAACGCACAGCACCATCGCGAGGATGCGCGTAAAGACCAGCCGACGTGCGGAGCGCAGGGAAAGATAAGCCGCCCAGAAAAAAAACACCGGGATCAAATAAGTGCTTACGCCGATGACATGCAACGAGTCCCAGCTGAACTCGGAGCCGAACTTGCCGACGAGATTGGTGTCGGTCGGGCTGGTCGTCGTATGTGAGCTCTGGTTCGGGTGGAAATCCAGCAGCGCGACGGTGAGCAGCACGGCGAATAAAAAGCACATTGCGCCGAGCAGCCAGCGGGGCCGGTGGCGAGCCCCGGCAAAGGCGGAGACGTTCTTTGGGTTTGAACTCGCGGGTTTGCGCATTTGAAATGGCCCAAGGATAGGCCATCAGAGATTCCAAGCCAACGATTTCTACGGTCAAACGTAATCGGCCCTGCAGCAATTTTCACAAATCTCTGAGATTTCAAATATGCGCGAACTGCTTCGTTTTCAACCCATTTACTTCGATCGCGTCTGGGGCGGGCGGGCGCTCGAGACTGCCTTGGGTCGTATGCTGCCGGCAAACCGCTCGATCGGCGAGAGTTGGGACTTGGTTGACCGGCTTGGGGCGCAGTCGGTCGTCAGTGCCGGCCCGTTGGCCGGGCAGACGCTGCGGGCTCTGCTCGAAAAGCATCCGGCCGATATCATGGGGCCGGGCTGGCCGGCCGCGCGGCCGTTTCCCTTGCTGGTAAAATGGCTCGACTGTCGCGAACGGCTCAGCCTGCAAGTGCATCCACCGGAAAAAATCGCCGCGGAGCTGGGTGGCGAGCCAAAGACGGAAAACTGGTTCATTGTCGAAACAACCCCCGGCGCCCACCTGATCGTCGGCCTGCGGCCGGGCGTGACCCGCGACCAGTTTGAGCGCGCGCTGGCCGATGGCACGGTCGAGCAATGTGCGCACCGGTTCCCCGTCGTGCCGGGCGACTCCATCCTGGTGCGCAGCGGCCAGGTTCACAGCATTGACGCGGGCAATCTTCTGCTTGAAATCCAGCAAAACTCCGACACGACCTACCGCGTTTTCGACTGGAACCGCGCGGGGCTGGATGGCAAGCCGCGCCAGCTCCACGTGGCCGAGTCGCTTCGCTCGATCCTCTGGGACGACTCCGCGCCGGCGCTCGTGCGCGGGGCGCCCACCACCGCGGTCATCGCCGACTGCCCCGAGTTCCTGATCCGCCGGGTGCCCCTGGCCAAGGACGAAAAATTATTCATTGCCGCCGGTGAACAACCGCGCCTGCTTAGTGTGGTTGCCGGGAGCTTGCGCGTGGCAGGATCCGGCAGTGAAACGCTCGTGCGCGGTGACAATGCCCTGCTCCCGCACGCAGGGGCTTTCACTTTTGAGGCACTCAGCGGCGTTATTGCACTCATCACGGAAAATTTCCACACTCCTGACTTATGAAAATCCTCGCACCCGATATCTGTAACTGTCGCGGGAATATGCTGACCAAGCTGTTTGTTTTCGCCTGCGCGCTTGCGGCAACGTTTGCGCTCATGTGGATGCTGTTGCTGCCGTCCATCGTGACCGGGCTCATCAAAAAGCGCACGGGCTTCGACGCCACGGTGCAGCACCTCTACGTCAACCCCTTCACCGCGAGCGTTTATATCAGCCAGCTCAAGATCAACAATCCGGACACCTTTCCGCAAAATGACTTTGTCTCGGTCAACGAGTTCAAGACGGCGGTCGAACTCAACTCCGTGCTCAGCGACCGCGTCGTCGTGAAAGAGGCGGTTTTCGACGTCGCGTTCATCGCCGTGGTCAAAAATGCCCAGGGCCAGACCAACGTCGATGTTTTCAGGGCTGGCGTGCAGCCCGCCAATCCGGAAGCAAAAGCCCCGGGTCAAAAAGAGGAGACCAAGCTCGCGCCCGAGGAAAAAAAGAAGCCCAAGCAGTTCCTCATCCGCCACCTCGTCGTGAAACTCGATAAGATCATCATCGCCGATTACTCCGGCCCCGAGCCGAAGGTGCATGAGATGCCGGTTAGCATCAACCGCACCTTCACGGATGTCACTGATCTCAAGCAGATCAGCGTGCCGCTCCTTGCGGACCTCAGCGTGGCCGGGGCCGGAAAACTCGCCAACAACATCATCGGCCTCGTCATTCCTGCGCCCATCCTTGAACAGCTCGGGGTGGTGACCAAAGACACTGGCGGCATCCTGCAAGGCACCGGCCAGAAGACGAAAGATTTATTCAAAGGCCTGTTCGATTCACTTGAAGAAAAGCCAAAGCAATAGTTTAGTTGGCGGCTTATGACCGCTCCCGAACAGCCCGACGTGCTTCCGCCCGACTCTCCCGCTGCGTCCGCGCAGCCGGCGCCGGGTGCATCCGCTGATCCCGCCGCGCAGCTGGCCGCAGCCAAAAAAGAGGCCGCCGACAACTATGACCGCTTCCTGCGCACCACGGCCGACCTCGAAAACTTCCGCCGCCGCGCCGTGCGGGAAAAGGAAGAGCTGCGGCAGTTTGCCATCTCTCGCGTGCTCGAGGATTTGCTGCCCGCGCTCGACAATCTGGCGCTCGGGCTCGCCGCCACGAAACAACCAGGCGCTGACCTGAAGGCGCTCGCCAGTGGCGTCGAGCTGGTCCTGGGCCAGCTCAAAGGCGCGCTTGCACCGCATGGCCTCAAGGAGATCATTCCCGCCGTGGGCCAGCCTTTCGATCCGCACCAGCACGAGTCGCTTTCCCACCAGCCCAGCGCCGATGTGGCCGCCGAGCATGTGCTCAACGTCGTGCGCCCCGGCTACTCGCTCAATGGCCGCCTGCTCCGCCCGGCCAGCGTGGTGCTTTCCGGCGGCCCGGCCAAGGAAGAGAAGAAAAAATAACAATCTCGGCCGCGTTCCACTATGGCGAAGGAAGACTACTACCAATTGCTCGGCGTTGATAAAAACGTCACCGAGGAGGAACTGAAAAAAGCCTATCGCAAGAAGGCCATCCAATTTCACCCGGACAAAAATCCCGGCAACAAGGAGGCCGAGGAGACCTTCAAGAAGGTTTCCGAGGCTTACGAGGTGCTGAAAGACCCGGATAAGCGCGCCGCCTACGACCGCTATGGACATGCGGCGTTCGCCCAGGGAGGCGCGGCGGGCCCGCGCGGCCCCGGTGGCTTCCATGATCCGTTCGATATTTTTCGCGAGGTCTTCAGCCAGGGCGGCGGGGGTGGCGGCATTTTCGAGCAGATGTTCGGCGCCGGCAATGGCCGCGAGAGCGGGCACGACGGCGCCGACCTGCGCTACGACCTCGAGATCACGCTCGAGGAAGCCGCCCGCGGCGTGGAGAAGGAAATTTCGTTCCGCAAACTCGTCGAGTGCGAGCACTGCCACGGCATTGGCGCCGAGCCCGGCTCGAAGCGCGTCACCTGCCCGACCTGCCGCGGCGCCGGCCAGATCCGCCGCTCGGGCGGCATCATTACTTTCACCCAGACCTGCCCCACCTGCAGTGGGGCCGGGACACGCATCGAGAAGCCCTGCACGCAGTGCCGCGGCGAAGGCCGCAGTGCCAAAACAACGAAACTCAACGTGCGCATCCCCGCCGGGGTCGAGACCGGCTCGCGCCTGCGTTCCGGCGGCAACGGCGAGGCCGGCGTGCAAGGCGGGTCCTCGGGCGACCTCTACATCGTGCTGAGCGTGTCCGAGCACGAAATTTTTGAGCGCCAGGGCGACAGTTTGTTCTGCGAGATTCCCATCAAGTTCACGCTCGCCACGCTCGGCGGCACGATCGAGGTGCCCACGCTTTCCGGCAAGGCCTCGCTGAAAATTCCCCCCGCCACGCAGAGTGGCACCACCTTCCGCCTGCGCGGCAAGGGCATGCCGCACCTGCGCGACGGCAGCCATGGCGACCAGCTCGTGCGCGTGCAGGTCGAGGTGCCGACCAGCCTCACGGCCGAGCAACGCAAGGCCCTGGAAAACTTCGCCCACCTGAGCGGCGATGCCGACCATCCCGTCAGCCGCAGCTTTTTCGAAAAGGCAAAGAAGTTTTTCTAAGCGCGGCAGAGCGGCGCTGCCCCGCGAGTAGTTGGTATTTTGTAGTTAGTAATTGGTGGGACTAACGCTTCCCGACAACGCCGGCCATGCTGGCGGACACCAACTACCAACTACCAACTACCGCCATCCGCGGAAAGTTTGGATTGTTTTTTCCCGCAGATATCGCGGATAATCGCTGATGCGTTGGGAGAAATCATCTGTGCCTGCCCTCCGTCTTGTCCGCCGTAGCTTCAGCGAAGGCGGAAGCCTTGGGCGAAGGAGGGAAATCCGTGGTTAATCTGGCAAACCCCAAGCTTCTTGCTCTCGACGCGGCCGTGGCGCGGCGCGCCCAGCTCCGCGCCGCGGGCAAAAAGGTCGTGCTGACCAACGGTGTCTTCGACCTGCTGCACACCGGGCATCTGTACTTTCTGCAGAAAGCCCGCTCGCTCGGCGATATGCTCTTCATTGCGCTCAATGCCGACGCCAGCGTGCGCGCACTGAAAGGCCCGTCGCGCCCGGTGCAAAACGAGGAGCAGCGCGCCTACGCGCTGGCCGCGCTGGCCTGCGTCGATGCTGTCTTTGTTTTTTCCACGCCGCGGCTCGACGCGGAGATCCGTGCGCTGCAGCCCGACGTTTACTGCAAGGCGGGCGACTACGCGCTCGACAAACTCGATCCCGGCGAACGCGCGGCGCTCGAAAAGGCCGGGACAAAAATCGAGTTCCTGCCGTTCCTGCCCGGCTTCAGCACCACGAATCTCATCGCCAAAATCAAAGCCGCGGGCGAAATCTGAAGAACAGGCTGCTACAGCATTTTAACCACTGATGCACACTGATGATCACTGATCCGGAAAAAATAGATAAAAATGACTTCTCACCTAACTTCATATATATCAGCGGCAATAAGTGTATATCAGTGGTTAAGTCGGTCTCCTGCCTGCTTGGAAGCATTAGTGCCAATTAGTGGGCATTAGTGGTTAATACGGTATAAAAACCCATGCGAGTCGTCATCCTTGGTTCCGGCCGCGGCAGCAATGCCGAGGCCATCTTGCAGGCGCAGGCCGCCGGGCGCCTCGGCCGCGCGCGCGTCGCGGCGATCTTTTCGGATAAGCCGGACGCAAAGATTCTCGAGCTCGGCCCGCGTTTTGGCGTGCTGGCACAGTTCATTGATCCCGCGCCGTTCAAGACCAAGCTCGAAGGCGAGGGCGAGCAGCGTTTCATCGAGGCGGTGCGCGCCCTGCAGCCCGGCCTCGTGGTGCTGGCTGGTTTCATGCGCGTGCTGAAGCCCGGCTTCCTCGACGCGTTCGCCGGGAAAATCATCAATCTCCACCCGAGTCTGCTGCCGGCCTTTCCCGGCCTCAATGCCATCGGGCAGGCATGGCGGACCGGCGCGAAGACCACCGGCTGCACCGTGCACTTCGTGACATCGGAAGTCGATGGCGGGCCGATCCTCGACCAGGCCACCGTGCGTATCGAATCAACGGATACGATCGAGGCGCTCACGGGAAAAGTCCACGCCGCCGAGCACGCCCTGTTGCCTGCCGTGATCGCGCGCTTGAGTGAAGGGCTGAAGGCGGCGGCCAAGTAACAAGTAATAGGTACCGATGACGAATGACCAAACCGTTAATGGTGAATCCTAAACCGTGAACACCAGTTTACCAACTACCAACTACTAATTACCAAATACCGCGCGCGCATGGACCTCATCGAACTCAAGGCGGCAATTGCTCCGGAATCGGCCGCGGCAGTGGAAGACGTTTTACTCGAACTGGGCGCGCAAAACTGGAGCGTGCTGGAGGACGCCATTGCCAGGCGCGCCTGGGTCGTGGGCATTTTCCCGGACGAGGCTGCGGCGCGCGCAGCGTGGGCGGAGTTGAGTCCCCAGATTTCCGCCGGCGAGCCGGAGCTGCGCGTGCTGGCGGACGCGGACTGGCGCGACAGTTACAAGGCGCACTTCAAGGCCTGGCAGTTCGGCCGGCTGCATTGGGTGCCGGTGTGGGAACGCGAAAAATTCCAACTGCCGGCGGGCGACGCGGTGCTGTGGCTCGACCCGGGGCTGGCGTTCGGCACGGGCAATCACGAGACGACGCGGCTGTGCGTCGAACGTTTGGTTGAGTTCGATGCGGAATTCGCGGCGAAAGGCGGAAATCGAAAGACGGCGCGCGTGATCGACGCGGGTTGCGGCTCGGGCATCCTGGCGCTGTCCGCGGCGCTGCTGGGATTTGGCGACGTCACCGGCTTTGACAACGATCCGGAGGCGGTGCGCGTGAGCGGGGAAAACGCTGCGCTCAACGAAATGACTGGCCGGGTGAAATTTTTTGCCGGCGATCTGGTCGGCGGTTTGAAAGGCCGTTCGGCCGATATTCTGCTGGCGAACATCCAGGCGGACGTGCTCATGCGGTTCGCGCGCGAGCTGACCGGCGCGGTGGCGCCGGGCGGCGAGCTGGTCCTGAGCGGAATCCTGGCCAAGGAACTCGACCAGGTGCGCGCGGCATTTGCGGCGGTGACGCCCGGCTGGCGCGAGAAATTCCGCGTGATGGGCGAATGGTCGTGCCTGGCGCTGGCGCGGCCGAGGCAAGAATTTTTTTAACCGCTAATGAACGCTAATCGACGCTAATGAGGATTCCAGTTCGGCAGATTTTTGAGGTAGGGTGCGACCGCCGGGCGCGCCGTGATCGGCTTCTTTCTTGTGGGCTGGGCGAGCGTTTCGCGCGGCAGCGCGGGTAGGGCTCGCTCCCCGAGCGGGCCGCGGCGCGTTGAGGGCAACGCGCCCTACCTCAGAACCTGAATGTCCACTGGCCATGGTATATCGCCCCCGCGAAAACATTGATTTGGCGAAGCGCGCAGCTAGTTTGAGAAAAGTTCAGCCAAGCCAACCAACAACGAAATCTATTCTATCGCTCTTAGCGATGGAATAAACGTTCAACAAGAAATGTTGCCTCGCTATTGGATCGAATTTCGCGGTGCGAAGAAGATCGCGCTATTTGCGCTGGCACTCCTCGCGATCGCTTTGTTTTGGTTTGCGCTGCCAGCCGACATTCAAAAAGAGCTGTTTGTGCGGCATGGTCGTCGCGTAGTGAGTCTACCGTTGCTGATGTTTATGTGCTGGGTCGGCGGTTGGTTTATATTTCTGTTTGTCCGAGGTGAAGACCTCCACGTCACAGCGCCAGTCGATGTCCAGCGCTGGTGCCGAGTTGTCGGCGGCTTAATGATTGCAGGTTCGCTGCTGATAGCAGGTTTCTTTTCAATCGCATTCTTCGTGTGAACAAAGCCTAACCATTTTGCGGATCAAAGCTGGCTCATTCGAAGTAACGGCAACTCATTTGGATTCAGAAGCCAGGAATCCAGGAGAGTTCTTCATGGCTTCATGGTTTCTGAATTAAGGCATCTCTGGGCTTTCGCGCCTTGAGCGCGTCGGGACGCCACTCTCCACCCTGTTTCAATCCGCGCCCATCCGCGTTGTCAGCGGAAAAAATTAAAACCCCGCATTTTCCCCAACCACGCCGACAATTTTCACTTCAATCGGGCCGACTTCCTTCAGGCCGAGGTTTTGGCGATAGATGGCGGCGATTTCCTGCGTGAGGTAGCCTTGGATGGCGTCGAGCTTGGCGTCGGGTCGGATTTTGAGGCGGACTTCAGTGTTAAACCGACCGCGGCTGCGCACGACGGAGGCGCGCGCGGTGGCGATGCCCTTGGTTTGTTCGCAACAGCCTTCGACCAGGCGGTGCAGGGCGTGGCGCGAAATCGCGAGGCGGCCGCTTTCGCTCGTGCTGAGGACCAGCAGGCTGGGTTGGTGCAATAAGATCAACAGGATCACCAGCAGAACAATCAGCGACCCGGCAATGAGGAAGAATTCCGGAAGCGTAGGAATGAAAAACATGGCGGTGCAGGTGCGCCGGGCAGGTCAGTCAGTGGCGTGGATATCCGGCCAGAGGTCCTCGGCGTGGTCGTCGTTCCTGGCGGTGTTGCTGGGCAGACGCACGCCTTCGACGATGACGTCCACATGGGAAACGCTCTTGCCGGTCATGGCGGTGACTTGCTTGCGCACGGCGGCTTGCACGTCGCAGGCGGTCTTGCCGATGTCGGAACCGTAGGTGACGATGAGGCGGAGCTCGATCGTGTAGGTGTCGGAGCCGTCTTCGCTGACCTTGACGCCGCGGTGGTCGGATTCGCGCTTGGCAAAAAATTCGCTGAGACTGTCCACAAGGCCACCGCCGACCCCGGCTACGCCTCTGACCTGAAGGGCGGCGAGGCGGACGATGCTGGCGACGACGTTCTGGTTGATCTGGATTTGGCCGAGCGCGGGCTGGTCGTCGTACGAGGTCGTGGAGAATTCCGATGGTGGCATGGCGGCGGTAGTGCAACTAAAGCGCAATTCGTGGCGCTGGCAAGTGGCCGTCAGTAAAGAGAAGACTAAAAACTCCGCCGGGTTTATGTAGTGGGAAACCGCTTATAACTGCTGATAACCAAAGCCGGGGCAAAAATCACAAACACCAAGCGCCAAATCCCAAAGAAACCCAAATAGCTGAGGATCGCGCCAAAATTAAAGGGTTTGATTCCCATTTTTTGGCGTTTGGACATTGGCGTTTGGGATTTTTGCGCGCCAATGCGCCCATTTAGGAGAACAGATCCGGCGGCGTCCGGCTCAGGAAGTCATCCATGTAGGCGGTGGTGGCCTTGCCTTCGATGAAGGTGGGGTCGCTCATGATGGCTTTGTGGAGCGGAATGGTGGTCTTGATGCCACGGATGATATATTCGCTGAGGGCGCGGTAGGCCCGCTCGAGGGCGACTTTGCGGGTGGACCCATAGCAAATGAGCTTGCCGATCATTGAGTCGTAGTAGGGCGGGATGGTGTAGCCGCCGTAAACATGGGAATCGAGGCGGACGCCGTGGCCACCGGGTGAGTAATAGAGACCGATGGTGCCAGGCGAGGGGGCAAAGTTGCGGGCGGGATCCTCGGCATTGATGCGGCACTCGATGGCATGTTTCTCGAACTTGATGTCGCCCTGGTCGAAATCGAGTTTCTCGCCGTTGGTGATGCGGATCTGTTGTTTGATCAAGTCGATGCCGGTGACTTCCTCGGTGACCGGGTGCTCGACCTGGATGCGCGTGTTCATCTCGATAAAGTAGAAATTGCCCTTGGCATCGACAAGGAACTCGATGGTGCCGGCGTTCTCGTAGTCAGCCGCTTCGGCGGCGCGGACGGCCGCCTTGCCCATGCGTTTGCGGAGGTCGGCGGTCAAAAATGGGGAGGGCGACTCCTCGATGAGCTTTTGATGGCGGCGCTGGACGGAGCAGTCGCGTTCGCCGAGGTGGAGCACCTTGCCATGGCTGTCGGCCAGGATCTGGAACTCGATGTGGCGGGGCTTCTCGATGTATTTCTCGAGGTAAACCGCTCCGTTGCCGAAGGCCTTCTCAGCTTCGTTCCGGGCAACGTGGAATTCCTTGGCGAAGGAAATGTCGTTGTGCGCGATGCGCATCCCGCGGCCACCACCACCCGCCACGGCCTTGATGATGACGGGATAGCCAATTTTACGGGCAGCCTTGATGGCGTCGGCTTCGCTTTCCACGGGTCCGTCGCTGCCGGGTACGATGGGGACGCCGGCCTTGCGGACGGTGTCCTTGGCGACGGCCTTGTCGCCCATCATTTTGATGGATTTCGACTTTGGGCCGATGAACTTGATGTTACATGATTCGCACTGCTCGGCGAACTTGGCGTTTTCCGACAGGAAGCCGTAGCCCGGATGGATGGCATCCACGTCGGCAATTTCAGCCGCGCTAATGATGCGGTCGGCGCGCAGGTAGCTGTCGGCGCTCTTGGGGCCGCCAATGCAGATAGCCTCGTCGGCGAGCTGCACATGCAAGGATTGGACGTCAGCCTCGGAGTAAACGGCGAGCGTCTTGATACCCAGTTCGCGGCAGGCGCGCACGATGCGGAGGGCGATTTCACCGCGGTTGGCGATGAGGATTTTCTGGATCATCGAGAGATAAAAAATGACGAAACCGCCGACTTCCGCCTTTAGCGCTAATTATTTTAAATCAGCGATTTAGCGAATATCAGCGGTTTAAATGGAAGGATTCAGCTGACTTTAATTTTGTAGAGGCGCTGGCCGTATTCAACCGGCTGGCCGTTTTCAACGAGGACTTCAAGGATACTGCCTTTGGTTTCGGCCTGAATCTCGTTCATGATTTTCATGGCCTCAATGATGCAGATGACGGTCTTCTCCTCGATTTTGGCGCCAATTTCGACAAATGGGGGGCTTTCCGGAGAGGCCGAGCGATAGAAAGTGCCGACCATGGGCGACTTAATATAGGAGACGCCGGGCTCATCAGGTGCGGCGGTCGCCGCAGCGAGATCCAATGCCGTCGCCGGTGATGCACCCGGTGTGGCTGCGGGCGCAGCCGCAGCGTGCGGAGCCCCCACCACCATGTGAGGCGGGGTATGGACTAGCATCTGGCCACCCGAAACAGCCGGCATACCATCCGGGCCGCGACAAATTTTTAGTTTAAACCCTTGTTCTTCGATTTCGAATTCGGTCAGATCTGACCGCTTCATTAAATCGATGATCTGTTTGATTTGTTTTAAGTCCAAAATTGGCCTTGGTTGAGTTGAAGGACGTGGGTTAGTCGAGGGTTAGTGCCGTTTATGCTGCTGGCGTTCAAAATAAAAACTTATGAACTGGCAATCTTTCATTTTTAGGCAAAAAAAGGCCTAAATGGGCCTAAAAACCGCAAAAACAGCCCTCGATGGCCGTATTTTTTATCGATTTTAGGGGTTCATAAAAATGAAAAACCACCTGTTTTTGGGCCAATTTTGCCTATGAAAAAGGGGTGGTGGATCAACCTTGCCATCGCCGGAGCCGGGCTGGCCATTTTGCTCGGATTTCACCTGTCCGGCCGCAGCCAATATCTCGACTGGGCCATGTTTGACTGGTCGGAACAGCATCCCTGGCGGCAGCCGCGGGTGCCGGCCAACTCGGCTTTTGTCTTGGTCGATGAATCGTCACTGGCGGCCATTTCCCGGGATCCATTTGCCTCAAAATGGCCGTGGCCGCGGACTTTGTTTGCCGCTATGATCGCGGGCCTTCACCAGGCTGGAGCAAAGCAGGTGGTCATGGATTTCATCTTCATGGAGCCGGCAGAAGACGCGGAAAACGATGCCAATTTGGCCGCCTATGCAGCGGCCTGCCCGGAAGTCATTTTAGGCGGTTTGAAGCACAAAGGACCGGTTTTTTGGGAAGGGGAATTTGGCAAAACGAATGCCAGGTTCGGGCTGGAAGAGCGCGTCGGCCTGGCCGACGCCAACACGGATGCGGATAACGTCATGCGGGTTTATCCCTGGCCAAAATCCCTGGCGCAGCGAGCCAGTCCGGGCTTAAGAAAGCAGCCGTCGGCTGCGCCGCTGCTTCGGTGGTATGGCGGGCTGGAGGCACTGCGGCAGGCCGGAGTACCCATCATACCGGCGACGAACTTTGTCAGCCAGGGCTATGAGGTTTTGGATAAGATAAACCACGCGCATCCCGATTACACGCCAGACGGGGTGGCGGCCGGATTGGCCAAGGCGTCGGAACTGCACGACGGTGATTTCGAAAAAGTGCGCGGCAAAGTGGTGTTCGTGGGCGTGAGCGCCGCCGGCACTTATAGCTCAGCCAATGATCTCGTGGCCACGCCGGTGGGCGCACAGGAACCGGGCGTGCTGGTGCATTGGACTGCGTGGGAAGATGCCGTAAGTGGCGGCTTCATTCGCGCGGCGCCGCGGTGGTTGTTGCTGGGGCTGGCGATTCTGTTGGGCGCGGGGATTTTTGCGGCGGGCTGGCGCTGGCCGAGGCTGGGCCTGACGGCGGCGCTGGCTGCCGTGCTGGCCGCCGCGGCGCTTGGCGGCAGCTATCTCGGGCTCGGCCGGGGCATCTGGCTGGCGCCCACCTCACCGCTGGCGGGCGTGGGCCTGGGCCTGCTGTGCATCACCTCGCGGAATTTTCTCCGCGAGCAGAACCGCAAGCGCGAGATCCAGGCCATTTTCGGCAGCTACGTTTCACCGGCGGTGGTCACCCAACTGCTCCGCGACCCCGACTCCGTCAAGCTGGGCGGCGAAAAGCGCGACATTACCGTGTTTTTTTCCGACATCGTCGGGTTTACCGACTTGTCGGAGAAAATGGAGCCCGAGCGCCTCGTGTGGCTGGTCAATCATTACTTCAATGAGATGAGCCCTTTCATCATCGATGGAGGCGGTTACCTCGATAAATACATCGGCGATGCGCTCATGGGTGTCTTTGGCAGCCCCGAATCCCTCGAAAATCACGCCTTGTCGGCCTGTCGCGTGGCACTCTCTTGTCGCGACCGTCTTCCCTTCGTCAATATGGAGATCGAGAAACGCGAGGGGGTTAAGCTGGCCGCGCGCATCGGGATCAACACCGGCTTCATGATCGTCGGCAATCTCGGTTCGGAACGGAAGAAAAACTATACGGTGATCGGGGATGCGGTGAACCTCGCCTCGCGCCTCGAAGGTGCCAACAAGGAGTTTGGCACGAGCATCCTCATCGGCGAGGAGACGGAGCGCCGCGTGCGCGACCAGGTTGTCACCCGCCCGATCGCGCGCCTGCGGGTCAAAGGCCGGCAGCAGGCCGTGCAGGTGCACGAACTCATCGGCTGGCCCGCGCAGGTCGACGACACCCGGCGCGCCTTTCTCGGCGCGTATGGCGAAGGCTATGCGCGATTCATGGGCAAGGAATTCAGCGCCGCCGCCGCCGCCTTTGCCCGCGCCCGGGCGATCGCGCCGGCCGACCCCATGGTTGCGAAATACTTCGACTGGGCCACGGCCATGATGGAAAAGCCTTTACCCGACGACTGGCAGGGCATTTATCAAATGGAAGCTAAATGAAAAAACACGCGCGATTCTGGCTCGCCGCAAGTGTTCTTCTCAGCGCGTCGGCGCTGCTGGCCTACGATGTGGGCGACAAGGCCTACACCAAGAAACTCGAGACCAATCTGCTCGATCAACCGCAGGCGCTGGCCAAGCCAGTTGCCAAGATCGATTTTGCCGCCGAGCTCAACGTCGAGCAGGTCAACGGCGCCTGGCTGCTTGTCTCCGCTGGCGACAATCGCGGCTGGGTATTCGCCGGCAACGTGGCCGAGAAAAAACCCTCCGGGGACCACAAAACGGATTTTTTGCCCTCGAGCGCGTCGGCCACGACGACCAGCATCGCGGCGCGCCCCCTCGATGAAGTGGCCAAAAACTACGGCGACCAGAAGGGCCTCGGCGAGGCCAAGGCCGACGTCGAGTGGGTCGAGCAGCAGAGCGCACAGGTCAACGACGCGACGGTGACGGCGTATTTGCAGGCGAAAAAGCTGGGAGAGTACAAATGAAGAGGATCCATCTGGCTTTCGCGGTGCTGGTGTTGGCGGCCGCGGGCACGTGCCTCGCCCAATTCAGTCTCAACGGCCTCGATCCATTCAAAATCGCCAAGGACGTCGGCAACGTCGCCAAGGGGATCAATGGTATCGGCCTGAAGGAGGAGAACTCGATCGGCGGCGCGGTGGCGATTGAGATCGTCGCGCGCTTCGGCGGGGTATGGAAGGACGCCGCCGCCACCCAGCGCGTGAACATCGTCGGCAAATCGCTCGCCCGCTATTGCGACCGGCAGGACCTCATTTTCAAGTTTGGCCTTTTGAACTCGGATACGATCAACGCGTTTTCCGCGCCGGGCGGCTACGTGTTCATCACCAAGGGGCTTTACGACCTGGTGGGCGGCAACGACGACCAGCTGGCCGGCGTGCTGGGCCACGAGATCACACACGTCACCCAGCGGCACGCGCTGAAGATCATCGAACGCGGGCAGGCGCTATCGGGAGGGTTTGCGGCCGTGTCGGATGTCACCCAGGCGAAAAACGACAATTATGCCGCCCTGACCGGGGTGGTGAATGTGGCGACGACGACCCTGTTTGAAAAAGGCTTCGACCCGAAGACGGAATATGCGGCGGACAAGGGCGGCCGGGCGCTGGCCGCAGTCACCGGCTATGGCCCCGGCGGGCTGCGCGCGGCGCTCATCCGGCTGCAGATGGGCGGCGCCAACAAGAACGCCAAGATTTTCCCGACCCATCCGCCGCTGGCGAAGCGCATCTCGCGCCTGCCGGAGGAGTGAGCGGCGGCGCCCGGCGCACCTGTATCAATATATCGGATACAAAAAACCGGGCGGGCGGGCCCGGGGATTATGCGCAGGTTTTGTCGCCAAAAATATTTCACAAGCCGTTGGCTGATAACGGAAAGTCTCCTTGTGCAAAACTTTTTAAAGAAAGGGCTTGAGTCCCGTTCGGGAGTTCGCATTTTCCGCACTCCCTTCCTTCAGCACCCTGCGCGAAAAACGCGGGCCAGGCGAACGAAGTTTCCACGAAAGCGACTGTACTCTCCGAATATTTTTCTCGAAAGATTTTTCAGAAAAAGTGTTGACGGAGCAAACGAAAGTCCGTGTCGTGGACATCTTTCCCTCATGGGAAGGAGCTCTTTGAAATTTACTTTGTGCGATTGATTGGGACCCCCAATCAACATTCAAATAGAAAGATGCCGGTGAAA
>Ga0210392_10000961_pt1 | contig 15769 bp, 13 predicted proteins | sample IncBWC30OmetaG_FD_161057 | JGI IMG/M metagenome (GOLD analysis project Ga0210392, IMG submission 161057) | Forest soil microbial communities from Barre Woods Harvard Forest LTER site, Petersham, Massachusetts, United States - Inc-BW-C-30-O ...
CGAAGCCTGGGTCCTGATTGCAAGCATTCGACAGCTTTCCCGCCGCCTGGCAAGAAACTGATATGCCAATGACCTATATTGAATCCGACTCTGAGGAGCCGCGCGCTTGCGCGGCGTCTCGAAGGATCGCCACATGCGCTTGCGGCCGATCCTTCGAGGCTCGCCACTGCGTGGCAAGCACCTCAGGATGACGGCGGTGTATGTGCTGACCCAGTTCAAAAGGGTCATGATGTCTCCCTGCCCGGCCGTTTTTCTCCGGCGTCAATCGGATTTTGCAAGCAGGATGCCGAGAAACAGGCCAGTCAGCAAGGGCGCCCGGCGACGCTTGTGTGCGCCGGGATCGTCATCGCGGCGACGCCGATGACGACGCAGCCCAGTCCGATCCACGCCGTAGAGGTCAGGGTTTCGCCGAGGAACAGCACGCCGATCGTGACGCCGATCGGAACCCGCAGATAGGCCTGCGCGGTCGTGCCGACCGAGCCCAGCGTCTGGATCAGCCGGAAATAGATCACGAACGCCAGCGCGGTGGAAAACACCGCGAGCCCCAGCAGTGCCAGCACCGAGCTTGCCGACGGCGTGAGCGTCCATGGACGGTCGAACACGAGGCCGACGGGGACCAGAATAGCCGCGCCGCAGAGTAACGATCCCGCCGCCGGCGCCATCGGATCGAGGTCCCGGAAACCGCGGCCGAAGATCGCGGCACCCGCATAGCAGACGGTCGCGGCAACGATCGCAAGCTGCGCTGCAAGCCGCTCGCCAAGCCCTCCCAACGCCTGCACTCCGACAACGAGGCAGATGCCGGCAAGGCCAGCCACAACGCCGAACAGTTTTTGCCCTGTCACCGGCTCATGGCGCGTGACCGCTGATGTCAACAGGAAGGTGAAGATCGGCGATATCGAATTTAGGATGGTCGCAAGGCCGGCATCGAGCGAGCGCTCGGCCCACGCAATCAGCGTGAACGGAATCACGCTGTTGAGGCAGGCCTGAAACAGGAACCGGCGCCAATTCGCGGCATCCCGCGGCAAGCTCACGCCGCGCCATCGCATGACCGCCAGCAGCAGCATGCCTGCGATCAAGGTGCGCGCGGCGATCAAGGTGACCGGCGGGATGGTGGCGACGCCTAGCTTGATGAAGGTATACGACGCGCCCCACAGTGTCGCGAGCAACGCCAGCAGCGCGAAGTCGACGGCCATGGCCGTATTTTGCGAATGAATTGTTGTCATGTGTGTGAGTGCTTCCGTCCTCGAAGGCGAAAACACTACATGATGGAAAGCTGAGATATTTCGTTACGCATCGAAGCGTTCACGTCATTGATCCGTCATGGCCCAGCTTGTCCCGGCCATCCACGTCTTTTCTCACGTCGAGTCAGTAAAGATGTGGATGCCCGGCACAAGGCCGGGCATGACGAAGAGTTATATCGATCCGACCTCGAACAGTTCGCCGTCATATCCGGCGTCGGCGGGAATGCGCAACTGGCGGCCGCCGTTAAGCCTGGTCATGACAGGCATCACCGTGACAACCCGGCTTCCTCTCGCCTCATCGAGCGCCGATTTCACGGTGCGATGCTTGCCAAGCTTGATCAGGTTGCGCGTGGTCGGAAACGGCAGCTTGAACCGGCCGCTCTCGCCGCCGGCGAGCGCCTCGCGCGGCGAGATCCAGATCGAGTCGGTGGACTCCTTGCCGTCATGCGCGCCGACCTGCTGCGGCGGCGCCGCCGCGAGGAAGAACCAGGTGTCGAAACGCTTCGGCATTCCCTCCGGAGTGATCCAGTGCGCATAGGGCACCAGTTCGTCCAATGTCAGCAACATCTTGTTATCCGTGAGAATCTTGTAAAAGATTTTTTCGCTGTCGGGTGCTGCGCGATAGGCGGCGCTGATCCCGGCTGCCCGCGGTGCCGAAACCAGATCGTCCGAGCCTTGCGGCCGGGCGAGCAAAATACCGCTTTCCTCAAACGTTTCGCGGATCGCCGCGATCCGGAAGCCTAGCGCCGCCGCATCGAGTCCCTCGCCACCGGTGTGGAGTTCGGATTTTTTCGCGATCTCATGATCGCCGGCATCGACGCTGCCGCCGGGAAACACCAGCGCGCCGGAATTGAAGTCGATTTCATAATGGCGCACCATCATGAACACTTCGATCTCGCCGCGCGCCTTGTCGTCGGCGCCCTTGCCGTTGGGGCCGGCGCTGTCGCGCAGCAACAGGATGGTGGACGCAGGACGCGCCTTGGCGGCTTCGGTCATGCGATGATCAACCTGCCGCGCTCGACTGCGGCTGCAGGTTCGCACGCTTGTCGATCCGCGCCACCCGCGACAGCAGATAATCCACTTCGGCCTTCGCCGTCGCCGTGATGCTCGATCCCGGCTTGCGCTGCGCGGATGATGCGATCACGCCGCGCTTCTGCAGCACGTATTTGCGCACGGCGAGGCCGGCGCCGGGCTGCTGCTCGTAGCGGATCAGCGGCAGATGCGCGTCGAACAGATCGTGCGCGGCGTCGCGCTTGCCCGCTTTCGACAGCTTCACCACGTCGATCAGCAATTCCGGGAAAGCGTAGCCGGTCATGGCGCCGTCGGCGCCGCGCTCCATCTCGAAATCGAGGAACAACCCGCCATTGCCGGTCAGGATCGACAACGGCCGCAGCGAGCCGTCCTTCTGGAAGCCGCGTAGCGCGGAAATCTTTTCCAGCCCCGGCCAGTCTTCGTGCTTCAGCATCACGCAGGACGGACTGTCCATCACGATTTTGCGGATCACCGCCGGCGTGAATATCACCGACAAGGTCAGCGGGTAATCCTGCAGCACCCACGGAATATCGTCTCCAACAGCCTCGACGGCCTGCTTGAAATAGCCGGTAATCTGGTCGTCGGTGCGAAGGGTAGGCGGCGGCGCGATCATGACGCCGGCCGCACCGGCATCCATCGAGGCGCGCGCCAATGAGCGCATCGCGGCGAATCCCGGCGCGGAGACGCCGACGATGATCTGCATGTTCCCGGCGCGCTTGACGAAGCGTTTTGCTACCGCCTCGGCTTCGGAGCCTTCGAGCTTCGGCGCCTCGCCCAAAATGCCGAGCACAGTAACGCCGTCGCAGCCGATTTCGGCGTAGAAGTCGGTCAGCCGGTCGATCGATTTGTCGTCGATGCGGCCATCGTCGTGGAACGGCGTTGGGGCAATGGCGAAGGTGCCTGCGGCCTTGTGGGTGAGTTTCATGATGTTCCTCTTCTCTTGCTCCGTCATTCCGGGATGGTCCGAAGGACCAGACCCGGAATCTCGAGATTCCGGGTTCGCGCTTCGCGCGCCCCGGAATGACACTCTTAAAACCGCCGCGCCGACTTCTTGATCTCGTCTTCGGAAAAGAAAATATCCCTGGCGTGATCGACAATATCCTGCGCCTTCCATCCGGTATGCGGCGGCTTCCAGCCGTCCATTTCCATCATCCGCATCTCGCGCACGCCGCGCGGCCCGGAAACGCCCAGGATCTTGCCGGTCTGATCGCCGGACAAGTCGCTGACCATGTATAGCACGGCTGGTGCGATGCCATCAGGCCCCAGCGCGGCGCTGGGATTTTCGATATAGCGCGGCAGGTCGGCGGTCATGCGGGTCAGCGCGCCCGGCGCCAGGCACCATAGCCGGATATTGTATTTGCGGCCCTCGATCGCCAGCACATTGGTGAGACCGAAGATGCCGCCCTTGGCGGCGCCATAATTGGTCTGGCCGAAATTGCCGATCAGGCCCGAGGTCGACGAGGTATTGACGATGACGCCGCCGCCGTTCTCGCGCATCCAGCGAAACACCGGCTGGGTGACGCAGAACGTGCCTTTCAGGTGCACCTTCAGCACCTTGTCCCAGGCGGCTTCCGTCGCCTTGGCAAAGGTCTGGTCGAGCAGGATGCCGGCGTTGTTGACCAGGATATCGGCGCGGCCGAAATGTTTTATCGCGTCGTCGAATACCGACTGTCCGCCCGCCATGGTCGAGATGTCGGCGCCGTTGGCCACCGCGCGGCCGCCTTCGGCCTTGATCGCATCGACCACCTTCTGCGCCATCGAGGTGTCGCCGCCGCTGCCGTCGCGCGGCCCGCCGAGGTCATTGACCACGATAGCCGCGCCCTCACGTGCGAACAGTTTTGCGTAGGCCTCGCCGAGCCCGCCGCCCGCGCCGGTGATCAGTGCAACCTTGCCGTCGAGTAGTCCCATGATGTTTTCTCCTCTAGCTATCGTGTCCCGGGCGCGATGCAGCGTTCTTCACGCTGCTTCGCAGAACCGGGACTCCGGTTTCTTCCTTGGCAAACCGGGGCCCGGCTCTGCAGCGCACCACGCCGTGAAGAACGGCGCGCTGCGCTGTGTCCGGGGAACGAGTCACCCCAGCACCGTCCTGCCGCTCTTGATCACGGTCACATTGCGCGCCTTCACCCTGGCTTCGAATGAAATCACATCGCCGTCCTTCCACATATCCATGGTGACCGTCTCGCCCGGATAGACCGGCGAGGAAAACCGCACGGCGTGCTGTTTGAACGCACCGGCGTCGTAATCGGCATAGGTCTGCAGGACGCCGCGGCAGGTGATGCCGTAGGTGCACATGCCGTGCAGGATCGGTTTTGGGAAGCCGGCGCGTTTGGCGAATTCGGGGTCGCTGTGCAGCGGGTTGCGGTCGCCGCAGAGGCGGTAGACTAGCGCCTGATCCGGCCGCGTGGAAATATCGACGGACTTGTCCGGCGCGCGCGTCGGCACCTGATGCGGTTCGGGCTGGCCCTCGGACGGCCCACCAAATCCCCCATCGCCACGCGCAAAGCGCGAGGCGACCAGCGTCGCCAACGCCTCGCCCTTGTCGTCCTTGAGCACGGTCTTGTGCCGGATCACGGCGCCCTTATCCTTGCCCTTGTCCCACGCGCCGAGAACGCTGGAGTCCGCCGTGATGTTGGCGGCGACGGGAAGCGGCTTGTGGAAGGTGATGTCGCGCTCGCCATCGACCACCATCAGGCGGTTGAGATTCATCTCGCCGGGGTTGGCGCCCCACGCCGCGACAGATGCGAAGGTCGGGACAACCTTCAAGGGGCGCGCGGTGAAGACGGCTTCGTTGACGAACGCCAGCTCTTTCTCGTCCATCGGGTCGGCGCCCATGCCGATGCCATAGGCGTACAGCATCACCTCGCGGTCGGTGTAGGCGTATTTCTGGCCGAGGTTCTTCAGCGCCATCAGCTCGTCGTATTTGGGCATTGCGAGGTTTCCTTCCCGAATTCTTTCTCTTGACGATGCCCGTTGCTGCGCCCTCTCCCTTTGAGGGAGAGGGCTACACCGGCACCGACCACCAACTCACTGCGGTGAGGGGTTGCTTCCGCTGATAGAACCCCTCATCCGGCGCTCCGCGCCACCTTTTCCCTCAAGGGGAGAAGGAAGAATCACACCGGCGTAAAGAACGGCAGCGGCGCGCCGTCGGTTGGCTTGAACACCACTTTCACCTTTTGCCCGATCTTCAGCGCGCCCAGATCGCAATCGACGAAATTGGTTTGCAACGATGGGCCTTCCTTCAGCGTCACGTAACCGATGGCATAGGGACCGCTGGCCGACTTGCGCATCAGGCTGAAGGTGTAGATCGTGCCCTCGCCCGAGCTTTCCTCCCACACCGTCTTGTCGGAGAAGCAGAACGGGCAGATCGAGCGCGGAAAATAATGCGGTTCGCCGCATGCGGTGCAGCGCTTGATCAGGAATTTTCCCTGTGCGGCCGCTTCCCAGAACGGTGCGGTTTCCGGGTTGCCCTGCGGCGCCGGATATTTCCTTGCTTCTGCCATCACGCACGCTCCAGAATGCAGGTTGAGGCCGCATGGCGCACGCCGAGCAATCCGCCGGTACCGTGCGCGATGGCGAGATCGCAATTAGGCACCTGCACTTTCGGATGCGCCTCGCCGCGCAATTGCCGCACCGCCTCGATGATCTTGGTCATACCGCCGCGGTTGACCGGGTGATTGCTGCACAGCCCGCCGCCGTCGGTATTGAACGGCAGCTTGCCCACGCCGGAAATCAGATTGCCGTCCGCGACGAACTTGCCGCCCTCGCCCTTCTTGCAGAAGCCGATGTCCTCGAGCTGCATCAGCACGGTGATGGTAAAGCTGTCGTAGATCGAGGCGTATTTGATATCCTTCGGTGTGACGCCGGCCTCGGCGAACGCCGCGGGGCCGGACCAGACGCCGGCGGAATAGGTCAGATCGAGATCCTTGCCGCCGCGCGGACCTTTCATCGCCTCGCCCTGCCCGATCAGACGCACCCGCGGCTTCTTCAGGCTCCTTGCGATTTCCGGCGTGGTCACGATCAGCGCGCCGCCGCCGTCGGTGACGACGCAGCAGTCCATCCGGTGCAGCGGATCGGAAATCATCGGCGAGTTGAGCACGTCCTCGACGGTGACCACGTCCTTCAGCATGGCGTGCGGATTGTATTGCGCGTGGTGCGAGGCCGCGACCTTGATCCAGGCCAATTGCTCGCTGGTGGTGCCGTAGTCGTGCATATGGCGCATGGCGCACATGCCGTAGGCGTTGTGGGTGGTGGCGCCGTAGGCGGCCTCAAAATCCTGCTCGGCGCCAGCCGCGCGCGGCGGCATTGTGCTGGTGCGCGGCTTGCCGGCCAGCGTGATCAGCGCGATCGAGCACTTGCCGGCGGCAATGGCTTCGGCGGCATGGCCGAGGTGGATCAGATAAGAACAGCCGCCGGTCTCGGTGGAATCGATATGGCGCACTTTCAGGCCGAGGTAATCCACCATCGGCCAGGCGCCGCCGGGCGCATCGCCGGCGCAGAAATAACCGTCGATATCGGCCTTGGTCAGGCCCGCGTCCTCAAGCGCGCCCTTGGCGACTTCGGCATGCAGCTGGGCTGTGGATTTGTCGGGTGCGTGCCGGGTCGGATGCTCGTAAATACCGGCGATATAGGCTTTGCCCTTGATACTCAAACCGTCTCTCCGCTGGCGTTTCTTGTTTCCAGCGGAAGTCATCGCCTGTCATGGCTGGATTGGCAAGCCCGCCACGCACGTGTCCCGGGCGCGATGCGGCATTCTTCACGCCGCTTCGCAGAACCGGGACCCCGGTTTTTTCGAGTCGCAACCAACCGGGACCCCGGATCAGCAGCGCACCGCTCAGCGAAGAATTACGCGTTGCGCTGCATCCGGGAACGCCTACTCCGCCGCGATCTGCCGTGGCGCCGGCGGCGGATTGACCAGGTCGCGGGCTAATTCCGCGTAACGGAGTTTGGCGGCCTGCACCGACTTTTCCTTCACCGGCCCATAGCCGCGGATTCGGTCCGGTAGCGACAGCAGTTCGGTCGCGATCTCCAGCGTCACCGGCGACAACAGGCCGAGCACGGTGGCGACGTCCTTCTCGTAGCCGGCGATCAGATCGCGTTCAAGCCTGCGGTCGGGACTGCCGGCGAAGGGATCGAATGCCGTGCCGCGGATTCCGCGCATCCTGGCGAGCACCTTGAACACCGGCAGCATCCAGGCGCCGAAGGCGCGCTTCTTCGGCCGTCCCAGGGCATCGACGCCTCCGCCGAGGATCGGCGGCGCGAGATTGAAGCTGAACTTGAAATCGCCGTCGAACTGGTCGCGAAGCTGCTTTTCGAACCTGCCGTCGGTAAACAGCCGCGCCACCTCGTACTCGTCCTTGTAGGCCAGCAGTTTGGCGTAGTTGATCGCGACCGCGCGCGGCAATGCGTCGCCATAGCCGCCCTTGGTCGCGGCGTCGCGGACCTGGGTCACCAAGGTGCGATAGCGCTCGGCCAACGCCGCATCCTGATAGTCCGTCAGCAGCGCGCTGCGGTGCGCGACGATTTCGTCCAGCGACATCGCATCCAGCGTCATCGGTGCGACAGTTTCGTCCTGCCCCTTCATCATTGATGCGAGTCGTGCGGGATCGGCGGCCGCAAGCCGCCCAAGCTGGAAGGCCTGCGTGTTCATCTTGATGGCAACGCCGTTGATCTCGATCGCCTGCTCGATGGCAGCGGCGGTCAGCGGCAACAGGCCCTTCTGGTAGGCATAACCCATCATCATCATGTTGGTGGCGATGGAATCGCCGAGCAGGGTTTCGGCGGGCTTGGTGAAATCGAAGAAAGAAGAGTCCTTGCGCAGCGCGGTCTCGAGCACGCTGTTGACCTTGCCGCTCTGGAAATTGAAGTCGCGGTTGAGGATGAAGTCGGCGATCGGAATGAGGTGGGTATTGATCACACCGTGGGTACGGCTGGATTCGCACAGCGTGATGGTTTCCTTGGCGATGGCAACGACCTCGTCCGCGGCGATCACGAGATCGGCGGTGCCGGTGACGATGCGCGACGACGTCACGTCGGCGGGATTTTGCGACAGGCGGACGTGGCTCAGCACCGCGCCGCCCTTTTGCGCGAGGCCGGACATGTCGAGGATCATGCTGGCCTTGCCCTCGATATGCGCGGCCATGCCGAGCAGCGCGCCAATGGTGAGCACGCCGGTGCCGCCGACGCCGCCGACCGCGACGTTGTATGGCTTGTCGAGCGAGGGCCGCGACGCGGGTTCCGGCAGTTCGCCGATATTGCCGAGATCGGCCGGCGCGCGCTTGCGCAGCTTGCCGCCGTCGACGGTGACGAAGGACGGGCAGAAGCCTTTCAGGCAGGAATAGTCCTTGTTGCAGCTCGACTGGTTGATGGTGCGCTTGCGCCCCAGCTCGGTTTCCAGCGGCTCCACCGAAATGCAGTTCGACTGCACCGAGCAGTCGCCGCAGCCTTCGCACACCGCGGGATTGATCAGCACGCGGCGCTGTGGATCTTCCAGCGTTCCCCTTTTGCGGCGGCGGCGCTTTTCGGCGGCACAGGTCTGCACGAACACGATGGCCGAGGCGCCCTTGACCTCGCGCAGCGTCTTCATCACCGCATCGAGCTCGTCGCGATGCGCGGTCTTGGTGCCCGGTGCGATCTCGGAGGCTGGATAGGCGTCGGGATTTTCCGACACCAGGTAGATGTCGCGAATTCCTTCGCTGTGCAGCTGGAACGTCACCTGCTGCGGCGACAGATCGCCATCGACATGCTGGCCGCCGGTCATGGCGGTCGCATCATTGTAGAGGACCTTGTAGGTGATGTTGGCCTTGGAGGCGACCGCCTGGCGGATCGCAAGGCTGCCCGAATGAAAGTAGGTGCCGTCGCCGATATTGACGAAAACATGCTTCTCGTCGGTGAACGGCGCGATGCCGACCCACGGCACGCCCTCCCCGCCCATATGGGTGAAGGTTTCGGTGTTGCGGTCCATCCACAGCGCCATGAAATGGCAGCCGATGCCGGCCATCGCGCGGCTGCCAGCCGGCACCTTGGTCGAAGTGTTGTGCGGACAGCCCGAGCAGAAATACGGCGTGCGGGTGATCGGCGCCACCGCCTGCATCTGCGTGGCCTGGCGGCCGTTGAACCAGTCGGCCTTGGCGCGCAGCATCGCCGCAACCTCGGGATTGAGATTGAGCCGCAGCAGCCGCTCGGTCAGCGAACTCGCCAATGAGGCGACACTGAGTTCTTCGGCGAAGGGCAGGAAGCGTTTGTCGTGCTCGTCCATCTTGCCGACGATGCGCGGGCGCACGTCGTCGCGCCAGTTGAACAGCTCCTGCTTGACCTGGTTTTCGACGATCTCGCGGCGTTCTTCGACGATGAAGATCTCCTCGAGTCCGACGGCGAATTCGCGCACACCCTGTGGCTCCAGCGGCCACGGCATGCCGATCTTGTAGAGCCGCAGGCCAATCCTGGCGGCAACCTCCGGCGTGACGCCGAGTTCGCGCAGCGCCTGCCTGACATCTTCGTAGCTCTTGCCCGACGCCATGATGCCGAACCGTGCATTCGGCGAATCCATTGTGATGCGGTTGACCTTGTTGGCGCGCGCGAACGCGACCGCGGCAAAGCCCTTGTAGTCCTGCAGCCGGCGGTCCTGGTCGTAGCGGTCGTCGGGCCAGCGCAGATTGAGGCCGCCGGGCGGCATCTCGAAATCGGTGGGAATGATGAAGGGCTTCATCTCGTCGGTGAGATCGACCTCCGCGGTGGTTTCCACGGTCTCGGTGATCACCTTCATGCCGACCCAGCAGCCGGAATAGCGCGACATCGCGATGCCGAGCAGACCCATCTCGATCATTTCGTGAATGCTGGACGGATACAGATACGGCATTAGCGCGGAGATGAAGGCGTGGTCCGACTGGTGTGGCACGGTGGAGGATTTGGCGCCGTGGTCGTCGCCGGCCAGACACAACACGCCGCCGTTTGCCGCCGAGCCCGCGGCATTGCCGTGGCGGAATACGTCGCCGCAGCGATCGACGCCCGGTCCCTTGCCATACCAGATGCCGACCACGCCATCATGCCGCGCGCCGGGCGACAGGTTAAGCTGCTGCGAACCCCAGATCGCGGTGGCGGCGAGGTCTTCGTTCACGCCGGGCTGGAACTTGATGTTGTATTGCTCAAGATGTTTTCGCGCGGCGAACAGTTGCTGGTCGTAGCCGCCAAGCGGCGAGCCGCGGTATCCCGTAACAAAGCCCGCGGTATTGAGGCCGGCGGCACGGTCGCGCCGGATCTGCGCCATCGGAAGCCGGACCAGCGCCTGGATGCCGGTCAAAAAGACGTGGCCGGTGCCTTGGGTGTATTTCTGGTCGAGACTGATCGGACCCTGGTTGATTCCCATTCCGCCCTCATGAGCCGCTGGCAGCTCTTTTGCGTAAGTATTCAAGTTCTTAGAAACAGTCTATGTCGGTTTTTGCAGCCAGCGCACCACAAATCTCGGCAATTCAGACCCGCGTCAGCAGAACGCAATTTCGTTCCGGCATAGGCCGCGGCCGTTTGCGCGTTATGTCGCCGGGGCGGCCCGCCGCGAAAGGACGTGACTTCCGTTCTATCCTATAATTCGGGCTATAAAGCCTTGGGAAGGAAAGGCGCGCCGGTGCAGGGACGAAATCGAGCAACACGAACGATTCTCGGCACCGTGGTTTTGTGCACCGCATTCGCTTGCGTTCCCGCGCGGGCCGATCCGCCATCGCCGGAGACCATCGCGCGCGGCAAGGCACTCACTGACGCTGCCGATTGCGCCAGTTGCCACACCGCCGATCCTGCAAAGCCCTTCGCCGGGGGAAAAAGGATCGACACCCCGTTCGGCGGCATCTTCTCGCCGAACCTGACCCCGGACAAGGACACCGGCCTCGGCGCATGGAGCGACGACGAGTTTTACCGCGCGCTGCATGAGGGCGTGGCGCGCAACGGTTCTCGCTACTACCCGGCGTTTCCCTATCCGAATTTCACCAGGATCACCCGCGACGACGTGCTGGCGATCCGGGCTTATCTTTCGACGCTGACGCCGGTTCGTAATACGCCGCCTGCCCCGCAACTACGCTGGCCGCTGAACTATCGCGTGGTGATGCGCGGATGGAATTTGCTGTTCTTCAGGCCCGGCACGTTCGAGAAAAATCCGCAGAAAAGCGATCAATGGAACCGCGGCGCGTATCTGGTTGAGGGCGCGGCACATTGCGGCGGATGTCACACGCCCAAGAACATCTTCGGCGCCGACAAGCGCGGCCAGATCTATGGCGGCGGCCTGATCGACGGCTGGTTCGCGCCGCGCCTCGATGGCGCCGAGCGCAGCGGACTGAAATCATGGAGCGTCGGGGACATCGCCGAGTATTTGCAGAGCGGCCGCAACGGCAAAAGCCATGCCGGCAAGCTGATGGCCGAGGTCGTGGTCAATTCGACGTCGAAGATGAGCGACGCCGATGTCCGCGCCATCGCGGTCTATCTCAAGGAGCTTCCGGCCGGCGCGCCCGAGCCTGATGTAACGCCGCCGTCGCAGGTACAAATGGCTGACGGCGCGCGCATCTACAAGCATATCTGCGCCGCCTGTCACGAGGACGACGGCTCCGGCGCACCGCGCATCTATCCGCCGTTGCCTGGCAACGCCAATCTGCAATCCGCCGATCCCTCCAGCACGCTGCGTATCATCCTCGATGGCGCGCTCACCGTGACCACGCCGCGCGCGCCCAACACCGGCTCGATGCCGGCTTACGCGGCGAAATTGACCGATCAGGAGATCGCCGATGTCGCGAGCTATATCCGCAACTCATGGGACAACGCGGCGCCTGCGGTGACGGCGGAACAGGTGAAGAAAGCGCGCCGATAACGCTTATAGTTTCCCCTTGTCGTCCCCGCGCAGGCGGGGACCCATAACCACCGATGGTTATCGTTCGCGAGTGGCCGACAGCTTACGCATCACGAAGACGGAGGGTATGGGTCCCCGCCTTCGCGGGGACGACATGGAGGGGTTGGAGCTACTTCTTCAGTATCTCCCCGACCACCTTCATCAAATCCGCCTCGCGGAACGGCTTGCGCAGATAGGCGCGGTAGCCGGCGACGCGGTCGCGCACCACGCTCTCCAGCAGCGACGTCATCACCACAACCGGGATGTCGCGCGTGCCGGGTTTCTCCTGCATCGCGGCGATCAGGCCGGCGCCATCGACGAACGGCATCATGAAATCGGTCAGTACCAGATCCGGCGTTTCGCGATGCAGGATGTCGAGCGCCTCGCGGCCATTGCCGGCGGACAGCACGTTATAGCCGTTCTCGCTCAACAGCACTTCGAGCCAGTCGGCGATCGCCCATTCGTCCTCGACAACCAGCACAGTCCGCACGGTCACTCTCCGGTTAATTTCGGGTCCGGAGATGGCGGCGGAGGCGCGCCCTGGCTGGAAAGGCCGCGAAGGATGTCCTCGGCGCCGCGCTGATCGATTTCGAGCGCAATGCCGCCTTCGACAACATCGAAACGCCGCATCCGCATGTCGGTCCGGCGATTACGTGCCTTGAGAACGGAAATCAAACGATAGGTCTCCGATCGCAATGCCGCCAGATGCAGCGCGATGATGTTCTCTGCGACCGCCGACAGGCCGGTCTGGTTGACACCGGCGAGCGGCTGGCCGGGCGTTATTCCGGCGTGATCGGTTTCCGCGGTCGCAAGCGTAGTAACCCCGAGCGCCCGTAACTCGTTGCACAGCGCGGACAAGAAAGAACCGACGCGATTCTTTTCGTCGGTGAGCTTGGCAAATCCATCGATGCCGTCGATCACCAGACGCCGCACGCCGCGCGCCCTGATCGCGGTCAGCAATTCGGTTGCGACTTCGTCGAGAATGGCTTCGGTCTGCGGCCGCCACAACAGGCTGATGGAATCGCCGCGCGCATCCAGCGGCAGTTTGAGCGCCGCGGCCTTGATCGTCAGCGCCATGGGGTTTTCATGAAATCCGAACCACATTGCCGGCTGATCCGCCGGGCCGCCACACAGAAACTGCAGGCCGGCCGTGGTCTTGCCGCTCCCGGACGGACCGAGCACCACCGTGACCGAATGGGTATCGACGCCGCCGCCGAACATCTTGTCCATGCCGGCAATACCGAACGGAACCACAGGGCCATCAGCGCCATCCCATACGCTCGGCGTTTCCAGCAAGGCTTCGATGCGCGGAAACACCGAAATGCCGCTGGCGGCAATGCGGTAGGAATGGCGGCCACCCATGAACCAGCTGCCGCGCAGTTTGTGCACCTGCAGTTCGCGCTCCGCCCTGCGGCCGTGCAGCGATGTCTGCAATTCGATCAGGCCGTCCACCATGGTATGCTCGGGCGGAAACGCCTGCGCGTCGAACGCGCTGGTCAGCAGGAACATGGTGCAGTTGCTGAAGGCAGCCTGGGTCTGCAGTTCGTGGATGAATTTCTTCAGCTCGAGATCGGATCCGGCTTTCTCGTGAACGGTGATCAGGCCGTCCAGCACCAGGATGCTGGCCTTGCGGGTGCGGACCTCGCGGCGGACCACGTCGAGCAGACCGCGCAGCCCGTCGTCTTCCAGCGTCTTGAAGGCGCCGACATACGACATCCGGTCAGGGATTGCGTCCTCTTCGAAGAACGTCAGCCGCCGCATATGCCCGATCATGCGGGCGTGGCTTTCCGCGAGCAGCGTGATGTACAATGCATGGCCGCCCTGCGCCGCCTGTGCAAAACAGATCTGGTTGCCGAGAATGGTCTTTCCGGCGCCGGGCGCGCCTTGAATGATGTAAATGCCGCCTTCGAAAACACCCCCGCCCAGAATCGTATCGAGCCCGGCTATACCGGTCGAAAATCGATCGCCTTCGCTACTCATTTCCCAACGCCCCTTGTGACATTACTTTGGCGCGATGCATGACTTTGACGCGATGCATGCCATCCCCTGCGCGCACGACGGTGAGATGCAGAAACGCCGTTGGCGGAGCAAGGTTCCGTGCCTGCAAAGGCGGGCCTCGGCGAATACCCGGTTGCGAGTTTCAGCGCCGCTCGTCCGTAAAGACGAATTTCGGCATTTCCCATTTGAAGCGGATCGCCAGCAGCCTGAAGGTCAGGCCGACCGCGAATGCCAGCGCGGTTGCGGCATCGTGATTTAGCCCGATACCGAGAGCAGCGACGTAGACCAGGCCGGTAGCCGCCGACACGCTGGCATAAAGTTCGCCGCGAAACAGCAGCGGAACATCGTTGCAGAGAACGTCTCGCAGCACGCCGCCGGCGCAACCCGTGATCATGCCGGCGACGATCACGATCGGCAGCGACTCGTGAAGTTGAAGTGCTACGTCGCAGCCGGCGATCGAGAACACCACGAGCCCGATGGCGTCGAGGACCAGAAAGGTGAGTTGCAGCCGGTGCACTACGCGCGCGGACATGATGGTGACCAGCGCGGCACCGGCCGTCAGTGCCAGATACGAAGGATTTTCCACCCAGACCAGCGGGTAGTGCCCGAGCAGCATGTCGCGCAGCGAACCACCACCGAGCGCAGTAACGCAGCCGAGCAGGCACACCCCGACCCAATCCATGCTGCGCCGTCCGGCGGCGAGCGCAGCCGTCATGGCCTGTGCGGCGGCGGCGCCCAGCAACAGCACATGCAGAACGGTATCGCTGGCAGGCATGGTCCACATCGGCGCATCCGATATTGGCGGCGACGGAACTTACGTCGCGAGTTCCCGGGTGAACAGGCCGAAAAGAAGCGCGGGTTCCATCCAATCCGGGAACCCCCGCTCCATCCGGCTGTTGTTATGCGGGAGACAACGGAGGACCCAACATGCTTAACGAACGCAACCCGAACGATCCCTATCGTCCCAATGTCGATCTCGCGGATGAAGAATTGCAGCGTATGCGTCGCGATACTGAGTTGCAGGCCGACCCGGAACTCGGCGAAGGCCCCGCCAGTGGCGGCAAGGTGGCGATGTTTGCCGTCGCGATCGCCGTGGTGCTCGGCGCCGTATTCTACGGACTGAACAACACGACCGTGAATCCGGCCGGTACGGCGACCGCACCAGCGACGCAGAATACCGCCCAGACCACGTCGCCGGCGGCACCGACCGGCATGCGCGACGTGACGCCGCGTAGCAATACCGAACCCGGCATGACCACGGGCGCAGCGCCTTCGCGTCCGCAGCAGCCGGCTCCGGCGGCGAACGCGCCGACTGATCAGGACAGCAGCGCCAAGCCGGGCGACAGCGCGGCACCGGCCGCTCCGGCCAAATAAGGACTGAGCATTGTAACGAGACGCGGCGGACATGAAAATGTCCGCCGCGTCTTTGTTTGCTCCTCGTTCCCCGGACCCAGCGCAGCGCGTACCTCTTCGCGGAGCGGTGCGCTGCAGAGCCCCCATTGCTTGCTCGAAGAAACCGGGGTCCCTGTGTGTGGAAGGTCTGTCATGATGGGGTGGGCGGGAAGCCGTAGGGTCCCTGGCGCTTGACGCCGTGAACCGGCCTGGTCTCCCGCCCGTTTCGACCATCAACCTGAAC
>Ga0210392_10000962_pt1 | contig 15747 bp, 8 predicted proteins | sample IncBWC30OmetaG_FD_161057 | JGI IMG/M metagenome (GOLD analysis project Ga0210392, IMG submission 161057) | Forest soil microbial communities from Barre Woods Harvard Forest LTER site, Petersham, Massachusetts, United States - Inc-BW-C-30-O ...
CGCCGACGGCTCGGCGCCGTTCCACACCGTCCAATCCGCCATCATGTCCGTGCCCTCCGGCAGCCTGGAAAAACCCGTCGTCATCCACATCGCCCCGGGCACCTACAAGGAACTCATCTACATCCAGCGTGAAAAATGCTTCTTCAAGCTCGTCGGCACCAACCCCACGAACACCATCCTTTCGTTCAACCTCTACGCCGGCATCACCAACGCCGAGGGCAAACCCATCGGCACTTTCAAGACGCCCTCGACGACGATTGATGCGGATGATTTTTCAGCCGAAAACCTCACCTTCGAAAATTCCGCCGGCCCCGTCGGCCAGGCCCTTGCCATCCGCGTGGACGGCGACCGCGCCAGTTTCCGCAACTGCCGCTTCCTTGGCTGGCAGGACACCATCCTGCTCAACCGCGGGCGGCAGTATTTTGAAAGCTGTTACATCTGCGGCCATGTGGATTTCATTTTCGGTGCCGCCACGGCGTGGTTTGAAAAATGCGAGATCCATGCGTTGCGCGACGGTTACCTGACCGCCGCTTCGACGCCGGTCGATGTGCCGTTCGGCTACGTCTTCTCCCGCTGCCAGATCACCGCTGAGCCCGGCGTGAAAACCTGGCTTGGCCGCCCATGGCGGATTTACGCCAGCACCACCTATCTGAATTGCGACCTGTCCGAGGCGGTCCGCCCGGCAGGCTGGAATGATTGGGGCAAGCCCGAGGCGCACACCGCCACACGCTATGCCGAATTCAATTCCACCGGCGCCGGCGCCAATCCCACGAACCGTCCCGGATGGACCAAACAATTGTCCGCCGCCGAGGCCAAAAAAATCACGCTGGAAAAAGTGCTGGGTGGCGCCGATGGCTGGACACCGACGGCTCCTCCCGTGAACCCGAAGTTCGGCGCAACGCAGCGCAACATCGCCTACGGCGAGGCGGGCGGCGAGAAACTCCTCCTTGATGTCCACGTGCCCGCCAGCGAAGGAAAATTTCCTGTCGCGATCATCGTCCATGGCGGCGGCTGGATGACGGGCGACAAGGAAACGGACATCGTCCCGGTCTTCGCCCCCGTCGCGACCAATTTCACCTGGTTCACCATCAATTACCGCCTCGCACCGGAAAGCCGCTGGCCCGCGTGTTACGAAGATGTCCAAACCGCCATCCGCTGGGTCAAGCAACACGCGGGCGAATACAAGGGCGACACCAACCGCATCGCCCTGCTGGGCTATTCCGCGGGCGGCCAGCTGGCGACGCTGGCCGGAACCCGTTCCGGCTTGCATCATCCCTTCGGGCCGGTCCTGCGCTTCCTGCGACTGGCCAACAGGCCGGATGAAACCGTGCAAGCCATTGTGGGCTTCGCGCCGCCGACCGACTTGGTCGTGGACAACGAACGGCGCGGCGGCCTGAGCGTCTCCATGAAAAATCTGTTCGGTTTGGACACGACGAACATCACCCAGAACGTCCGCAAGGTTCTGAAACAAAATTCCCCGCTCACCTATGTCCAACCAGGCTTGCCCCCGTTCTTGATCGTGCAAGGCAGCACTGACAAGACCGTCCCCGTCAATCAATCGCTCGCCTTCCAGGAAAAACTCAAGGCGGCAGGCGTAAGCTGCGACATGATCATGATTCCGGAAGCCCAGCATCGCATCGCGGACTGGAAGAAGTTCGACCCGGACTGGCAAAGCAAGCTGATGGCCTGGCTGAACGGGAAGCTGGCGGCAAAATAGCCTACGGATAAACCAGCCGCAGAAATACGCCACCGTTGGTTGGGCTGACAACGATGTTCGTTGCCATGATATTGGCCGAATTCGGCACGGTCGCCCAATTGGTTCCCAGTCCTGTGCTCAAATCATTTGTCTGGATTTGGAGCCGCCACCCAAGATGATCTTGCGGCCATGAAAGCTGCAGTTGATTTCCCACGGCCTGCATCACAAGGTTCGTGGGCTGGCTGGACGGCAACGGAACCGCGCTCACCTGTGCCGAATTGGTGCTTTCTCCGCCCGCCACCGCCGTGACCACATAAAAATAACTCACCGCGTTGCTGACCGCCGTGTCCGCGTAGTTTGTCGCCGCCACGCTGTAAGTCGTCGGGTACGGCCCGTTGTTGACCGTGCCCCGCTTCAGATTGTAGCTCGTCGCACCACCCACGGAATTCCATTTGAGATTGATGAGCAGATTTGTCGCGATCGCCACCAAGTTCGTTGGCGCGGGCGGTGCCGGCAGTGTCACGTCCAGATTCACCTGCCCGGCCGTGCCGGTGTCGATGATATAGTTATAACCGGCAGGCACCGACCCAAGCTGCGGCCCGGATCCGCTCAAGGCACCGGTATATGTCAGCAACGTATAAACCCCGTTGGTGAAACCGGCGCCCGCGGAGATATTGTTGGTGCCTCCCAACGCCAGGTTCCCTTTCACGACCACCGTGGATGCGTTCGTGCCCAGGGTGAAGTTCAAGACCGTGTTGGTGAACAACATCAGGTTATTGCTCACCGTCAACGTGCTGGCCGCCAGAGTCAATGGCCCGTCGTCGATCACGTTGGTGTTCTTCAACGAGCCGGATGCATTGTAGAATGCAAGCGTATTGCCATAACCATTGGCGGTCAGCCCGTCAAAGGTGAACGGCGTGTTCGTCGGCGTGCTATTGGTGATCACCGCCTGTGCGTCAAACAGTGCAAAGGTGGTGGTGCTTGATGAAACCTTGAGATTGCAATCAATGAACTGCGCTCCGTTGACGTTGTAGAGGCAGAAATTTCTGTCCCCGGTCACATTGACCTTGTTGAAGATGATATTCGTCGCCGGCATTTCCGTGCGCGCCCAGATGATGCCCACGGGATAGCCGCTGACGGACGTCGCCGTGATGTTGCTGAAAGTGATGTTACGGTAGATCGGCGTAAGGTTGTTGGTTATGACGGGAACATTCTCCGTCGCGGCGGTCGTCGGTGTGATGCTGCTGGGCGTGCCAACCTCGTTGTAATAACTGTAGATCTGGATCGGAAAATGCACATTGGTGATGCCGATGTTCAGATAGGAAATGTTCTGGACCAGCCCGCCACGGTCGTTGTCCGACTTGATGCGGATGCCGTTGTCCGCCCCGTTGATCGTGCAGTTGACGACCGTGATGTTGGACACGCCGCCGCTGTCCGTGAAACTGCCGATGGAAATGCCATGCCCGTTGCCGTAGGTGTTGTTCGTGATGAGCACGTCATGGGTGCCGCCGCCGCAGGTGAAATCATCGTCACCCACGCTGATGTTGCAGTTTTGCACCAGGACGTTGGTGCCGCTCACGTCGCAGGCGTCGGTGTTGTGCGACGGCTGCGGACTGGCGCTGGACGAAGGCGCCAGGATCGTGACGCCCTGCACGGTCGCGTTGCCCTTGCTGCTGCTGATGGAAATGTGAAACATCGGCGAATTGGAAAGCGTCACGTTTTGGATCAGCTGGCGGTTGCATCCCTGAAGGCGGATCATGATCGGGCGCAAAAAGGCGGAATTGGTGTCCAGCGCGTGCCAATACGGCGTACCCTGCCCGTCAATCGCGCCCGACCCGCTGATTTCGACGTCGTTCACGTTCGTCGCGCCGATAAAATTCACGGCGGCCCCGTTGGGATTGCCCGAACCGGGATACTGGCCGAACGGCAGCATCCTCAGAATTGCGCCCGCATCCAGTTGCAAGTTGACGGCACTCTTCATCGCGAGCGGCCCGCACATAAAAATCCCCGGCGGTATTTCCACCGTGCCGCCCGCCGCGCCGTTGGTGATGCCACCCGCCGCCGCTTTGACGATTGCATTTGAAATGGCCAGCGTATTGTCCGTCACGCCGTCGCCCACGGCGTTCAATGGCGGCGAGTTGGTGATGACAATGACGTTGTTCGTGTTGATGTGCGGCAGTGTGGGTGCAGCGGCGGCCTTCAACCCGGCAAAGCCGATGACCGCGGCCAGAACAGCATTGGTGGCGGACAATTTCATCCGGTTACGTCACTGACAAGATAACTCACTTCGCCGGCTCCAGCGAACAGTCCACCAGCTTCACATCGGCATTTTCCACCACGTCAGGTTTTTTGACCTCTTTGAAATTTGAATTATAGATCCGGATATCGCTGATGTTCGCCGCCGGAAAGCCACGCACGTTCAGCACCCGCGGCGTCTGCGCGACCTTGATGTTGTCCATCACCACATTTTTGGCGGTGGGGTTGAACTCGCCCTTCGCGCCTTCCTCGTAGAGGAAATCGATCTGCAAAACCGAGTCCTTTACCAACCCCACGTTTACGTTCCGCATGAAGATGTTTTGCAGCACGCCGCCCCGCATGGCGTTGGACTTCAACCGCAGCGCGCAGATGAGGTTCGGACTGCTCATCTCGCAGTTCTCCACGAACACATTGCTGCAACTGCCGGAAATTTCGCTGCCGATGGCCGTGCCGGCATGACCGTCGCGCATCGTGCAATCGCGGATGACCAGGTTCACCGATGGCAGGCCAACGCGGCGGCCGTCATTGTTCCGGCCGGATTTGATCGCGATGCAATCATCACCCGTGTCAAAGGTGCATTTTTCGATCAGCACATCACGGCTGCTTTCCGGATCGCACCCGTCGTTGTTGGCGCCGTGCGAAGAAATGTCCACGCCCCGCACCGTCACGTTGGTGCACAGCAGCGGATGGATCTCCCACATCGGCGAGCGGCGGATTTTAACACCCTCGATCAAAACATTCTGGCAGCGTTGGAACTGGATGAAGTTGGGCCGCAGATAATCCCCTTCCCCAAACCGGCGCTGGTCGACCGGCACGCTTTTATTGTTCATGTCATCCAGCCGCTTGCGCGCGGCGGTTTGCGTTCCTTCGCCGCCGCCCTTCCGGCCCTTCCACCCGAGCCAGTTCGAATCATCTGCCTGACCGTCGAGCGTACCTTCACCCGTCACGGCCACATCCTTCTGCCCGACCGCGAAGATCAGCGGTGAATAATTGTAGCACTCGATGCCCTCAAAGCGGGTGAACACCGCCGGCAGGTACGCCTTCGGGTCGGTGTTGAACAGCAATGTGGAATTGGTCGCCGCCAGGTGCAGGTCCACGCCGCTCTGCAGATGGATCGCTCCCGTCAAAAAATCACCCGCCGGCACCACCACATGGCCGCCGCCCTTTTTCGCACAGTCGGCGATGGCCTTGGCGATCGCCTCCGTGCAATCGGTCTTGCCGTCCCCGACCGCGCCATATTTGGTGATGTCAAATTCCCGGCTTGGAAAATTCGGCGGCACGATGCGCGACAGGATTTCCGGCACCTGTTTCCATTCCGGGGCATCGGCGTGGACAACAACAGCCGCCAGCATTGCCAGCGACACGGTTAACAGTGTTTTTCTCATGGATTGTTTTTTTGGATGAAAATAGGATGGCAAATTTAGGGTCCAAGTTGAATCCGGTAATACCGGCGGGTAAAGCTGGCGGCGTTGGAATCGCTCCAGTTGAACGGCGGCACCGGCAGATGGTTGGTGAACAGGCTCTGCCAGGTCACCAGGTTGGTGGATGCCTGTATGATGTAATCCGGCCCGGCATCACCGTTGATGGTCAGCTGGAAAATCCCGTTGCTAAAATTGATTCCCGCCACTTGCGGCTTCGCAGGCGCACCCACGGCCACCGTGAGAAACGCGTTGGTGCTGGCGGCCGAACCGGCGGCATTGGTCACCGCGGCATAATAGCTGCCGGCATTGGTCGCCTGGATGTTGTTTAGCGTAAGCGTGGCGTTGGTCGCATTGGCCACCGGGGTATTGGTGTTGAAATACCATTGGTACGTCAGCGGGCCGGTGCCGCCGGCCACCACCGTGAAGGTCGCATTTTGACCGGGTGCGTTGGTTATGTTTTGCGGCTGGGCAGCGATGAACGGCGCCGTGGCCGGATAGGTCGTCACCAGCCAGTTTGTTTTGATCCAGGTCAGCACGCCCGCCCCGGCACCCGCCGTGGGACTGGTGACGATGGCTTGCAACTGCGCCGGATCATCCGGGGTGTACGTGTACGGCAACTGGTTGCCGGGCAGGTTCCATGAAAAGGCGATGACGGGCGCTTGCAATGGCCCCATTGGGTTTCCGGCATCGGTGCTGTTGCCGCGCACGACCGTTCCGTCGAACTGATAAATGCTGTCGAGCGATTTGATTTTTCCGGTGTAGGCAGGATTTGATGGGTCGGTCTGATTGTTGCGCAACGGCCAGAGGCAGTCGACGTACACCGACTTTTCAACCAACAATGCGCCGCTCTCGGTGGAGATGGCGCCGTTGATGGGCGGATCAAAACTATAGGTGTTATTCAAGGTGTTTTGATTGGCTGTGCTCATCGTGGCCGCAACCGCATCGCGCAGACGCTTGGCGGCCAGCACCAGGGTGTCGTCCACATAGATGTTGTAATCATGCACATTGCCGGCGCGCAAACGCGGCACACAACGGTCCCACACCCCCAACCACAGGTGATGGAAGGTCATCGTGATGGTCGCATTGTTCGGATCAAGATCATTCTGGCCCGCCAGGTGGGTCTTGTCGTGCGCCTGGATGATTGAAACGATGTTTTCAACGCTATAACCATGGGTGCGCAAAAAATTATAAAACGGGTAACTGGACGGACTTTGTTCCAGATAATTGATCTGCTGGCGGACAAAGCTGTTGGCATTGGTCGCGCCATCGTCGCCCACATATTTACACCATGAAATCGTGATGCCCGAACTGCCGGCCTTAGTGTCGAGGATGCCATCGTAAGTTTTGGTGAAAGTGCAGTGATCGATCCAGACGTTGCTCACCGAACCACCGTTGCCGATGTCGATGAAATCCCAGTCGTTTTTGTCATATTGCCCCTTGGTGGCCTCGTCCCATTCCCACATTTCATCAAACTTCAGGTTGCGGACGATGACATTGTGCGTGCTCTTGATGTTGAAGGTGCAATGCCGGATGGTCGCTCCGTTGGCCGAGAAGATCGTCAGCCCGCCATTTTTGTATTTGATGTCCATCTTGCTGACGCCGGTCGTGACCAGCCGCGGATGCAATTGCGGCGTGGCGGCGGCGGTGAACGGCGTGCTGGACAGGCCCTGCACTGCGGGACCGATTTCGTTCCAGCCAAGGTCAAGATTGGTCATGATCTCGATCACCTTGATTGCGCCGGTTTTGTTGTAGGCCAGCACCGCGTTGGCGAGGTCGAGCGCATTCGTGACCTTCGCGTAAGCCGGGTCGGTGTCGGCCAGCACACCACCGCCGGTGGTGCCTTGTGCGAAACCGGTCAGGTTATACTCGGAATTGGCCACCGGCACAGTAGTGGTCACCGTAAGAATGGCGACGCTGCTGGTCACGCTGTTGACACTGTTCGACGCCGTGACCGTATAATTGCCGCCACTGTCGCTGATCTGCACATTCGTAAGAGTTAACGAAGAGGACGTTGCGCCCGCGATGGGAACCCCGTTTTTGTTCCACTGATAATTGATGGGGGCGGTGCCATTGGCCGTGGCGCTGAAGTTGGCGGTGCCACCCACCAATACGATTTGCGAAGCCGGTTGCGAACTGAAAGATGGTCCCACCGGGGTCGTGTTGATGGTCAGGAACGCATTCGAACTGGTGATGCCGCCGGCAAGATTGCTGATGGTGACCGAGTAGCTGCCCGCATTGCCCGGTTGTACATTCGCGATGGTCAGGGTGGAATCCGTCGCATTCGTCAGCACCGTGTTTGTGTTGTAATACCACTGGTAGGTCAACGGCTCGGAACCGCCCGCGACCACGCTGAAAACGGCGCTGCCGCCCGGGGAAATATACTGGTTTTGCGGCTGGGTGATGATTGAAGGCGGGTTTGGGATGTTGACCGTCAAGGTTGCCACCGCGCTCGTCGCCGAGCCAAACGAATTGGTCACGATGACGAAATAATTGTCCGCATTCGATGTTTGGACATTGGTGAACGTGACCGAGGAATTGGTGGCTCCGGCCAGTAACGCCGGCGTGTTGGTGTTGTGATACCATTGATAGCCCAATGGAGCCGTGCCGGAGGTGAGCACATAGAACGTGGCGCTTTGCCCCACCAGGACCGTCTGGCTCTGCGGATCGGTATCGATGGATGGGGCCGCGTTTGCGGTGAGGGCTTCCACTTTGAAAAGGCTCGTATCAAAAGAAGTTGCCGAATCGTTGGCACTCGATGGCCGGAGGGCGAAGGTGTCGAATGTAAAGCTGTTGGGCGCGCTGTCACTGTAGGAAACCGACGCACTGCCGGTGTTGTTGAGGCTGCCTCCCGTCATGGTGGCCACGATGTCCAATCCGCTGGAGGCATTGCGTGTCAATGTCATCACAAACGTGTATTGGGTGCCGCTGACATATCCGGTGTGTCCGCTGGTCGCTCCATTTGCCAGCGGGGTCCAGGTGCTGGTGCCGCTGGAAGACAACAGCGCAGCACTCGTTCCCGGGGCGGTTCTCTCAATCAATTGAAATGGCGTGCTGCTTGCCAGTGTCGTGGCCATGTTCATGAACATGCCGTAACCCGCATAGGTGCCGTTGCCCGGACTGGTATCGGAAGTGATGCGTGCCGCCGACGGACTGTCCACCACCGCCAGCCGCAAGCCGGTCGGACTGCTGCTGCTGCCGTTGACTCCGGTGGGCGTGAAAACCCAGGTGATTTTCAGGGCATCTCCCGTATTCGCCAAGGTGACCGGGGTTGACTCCGGCGTAAAATAGGTTGTCCACGAAGCTGAACCGGTGCCGTTCGCCGGCAAGGTTGTCACCAGGTGCCCCGGCGATGCCGTCATTGTATTACCAGTGTTAAACCACGCCGACTCCAGATCCCCATCCCCATCCGTGTCCGTGCCATACTCGGAATAAACCGGTGCTGCCGGGTCGGTGCGGGTGCTGTCCTGCCAGGTATCATTGACCAGCACCGTTGCCCAGCTTGTCACGGTCGTGATTACTAGCAAAATAAGGATCCACAGGCCGGGGCACGGTTGAAAATTATTCCGGGGCTTCTTCGCACGGTTAAACCCTGTTACGGCAGTATCTGGAACAAGCATGGTGATGATGTGTTTGTGAAAGAGGATGTGGCTGTATGGATGCTAATATCTCAGATAACGAAAATTTGTCATCGTGGGTGAGTTGCAATTCACATTGAATATTATGCACCCGGTCAAAATCACCGGCGGCCCATGGTTTCAGGGTTGATGCTCCAGGCCAGATACTTCCGCATTGTCGAGTTTGAAAGGCTCCCCTTGAGCGACCGTCACCATGACTTTTTTTAACTGCACGCCTTTCGCATTGGAAATGGAAAAGCTTTTGGTCGCGGTGATCATTATATTCTCCAGCACCACATTGGAGATGCAGCTTTCCGGCAGGCCCGCGATCAATCCCGCCGCCTTGGGGCATGTGGCCGTGAGGTTGCTGATATGGATGTTGCGAAAGATGGGAATATTGCCCGCCGGCGGAGTGGCGTTGGTTTGTGCGCCGGACGGCTGTTTGGCGTCGCCTGCGGAACTCCCCTGATAAGTGCACGTGAAGGTGATGGCCTGATTCACATTGTTCATGGTGATGCCGTCGCAGATGAGGTTTTCCACGATGCCGCCGCGCCGCGTGTCCGACTTGATACGGATGCCGTTCTCCGTGTTCGCAAACGTGCAGTTCTTCACCGTCACATTGCGCACGCCGCCCACCGTTTCGCTGCCTATGCTCATGCCGTGACCGTGCAGAAACGTGCAATCCGTCACCGTGATGTCCTCGCTCTGGAAATCATGGCCGGGCATTTTCTTGCCCGCCTTGATGGCGATATTGTCATCGCCCACGTCTATCTTGCAATGCGTGATGAGCATCCGCCGCCCGCTGGGGTCGATTGCGTCCGTGTTCGCCGCGCGCTCCGGTGCCAGGATGGTCACATTGGTGATGACCACATCCTCGCAATCTGCCGGCACGAAATGAAACTTCGGCGAGTTTTGCAGCGTGATGTTCTCCATCCGCAGATTTTTGCTGCGCTCAATGACGATCAGGTTCGGCCGCGGCAGCGTATAACCTGACTTGATCTGCCGCGCCTTTTCCGCCTCCGGCCACCAGACTTGGCCGCCGCCATCAATGGTTCCGCTGCCAGTAAAGGTGATGTCTGTAAGATCGTTGCCACCAATGAGCGGGACAAAACCGCCCTTCGCCTTCAACCAGTCGCCGGGCGTCTTCATGAAATCCATCTGGTTCGTGCTCGCCTGTAACGTCGCCCCCGCGTCCAGTTGGACGGTGGTTTTGCTGTGCAAAGTCAGGGGCTGGCTCAGATACGTCCCCGCCGGAAACTCCACGGTGCCGCCGGATTCCTTGCAAACATCCAGCGCCTTTTGTATGGCCGCCGTGTCAAACGTCTTGCCGTCACCCGTCGCGCCGAGGTCGCGGACATTGAACGTGGCGGCGCAAACGGGCAAGCCAAGGCACAAAAAAATGGCGGTGATTTTCATTGGAATGGTCATAGGATGGGCCAAAGCCCATCATTGCGATACCGCCTATTTCGGCAAACCTCCTTGAAAAAATTGCACCCGGCTTATTTGGACCCGCCACCGGACATTTCCGCAGGATTAACGCGCAGCAATACCCATTCATCAAGCGTCTGCGCGCCAAGGCTGCGATAAAATTCCAGCGCCCGCTCGTTCCAATCCAGCGCGATCCATTCAAACCGTCCGCAACCGCGCTCGGCCGCGAGACGGGCCACCGCCTCGATCAGCCGCCGCCCCAGCCCGCGCTTGCGGAATTGCGGCAGCACATAAAGGTCATCCAGCCAGAGTCCCGCACGGCCGGTGAAACTGGAGAACGTGGAAAAATAGATCGCATACCCTGCCGGCTCACCATCCACGCGCGCCAGCAACGCCCCCGCCGCCGGTTGTGGTCCGAAGAAGGCCGCATGCAGCGACTCCGCCGTGGCCGTGAACTCATGTTCCAGTTTTTCAAACTTGGCCAGCTCACGGATCAATTCCAGCAACACCGGAATCTCGGCGGGTGTGACGGGTGCCAGGGTGATGTCCATGTCCCACAATAAAGAACCGCCGCCCTACCCCGCAAGTGGAGACGTATCGCACCGTCACGGATACGGCCAGTACGCCCGGTAAAAGCGATACCGGAAACCCGCCGTATTGGTGTCCGAAAAGAACATAAATCCGTTGGTGTCCGTGAAGCCTGAGCCGATGTTCGTCCACCCGGTCAGGTTCGTGGAACCTTGAACCCCAAAGGCGATGTTTGTGCTCGAAACCAGTTTGAATTTGAAATAGCCGTTCGTGATGCCCAGCGAAGACAGCACCGGCGTGGTCGGTGGCAATACCACGATGTTGTAATCCCCAAAGATGGGATAATGGTCGCTGCCTACAAAGGTGCTGCCGCTGCCGGTGCCCGCTTCCAAAAGATCGGTATAGACAGTCGCAGCGCTCGGGGTCGTGCTGGCCAAGTCATCCAAGGAATGATTGCTCGCGCTCGTTGAAGAGCTGTTGCGGGTTGTTGACCCGTTATTGCCGAAGGTTTCAAAAGCATACGGATATTGTGACGAGGGAAAGTTTGCCGAATCGTACGGGTCGGCGGTATCCGGCGCCAACTGCACTCCGCCCTGGCCGTTGTATGCGGCAAACATCAGCGCGTTGGGCAGTTGCATGTCGATGCGCGAACCAAGCGACGATGTGGAATCGGCGTAGAGATAGGTGGCGTTGTCCACGGCGGCATTGGTCCAGGTGACGGTGGTCGGCGGCTTGGTTTTTGACATCGGATCATAACCCTGCGTCTGGTTGGTGTTGGCCCAAACAGGACTGGTATCATTCCAGTTGATGCCATCCAGGGTCGTCTGGCCCGTCAAACATTTATAAGCGTTCTCGTAACTCCCGTTGAACAGGTTCCAGTCGCCGCCATAAAGTATGTGCACGCCGGCCGGCAGGTTGTATTTCGCATCACTGCGGACCGCCTGGGCTTCCGCGTAGCGGGCGTCACCATCCGTATCATCGCTTGTGCTCCGGGCATGGCTGACGTAAAAATAAAAATCGGCGCTTGGCCCGGAACCAACCGGCCGGATCTGATACACCATCGGCGCACGCGTGACACCGTTGCTCCCGCCACCGAAGGAATGCGCCGCCGTGTAAGTCAGGTTGGCCTGCAACAAAACCGTCTGGCCCGTCTTCATCGCCCGCGCTGATACCACCTGCACGGAGTTCGTCCGGTAAATGATCCCGTCCGGCCCGCCACCGGTGTTCGGATCGGTGGTCGTGTCGTACGTATAAGTCCCGGCACCATAAATGATGTTGAGCTGCACCACAAAATTCGAAAGCGTCGTTGAATTCAGCTCTTCACAGCTCATCAGGTCCACCGGCTGTGCATTGGTTCCCAAATGGTGCAGTCCGATCGCCTGCACCACCGTCGGCAGGCTGTGCGCCGAGTTGGTGATGTTGCCGTCGCTGCTCCGGTCTTCGCAATCGATGTTATAGGAGACGATGCGCAGCGTCTTGCCCCACGCGCCGCCGGCGCACAGCGCCAGCCCCAAAACCAACATCAGGATGGCCCGGCTACGATACAATCTGACACTGCTCTGATAGATACGAATCATGGTATTTCATTGATGCATGGTTCGCGGAACCGCTTGCTCCTCCGGACCATTTTATCGCCTTGTTTACTTGCCCCAATTTAACAGGAGCCTGCGGCTTGCGCCAAAAAATAATTGGGAAAAATGAAGGTCTCTGATGAAAGCGGCTCAGCCCGCACCCTTCACCAGACATAAGGAACGGGCCGGTGGCGCGTACGCTGGCGATACCCGCCGTGGCCCGGCAGGTCCGGACGGAGAAGCTTCTCCTCGTTCGGCCGACAGCTCACTTCACCCCGGGAAACGCCATGTAATTCCGCGCGTTCTCGTAGCAGATGTTCTTAATCATCAGGCCCACGAGCTTCTCGTCGTTCGGAATCGCCCCGGCTTCGATGTCGTTGCCGATCATGTTACAGAGCGTCCGGCGGAAATATTCGTGGCGGCAATAGCTCATGAATGAGCGCGAGTCCGTGATCATGCCGATGAACCGCGAAAGCAGCCCGAGATTGGACAGCGCGTTGATCTGCCATTCCATCGCCTCCTTCTGGTCGAGGAACCACCAACCGGAGCCGTACTGGATTTTGCCCGGGATGGTGCCATCCTGAAAATTGCCGATCATCGTGGCAAACGCGTAATTGTCCGCCGGGTTCAGGTTGTAGAGGATCGTCTTGGGCAGCGAATTTTCCGAGTCCAGCCGGTCGAGATACGCCGCCAGCGTCTGCGCCTGTGGAAAATCGCCGATGGAATCAAATCCCGTGTCCGGCCCAAGTTGCTTGAGCAGCCGGGTGTTGTTGCTGCGCAACGCGCCCAGGTGCAGCTGCTTCGTCCAGCCGCGCTTCGCGTCCAGATGCCCGAACAGCAGCATCATGTTCGACGCGAACTGCGAATGCTCCAGCGGCGTGACCGCCTCGCCCCTGCGCGCCTTGTCAAAGATTCCCGCCGCGACTTTCTCGGAACAAAAATCCGCAAAACAATGGTTCATCCCGTGATCGGACAACCGGCAGCCCTGCGAATGAAAGAACTCATGCCGCCGCGTCAACGCCGTCGTGAACGCGCCAAAACTGTTGATGTCGATGTTCGCCGCCGCCGACAGCTGCTCGATCCACTTGTTGAAGCCCGCCGGCGCGTTCACCGCCAGCGCCCTGTCCGGACGGAAGGCCGGCAGCATCTTGGTCGGATGATTCTGGGCGGCAAAAGTGCGGTGATGCTCCAGGTTGTCCACCGGGTCATCCGTGGTGCAGACCACCTTCACCTTGAATTTCTTCAAGATGCCCTGCGTGGTCATCCCCGGCGTGGCCAGCTTGGCATTCGCCTGCTTCCAGATCTTTTCCGCCGAGTTCTCGTCCAGCAGCTCGCTGATACCGAAATAACGCTTCAGTTCGAGGTGCGTCCAGTGATACAGCGGATTCCGCAGCGTCTGCGGCACCGTCTTGGCCCACGCCATGAACTTGTCATGCGGCGACGCCCCGCCCGTGCAATATTTCTCCGCCACGCCGTTGCTGCGCATCGCGCGCCACTTGTAATGGTCGCCCTCCAGCCAGATCTCGAACAGGTTGTTGAACTGCCGGTTGTCCGCGATGTCCTTCGGCGGAATGTGGCAGTGATAATCGAAGATCGGTTCTTCCTCGGCGTATTTGTGGTAGAGCTTGCTGGCGATTTTGTTGCCCAGCAAAAAGTCGTCATGGATAAAGGCCATAATTTTCCCCAAGTCGCCGGTCAGGCCGGAACAGCTTCGAGGTGGGGAGAATTTTTAACCGTTTCCCGCCCGCCAAGCAACAACGGTTTCATGTGCCGTTCAAATAAATTTTCCGTAACATTCTTGGCCACAATGGCTTCGTGCTTCTTGAGGGCGTTCAGATAGCGGTCGCCCTTCTTGGCCGCCACCTTGAAACTCACATGCAACAACTGGCGGAAACTCGGGTTGTAGCCCGGGTTCTTCTGGTCATGCCGCAACGCATCGGTGAACTGCTTGGAGTTCCAGCCATTTACGACGGCCGCGCTCGGCAGCCTCGCCTTGTCGATGTCGATCACCGAGGCGTAAGGCGCGCAAAACTCATCCACATGGTCCATCGCGTAAGCGTAGATTTCCTTGGCGATTTCCAACCCGTCGCCGCCCGCTTCCGCCAGACCGATAAGTTCTTCCAGCCAGGTCGTGCCGGCCGTCTTGATGTGCACACCCGCGTCGAACTTCTTGAGCGCCCGGCGCATCGGCTCGTAGATGGAAAACTTGTCGCTGCCGGAATGCACGCTCAACTTGAGCGACGGCGGCAGGCCATACTTCTTGATGGCAAACGCTATGACCGCCAAATCCTCGTTGAATTCCTTCTCGAACTGCTTCACGTCGCCCACATAATCCACGCCCTTGTTGAAGCGGCCGGTGAATTTCGGCGCGATGGTCTGGATGGGAATCTTCTGGTCGGCGATCGCGGCGAGAATGATGAGCAGTTCCGGCGGCGTCTGCGGGCTGTCCGTCTCGTCCATCGAGACTTCCGTGATGAAATTCTCCGCGCCCTTGGCCTTGACGATATGCTGGTAGATCTTCCCCGCATCCTGCGTCGCGAGCAAAAACTTGTTGGCCACGCGCTCCACCTCGGCCCGGGTGATCGTGAACGGATGATCGATCTGCGGGATGGAAACCGTGCCGATAAGCTCCGGATGACGGTCAACAAACGCCTTCACATCCGCCGCGCTGGCGGGCTTGCCAATGCTATCCGCCACGTCGATCGTAAAGAAATCCGACGGCGCAATGAACCGGTCCACCGTTTCCAGGCGGATATGGTCGGCATCCACATGATAAGACTGCTTCCAACCCAGCGCCTTCACCGCCGCATCCGCCTCGGCCCGCAGGCTCAACGGCTCGGTGCCGATAAAGCAGTGCTCGCGATTGGACTTGTTCCAAACCGGGACAAAGTGGGCGCCCATTTCGGTGGCCAGCATGCAGGCGCGCAACTGCGCCTTGCCTTGATGACCAAAGCGGTCACCCATGCCGAACGATAATTTGCCCAGCGGTAGATACTTATTCATAATAGTTGTCGTGGATGCGTATAACTTAGCAATTTTCTGATTTTATGCGCCATGCGAGTTCTGCAATATTATTTGAGATTTCTGCACCAGAGAATCGCCAAAACTGGTTATGGCGGCAATCAGATGTTTATACTAGGGCATTTTGCCTCCTGAGTTCGGATTCTAGATTCTGCCTCCTGACTTTCTGTTTTCATGGTTGCCTGTGCGGCTCGCACTTTTTTCAGACTTTT
>Ga0210392_10000963_pt1 | contig 15745 bp, 15 predicted proteins | sample IncBWC30OmetaG_FD_161057 | JGI IMG/M metagenome (GOLD analysis project Ga0210392, IMG submission 161057) | Forest soil microbial communities from Barre Woods Harvard Forest LTER site, Petersham, Massachusetts, United States - Inc-BW-C-30-O ...
CAAGGACACCACCACCGGCCACTGGGAAATGGCGGGCGTCTGGCTCGACCAGGCATTTCCCGTCTACAAGCACGGCTTTCCCCCCGAGATCATGGCCGCCTTCGAAGCGCAGATCGGTCGCAAAACCATCGGCAACAAGCCTGCCTCGGGGACCGAAATCCTCAAGGAGCTTGGCGAAGAGCACGTGCGCACCGGCAAACCCATTGTGTACACCTCCGGCGACAGTGTTTTCCAGATTGCCGCGCATGAAGACGTGATTCCCGTCCCCGAACTGTATCGCATATGCGAAATGGCCCGGAAATTACTCGATGGCAAGCACCGCGTTGGCCGCGTCATCGCTCGCCCATTCACCGGATACCCGGGAAACTTTGTGCGCACCCCGCGCCGCCACGACTATGCGGTTGACCCGCCAAAGCCCATGCTGCTCGACGTCCTCGAGCAGCGCAACATTCCCGTGTTCGGCATCGGCAAAATTCATGACATTTACAATTCCCGCGGCGTCGACGACTACGTCACCACAAAGTCCAACTCCGACGGCATGGACAAACTCACTCTCGCCACTCGCGAGCGCCTGACTGGTTTGATCTTCATCAACCTCGTCGATTTCGACATGCTGTTTGGCCACCGCAAGGACGTGGAAGGATTTGCCCGCTCGCTGGAGGAATTCGATGCCGGCCTCGCAACCTATCTTCCGCTGCTCAGCGCACGCGACCTGCTGATCATCACCGCCGACCACGGTTGCGATCCCGATCCGCGCTGGGAGACCACCGACCACTCCCGCGAGTACGTCCCCATCCTGGCCTTCACTGCGTCCCACATTCCCGGCACAAATCTCGGCGTCCGCAACACTCTCGCTGACATGGGCCAGACCATCGCCGAAATCTTCGGTGCCTCGATCCCCCACGGCACCAGTTTTCTAAACTCTATCTCTTAAATCATCCATGCAATCGGCATAGGGGGAGCGGTTGCCCGCTCTCTGCCGCTTTGCTCCTCGGGATTTACCCCGGATCAACGCTACTATGGAGCAGTCCGTCCCTGGCTTGCGCATTGGTACTTTCGGCCTCGCGGAATTTCCACTTGCGCCTTTCCCTTGCCATCGCAAACCAAGTTCTCAAGTTCCGAACGAAAGCCCAGACTAGAGTCACGCCCCCTGTACTCCGGACATCGCACGGCCAGTAAGTAGGTTGCTGCCGTGCTCCTCCCGGCCCTGGCAGGCAGTTCCGGTTTTGACTCGACGTACCAACAAAAACGGGCACCAATCCAGGTGCCCGTGGTCTTATCTCACTGCATTACTTCATTACTTCCTATTTCCCAGTAGCAGTAGCAGGTCTTGCTGCCGACGGCGCATAGTAACCATTGCGCGTCCTCGCTACCAGTTTGCCTTTCCCATGTGGCGGAATCACATCCACGTGCACGCTCCGGAACGTTCCGTCCTTCGTGGCATTCGACGGGTAGTATCCCAGCGTGTACTGGTGCCGAATATCGTGTGCTACTTGTTCGCAAATCGAGTGTACGTCTTCCACGTTCTCCGGAAAATAGGCCAGCCCGCCCGATGCTAGCGCAATCTCCATCAGCGCCTTTTTCGCGTTCTTTGCGCTGCGCTTGCTCTCCTGGCCCAGTAGCCCGATCGTATAAATCACCGTATCGGTCTTCTGAATCTCGCGAATGGCTTTTTCCAGTGAGTTTCGGCTGGTATTGTCTTCGCCGTCGGTCACGATCAGCAGCACTTTCTTTTCTTTCTTCCCTTTCTTCAAATGATCGATAGAACCGATAATAGCGTCATACAACGCGGTGCTTCCTCGCGCGTCAATGCGCTCTAGCGCTTCCTTCAACTCGGGAATGCTGTTGCTGAAGTCCTTATCGAGGTCCAAGTAGAAATCGTCGTTGAAATTAACGACGAACGCCTCATCCTGCGGGTTGCTGTTCTGCACCAACGTCAGCGCCGCTTCATTTACGCGCGGCCGCTTATCCCGCATGCTTCCGCTGTTGTCAATCACCAGCCCCATGCTCACCGGAATATCTTCCCGCTTGAAGACCGAGAGCTTTTGCTCCACCTTATCTTCATAAACCCGAAAATTATCCTGCGCCAATCCCTCGACGAACTTGCCCCGATCGTCCAGCACCGTCGTGTGCAGAACCACCAGGTTCACGTCCACCTTGATGTGACTCCCGGACTGCGCGTTCCCTGTGCCCTGCTGATCTGGGGGCGGCGGTGGTGGCGCATTCTGCACCGGTATCTGCGCAAGTAGCGCGCCCGCACCCAGAACCACCTGAATTAGGAAGATAGCAAACAGGGACGCAGCTTTACGCGCGCCGCAGCGAAAGTCAATGCGCAGGCGCGTAGTAGCCGGTTTTTGAGTAAACCGTGAGGGGCGGAAGTCCTTTGGGCGCGCGCAGCTTAACCTTAATCTTTCGCCACCGCGCGTCGTGTGCGTGATTGCTTGGTCGGTATCCCAGAACATATTGATTACGTAGCTCCATGCCGATCTTGGACGCAATGTCCGGTAGATCATTTAGATGCTCCACGGCAAACACGCGACCACCCGTCAATTCCGTGATATCCGCGAGCAGCGACGGCCCGTTGAGCTCCTCCATCGTTCGATTGCGATACCCCAGCGGGTCAAATAAGCCGATGGCATAGAGCTGGGTATCGGCTTCCTTCACCAACCGTTTGATATCGTTTTCGTTGTACCTACTATGATTATCTCCTCCATCGGAAAGAATGAGCAAGGCACGTTTGGCGTTATGTGCACCCCGCATCTGACTCAACCCCAAATAGATAGCGTCCAATAGGGCAGTCCTGCCCTTTGGGGCAGTCAGCATCATTCTGCTTTGCAGGTCTTCGACGCTATTCGTAAACGTGCTGGTCAGTTCTGCCCGCTCGTTAAAACTAACCAGAAAAAATTCATCCTGCGGGTTTGCCGTCTTAAAAAATTGCAGCGCCGCTTCCCTGGCCTTATCCACCTTGTTGGACATGCTTCCACTAAAATCAAAAATCACGCCAATGGATATAGGCACATCCTCTGACGAGAACGACACAATTTCCTGCTCGGTCCCGTCCTCTGACACCCGGAAGTTGTCCTGCTCCAATCCCGTCACCAACCGGTTGTACGGGTCGGTCACCGTTACGTTCACCAGCGCTAAATCCACGTCCGTCCGGATCACTTTGCCCGGCACGATTTTCACCGCAGGTGTGTCGTGTGTCGTATCTACAAGTTTCGGGGGAGGCGGTAGCTTGGCACTGCTCGGCTCATTTGTGGGATCTTGCGCAAGCACAACAACTGGTAGGGCCGTTAGCACCAGACAAGCGACCAGACGGAAATACACCAGACCGGTTAACACGCGAATTCCTGAACAATCGCGTTTCACTGCGCCCCCATCACTCCCGGGTTTCCCGAGAGGGCTGCGCGGAGACTACATCATAGCATCCGCTATTGGGAAGGCAAGCTTCCTCTTGCTTCTTTCCCTGCTCACTTCAGCCCCGCAATCCGCTCTTGGCTGTATGTGCTAGCATCGCCTCAGGACTGCTGGAACGAGGTTCTTGTTATGAACGATCCACAAGTTGTTGTCGTGATTCCTTCGCGCTACGCTGCCACACGTTTGCCTGGCAAACCGTTGGTAAACCTGGCCGGCAAGCCCATGGTGCAGCGCGTTTACGAACAAGCCAAGCTTGCGCAGACCGTCCACCGGGTCCTTGTCGCCACCGACGATCAGCGCATTGTTGACGCCGTGCTGGCCTTTGGCGGCGAAGCCCGAATGACTCGCTCCGACCACCGCACCGGCACCGAGCGCATCGCCGAAGTGGCGGCACATGAAGCCGGCGATGTCTTCGTCAACATCCAGGGCGACGAGCCCCTCATCGATCCCGTCGCAGTTGACACCGCGGTCGCTGCGCTTCTCGAGGATCCCCCAGCGCAGATCGCTACCGTCGCCACGCCAATTCGTCACGTCCCCGACATCATGGATCCCAATGTCGTCAAGACCGTCCTTGATTTCGACTCCAATGCGCTTTATTTTTCCCGCGCGCCGATCCCCTGGGTGCGCGACACCCCGCAAAAAGTCCATGTGAAATACTGGAAGCACCTTGGGCTATACGTTTTCCAGCGCGATGCCCTGCTCGAATACCCTACTCTTCCCCAGGGTGAGCTCGAAAAAATCGAGCAACTCGAACAACTCCGTTGGCTGGAAAATGGCTGGAAGATTCGTGTCGCCGAGGTAGAACACGACGCCGTCAGCGTCGATGCACCCGAAGACGTAACTCGCGTCGAAAAGCTCCTTCAGAAATAATGCGCCGTCCCACCGCCGAGCTCTGCAGGGGCGGATTTACGTCGCCATCTCGGGTCCGTCCCGCGAGCATCTTGTCATCCCGACCCGCGGCGCTTGCTGCGCCGTAGTAGAAGGATCGTGCCACGCCCCAACGGTGCCGCGTTTGTCGCCTCGCACGCTATTGCGTCTGCTGCGCCACAACTCCCGCAACCACCCTGCTGTTATCCGTGCTGACGATGAACATCGTTGTGGAATTCGCCACATACCCCTCAAAATCAAAGGTCGTCGACGACGACCCTCCGGTCACCACCTGCAGACTGTTCCGGTTCGTTCCGTCCCCCGTGATTTTCAGATTCCCAGTAAGTCCGATGTCGCTCAAAAACGTGCTATTGCTCAATCCCAGTTCCGTGTAGTCCACCACTCCGGTAATGTTGTTGCTCGAGGCACTCGACAATACATATTGTCCCACCAAGTCTTCCTGGAACGGGATCGACGTGGTCACGCCCAATTGCACTCCATCCCAGCTCAATGCGTAATTGCCCGCCAGATTCGCATTTGTAAATGGCGACCCGCTCTGCGCCAGCATTGGGCCAACGGTAATCAGTCCAGGACTAATATCCTGCACCACCGCCTGCGTCGGCGAGATCATGTAAAACACGTTTGTAAACGTGCCCAGCCCGGAATCCTTGAATGTGAACGTGCCGCGCCCGCTCCCCGCATGTGCCGTATCGATTGCGTAAGTCGCGTCCGTCAGGTTCGTGCCCGGAGCAATATGGTTGATGCTCCCATTATTGTTATCGTCCAAAGACACTGCGCTTATGCCCCCTTGGCCGTCCGCCGTGAACCTCGCTGCTCGGGCCAACGCTCCTTCCGAGCCCATTACCGATGCGCCGCCGACCATGTACACGAAGCTTCCTGTGAAACCCGCATTCGTTGTCGGAATCGTTCCGGATTGCTGCAACGCACTGCCTAGCGAACCGCCTAACGTATCCTCTTCCAACAAAAGAACTCTCCCGCTATTGACGATGTAAAACGCGAAAGTGTGCTCATTGAACGTCATTGTTCCGCGTCCAAAATTCGCCCCGTTCCCGTTGGTCAGATCCATTTGGTACGTCCCCGGCGTCAGCGTGATGACTCCCGAAGCTGTGTCGGTGTTTCCGTCCTTCACATCAATTGTTCCGCTGGTGATATTTCCATTCCCATCCGCAGCCACCTGTCCGATCGTGGTAATCGGCGCCACCGTGTTCGTCGAAGAAAAAGAAACGCCCGACAGATCGAACACGTAACTCCCGCTTATCGCGGCCGCGGTGAAGTTTGCCGGCGTTTGCAGATTGAATCCTCCGCTCGCCGCCGCATTCAAATCGGTTTCTAGCAGTTCGCCCTGGCTGGTTGAATTCAGGATGAAATTCATCTGCAGTCCGCCTCCATTTGGATTCTGCAGGATCATTACACCGCGGCCATTCGGCTGAATATCATACGTGCCTCCCGTAAACGCCACGGTGGACGCGGTTGGCGTGGCTCCCAGATCGACTACGTCCTCCAACGCTGCCGTGATCTTCCCGTTCCCATCAGCCGCGAAACTCCCGGCTCGCGCCAGATACGCTCCGCTCAAGTCCAGTCCGCTCATCGAAAACCCATACTGTCCTTTCAAGCTGGTGACAGAAAAGCCCCCGGTGGGAGGCGGTGGCGTCTTACCGGATCCGCCGCAACCGCCCAGGATCATCGCGCCGCCGATAAGTGCAGCTACCGCCAGCCAGCCAAGCCTCCACCTCGTTTTCACAATTTTGTTTTGCCTCATGCCCTCACCGCTCCCCGATCCCGCGGCCTCTATTTTCCAGTTGAACGATGGCAGATCAATTGGGTCTTCTTCTCTCGAGAGAACGAAGCCCACACACAGAACATACCGCACTTCCCACCGCTCTCAAACCCGCTCCGACCACGAAGGTCGCATCCATTCAGAAAAATCTCCGATTCTGCGCGCTCGAGACTTTGCATTGACAGACTTCCAGCTTCCGAACATAATTGTATGTACGTCAATCCTGCGGAGGTCTAAGAAGCTCAAATCCGCTCCGGCGGAGGCGAGAACCCGGATGGCGCCAAAATATATCTTTGTTACCGGCGGTGTTGTTTCCTCTCTTGGTAAGGGCGTTGCTGCTTCCTCTATTGGTTGTCTCCTCGAAAGTCGTGGTTTCAAGATCACCATTCAAAAATGCGATCCGTACCTGAATGTCGATCCCGGCACCATGAGCCCCTACCAGCATGGCGAAGTTTTCGTTACCGAAGACGGTGCGGAAACTGACCTCGACCTTGGCCACTACGAACGCTTCACCCACGCCAAGCTTACTCGCGACAATAACTGGACGACCGGCCGAATCTACGAAACCATTCTCTCCAAAGAGCGCCGCGGCGACTACCTCGGCAAAACTGTCCAGGTCATTCCTCACGTCACCGACGAAATCAAACGCTGCATCAAACGCGTCGCCGAAGGTGTCGACGTCGTCATCGTCGAAATCGGCGGCACTGTCGGCGACATCGAATCCCTGCCCTTCCTCGAAGCCATTCGCCAGATGCGCCTGGAGCTTGGCCAAGAGAACACTCTCTTCGTTCACGTTACGCTCGTCCCCTACATCGCCGCTGCCGGTGAACTCAAGACCAAGCCCACGCAGCACAGCGTGAAGGAAATGCTGGGCATCGGGATTCAGCCCGACATTCTTCTTTGCCGAAGCGATCGCCACATTTCGGTGGATCTCAAGCGCAAGATCGCGCTCTTCTGCAATATCAACGAATCCTGCGTCATCTCCATGGAAGATGTGAAAACCATCTACGAAGTCCCCGTGGAACTCAGCAAAGAAGGTCTCGACGCGCAAATCACCCGCCTGCTCCATCTGGAGGATCGACCCGCCAACATGCAGCCCTGGCTCGACATGTTGCAGCGTCTCCATCATCCAAAAGGCGAAGTGCGCATCGGTATTGTCGGCAAGTACGTTCAGCTCGAAGATGCCTACAAGAGTTTGCGCGAAGCGCTTCTCCATGGCGGACTCGCTCACAATCACAAAACCGTCATCGATTGGATTGAATCCGAGGAAATCGACACCTTGGAGACTGCCGAAAGAGTTCTCCGCGGTTACGACGGCATCCTGGTGCCAGGCGGATTCGGCAAGCGCGGCATTCAGGGCATGGTTCACACCATCCATTACGCCCGCGAAAACAAGATTCCCTTCTTTGGAATCTGCCTGGGAATGCAATGCGCCACCATCGAATATGCCCGCGACCGCGCCGCCCTAAACCAGGCAGACAGCACCGAGTTCGATCCGCAGACTCCTTATCGCGTCATTTACAAACTTCGCGAACTCCTTGGCGTTGACGAAATGGGCGGCACCATGCGCCTCGGCGCTTGGCCCTGCCTCCTCGAACCCGGCTCTTTTGCCGACAAGGCCTACGGCAAAACTGAAATTAGCGAACGGCACCGCCATCGCTACGAATTTAATCGCGAATTTGAAAAGACCCTCGTCGCTGCTGGCCTAAGAATCACCGGCCGCACTCCCGACGAAAACTACGTTGAAATTGTGGAAGTGCCGGATCACCCATGGTTTCTCGGCTGCCAATTCCACCCGGAATTCAAGTCTAAGCCTCTTGAACCCCATCCGCTCTTCGCGGCTTTCATCGGCGCGTCCCTCGAGCACAAGCTCCAGAAGCAGCGCCCCACAACCGCAGCCGCTGTCGGCGAACCCAAACCGCCAGCCCCGGTCTTTCGCGCCGCCCCCCAACCCTCCGCGTAACCACCGTGTTGCCGCTTTCCGGAAGCGTGCGCTTTTTCTTCAATTCTCCAATGCAGCGCTGGCTTTTATGCCAGCCCGTGGGAATTTCTTAATAGTCCTTAGTTTGGATTTGTCAACTACGTGAACATCGATGCATACCTCCCCTCAAGGGTTTGTCTAACTTAGCCGCCTTACTTGTGCCCCGTACTCTGCCTTGCGTGGGCTCTTGGGGTTTCTTTCCAACCTAACAACAGATTTGACCTTGCGGGTGCCCCGTCCCTCGCGTTTGTTGCGAAGGGTGGGCTCTTACGCTCCAAAGTCACAACTGTTGCGCCGCTTCCAAGGGGGACCGTTGAACGTAGTTGGCCGCGCTTGTGATATCGTCGTTCTAATCAATGACTGCGACCCGCGAAATCTCTCTCGGCTCCCTCCGCCTCGGCGCTGGCAATCCGCTTTTTCTCATTGCCGGTCCTTGCGTCATCGAATCCGAATCTCATGCGCGGACCATGGCTGAACGTGTCTCGCAGATTGCCTCCGATTGCGGCGTCCCTTACGTTTTCAAAGCCTCTTACGACAAAGCCAATCGTTCCTCGGTAAGAGCCTTTCGCGGCCCTGGATTGGACGAAGGACTGCGCATCCTCGCTAAAATCAAATCCGATCTGCATCTCCCGATCCTCACCGACATCCACGACGCCTCCCAAGCCGCTCCCGCCGCCGAGGTCGCGGACATCCTGCAAATCCCCGCCTTCCTCGCGCGCCAGACTGATCTCCTCGTCGCCGCCGCCAAAACCGGCCGCATCGTCAACGTGAAGAAAGCACAATTCCTTTCTCCTTGGGACATGGGCAACGTCGCAGAAAAAATCGCTTCCTCCGGCAACACCAAGATCATTCTCACTGAACGTGGCGCAAGCTTCGGGTACAACAACCTCGTCGTCGACATGCGCACCTTTCCCGTCCTCGCCAAATTCGGCTATCCCGTCGTCTACGATGTCACTCACTCCGTTCAACTCCCTGGTGGACAGGGCCATGCCAGCGGAGGCCAGCCTGAATTCATTGAGCCGCTCGCCCGCGCCGGAGTCGCGGCCGGCGCCGATGGTCTCTTTCTTGAAACCCACGACAATCCCGCAGCCGCTCTCTCCGATGGTCCCAATGCCCTACCCCTCGCACAACTTCCCCAACTCCTCTCTCGCCTCACGGAACTCTCTATCCTAGTGCGTCGCTGGAGCCCTTCATGATTCCCCGTCCAGAATTTTCTTCCCTCTCCTGCTTGGCCTGCGCCAAGGTGCGCCGTACCTTAGTCCTAAGCGAATCACAAATCACAAATCACGAATCACGAGCCACGAGTGACGAGTCACAGGTCACGTCCCTATGAGCCTAGACTCCGCACGTCGTGTCCTTCACATTGAGGCCCAGGCCCTCCACGATCTCCTCGCTCGCCTCGACGCTTCCTTCGACCGTGCCGTCGATCTCTTCTTTTCCTGTAAAGGCCGCGTTGTCGTCACGGGGATGGGCAAATCGGGCCTCATTGGCCGCAAGATTTCCGCAACCTTTTCCAGTACCGGCACGCCTTCCTTTTTTCTTCACCCCGCCGAAGCGCTCCACGGCGATCTGGGTATGCTTGCTCGTGGTGACGCCCTGCTCGCCATCACCTATGGCGGCGAAACCCAGGAAATCCTCAATCTTCTCGAAACACTGAAGCGTCTGGAAATGCCCATCGTCACTCTCACCGGCAATCCGAAATCCACTCTTGCCGGCGCTAGCGACGTTGTTCTCGACGGCAGCGTCAAGGAAGAAGCTTGCTCCCTCAACCTCGCTCCCACGGCCAGCACCACGGTCGCGATGGCCCTCGGCGATGCCCTCGCCATTTCCCTTCTCGAACGCCGCGGCTTCAAGCCCGACGATTTTGCCGCCCTCCATCCCGCTGGGCGCCTCGGTCATAAACTTCTCCGCGTCGAACACTTTATGCACTCCGGCGGTGCCATGCCGCATGTATCCCCACAAACGCCCATGCCCGCCACGTTCCACGAAATGTCCGCCAAAAAGCTCGGCATGACCACGGTTCTCACCGTCGACGGTAAACTCGCAGGCATCCTCACGGATGGCGACCTGCGTCGCCTCATGGAAAAACACGGTGGTGCAACGCTCTCGATGACTGCCGGTGACTGCATGGTGCGCACGCCGCAAACCATCGCTCCCCAACTCCTTGCCAGCGAGGCGCTCAACCTCATGGAAAAAAAGAAAATCACGTCCATCGTGGTCGTCGACCCTCCCTCGCAGAAAGTCGTCGGCGTGGTCCACCTCCACGACCTCTGGACCCTCGAACTCATTTAGTTCTGGAGCAAATCATGAATTCCGTCGCTGCTGTTCCCGCCGTTCCTCTCCGCTTCTTTTGAACTCGCCTCAAGAAATCGCTAGGCGTATGTCGCTTGGACAACTGCGCTGAGCTGCCCCGCTTTGGTGGACCGTCTGGGGCACCCCTCGTTGACGTCGGCTGCCTCGCTTGCCTCTTTTTCCTGAGCCGGCGCAAAAACCTTCGCATTCGCGATCGCCTCGGGCCTTTGCCTCACTGGCTCGCGCCTAACTAAGGGCACCGCGTGCTTTGTGCTGATTTTTCCGTTCGTCCTTCTGGGCAGCCCTCTCGCCAGTTGGCTCATCTATCACTCCTGGCAAGCGCCAATGCCTCCGGAAGAAGCGTGGGGCGACACTTGCCTCTCTGGTGCGTTCTCTATTCCTTTCTGATCTGGTGGCCCATCTGATCGGTCACCGAGGAGTTTACTTATCAGGGTTATCTTGCTTCGCTTCTCGTTGCTCCTTTCCGCTGTCGCTGGGCACCCTACTGCCTGGTAGGAGTCGTGTGGGCTTTGCGGCATAGTTTTATTCCGTTCATGCCCGACTGGCGGCTGGTTCTCTACAGGTCCCTCGCCGTGCTCGTCGTGGCGATCTACTTGCGTACACGACGGCTTGCCGCACTCATCATCGCTCACTGGACGATGGACCTTACGGTCGCGTTCCTTCTGATTGAAAGGGCGCGCACAAAAACAAAAATTGCCCTCGCGAAGAATTCTCCGCGAGGGCAATCTCCTGCTTACTCTGTTCGACGTCTTTACGGAACCAGGCTGTACCTGGCCGCTCGCACCGCCTTCTTGATGAACTCCTCTCCTTCCGGTGTTGCGAGCGACGCTGCCTTTGCCTCCGCTGGCCAGTTGGCTCTGTCCGCCATCATCGCCTTCAGTCCTTCCAGGATTTCCGGATCACCTCCCGTGAAATCCTCGATCAGCTTCTTCCAGCGAGCCGCCAGTGCCTGTCCCTTCAGCCCCGCTGGGTCTTCGCCCAACGACGCCTGCACGTCCGCGTGAAACTCCGCCCATTCCTTGTTCGCCTTGTCCAGAAATTCGGCGGATAACTCGCTTCTTCGGGCCGCGACCTTCAACTTCGCCGACGGACTGAAATACTTTCCTTTCCATTCCATTTTCTTTTGCATTTCAATCTCCTGCACGATGAGTTGAAACAGTTTCCAGTCCGGTTCGTTCCGCGACTGGAGCGACCGCCGCGCGTTGCCGATCGCCCGAATCGCCCGGTCCAACTGCAGGCGCTTCTCAGCCAGCACATTGAATTGCCGCTGCAGCACCCCGGCCAGGTTCGCTTCGGATTCCAGTAACGCGCGCATCTGTTTCAGAGGGATGCCGAGAAACTTCAGCACCACGAGCTGTTCCAGCCGCGCGAAATCTCGCATGCTGTAGAGCCGGTAGCCCCCCTCGGACCGCTGTTTCGGCCGCAACAGCCCCAGCCGGTCATAGTGATGCAGCGCCCGCACCGTCACTCCAGCCAGCTCTGCAAATTCCTTCGCGTGGTAAACATCCTTGGTTCCGGTTTTCACGGCTTCCTCCTCACGCAGCTTCCACCCTGACGTTACGTCAGGGTCAAGCCCTTTTATCCCAGACCTCTGTGGCCCTTGTGTCCTCGGCGGTAAAGCCTTTTCTTTCTTGCTGATCGCTGAAAACTGATAACTGAAAACTCCTCTATCCCTGCTAGAATCGCAGATTCATCACCCAACGGAGGCCCCATTGTCTCGCACTCTCAAGATCTCACCTGCCCTCAAACGGCGCGCTGCTCAAATAAAGATTATCCTCATGGATGTTGACGGCACCATGACCGACGGCAGCGTCACGCTGCTCTCCCAGCCCGACGGCAGCGCTCTGGAAATCAAGACCTTCGACGCTCACGACGGACAGGGTCTCACCCTCGCTCACACCGCCGGCCTGCGCACCGGCTGCATCACCGGGCGTGAAAGCCCTGCGCTTCTTCGCCGTGCCCGCGAGATGAAAATGGATTTCGTCTACATGAAAATTGCCTTGAAGATGCCCGCCTACGAGGAGATTCTCCAGAAAGCGGGCGTCCCGGATTCCGCCGTGGCTTTCATTGGCGATGACCTTCCCGACATTCCTCTGATGCGGCGAGTCGGTCTCGCTGTCGCCGTGGGCGATGCCGTTCCCGAAGTAAAGAAAGTCGCGCACTACACCACGAAAGCGCTCGCCGGTCGCGGCGCGGTCCGCGAGGCCATCGAGCTAATCCTCAAATCCAAAGGCATCTTCGAGGAACTAATCGACAAAGCCCGTGCGTGAGGCGTGATATCAGTGATCAGCAATCGGTGATCAGAGTTCGTAGTGAGGCATCACGCTCACGGTCCTGATCTCTGATCGCTGATATGATCGCTCAAATGCATTGCGCTTGACTTAGCCCTCCACGCGATACAGACTCTGCCCATTCCTCGGAGGATTTCCCATGCGCACAAATTACGCCGCCGTTATCGTCGCCGCCATCGCCTATTGGCTCCTCGGTGCGGTCTGGTTCGGCGTCCTTTTCAGCAAACCTTGGATGGCTCTTGAAGGCATCACCGACGCTCAGGCTCGCAGCATGAATCCTGTCCTCCCTTACGTCATCAGTTTTCTTCTGAATATCTTGATTGCCTATTCGCTGGCTCAAATCTGCATCTGGCGCAATGCCAACACCATTGGCCGTGGCGCTTCCGTCGGTGTGCTCTTGTGGATTGGCTTCGTCGGTCCCATCACCTTCAGCACCTACATGTACGAGATGCGGCCCAGAACGCTCTTCGCCATCAACCAGTTCTATCCTCTGGCCGGCCTGGTTCTCATGGGAGCCATAATCGGCGCATGGTCCAAAAAATCCGCGTAACCTGTACCTGATTCTCTTTTCTGTAGCTCATCCCTTTAGGGATGAGGCTTTCCGTCGACCGCCACCGCTCCACCCCTTCAACACTCCACTTACGTTTCCCTGCGCTCTCAGGCGATAATAGTTCGCACTCAACTCCTGTACGAGGACCATTTTCTAGATGCACCCATGGCACGATGTCTCCCCCGGCAAAGAATTACCGCGCGATTTTCAAGCCCTGATCGAAATTCCCCTCGGCTCCAATGTGAAATACGAACTGGACAAGACCACCGGCCTGCTCCGCGTCGACCGTATCATTCACTCCGCGGTCTTCTATCCTGCGAACTACGGCTTCATCCCCCAAACTTACGCGGAAGATAACGATCCTCTCGATGTCCTCGTCCTTTGCCAGGAAGCGGTTCAACCGCTCGCTCTCATCAAGGCACGCGCCATCGGCGTGATGACCATGATCGATTCCGGCGCTAGCGACGACAAAATCATCGCCGTAGCCACCAACGATCCCGAATTCAGCGAGTATCTCGAGGCGCGCGACCTCCCGAGTCATCGCCTCCTCGTCTTGCGCCGCTTCTTCCAGGATTACAAGCAACTTGAGGGCAAGCAGGTTCAAGTGGAAGACATCAAGCCCGCATACGCCGCCCTCGTCGTCATTGAAAAAGCTCTTGCGCGTTACCAGCAGCTCCGCGATAAACTGATTGCCGGGGAACCTCACTAAAAGGGACGACGATTGAATCCCATTCTGAAATGGACGGTCATCGCTCTAGCCGCTCTTTTACTCGGTGTCTACATCCTTTTCTGCTTCATGGCTGGCGGCCCCAAAGACGCCTTCTACATGGTCCGCTACGCTCTCCCCCACATGCATCGCGGTAACCTGAAAGTCGGCGACAACGCTCCTGATGCTCGGCTTGTCGCGCTCGATGGCTCCAGCACCTTTCACATTCGCGAAAAAACCGCTGGCCGTCCGCTCGTCCTTGTGTTCGGCAGCTTCACTTGACCACCTTTCCGTCGCCAGGTTGGCGACGTCGTTCAGCTCTATAACGATTACAAGGATCACGTCGATTTTCTCACTATCTATATTCGCGAGGCTCATCCCCTCGACGAGTGGCGCATGAAGTCCAATGCAAAGGATAAGGACGACGTTTGCTACGTGCAGCCCAAGAACTTGAACGATCGCATTGCCATCGCCAACGATTTCACCAAGCGCTTCAAATATCCCGTACCGTTCGGCATCGATGAAATGACCAATGCCGCCAATGATGCCTACGCCGCATGGCCCGAGCGGCTCTACATCATCGACGAAAGCGGTCAGATTTCTTACAAGGGCGGCAACGGCCCCTTCAAATACGATCCCAAGGAGGTTCGCGGCTGGCTCGCGCAACGCTACGGCGAAGTAAAGCATCCAGAACCCGCGCCCGCCGAAAAGAAAGGCTAATCGCCCCTCCATCTCGCACGAATGGTGTCCTCTTGATTCTTAAATGTAGCGCTGGCTTTCGTGCCAGCCTCTCGGCGCTTTCTCACGCCAATTCCACGCTAAACTCTCTTTCGTCACCATGCTCCCTGCAAACAAAACGCGTGCTTCCTCCGCCGCCACCTCGAAAAGGGTCGGCCTGGCCCGGGCCTTATCCAAACTCGGTTTCTGTTCGCGTTCTCAAGCATTCGACCTGATTCGCGAAGGCAAGGTCACTCTAAACGGCGCTCGTCCGACCAATCCCTCGACTCCCGTTCGTCTCGGCGTCGATCGCATCCAAGTCGAAGGTCACCGCATCGCCGCTGCCGAAAAGCTCTATCTCCTGCTCAACAAACCCCGTGGCATTGTCACTACCGCCTCCGACGAAAAGGGGCGCGACACCGTTTATTCGCTCCTGCCCAAAAACTTGCAGTGGCTCGCTCCTGTGGGACGCCTGGACAAAGCCAGCGAAGGCTTGCTTCTCCTCACCAACGATTCCGAATGGGCGGCCCGCATCACTGATCCGGCGACCCATCTCGACAAAACCTATCATGTCCAGATCAACGTGCTTGCCGGTCGGCCGTTAATCGATGCCTTGCTTCGTGGAATTGAAACTCAGAAAGGCGAGACTCTCCGCGCCAAGTGCGTCAGCCTCTTGCGCACTGGCGAAAAGAATTCCTGGGTGGAATTAGTTTTGGACGAAGGCAAGAACCGCCAGATCCGCCGCATGTTCGACGCCCTGGGCATCGACATTCTTCGCCTGATCCGCGTCGCCATCGGCACACTACAGTTAGGCGCCCTGTCGAAGGGCAACCACCGTCCCCTTCATCCCGACGAAAAAGCGCGTTTGGATGGCACCATGAAACTCGCGATCCCTGCCCGCGAACAACGGGCTCCGACGGTCGAAAAGTCCTCAGGCCTGAAAACCTGAGCTGCAGAATCTGTCGGCGCCACCTGCAGCACCTCAATCCGTCACTTCGCGCTTTCCAATTCGCTGGCCCCGTACAACGGCGAATCCTTCGGAATGGCCTCGCCCCAAATATAAAAATTGAACCAGTCCAGATTCGCTTGCAGCAACGCCCGTCGC
>Ga0210392_10000966_pt1 | contig 15735 bp, 15 predicted proteins | sample IncBWC30OmetaG_FD_161057 | JGI IMG/M metagenome (GOLD analysis project Ga0210392, IMG submission 161057) | Forest soil microbial communities from Barre Woods Harvard Forest LTER site, Petersham, Massachusetts, United States - Inc-BW-C-30-O ...
CCAAGTCTTCGACGCGCGCCGACGATGGCACGACGACGACACTGAAGCCCGAATCTTCCAGCGCTTGCGAGGCCAAGCGCAGATCTTCACCGGGGCAAGCGAAAACCAGCACCGACGACTCGAAGAGCTGAAAGACGCCACTATCGGTCGCATCGGTTGCGAGCTCTGGCCCAAGCTCGCGTAAGGCGCGCGGCGGGCGTGAGCGCGACTTGCCTACATCCGGCAAACTGTTCATGAGAATCGCCTAGGGGCGTAACGCTCATGAACGGCTTGTAGGCCGAAGCGTTAAGAGCGCGCCGTTTCAAAGTGCGCGCTGCCCTGATTTTCTGCTGCGCTTGCGGGCTAGCGAAACGAACGCGCTATGTCGTCGGGGTTAGAGGGCTGCACCGCCGGCTTCACGTGGCGCGAATTTTTAACCAGGCGTTCCAGCTCTGCGGCATACAGCGCGGGGTCGAGCGGCAGCTCGATGGTCTGCTTGGTGAGCCCGGAGTAGATCATCGCGTTCGACAGCTCGACGCTCGAAACCCCTTCGCTGGCAGGCGCGATCAACGCCTCGCCATCGAGAATGGCATTCGTGAAATTGGCGATGACAGCGTTGCGTTGGCCTCCGCCAGCAGTCAGCGGCATGCGCACGGTCGAAGACGGCGGCCTGGTGTAACGATCGGGGCTATTTTTGACGAAGTCCATCATCGACGCATGGTTCTGGGTGAATTCGAGACCATCGCCGTCCAGGATGACTTTGCCCAGATCGCCCACCACTTCCAGCCGATTGGTGCCCGGCGCTTCACCAGTCGTAGTCACGAACACGCCGCTCGTTCCATGCTCGTACTCGAGGTACGCCGTGACCTGGTCCTCGACCTCGATGTCGTGAAAAGTGCCGAAGCCACAGAACGCATGCACGCGCTTGGGCATACCGAACAGCCACTGCCACAGATCCAAGTTGTGCGGGCACTGGTTCAGCAGCGCGCCGCCGCCCTCGCCGCGCCAAGTCGCACGCCAGCCACCGCTCTGGTAGTAAGCCTCGGTTCGAAACCAGTCGGTGATGATCCAATTCATGCGCCGCAGCGTGCCGAGCTCACCGCCCACAATCAGCTCGCGCAGCTTGAGGAAGCGCGGATCGGTGCGCTGATTGAACATCTCCGCAAAAACCTGGGCTTCGTTGGGCCGCTGCTCGTAGGCCTCGAGCATGCGCAAACAGTCGGCCTTGTGCACGGCCAGCGGCTTCTCGGTCAGCACGTGCAAGCCCGCCGCGAGCGCCTCGATGGCCAGCGGCGTGTGATCGTAGTGCGGCGTCGCGATCAAGACCGCGTCGGCAACGCCTGCCGTGAGCAGGGACCGGCTGTCCGCGAAGCGCGGTACGCCGGGAAAACGCGCCAGTGCTTCGGGGTCGCTGTCGCACACCGCGCTCAAAGTCGCGCGCGGGATGTTCCCGAGCGAAAGCTCGCGAGCGTGCACCGCACCCATGCGGCCTACACCAACCACCGCGATCCGCACGTGACGATCTTCAGCCATTTTCGTACCTTGCTTCTCGTTCGCCCCAAGTCAGAGCCGCGCCAGCACCACGACGTAGTCGGTCTTCGGGAACTCGGCCTTGGTTAGCGCCTCGACTCGCGACTGAACGGCCTTCGGGTCGCCCGCCGGCAGATGGTCGAGGCGAATCGTCACCGTGGTCGCGCCGTACGCGGAGTGCACGTTCACGCTCGCGTCGCTGCCGATCTCGTCGTGAATTCGGGTCCGCAGCCGGCCAAGCGCAGCGACGTCGCTGTGAAAACCGCAGCCGCCCAGAACCAGCCACAACAGGCCCAGCAGCACCGCGGATCTGGCGGGTTTTGCCGGCTTGTCTTGGGCTCGCGAGCGCACGCGGCATTTACTACCATCGCCACGGTAAGGGCGAAGGTTTGCGCATCGGGCTTGCAAAAGCCGGCACGAAGCCCGATGACCATGAACCATGGACCGCTTCGACTATCTCGTAATTGGCGGCGGCAGCGGCGGCTTGGCGTCGGCGCGCCGCGCCGCGTCGTACGGCGCTCGGGTGGCCTTGGTAGAGGTCGGCGAGCTCGGTGGCACCTGCGTGAACGTCGGCTGCGTGCCCAAGAAGGTGATGTGGAACGCCGCGCAAGTCGCCTCCACGCTTCAGTCTGCGACGGGCTACGGCTTCGACGTGCAGGTGCGCGGTCACGATTTCGCCGGCTTGCGGGAGCGCCGCGAAGCCTACATCGCGCGCATGCGCGAGGTGTACGAGAAGAACCTGCACAAGGACAACGTGCAGCTGTTCACTGGGCATGCGCGGTTCAGCGGCGAGCGTGAAGTCACGGTTGGCGATGCGACGCTCAGCGCCGCGCACGTGCTGATCGCGACCGGCAGCGCCGCCAGCGTGCCGGATCTGCCGGGCGCGGAGCTCGGAAGCATTTCGGATGGCTTCTTTGCGCTCGAGGCATTGCCCAAGCGCGTCCTGATCGTGGGCGCGGGGTACATCGCAGTCGAGCTGGCTGGCGTGCTGCGCGGCCTGGGCAGTGAAGTGACGCTCGCCATGCGGCACGATCGCCCGCTGCGCGGTTTCGATGTCATGCTCGGAGACGCTCTGCGCCACGCTCTGGAAAGCAGCGGAGTTCACGTGTTTCACGAAGTGAACGTGGCCAGCGTTGCCCCAGACGCGCACGGCGCGCGCGTCGCGACGCTCACGGACGGCCGCGCGCTGCCAGCAGTCGATCTGTTACTGTGGACCATCGGCCGGCACGCCAACGTCGCGAACCTCGGGCTCGAAGCAGCCTCCGTGCGCAGCGACATCGCCGGGCACGTCGTGGTCGACGACTGGCAAAACACGAGCGCGCCAGGCGTGTACGCCATTGGCGACGTGACCGGCCGCGCCACCCTGACGCCAGTGGCAATCGCCGCAGGTCGCCGGCTCGCAGATCGCTTGTTCGGCGGCAGGCCGGAAGCCAAGCTCGACTACGACGACATTCCGAGCGTAGTGTTCAGCCACCCGCCCATCGGCACCGTGGGCCTGAGCGAGGCCGACGCGCGTGAGAAGCACGGCGCAGACGTCAAAGTGTACACCACTCGCTTCACGAACATGTTTTGCGCCGTCACCGAGCACAAAGAGCTCACGTACATGAAGCTCGTCACGGTCGGCAAAGAAGAGCGCGTCGTCGGCGTGCACGTGATCGGCCGTGGCGCCGACGAGATGATCCAGGGTTTCGCCGTAGCCGTGAAAATGCGCGCCACGAAGGCGGATTTCGACCGCACTGTGGCGATCCACCCGACCGCAGCCGAAGAGCTCGTCACGATGCGCTGACGCACGTGGCGCAGACGTTTACGACTGGCCGCCGCAAGCCGGCCTCCAAGCGGCCGCGTCGAGCCGAGCGTGAGCTCGCAATCGAACGCGACCCGTAGGCGTCAACCAGGCAGCCAACGGCAAATATGGCTTCCAATGAGCGCTCCACGCCTTGACGTTTCGCCAACGCGAAGACCCTCGCCACCAAGAGGCATACTGAATGGCGGGCCGCGCTGCTCACTCTGTGTGGACATTGTCCATACAGGTGCTAAGTTATCGGAATGAGCGCAAAATCCTCTTCCGTCATCAACCTGCGCACGCCGCCGGAACAACGAGCGCTCATCGACCGTGCCGCTCGCCTACAAGCCAAGAGTCGCACTGATTTCATGCTCGAAGCTTCGCGCGAGAAGGCGGAACAAGTACTGCTCGACCAAGTCTTGTTCGCCGCGAGCCCCAAACAGTTCAAAGCGTTCGTCGCGCTGATGGACGCCCCACTCGACAACCCGGCCCTCCAACGCCTATTGGCGAAGCGAGCTCCCTGGGAAAAGTGACCGCGCCGGAGCTCCACGCGCCGGTTCCACTGCGCGCAGATCATGATACCTCGGGTTTCTCCTGCCAGCACGATTCGCTCAACAGCTGGCTCGTGAAGCGGGCACTCGCCAACGGTGCGAGCGGGGCGTCGAGAACTTACGTCGTTTGCAGCGGGAAGCGGCTCGTCGTTGGCTACTATGCACTCGCGGCCGGTTCGCTGGCGGCATTTGCGGCGCCGAGTCGGTTACGCCGGAACATGCCGGACCCACTGCCATTGATCGTGCTAGGTCGGCTGGCGGTCGACAGCGCTTGGACTGGCCGTGGGATCGGACGCGGCCTACTCAAGGATGCCGTCCTCCGCTCGATGCAAGCGGCGGAGCTGATCGGCGTACGCGCGTTGCTTTGTCACGCGCTGGATCAAGAAGCGAAGGCGTTCTACCTCAAGCACGGCTTCGTCGAGTCGCCGCTCGACCCGCTCACCATCTTGCTCGGACTCAGGGGACCCCACCCAGAATAGCGAGAAGAAGGGCGCTGATTCCGAGTCTTAGCGACGCTTTCGCGCCGGTCGCCATCGACTCCAACCGGCTGATTCCGTTCTTCGTCAGAAGCAGCTTGTCCGGGCTGACGCGTCACAGCGGGCGCGCGAGCACGACCTGCTGCGCGGAGCGCGCCGTAAAGCGCGCGCTGGAGAAATTGCCGTAGCGCGCCTGGACCGCGAAGCCCGCGCGCGCGAGCAGGTCGTCCAGCTCCGCCGCCAAGTAGTAGCGCTGCGGAATGTCGATGCGATGCACTGCCCCGCCCTCGCGTGGCCGATACTGGTACGTCACGTCGAGTCGCTTTCGAGCCCGCCGCAAGCGCGAGCGCTCGAAGACGTCCCAAGTACACCCGGCGTAGCTCAGTGAAACAATCGGCTCGTCGTCGTCATGTAGCGAGCCGCTCGCGGCATCGAACGCCGCAGCGTTCCAAACATCGAACGCGAACAGGCCGCCCGGCTTTAGCGCGCGGTGCACCGAGCGAAAGCAGCCGAGCACGGCCTGCTTACTGAGCAAGCAGTACAGCGCGTTGTACGGCAAGAGCACGCGCTCGAATCGCTCCGCCAGCTGGAAATCCCGTAGGTCGCCGCGCGCGAGCCGCACCGATTGCCGCTTTTGGGGGCTCAACTGACGCAGGTTTCGCCTAGCGAGCGCCGACAATTGCGGATCGCGCTCCAGGCCGACGACGCGCCGCTGCGAGCTGGCCAAAGCCAAGAGCACACGGCCATAGCCCGAGCCAAGCTCGAGCACGCTGCGGGCACCCCGACACGTCCGTTGATAAAATTCGAGATCCCCGCGGTTGCCGCGGTGGGTGAGCGCGTACAGCGTCGCGCTGGCGCTTACCCCCGCACGAGTCACTCGCCCTGCTTCCGCTCTAGCTCTTCCCAGCGCTTGGTCAGTTTGTCGACCTCGGCCTTGGCCAGCTCGAGCTCGGCGTTCACTTTGGCGATCTCTTTGCGGCCGCCCGCGTACGTGCTCGGATTTGCCAGCGTTGCGCTCAGCTCCGACACGTTCTGTTCAGCCTTCTCGATGGCATCCGGAAGCCCCTTGAGCTCGCGCTGCTCGACGTTGGACAAGCCCTTCTTTTGTTTGGGTTGCTCTGCGCGCGCGGCAGGCGCAGGAGCGGCTTTCGCTGGCGGAGGGCTGCTCGGTTTGGGCGCGCTCTCGCGTTGCGCCTTCAACCTCCGATACGTCTCGTAGTTCCCTGGATAACGAGTCGCGTGACCGCCCTCCTCGAACGCCAGCACGCTGGTCGCGACGCGATCCAAGAACCAACGATCGTGGGTGACGACCAATGCCGTGATGCCAAAGTCGACCAACATGCTCTCGAGCGCGCCGAGCGTAGCGGTGTCCAGATCGTTCGTGGGCTCATCCAAGATCACCAGATTTGCGCTTTGGCGGAGCAGCCGAGCCAGAGCCACGCGGGCGCGCTCGCCGCCGGACAGCGAGCCCACGATCTGACGTTGCTTGTGGGGATCGAAGGCGAAGCGCTCCAAGTACGAGCGGCATTCGATGACCTCGCCGCCGAGCTCGATCTTCGACTGGTCGCCAGCCACGTTGTCGAAGATGGATTTGGTGTCGTCCAAGCCGGAGCGGCGCTGATCGAAGTACGCGACCTTCGTGTTCTGCCCGAGCACCACGCTGCCCGAAGCCGGCTTCAGCTCACCGAGCAGCGTCTTCAGCAGCGTGGTCTTGCCGCTGCCGTTCGGGCCGACGATGCCGATGCGCTCGCCTTCGGTCAAAAATAGACTCAAATCGTGGATCAGCGTGCGGCCAGCGATTTCGACGCGCAAATCGCGCAGCTCGAGGATCGTCTTGCCACTGCGCACGACGTCCAGCTCGAGCGTCGCCGTGCGATCCAGCTTCGGACCAGTGACGGCTTTGGCCGTTTCCGCGCGATCGATGCGTGCTTTTTGCTTGGTGCTGCGCGCTTTGGGCTGACGACTGAGCCACTCCAGCTCCTTGCGCAAGAAATTCTGACGGTTCGACTCCGTGCGCTCCATGTGCGCCAAACGCTCGGCCTTTTGCTCGAGGTAAAGCTGGTAGCCACCGTCGTAGCTGTACACCTCGCCGTTGGCCACCTCGACCGTGCGCTCTGCGACGCGGTCGAGCAAGTAGCGATCGTGCGTGATGAGCAGGATCGCGTTCTGGTACTCGTCGATCAAATACTCTTCGAGCCACTCGATGGTCTCGGCGTCCAAATGATTGGTGGGCTCGTCGAGAATCGCCAGATCGGGGCTCGAGATCAGCACGCGCGCCAAGGCCACGCGGCGCTGCTCACCACCGCTCAAGCTGGAAATCTTCGCGTCCGGGCGGTTGATACTCAGGTGATTCATGAACGCCAGCACGTTGTGCTCGCGATCCCACCCGCCGAGCCGCTCGACGTCGGCTTGCGCCGTCGCTTGCTGCTCCAGCAAAAGCCCGATGTTCCCCTCGCCCTTGGACAACGCCAAGCTTGCGGCCTCGTGACGAGCCACCGCGTCCGACCAACCGAGCAGACCGCTGGTCACGGCTTCGAACGCCGTTGGGTCACCGTCGAACGTCGGCACCTGTTCGAGGTAGGCGATCGACGCACCCCGGCGCCGTGCCACCGTCCCCAAATCAGCCGGCTCGGTTCCCGCCAAGATGCGCGACAGCGTGCTCTTGCCAGCTCCGTTCAAACCGACGATGCCGATGCGCTCGCCCGGATCGATCGATAGGTCTGCGGCTCGCAGCACCGTGTGGTTTCCGTAAGCCCGGTGGACGCCTTGAGCGGTAACGATGGACACTTTGGGGCGCGGGCCTAACACCAACGCCGGCCGAGCGCCATAAAAGCCGCTTTTCTTCCGGTCTTCGAAGGCGGCAATCGCTGTGATAGCTTGGTTCGGATATGGCGCAGCGCACGTTCGCGATCGGTGATATCCACGGTGAGACGAGACACCTGTTCAAGCTGATGTCGACCTTGCCCAAGCTCGACGCTGAAGACACCATCGTCTTTTTGGGCGACTACATCGACCGCGGGCCGCAGTCGGCTCAAGTCGTCGACTTCGTGCGCAGCCTGCCGCAAAAGACGCCGGCCAAGATCGTCGCGCTGCGTGGCAACCATGAAGACGCCTGGTTGCGCGTGATCGAACGCGGCTGGGACGAGTTCGTGACCCCGCCGGGCAACGGCTGCCTCGCCGCCTTCCGCTCCTTCGTCGGCGGCGCCGTACCACGTGAAGACGAGCGGCCTCAGCAAAGCGAGGCCATGATCTTCAGCTCCGGCGAGTTCTTCCCGGCACCCATCGTAGATTGGTTCCGGGCGTTGCCGTACTGGTATGAAGACCAGCACGCCATTTACGTCCACGCGGGCCTACCGCGCGGCCCCGAAGGCTTCATCCACCCGAGCGCCGTGCCCGATCCGATCGTGCTCTTGTGGCTGCGCGACGATCACTTCTTCCGCAACTACCGCGGCAAGCTCGTGGTCTTCGGACACACGCGTACCGAGTACCTGCCGCCCGAGCTGTCCGGCTACACGCCCGAAGATCCCACCGACCTGTGGGCGGGCGAAAACGTCGTCGGCATCGACACCGGCTGCGGCAACGGCGGCTTCCTCACCGCCCTCGAGCTACCCGCGATGAACGTGTACGAATCACGAGACTGAAGCGGCTGCGGAGCTCGCGCCGACGCGCACGTCGAGCCAGGTCAGGATGTCCGCCAGGACCAGCTCCTTGCCTAGGTCGTGCAGCGGATCGTGAAAGTAGCCGTCGTAGAGCTTGAGGGTTTTGTCGGTGGAACTCGCCACGTCGTAGAACGCTTGGCTGCCGCTCGGTTTCGCTGCCTTGTCCGAAGTGCCGTGCAGAATGAGCACCGGCAAAGTGATGTTCGCGAGCTCTTTGCTGAGCCGCTCATCGGCTCGCACCATTGCTGCCACGGTCAAACTGGGTTGAACCTCATCGTCGAGCAGCGGGTCGTGGTTCATCGCCTCGACGACCTTTGGATCGCACGAGAAATCCTCGTTGTTCAGCTTCAGCACGTGGGCATGAGGCGCCACGTGGCTCAGCCCCTTGAGCACCGCAAGCGCGAAATCCGGCGCGGGCAATTGGTACGCGAAGCTCTCGCAAATCAGCCCAGCAATCTCGGCTTGATGCTCGAGCGCATACAGACACGACACTACCCCGCCCGCGCTATGACCCAGCACGTAAACCGGCAGCCCCGGCTCACGCGACTTCGCAATGGCAACCAGCGCCGCGACGTCACTCACGTAGTCGTCGAACTTCTCGACGTAAAACCGCTCGCCCTCCGACTTGCCGCGCCCGCGCAAATCCAGCGCATACACCGAAAGCTCCCGCTCCACGAATTGCCCAGCAACCCAAGTGTACTGGCCGCTGTGAGCCTTGAAACCATGCACGATCACGACCACCGCCCGCGGTGTCGTCGGACGCCACGAACGCACGAAAATCTTCAACCCCGGAGCACCTTCGAAAACTTCTTCTTTCATGGTGGTGCGTCTCCGTTACCACGAAACGCTCCGCGTCCGCTGACGACAAGCAGTCGATCACGCGTCAACCACGGAACTTCACCGATCACGAAATGCTCACGCAACAAATCCCTGTGGAAGAGTTGGGTTGATGGTCACGCATCACGGCGGATTCCGTCACAGCCTTCGGCGTCGAGCTGCGGCATCGAGAGAGAGACGACGTGGTGCCCCGGTCACGCAAGCCGCCAGCGTCAATGATCAGCACGAGGTCGATGTAAAAATTTTACGTTCAAACGGAGCTGCAAACCCTCACCTTCACGAGTCCGAGGCAACGATCCGCGACGCCGAAGGCTCTGACGTCACACGCGGTAACGCGTGACCATCAACCCCCAAATCCTCCACGTCCGCGCTCTGCCGTAGCCCACCGGCCTTAAACCTGTCACTTCGAATCGGGCCATTCGTCGCCTGGATAGGCGATACCAGTGCTCGGATCGCGGGCTACGTAGGTGAGCACGCACCTACGATCAGCCAGCTCGATCTCGCGACGCTCGTACTGCTCTCCCTCGAACGCGTCGAGCGTGGGCAGCCGCGCGGTGGGGAGCAAGAACAGCTCCCCGCGGATCGACTGCGCTCCGGCGATCAGCAGCGGGTAGCCGTCCAGCATGCGCAACGCAAACTGCGGCACAGTACGCACCTCACCGACGAAAAGCGCGGAGCCCAGCTCGTGGTGATTGCTTTGGCCGCGCTTGAGCGAGCCATATACGAACAGCAGAAAGCCGGGCGCTTCCGTCACTCTCGAATCCTACTACGAGCGCCGCTACCGCTCACCGGTAGGCAAGTGGTTCGTCAGGATGATTTGCCGCTGAAATTCGGGCGTTCCGAGATTGCCTTGATGACAGCTCTTGCAGTGCAGTAGCGCGCCGTTCTTGCTCTGGAAGTCTTCGACCAAGTGGGTCGTCATCCACTCCACGGCGAAGGTCGGGCGACGCGGGTCGCCCAAGATCTTGGCGACGCCTTTGCCGTCCGTCCCCGTATGGCAGTCGTTGCACCAGGGCTGCTTGCCGTCCTTTTTTCGCTGCAGCGCGGGGATCAGGTCGGAGGCCATCCAATTGGCGATCTCCTTTCGGTGAGTCATCGCTCTGAAGTCCGGCACCAAGTGGCAGTACTGGCACTCCACGCCCAGGAAGCGCGTGACGCCGGCCATGATCGTGTATACCTCGCGCTGGCAGCGCGCCTTGGCGGCGACTCCGGTGTAGGCGCGTTCCAGCGGGTCGGGCGGGGGCTTTCCGGGTTCCTGCTCGCAGTCGTCAGGGACGGCCGCGGCTTTCGGCGTGGGAGCCGACTGTGCAGAAACGCCCAACGCCTCAGGAGCGCTAGCGCGAGGCTCGGGCGCTCCGCCGCACGCGCCCAAAACGGCTCCGACGAGGACCGGCAGCACGAGCCCAAGGTGCTTCACCCGGGCACCATACACCACCGCCAGCGGGCAGCGCGGGTCACGAAATGGTCGCAGATTCGGCAACTTTCAGCCAGGGTGGATGGGCTGTTGCTGCGCGATTGCCGCTAGACTACTTCGCTGTCGCTGGCCCGTTCTCCTCTCGTCGACGCCCACGGATCCGCCGGGACGCTGACACTCGGCTCGACGGTAACTTTTTCTAGATGAAGTGGTACGGACCACAAGGCTCGGCGAGCCAGCCGCCAGTTCCAGTATTTACTCAGGAGTAATTCGATCATGGCACGAAAGAAGATTGGCCTCATCGGCGCGGGCAACATCGGCGGCGAGCTCGCGAACCTCGCTGCGACGAAGCAACTCGGCGATGTGGTGTTGTTCGACATCCCGGCCAAAGAGAAATTCGCGCAGGGCAAAGCGCTCGATCTGGAGCAAGCCAGCGCGCTGTCCGGAAGCGACGCCAAGATCACCGGCACCTCGAGCTGGGAAGACCTCGCCGGCGTCGACGTGCTGATCATCACCGCCGGCATCCCGCGCAAGCCCGGGCAGTCGCGCGACGACCTCGTCGGCTCGAACTTGCCGATCATCCAGAACGTCGCCGACAACGCCAAGAAGCATTGTCCGGACGCCTTCGTGATCGTGATCAGTAACCCGCTCGACGCCATGGTCTACGAGTACAAGCGCCGCGTCGGCGCCCCGCGCGAGAAGGTCGTGGGCATGGCCGGCGTGCTCGACAGCGCCCGTTTCTCGCTGTTTCTCGCGCGCGAAGTCGGCGCCAGCATCAAGGACGTGCGCGCCACCGTGCTCGGCGGCCACGGCGACGACATGGTGCCCGTGCTCGGTTACACGACGATCAACGGTATCCCCGTGCAGCAGCTGATCAAAGAAGACCGCCTGGCGTCGATCATCGACCGCACCCGCAAGGGCGGCGGCGAAATCGTCGGCCTGATGGGCACCAGCGCCTATTACGCGCCGGCCTCCAGCGCCATCGCCATGGCCGAAGCTTACTTGTACGACCAGAAGCGCATTCTGCCGGCAGCCGCGTACCTCGAAGGTGAGTACGGCTACAACGACCTATACCTGGGCGTGCCGGTCGTGATCGGCGCGGGCGGCGTGGAGAAGATCCTCGAGATCGAGCTGTCGGCCGCCGAAAAGTCGATGCTCAAGACCAGCGCGGACAGCGTGCAAAAAGTCGTCGACATCGTGAAGGCCAAATCCTGAGATGAAAATCCACGAATACCAAGGCAAGCAGATCTTTCAGCGCTACGGCATAGTAACCCCTAAGGGTTATCCGTGCTTCACTGCCGCGGAGGTCGAAGTCGCCGCCAAGAAGCTGATCGACGAGACCAAGATCCCGGTCGTAGTCGTCAAAGCGCAGATCCACGCGGGCGGCCGCGGTAAGGGCGGCGGCGTGAAGGTGGTCAAGGGCGGCCCGGCGGAAGCCAAAGCCGTGGCCGAGAAGATCCTGGGCATGCAGCTGATCACGCACCAGACCGGCCCCGAAGGCCAAAAGGTGCAGCGCTTGTACGTCGAGCAAGGCCTCGACATCGCACGCGAGCTGTACCTCGGCCTGGTGGTGGATCGCGAAGAGCGGCGCATCGCCGTGATGGCCTCGACCGAGGGCGGCGTGGAGATCGAAACCGTGGCCGAGCACACGCCGGAGAAGATCCTCACCGTGCACGTCGATCCAGTCACGGGCCTCAGCGCCTTCCAGGCGCGGGATTTGGCGTACTCGCTCGAGCTCGGCAAAGGCACGCCGAACCCGAAAGAGACCATCAACGAGTTCGTGAAGCTCGTGCAAAAGCTGGGCGAGCTGTTCGAGAAGGAAGATTGCTCGCTGTGCGAGATCAACCCGCTCGTCGTCACGAAAGACGGCAAGGTCGTCGCGCTCGACGCAAAGATCACCTTCGACGACAACGCCGCTGGTCGCCACAAAGATTGGGTCGAGCTGATGGACAAGGCCGAGGAAGATCCGGTCGAGCTCGAAGCCAAAGACGCAGGGCTCAGCTACGTGTCGCTGGACGGCGACATCGGCTGCCTGGTCAACGGCGCGGGCTTGGCGATGTCCACGATGGACATCATCAAGCACGAGGGCGGCTCGCCCGCGAACTTCTTGGACGTGGGCGGCGGCGCCACCAAAGAGCAGGTCAAGAAGGCCTTCTCGATGATCCTGTCCAGCTCGAAGGTCAAAGGCATCTTCGTCAACATCTTCGGCGGCATCATGAAGTGCGACGTGATCGCCGAAGGCGTCGTCGCGGCCACCAAAGAGCTCGGCCTCAAGGTGCCGCTGGTCGTGCGCTTGGAAGGCACGAACGTAGAGCTCGGTAAGAAAATCTTGAAAGAGAGTGGGCTAGCGATTCAGCCCGCCGACACCATGTCTGACGGTGCGAAGAAGATCGTCGCTGCCGTGCGCGCTGCGTGAAGAAGGTTTAAGAGCATGGCAATTCTGGTCGACAAGAACACCAAGGTCCTGGTTCAAGGGATCACCGGCTCGGCGGGGTCTTTCCACGCCAAGCAATGCATCGCCTACGGCACGCAGATCGTCGCGGGCGTCACGCCCAACCGCGGCGGCGAAAAGTTCGAAGCCGAAGGTCCCGACGGCAAGAAGGTGATCGTGCCGGTATTCGACACGGTCGCCGAGGCCGTGAAGCAAACCGGCGCCGATACCTCGTGCATCTTCGTGCCGCCGCTGGGCGCCGCGGACTCGATTCTGGAAGCGTTCGACGCCGAGCTGGCACTTGTCGTGTGCATCACCGAGGGCATCCCGGTGATGGACATGATCCGCGTGCGGCGCGTGATCGAAGGCCGAAAGGGCCGCCTGATCGGGCCCAACTGCCCGGGCATCATCACGCCGGGCGCATGCAAGATCGGCATCATGCCGGGTCACATTCATCGCGTCGGTAAATACGGCGTAGTGTCCAAGTCGGGCACGCTCACGTACGAAGCGGTCGGGCAATTGACCGCGCTCGGCATGGGTCAGTCCACGTGCGTCGGCATCGGCGGCGACCCGGTCGCGGGTATGGACTTCGTGGACGTGCTGAAGCTCTTCAACGACGACCCGAACACCGAAGGCGTGATCATGATCGGCGAGATCGGCGGCAACGCCGAGGAGCGTGGCGCCGAATACATCGGCAAATACATGAAGAAGCCGGTCGCGGGCTTCATCGCCGGCACCACCGCGCCGCCCGGCAAGCGCATGGGCCACGCGGGCGCCATCATCAGCGGCGGCAAAGGCACGGCGAAGGACAAGATCGCTGCTCTGGAAGCGGCTGGCGTGCGCGTTGCGCCGACGCCCAGCGACATGGGTACGACGCTGAAGAGCTTGCTCAAGTAGTTGCTGCGCGGAAATTAAGCCGCATTTGGCCGCCGAACGGGCCTCGCTTGCCGCGGGGTCCGTTTCGCCAAACTCTCCCGGCGTCATGCCGCGTGAGCCACGCTTCTCGAACACGCTAAACACTCTGCCGCGCCGCCTCGCTGGGGTCGTGCTCGCCGTCGCGCTCGCCTTAGGGGTGGTGGCCTCGAACGCGGCGGCGCATACCTTGCGGTTTCCCGGCTCGTCGCCAAGCGGAGCGAAGCCGACGAGCAGTGGTGCGGGCAATGCCGGTGCGGCGCCCGTTGGGCCCGAAGAGAAGATCGCGCCGGACTCACCTCGCGCAGCGCTCAGCGATTTCAATCGCCTGACCCGCGCGGGCGACTACGACAAAGCCGCGCGCTACCTCGATTTATCGGCCGTCGATCAAAGCGACGGTCCGATCTTGGCCAGGCATTTGCGAGAAGTGCTCGACCGGCATTTGTGGATCGACGTCGACAAGTTGTCGGCCGAGCCGCACGGCAACGGCGATGACGGCCTGGCCCCAGACCGCGAAGAGCTGGGCAATGTGCCGGGCGCCGCGGGCAAGCCCGAGCCAGTGGTGATCGTGCGGCGCGTCGACCGCGTGGGCGCGCGCTGGGTGTTCTCGGCCAGCACCGTCGCGCAGATCGATGCCTGGTACGAACACTTGGAAAATCGCTGGCTGCTCGAGCACCTGCCCAAGTGGGCGCTGCTGTTCGGGCCGCACGAGCTCAGGTGGTGGCAGTGGCTGGCGCTCGGCCCAATGCTACTCGCTGGTTGGCTCGTTGGTTTTGCGATCACGCGCGTGTCTCGTCTCGTAATTCGACGCGTGATGCAGGAGCACAGCGTGGAAACGGCTCGAAAGCTACGCGGCCCAGCCACGCTCGCGTGGATGATCGCCACTTGCTACGCGCTCGTGCCGTGGCTCGGCTTGTACGAACCGGCCGACGCCTACGTGCGTCGCTGGTTCTCCGCCGCGTTGCTCGTAGCTTTCTTCTGGGCGCTCTGGAAGGCCGTCGAGCTTTCGCAGCACACCTGGAGCACCGCTCATTGGGCGCGCAATTCACTCACCGCCGCGTCGCTGCTGAACCTGGGCGCGCGCATGGGCAAATTCGCGGTCGCCGCGTTCGCCTTCGTGGCGGTGCTCGCGGAGCTCGGCTACCCAGTGACAAGCATCATCACCGGGCTTGGCATTGGCGGCGTGGCGCTCGCGCTGGCGGCACAGAAGACGGTCGAAAACTTGTTCGGCGCGTTCTCGCTGGCCATCGACCAACCGTTCCGCGAAGGCGACGTAATTCAAGTCGACGGCATTTCCGGCACCGTCGAGGGCATTGGCTTGCGCTCGACGCGCATCCGCACCCCCGACCAGACCGTGATCAGCATTCCGAACGGGAAGCTCGCGGAAATGCGCGTCGAGACGATCAGCGCGCGCAGGCAAATCCGCCTTTATTGCGTGCTCGGTCTGGCGCACTCGTCGAGCCAGCAAATGACTCAGTTGCTGAACGGCATCGAAAGCGTCCTCCGCGCAGCGCCGGAAACGGTCAAGGACGGCCTCAGCGTACGCTTCGTCGGGCTTACCGATTCCGCGATGAACGTCGAGGTCGCGGTGATGATCGCTACCAGCGACTACGCGAAATTCTCGGAAATCCGGCAGAGCTTGTTGCTCCGCATCGTCGAAGCCGTCGAACAAGCAGGCAGTGCGCTAGCGCACCCGATGCACAGCGTGGAGCTGGTCGACCTTAGCAAGGCGCGGGCAACGCCGGGGCACTAGCACTACTTGATCAGTCTCGGCACGACCAAGCAGAACTAGTCGCTCTCGCAGGCCCACTCATCGCCGTTGCAAAAGCACTGGTCGTCTGCATAAGCGCAGCTTCGCACAGGCAACTGGCAATTCATGCCACTGAACGGCTTGATTCCCGGGCAAACCGGTGTCCCGGATTGGCATGCATACTTCGAGTCGCCGGCGTTGCCATTGCCGTTGCCGTTGCCGTTGCCGTTGCCGTTGTCGACGCAAACACAGAAGTCTCCGCCCGGGTACGGGCACTCCGCGCCGTTCTTGCACGGGCCGGAGTCGGCCGCTGGCGGGTCGTTGGGGCACCTGTCTGGCGTGCCGTAGCAAGCCCACTTGCGAGCGAAGGCGCTGTTGCCACCGACCTGGCAGCTGCAAGCGAGCCCCGGATA
>Ga0210392_10000967_pt1 | contig 15725 bp, 9 predicted proteins | sample IncBWC30OmetaG_FD_161057 | JGI IMG/M metagenome (GOLD analysis project Ga0210392, IMG submission 161057) | Forest soil microbial communities from Barre Woods Harvard Forest LTER site, Petersham, Massachusetts, United States - Inc-BW-C-30-O ...
CTTTTTCTCGCGCAAATCCTCCAGCCCCTCTCCAAAGGCAGCAACACGCACTAAAATCAGTTCGTTAAACTGCCTTTGCAGGTGACTTTGCGAAATGGCTGCGGTCAGGACGCTGGCGGTTGCGTTTCGGCCGGCGCTCGAGTTAAAGTGCCGTTCCAGCTCCGTTATCGAGGTGGGCCCTCGAAAATCGGCAGTTCGCGCCGCTTGAACAACTCGTCGAATCGCCAAAACCCCTGTAAACACTGGCACCATAACGATTCGGTGTTTTCTGCTAATCGCTTTGTCCCCGTCCGCAACTCTGCTATTATTTGGGACGTGATAACTCCTGCCAACGCTCCAAACGACAGGGGACTGGCGGTTTTTGGCGAGTTTTTTCTCGACTTGGTGCTATACGACCTTCCGAGCGTTCCCCGATTAGGTGAAGAGGTTAAGACGACGAGTTTCGCCCGCTTTCCCGGAGGCGGCCTCGCGACCACCGCCTTGGTGGCGTCCCATCTCGGTACACCGACCCGAATCATAACCATCGTTGGCCAGGATGCACTTCCCACTCGGGAATGGCAGAAGCTGCTGCAGAGCGGTGTCTCCACTCGCGGCTGTGAATTCCATCCCACATTGCCAACGGCGATGACGGTCTGCGCTGCGTTTGATGCCGACCGCATGATGATCACCTACGACAAGATCAACCGAAATTTGGAAGCGCTTTTGTCGCATAAAGCTGCGCAGGCGCAGATTCGGAGCGCGAGACATTTACATCTTGCGTGCGCGATGGCCCCGCCCGGAAAATGGGCGCGTTTGATTCGCAAATTGCGGCACACCGGAATCGGTCTTTCGGCGGATTTGGGATGGAATCCAGAGACGCTTCGGTCGCCGCAATTGCCCTCGCTACTGAGGGAATTGGAATTTACGTTCCCGAATGAATCGGAAGCGAAGGCCATGACCGGTGAGCGGACAGTGGAAGCAGCAGCAAGAGAATTGGCGCGGTGGGTTCGCGTGCCGGTTCTGAAGCTGGGTGTGGATGGATGTTTAGCCGTCGCCGATGGAAAGGTTCTACGCGTAAAGTCGATTCGGGTTCGCTCCGTGGATGCGACGGGTTCCGGAGATGCGTTCAATGGCGGGTTTTTGCATGGCCATCTGGCGGGATGGCCATTGGAGGACTGCCTGCGGGCGGGCAACGTGTGTGGCGCACTGGCTGCAACCAAGGCGGGTGGATCTTCTGCGATTCCCACGCGAAAGAAGCTTAGGGAGCTGATGAAGAAGATTCACTGAACATGAAAGCAAGACCGCGCATCCCATGGCGAGTGGGAGTCGCGCGGTAAGCATCGTTTGGAACGATAGAGGACCACATCATGAAGATCACGGTGATCGGCGCTGCAGGTGTTAGGACCCCGCTTTTGGTGCACGGACTGGCAACCGCCGGAGACAGTGTGAAACTGGAAGAGTTGGCGTTCTGGGACACTGACCAAGAGCGCCTAAAAGTCATGGGGAGAGTTACCGACGCGATGGGCAAGCGCAGCGGACTGCGTGCTCGCATCAAAACCTCTTCCACCGTCGAGGGTGCTCTGGAAGGCGCGGATTATGTGATCACCAGCATTCGCGCCGGCGGTATCGATGCACGAGTGAAGGACGAATCCATTGCCCTCGCTCACGGACTGGTGGGGCAGGAGACCGTGGGCGCCGGTGGCTTTGCCTGCGCGATGCGGAACCTCGCGATTATGCTGGAGTATGCAAAACTCATCGAGCGAATTGCTCCTCGCGCGACGGTCATTAACTTTACCAATCCCGTCGGAATTATTTCCCAAGGTCTGCTAAATCATTCCCAGGTAAAACTTCTCGGCGTTTGCGACACGCCTCTGGAGACTTTCGAAGCCATCGCCCATGCACTCGGCCGGAATCCGTTTGAATTGCACTTCGACTATCTGGGCCTGAACCATTTGGGCTGGGTTCGTTCCATCCGCGATCAAGCTGGCGTGGAACTGCTGCCCGAAGTGCTGGCTTCTCCAGATACAATCCAAAAATGCTACCGGCACGGCCTTTTCCCCACCGAATTTATTCAGAAACTCGGACTGCTCCCCACCGAATACCTTTACTTCTATTATTTTCCTGAGGCGGCGTATAAAAATACCGAGCGGAGTGGACAATCGCGTGGCCAAGCCATCGCCGGGATGAACGGTCGTTTGTTTCAGAAGCTGGCGCAGGCTCCGGAATCGCAGTTAGTCGATATCTACGAAAACTATCTACGCGAACGAAACGCATCCTATTTCAGCATCGAAGCCACAGCCGGCCAAGAACGAAGGGAACGTCAGGAACTCTATTCAGAATTTTCCGGCTACGAGCGGATCGCTGTGTTGGTGCTCCAGGCCCTGAACGCGGACAAGCCCTCTTTGATTCCGCTCACCGTTCGTAACGGTGGTGCTCTGGCAGACCTGGACGCAAACGACGCCGCGGAACTCCCCTGCCAGGTTTCGTCGAAGGGAGTTTACGTGCCGCCAGTCGGACACGCACCGGAAGCCACGCGGGCCCTGTTACTGCAGGTGAAGGAATACGAGCGGCTGACCGTTCGTGCTGCGACGGAACACTCGCGCGAAGCAGCAATCGCCGCCCTGGTGAAAAATCCTCTCATCGGCCGTCGCGAAATCGCACAGCAAGTGCTGGCGGAATATGTTAAGGCGTTTGGCCAACAAATGAACTTGCAAGCCGCGTGACCATGGCTAGATTTCAGGCAGCAACATTGGTTCAGTCTTTCGCTGAACTGGACTCATTCGAGATCTACAGCTGCGCCATCGTGTTTTTCAGATAGGTAAGGCTGGCGCGCATCCTGTCCACCGGCGGAATCTTCGTTTTGCCGTAAATTACGTCCTGCTCGACAACCATCCAGCCGGAATATTGATTCGTCTCCAACAATCGCAGAAATCCCAGAAAATCGATGCAGCCTTCTCCGATCGATGAAAACACTCCGGCGCCGACTGCTTGTTCGAAGTCGAACTTGCTCCGCCGCGATTCGTCGAGTACCCGCGCATTAATATCCTTGATATGTACGTAACGCAGCAGCGAACGATACTTCTGTGCTTCCTCCACGGGATCGCCGCCGCCATAAACGCAGTGGCCAGTGTCGAGGCAAAGGCCCACGTCTGTGGAACCGATCGAGTCAAAAAGGCGTGCGACTTCCTGAGGGGTTTCCACGTATGTGGCAACGTGGGGATGGAAAACAAGCTTCAGACCGAACTCTGCCGCCGCACACTCGACCTCCGCGATAATCACCCCCACATTTTTCCACTGCTCGCTCGTCAAAGATTCGCTTCCATCCGACGGGACGCGGCCAGCGAGTTGTCTCCGCTTTGGAGTTTGGCTGTCGGCCAAAACCAGCAAGCCCGCGCCTAAATCCGCTAGCAGCTTTCCGACCCGGCATACATGGGCAATCACCGTTTCCTTCGCGGACGGATTTGCGATGGGAACGGGAACAAAACTGGAGAGCATCGCCATTTTTCGCCGATTCAGGTTCTCGCTCAGAACCTTGGCATCGGTCGGGAAATAACCGTAAGGACCCAGTTCCGTGCCGGTGTAGCCCGCGGAAAGAATTTCGTCGAGGATATATTCGTAAGGTTGCTCCCAGGCGGGCCCAGGATCGTCTTGCACGCCCCAACTTACGGGAGCACACGCAAATCGCACTCGATCCGAAAATTTGACCATGTCACACTTTGCCGACCAATGCGCTGAGGTGCACGCGCGACTGGTCTCTGGCGCTCTGATAACACGCTTCGATTAACTGCACCACCTGGTAACCATCCTCTGCGGAAACGGGCACGGGAGAATTGCCGTCGAGCGCGTCAACAAACAAGCGATCTTCCTCGATGTAGCCCCATTGTTCGTGCATTCCGGCCAAGGAAAAATCGTAGGTTGTGGTTTTGGATTGCAGGCCATTCGTAAACGAAATGCTCTCCATTTCAAATGTTTCATAGGTCGAGTGCATTCCGTAGACTTCAAAGCGCTCAAACGGAAAGTGCCAGCTGGCGTGCGCGAACGTCTTCATGGTTGCCTGCAAACCAGACTGAAAGTTCAATAAGATGGAAAAGTCGTCTAACTCGCCATGGTCGTGCGCGCGCGCGGCCACCTGTACCCAATCCACTCTTCCAAAGAAAAACGTCATCAGGTCAAACATGTGGACTGGGGTTTCATACAGAAAGCCTCCAGTTAGGCTGGCGTTCCAGACCCAGGGAGGATTCACCAACTCGCCGCGGTTCATCTTGGCGTGAACCGAAAGTGGACGAAGCTCATTCTTCTCAATGGCCGCTTTCAGAACTTTATACACCGGCGCAAATCGGCGGTTGTGGCCCACCTGATAGATCAGCCCGGAGTGCACGGATTTGTCGCGCAACCGGGTGGCTGAAGCCAAATTCAAGGCGAAAGGTTTCTCGCAAAAGAGATGTTTCCCGGCATTCAGAACATCCGTGGCCACCTCTTCGTGCGTGGTGTTTGGGGTACACACGAAGACGGCGTCGCTTTGTTCCAAGAGCTCCGCGAGTGAGCCTGCGGCCCGGGTCCCAAATCGTGCAGCCATCGCTTGTGCACGGGCCGAATCCAAATCGAAGAAGGCACTTAGCTTGACACGTGAATCTTTCGCCAGAATGGCGGCATGGATCGCTCCGATACCTCCCGCGCCAACAATGCCGATCTTATGTGACATGCTGAATTTCTCCTTCCCCCTAGGTCTTTGCGCGCCGCACGGTCTGTCCGTTGGCCGCTGCAACGGATCCTGCAACCGAGGGCGCACATTTCATTCTGCGACCGCAACCTGTCTCTCCCAGACTGCTTTGGCTGGGTGAATCCCTACCGCCTGCGTATATGAAGTCCATGCCATCGCTAGATCCTCAGCGGAATGTCTTTTAGGATTCGAAGGTCACGCTGAAACCGCAAGTCGAGACAACTTCGTTAAGCGAATCTTCGAAATGGCGGTCTTCGGATCCCACACTGGAGATCGCGTTCTTCCGTAGATTTGACTGCAGGGCGGATCGAAGCACTCGACTGGTAGACAGCCACCGCATTCTCTCCTCGACGTTCCTCGATCTTCCGGGGTGTGGAGATCAGGAATGCCAGACAAGACGCGGGAAACGGCTCTCGCCGTCCCCGCACCTAAAGCTAAAAGTAAAACTTCAGCGCCAGTTGAATCTCGCGCGGATCACCGGGGCCTCCGGAATCATTTCCGAGAATCGGGGCGAGTGTGTTGGACACCTTGCCAAACGAACCCGGCGAGGAAATATTCGCATTGGGATTACCGAAGTTGGGATGGTTGAAGGCGTTGAAGAATTCAGCCCGGAATTGCAGCTGATATCTTTCCGTGAACTTGAACTGCTTGAACAGGCTCAAGTCCCACATTTGAATGCCAGGACCATGGAACATCCGGGGAGCACAATTTCCGAATTGCCCTGGTCCGGGTTGCGAAAATGCCGCGGGGTTAATCAGAAACCCGGTGGTCGTGTAGAGATCGTGGTTGGTAGTCGCGCCAGCGAAGGCATCGCCTATGCAGTTCGCATAAACGGGGTTATTGGGATCCACCAGCCCGTTATTGGCGGCGGTCACGCTATAAGGAGTTCCTGTCTGCAAGGTGACGATTCCGTTGAACTGCCAATCGCCCAGCCAACGGCTCGCGGCGTTCCCTCCGGAAAGGAAGCGCTTGCCCTCGCCGAAAGGCAATTCCCAAATAAAATTCCCGATGAAGCGGCTGCGAATATCGAGAATGGAATTGCTCATTTCCGCGGCGTAGTTATAGGAATTTTGCGGGAGTTGCGTGGTTGTGAGGTTGTCACCGAAATTGGCGAGCCCGTGGCTGAACGTGTAGCCCAAATTGAAGCTGACGTCTCTGGACATCCGTCGGCGCAAAGAAACTTCCAAACCGTTGTAGTCCGTATTGCCATCGGTTGACGCATACTCCAGGTAAGCATGCTGTCCTGTGGTTGCGCAGGATCCAGGAGTGAAGGTATCAACGTTGCTCACCGTGTTCAGGTTGGCGTACGGATACGCCAGGATCGGGCAGCCGCCATCAAAACCTGTAATTTGCGGCTGGTTATAGTCCCGCACCCGATACATCTTTCGGCCCCAATTGCCGACGTAGGTCGCCGAAGCTACGGTGTCTCTTGCGACTTGGTATTCCAGCCCGAAGCTCGTCTGCTCGACGTAACCGGCGCGTTGATTTGGATCTTGCGCTCGGATCTGAAGGCCGGGCAGATTTACTCCCGAATTTACGATGGTGTCGTAGGGAAATCCGTTCTGCAGTTGGAAGACGGTGTTGGCGCCACTCTGATTCAGCTGTGTGTCTAGCAGGAAAGGCGGGTTCAACTGCAGCAAGCTCTCCGAACCGATGCGATTGCTGTGTTGGTAAAAGATTCCATATCCACCCCGCCACACAAGGCGATCGGTCATCTGGTACGCAAAACCAAGTCGCGGCGCAAAATTGTTAAGGTCCGGATGGATCAAGGCACGGTCATACCAGCCGGACGCATTGCTCGCTGCCGTGACCAGCCCGCCACCGTTGGCGGTCGTAAAGTTCGTTGTATCGTTGGCGCGGTCCAGAATCGGTGCGAACAGTTCGTAACGCAGGCCGTACGTAAGAGTAAGTTTCGAAGTTGTCCTCCACGTGTCCGTTGCGTAGAACGAATGGCCCGGTTGGAAATAATGGACCACGTGAGGAGTCGTGAAATGCACCCCATCCACGTTGCCAAGAAGATAATCCGGCAGACCGAATGCTCCACCGGCGGTATAGACTCCGTTCGTCTGTATTTCACCCTGGGGGGCTCGGATGTCCAGGAAATTGTCGGACCTTCTCAGATATTGGTAGCCGAATTTGAAGCTGTGGTTACCCTTGAGCCAGCTCACGTTATCGATGAAGTTCCACGCTTGGGAAATCTGGTACTGCGGCCGCCAAGGCGACGTGCCGATGCGCGTGAGGCCATTGATTTCGATCGGGGGTAGTCCCGCAGTGCCGGGCCCGTCTGGGATTCCCGTCAAACCGATCAGTGATTCTGCTTGAGAAGTACCGAGAGGTACACCGACCGGATCGCTATGGGCATAATCGCGATTGAAACCGAAACGCGCATCGTTCGTCAACGTGTTGGAGATGGTGTGCGTCCACCCTATAGCGACGAGTTGTTGATGCCAGCGATAAGTAGTTGCAAAGTTGCCATTTCCCACGACAGCATCGCTGGTCCACGGCGGATCCTCGCGAGTCACATGACGATAGCTATAGCTGCCGTAAATCTGATTCTTAGCATTGAGGTTGTAATCGACCCGCACGTCTGTCGAATAAACATCGTCGGGCACCGGGGTGGAGAAGACGTAATTCGGGAGTCCCGTCCAACTGCCCGGCGTGCCTTGAGCCGCCACAAGAGAAGCGACGTTCGGAGCTGGAAGCAGCGCCATGGTTTTGGAGGCAACCGGGTCCAGGCAAGTTTGCCCGGTGGAACTCGTGGCTTGAAGTATGTTGCCGACATAACAGCCGGACTGGCCGGGGACAAGTGGGTTGCTCAAAGAGTACGGCAATTCCGTGAAATTCCCTTGCGTCATAAGCGGTGTCGGAACCACGCTGGAGATGGTAGTGGATTGCCGGCTGCTGAAACGTTCGTAGTCGCCAAAGAAAAATAGTTTATCCTTCAGGATCGGACCACCGACCGTTCCACCATATTGATTCTGGGTGAAGCGGCCACGCTTCAAATCATTGGCATTATTGATCCAGGAATTTGCGTCAAAAACGGCGTTGCGGGCAAATTCGAAAAGATCTCCATGAAATGCGTTGGTGCCCGACTTGATGGATACGTTGATCACTGCGCCCGCGGAATTTCCAAACTCCGCGCTGTACGTACGCGTCTGAATCTTAAATTCCTGGATCGCGTCGGGTGGTGGCTGAACAACTTGCACCGACAATTCCTGGAGATTCTCCGACCAGGAGTTGTTGTCGATCCCGTTGATCAGAAAATTGTTCTGGAGCTCCAGGTTTCCGTTGACGCTAAAGCGATCAGGCGCAGGATTCGCCGCGCCATAAAACTTCTGTACGCCGGGTTCCAGGAGAGCCAAGTCGGCATAGCGGCGCCCGTTAAGCGGCAGATCATTCACCTGCTCCTCGTTAACCACGCCTCCCACATCTGCAGTCTGTGTTTGCAGGAGTGGTTCGGCTCCGCTGACCAAAACCTGCTGGTTCACTGAGCCTACCTTCAGGACAAAGTTGAGCGAGAGGCGGTCCTGCACGTGCACTTCAATGTCATCCTGGACCGCCGTCTGGAATCCGTCTGCGCTCACCTTTACGGTATAAATTCCGGGAATTAACGCCAGAACCTGATAGTCCCCCGCGTCATTGACCGGTGTCGTCAAAGAAACGGCGGTAGCCTTGTTCGTGACCGTTATCGTTGCTTTCGGAACGATGGCCCCTGAGCTGTCTAATACCTTCCCCGCGATGGCGCCGCGGTCGATCTGGCCAGCCGCCGGCTGAACACAAATGACCACTGCCGCTAAGATCAAAATTCCCCAGTAAAATAATCTTCGAGAATCAAACCGTCGCTTCATTGCTCCCTCCATGTCCAGATTCGAAGAGCTTCCCCTTGATTCACCCATGGTAGTGGTCACTCGCCTGCCACCCATCGAACTGTGGTGTACGGCTCCGGCCTCTGGCACCCCCCGAAGCGTGTCCCTCACGAAAGCACCGATGACTCAAGCGACCTTTGCCGGAGTATGCGCCTAACAACCCCCGCAAGAAAGACGCTTGCCAAAACGAAACGTCACACATGGGATGGGAAAACTAACGGATAACAGATCGGTTCGTTGCCCACCCCCAGGCATGCCGAAACGATTCGGCTCGAATGTTGTGGAGGAATACCATTCGCAACATTGGCTTGTCAAGTCAAATCTGGCCGAATGTCAAATCTGGCCGAAATGCAAAATCGGCCCTGTTTGCCGGTACTCTTTGCCGTCTCGGTCGAAACGCCAATCGGGCTTAACCATGCATGCCAAAACGTTTTGGGATTTTTGTTGACTTTGTCTCTCGCGAACGTACAATGCGGTTCTTCAAATGAAAATCGCGTCGCCGGAAGTAAGCGATAAAAGCCGCCAGACGAGTTCACACTTGAACGCGCGAGAAAGACCCGCATCGCGACGAACCGGAAGATCTTGCGCAAGACATCAGCAACATATAGGAGGAAGAATGACATCAGGACCGGGAAAGCTCAGCCCTACAGTGGTTACTGTTATGGCGCTCACTCTGCTTCTTGCGCCCTTGATGGCGCAATCGCCTATCGCCGTGAACTCGAAACCTTCGACCGCAGGGCAGGCTGTTTCGTTTGACCGCGGTGTGGCGGCGCTTTGGCAAAGTTTGCAGAAACTCCATACACGCGCCAGCGTGCTCATGGTTACCGCCCACCCCGACGACGAGGACGGTGGAATGTTGACTTACGAATCCCGAGGGCAAGGGGCACGCGTCTCCTTGCTCACCCTAAATCGCGGCGAAGGTGGCGCGAATGTCATGTCTTCGGATTATTTCGACGCACTGGGTTTGGTCCGTACGGAAGAACTCCTTGCAGCGGATCGCTATTACGGTACACAGCAGTTCTGGACCAGAGTAATCGACTACGGTTTCTCGAAGACCAGGGAAGAAGCTTTGGAAAAATGGGGCCATGATCGTGTGCTCTCCGATGCGGTCCGAGTTGTCCGCATGACGCGTCCCCTCGTGATCACCTCCGTTTTTGTCGGCGGGCGCACGGACGGGCACGGCAACCATCAGGTGGCCGGGCAGATGGCGCAGGAAGTTTTCAAAGCCGCGGGCGATCCCAACATGTTTCCCGAGCAGATCAAAGAAGGGTTGCGTCCCTGGAAGCCTCTCAAGGACTACGCGCGTGTGCCGTTTGCCCACATCACCGACAAAGGAATCTACGACTATGCCGATGGAAAATATTATCCCGCGGAGTTTCGAAACTATACGGACAACTCTGTAATCAAAGGCGAACTCTTCACATCAGTGGAGATTCCCGCTGGAGAGTATGGCCCGCTTCTCGGGCTCACTTATGTGCAAGTGTCTCGTCTCGGCCTGGGTAACCAAAAGTCACAGAACGGAGGCAGCGGCTTGCCTCCCGCCGAACCGGAGATGAATCCCTACCATCGTTTTGCATCGCTGATTCCGGCGCAAGACAAGGAAGCTTCCATTTTCGATGGGATCGATGTTTCGCTCATGGGCATTGCCAGCCTAGCAGGCGGCAGCGCGCCCGGCTTCCTGAAGGACGGCTTAAGCCAGATCAATTCTCTTGTCGAGAAAGCCGCGGCCGATTTCACCGCGCAACATCCGGAAGCGATTGCGCAGACTCTCGCTGCTGGCCTGAAGGCGACAAACGATCTCATCGCCAAGGTCGCAGGAAGTGGCCTGAGCGCTGATTCTAAATTTGACGTAACCCACGAACTCCAGGTGAAGCAAGCACAGTTCGAAAATGCCCTTGCGGAATCTTTGGGATTATCTGTTTTGGCAACTGTTGCGCCAGAGAAAGAACCGTCTGGGCCGTTTGCGCGCTTCTTCGGCTATCCCGCGAGTTTCCAAGTGGCGATTCCCGGACAAGAATTCTGGGTGAAGGTTCACGCCACAAATCCCACCAGCGTGCCAGTAAATCTGGGAAGCGTGGTTCTGGAAACTCCACAAGGCGAACAATGGACCATCGATCCCGCAACTCAATCAGGAGGTACGCTAGCCGGAAACCAATCCAAGGATTTGCGATTCACCGTCCACGTTCCCCAGAACGCCGGATTCACCGGACCGTACTTCACGCGGCCGAACGTCGAGCAGCCCTACTACGACATCATCGAGCCGAAATATCTCAATCTGCCTCTAGCTCCCTATCCGATCGCCGCCAGACTGCACTTTACTTTCGACGGCGTTCCCTTCGAAGTCTCGCAAGTGGTCCAGTCGGTCAGTCGTGTGAACGGCGCAGGCACGGTGTTCGAGCCACTCGCCCTCGGGCCCGCCATTTCTGTTTCCATTGCGCCTCAAGCAGGAATCGTGCCCCTCGGTGAAAAGTCTTTCGACCTGACTGTCACCATACACAGCAATGTCAAAGGCCCGGCGAAAGGAACGGTAAAACTCACCCTGCCGGATGGATGGAACGCTCCGCAACAGGAATTCTCAACCGCGAAAGACGGTGACGATCAGTCCTTGATCTTCCATGTGGTCCCTCAAGGCCTTGAACAGAAACCGTACACTCTTACGGCCGTAGCAACCTACGACGGTCACGAGTACAAAGAGGGCTACCACACGGTCGGTTATGCGGGGATACGTCCTTACAACCTCTATCGCGCCTCGACTTACCGAACAACCGGCGTTGACGCGAAGGTCGCTCCCGGTTTGAATGTTGCTTACATCGTTGGAGCGGGCGACGAAGTGCCGCAAGCCCTCGAGAATCTTGGCATCCACGTTCACTTTCTCTCTTCCGAGGATCTCGCCAACGGGAACCTCTCGAAATTTGACGCTATCATTTTAGGCGTCCGCGCGTATGCCGCGCGTGAAGACGTCAAGACCAACAACGGACGCCTGCTCGATTATATGAAGAACGGCGGCGTGCTCATCGTTCAATACAACACGACGGAATACGACCACAATTACGGTCCATTCCCTTACAAAATGGGATCGAATCCGGAAGAAGTTACCGACGAGGGTTCGCAAGTCCAGATCCTTGCCCCCAAGAATCCCGTGTTCACCTGGCCCAACAAAATTACCAATAAAGACTTCGAGAATTGGGTGGAAGAGCGTGGTTCAAAGTTTCTGGAAAGCTGGGATGCCTCGTACGTGCCGCTGTTGGAGACGCATGATCCCGGCCAGGAACCCCAGAAGGGTGGCCTGGTCTACGCGAACTACGGCAAAGGGGTGTACATCTACAATGCGTATGCGTTCTATCGGGAATTGCCCGAGGGCGTTCCTGGAGCCTACCGCCTTTTTGCCAACATGGTGAGTCTCGCCAAGAATCCTGAGCGCGCAGGCGCACACCAGGAATAATCCACAGCGGAGCGAATCATACACTGCCATGAGCGCTGACTGAATGGAGTGGATTCTTCGGACCCAAGACCGAACTCAGTTATGGTTCGGTGTTTCTTTCTGAATCGAGTACAGAAACGTTTTCATGGTCTCATCGCGCCGCGCGTTTTCATCGGCGACGCGCTTTGCCGCGGTTTCATACAAGCTCATTTCCTGCTTAGCTTTTTCCTGTTGACCCTCGTGACGATAAATCTGCCCGAGTCGATAGTGCGCTTGGGCGGAGTCCGGGTCCAGTCGAGCACAAATTTCCGATTCGCGTAGTGCCGCTGGCCATTGTTCCAACCACCGATACGCCCGCCCCAGTTGACAGTGCGGCCCAGGGTCATTGGGAAGTCGTTCTGCCGCCGCATTCAAGCGCCTTAGGATATTCGTCATGTTTGATTTGTCTTCAGCCGCGTAATCCTTGCGAATAAGCAGCGCTCCACAGTAGTACTGCATGGTCGCTTCCTTGGGATGAAGGTCAGCGTACTTACACAAATCTGTTGTCACCGTGCTGTCAGGCCCGGCCGCTCGGTCCATCTGGATGTCGCCCACATACTTCAGCGCGACAGGTGGTTCCGGAGACAGTTCTGCCGCGTGGAGCAGAACTCGGCTGGCTTCGTCTTCGTTTCCCACAAAATACTCGATCATCCCGAGCGCGAAGTGGATGCGCCACGAATTCGGATACAACTGGTCCGCCTGCTCAAGAACCGCTTTGGCGGCTTCGAAACTTTTGTGGCGTATCAACTCGAGCGCCAGCGACAATCGATATTTCTCCTCGTTTGGAGCTAGCGCCACCGCTGCCTGATAGCTCTTCGCGGCGGCAAGATTGTCGCCACGCGCCTCCTGGATGTCACCAACCAAATCCTCCAAATCGGCGGTGTCGCCAAGCTCCATGCACTTTCCCGCACTCGCCAGCGCGTCATCCAGGCGCCCCGCTTGGAATTGCGCCAGAGCGAGGTTGAACAGCAGATCACTTCGGCCGGGACTAAGTTCGTTGGCTCTCTGGAAATCCTCAACCGATTCGGAAAATTTGCTGTGAGCTACAAGCAATTCCGCCAAACGCTGCCGGATCGCCAGCTCGTTCGGAGTGTTTCTGGCGTTTGCGCGAAGAGCATCCAACGTTGGCTGGAAATCCATATTCGCCCCCAGTTGCGATTCCAGAAGCATCAGTCCGGCTGTCGGAGCGTGAGTTGCGCCAAAGATTGGTTTCGTAAGATCCGCGGCACGTTGCCAATTGCCGGATTGCAATTGCGCCGCTGCCGTGGCCAGCGTAAGCCCCTCGTCATCGGGCTTCAGAGCCAACGCCTTCTCCATCTCTGACGCCGCTGCGGTCGCTTTCCCTAACCCCAGAGCTACCGAAGCCTTCAGGCGATAAAATCTAATTCTTGCCTCACGATCGGTTGGCGGCGATAGCCCGGCCAGGGCGCTCTCCGCCTCCTTATATTTGTGGAGCCGCGCAAGAACCACGGCCCACTGCAAGCGAATCTCCGGATCGCTGTGGCTGGCATTCGCGGCGCGCTCCAGCAATGGTTCAGCTTTTTCCAGCTGTCCCGTTCGCTCGTAGATTTCGCCGAGTGCAAGGCGAGCGCGAGAGTCCTCCGGGTGAGTTCGCAGATAATCCGAGAGGATCCGTATCGCTTGTTCCGGATTTCCACTCTCGAGAGCGGACTGAGCCGACTGCAACGGTCCGGAGGACTGTTGTTGATTCTGCGGTGCGGCAGTTTTGTTTTGCGCACAGGCATTCCATTGCAGCAGGAAGAAAAGCAAGGAAACGCAGCCGAGTGCGGCGTAACGTCCCCAAACTTGATTGCCTGGCACGGTAATCACTTGTCCCGGCCCCTCGATCCGGCGTTGACGAATTTCCAACTACCGATTGTCGGCTGTTTCAGTCTTCGTGTACAACTTACCAGCTTCCCGGGGCCTCCGGATTACGCAGCCAATTTTCGATCAGCAGCACGATGGCATCTTCGCTTATTTTCACGACTTGGCGGCCTATCTCCGGGGAAGCTTCGCTCACGTGGCCGGAATATCCCGGCCAGTTTGGTGCGGAAGACTTTTGGAGAAAATACGGCCCATCGTGGGAGAGGTCAGGCGGCTGAGGCAAATCTCGCGCCTTGTCTAGATGAATCAATTCCGGCCGGAACGCGGCAACGGCAGAAGTCTCCAGCGGCCCTCCGTGACCATGGCCGCCATTCGGTTGATGAAATAAGCCCAGGGCATTCAGTTTCTTGCTCGAAACAAATTCCCACCAACTGGCAAATAACAACGCGGCATCCTTCACCTCGTTCGCCACCTCTGCAATCGCCCCACGCCCTGGTCCGATGTTGCCGTCATGTCCGTTCAGAATGAAAACTTTGCGAAAGCCAAGCTGCAGGATGTTTCGAAGTAGGTCCGCAAGGTACATGGTCATTACTTCAGGACGGACCGATAGCGTTCCTTGAAAGTGGGCCGTGTGTGCCGGACACTGCGTGAACTTCACAACAGGGAATAACAGACCGTTGGTGCGCGCCGCGACATTTTCGGCAATTCCTGAAATGATGATGGAGTCCGAACCCAGTGGGTTGTGCGGGCCGTGAAACTCCAGGCTGCCCAAAGGCAAGATCGCCAGCGGACACTCGGAAATGGCCTGTGCGACCTCAAAACCCGCCACCTCCTCAAATCGTTTCGGCTTTTTGGTGGCGTCATCAGTACCTTGGGATTCTCGAAACGTGGTTTCGAGGATCGCAGGCAGTGCGAGTCCCGCTAGCAAAACATTTCTTCGCGTAATCTGTTCCATGGTTCGGGAGCCTCAATTTTGTACGCAGATTAGCGTACCGTTCCCGCGGTTGTCCACGGTCATTTCACATTCTCGCGGGGCCTCCTGCGGCCAATATGCTGCCTGCCTCTCCGCATCGTCAATTGTGCCGAAACGTTTCAGTATTTTTCGTCACATCGGCCCTTGTCGGTTGGCCAAGACGCTGCTATATTGCGCCTCGCTATCTGGATCACGAATTTTACCCTGGACCCTAAATGACTGAAAGTCCTTCGCCTCTTCTTCCGCCCGAGATCGCCCAAGCCTCGGAAAAACTGATCCGCGGCATGGGACTGATTCAATCCACCGCGGTCAACATGCTGGAAATGATCGGAATTGGGCCGTTCATCACCATCGGCGTCATTATCTCTGCGATGGGCGGGCCGCAAGCCATTCTTGGCTGGTTCCTCGGTGCGTTATTTTCCATCTGTGACGGCATGGTGTATGCAGAGCTTGGCGCTGCCATGCCTGGCGCTGGCGGCTCCTATATTTACTTCCGAGAAGCGTTCAACCCGCGCACCTGGGGGCGGTTGTTCTCGTTTCTTTTTCTCTGGGAAACCATCTTTGTCGCACCGCTGGCCATTTCCGCCGCTTGCGTAGGGTTTGCGGATTACACGCACTACGTTTTGCCAAGCTTGACGCACACCGGCGTCGGTGCAGTCGCAGCTGGAGTCTGCGTTTTGGTTACCTTCCTTCTTTATCGCCCCATAAAAACGGTTGGCCGGCTCTCTGTGGTGATGCTTGCCGTCGTTTTAACCGCCATGCTGTGGGTCATCACCACGGGAATCATCCACATGAATCCGAAGATGGCTTTCGATTTTCCGCCGGGTGCGTTTCGTCTATCCAAGACGTTTTTCTACGGCCTTGCCAGTGCCACCTTAATCGCAATGTATAACTATGGCGGGT
>Ga0210392_10000968_pt1 | contig 15721 bp, 12 predicted proteins | sample IncBWC30OmetaG_FD_161057 | JGI IMG/M metagenome (GOLD analysis project Ga0210392, IMG submission 161057) | Forest soil microbial communities from Barre Woods Harvard Forest LTER site, Petersham, Massachusetts, United States - Inc-BW-C-30-O ...
GATGTGCTCACCATCGCGCTCGACCGCTCTGTTCGCGTGCTGAAAGTAGTCGCTTTCTCCGAGCGGCGCGGTGATGCCAATGCGGCCCGTGTGCTCTATGAGGAATTGCACACTCGGCCAGAGTAACTAATTGCTATTTTGGGATTCAATTCTTGGCCCCGCTTCCCTTGCAGCAGTGGGCTTACTGCGCTAGGCAAACTTTCGAATTTCGACCCTTCCGGAGTTTTGGATGACTTACGTCGTCACTGAAGCCTGCATCAAATGCAAATACACCGATTGCGTTGAGGTCTGCCCCGTCGATTGCTTCTACGAGGGCGAGAACATGCTGGTGATCCATCCGGACGAATGCATCGATTGCGGCGTGTGTGAGCCCGAATGCCCGGCCGATGCGATCAAGCCGGACACCGAGCCGGGCCTCGAAAAATGGCTCGAGGTAAACACCGAATACGCAAAGTCCTGGCCGAACATCACCCAAAAGAAAGAATCGCCGCCCGACGCGAAAGATTTCGAAGGTCAGGAAGGCAAATTCGAGAAATATTTTTCCAAGAACCCTGGCAGCGGCGACTGACATAAATTCGCCCTACGCTTAACCCTAATAGCTGCCCATCAGCCAAAAACGGCCCTGAAATCCGCTAAATCATTGATTTTTGCGGAAAATGTGCTATATTGTGCACATTCTGAGCTGAATCGGTCAGCCGCATTGACCCTCCCGAGTGAAAACGGAGGGTTTCCGCGAAAAACATCGAACAGGGGCGTGGCAGTTCCGCGCACAGGCCGTGTCACAGAAAACGCGTAAAAAGAGTACCTCTAAGCCCTCGAAAAAAGCCGCCAGTCGTAGCGCTTCCAAGAGCCGTGCCCGGGATACCCGGTCCGCTGCCAAGGCGAGCACGACTGCCAAGTCCTCCAAGAACAAAAGAAGTGCAATGCCCCCAAAGACTGCCAAGCCTGCCGCGAAAGCGACCGCCTCCAAGACCGTGGCTGCTAAGGCTGCCGCGAAGACTGCGCCGAAGGCTCCGGTGAAGCCGGCGGCTCCTGCCGCCAAGCCCGTGGCGGCTGCCCCTCGCGTTGAGGAAAAGAAGGTCGTGACCCAGCGTCAGGGGTTCAAGGCCAATGAATTCGTCGTCTATCCCGCCCATGGCGTTGGCCAGATCCTGGCCATCGAGGAGCAGGAAATCGCCGGCGCCAAGCTTGAGCTGTTCGTCATCAACTTCATGAAGGACAAGATGACGCTGCGGGTGCCGACCGCGAAGGTTGCCAATGTCGGCATGCGCAAGCTCTCCGAGCCCGCGCTGGTGAAGCGGGCGCTGGAGACGCTGAAGGGCCGTGCGCGCGTCAAGCGCACCATGTGGTCCCGCCGCGCCCAGGAGTACGAAGCAAAGATCAATTCGGGCGACATCGTCGCGATCGCGGAAGTCGTGCGCGACCTCTATCGTTCGGAATCGCAGCCCGAGCAGTCCTACAGCGAACGTCAGCTCTATGAAGCGGCGCTCGATCGCCTCTCCCGCGAGATCGCGGTCGTGCAGCACTCGACCGAGACCGAAGCGGTCAAGGAAATCGAGAGCCAGCTCGCCAAGAGCCCGCGCCGCGGCGTCAAGGCCGAAGGCGCTGCCGACGGTGAAGGCGACGCCGATGGTGACGCCGACGAGGGCGATGATTCCGATGGCGACGGCACCACCGTCGCTGATGAAGCTGCCTGAAAGCGTAATCAGGAATAGTTTGAAAAGCCCGGTCGAAAGACCGGGCTTTTTGTTTTTGTGGCCTTCGTCATTGCGTGCGAAGCGGTGCCATCAACTCCGCTGTCGTCCCGGCGAAAGCCAGGACCCATAGCCACAGGCCTTTGTTTTGTGGCGAACTGATAGCTCCGAGTCTTCGCCCAGCCGGATCTTGGGGTAATGGGTCCTGGCTTTCGCCAGGACGACGGCGCGGAGCATTGCGGCTTATCGGTTCCCAAGCTCGTCCAGCGCGCGCCGTACCCTCTCGATCACCTCCGCCCAGTCGCGCCGCTCGCTCTGCCGGAACAGGTGCGCGGTCGGGTACCAGGGGCTGTCGTCGCGATCGAGCAGCCAGCGATAGTCGGGCAGATAGGGCAACAGGATCCAGGTTGGCCGTCCCAGCGCCGCGGCAAGGTGCGCGACGCTGGTGTCGACGCTGATGACGAGATCGAGGCCGCTCATCAGCGCGGCCGTCTCCGCGAAATCGGTGAGATCGGAGGAGAGGTCGACGATGCCGCTCTCTCGCAGCAGCGCCTGGTCCTCCAGCCTCACTTCCTTCTGCAGGCTGACAAAGGTTGCATCGGTGCTGAGAAGAGGCGACAGCAGGCGCAACGGAATGGACCGGTTGTGATCGTTGGTGTGCCGCGGATTGCCGGACCAGACGAGGCCAACGCGCCGTTTGCCGCTCGCGCCCGCACGTTTGGAAAGCCGCCGCTCCCACGTCTGTACGCAGGCTTCGGCCGGCGGCGGCAGGTACGATGTCGCGGAAGGGATGGTCTCGAGCCGCGTGCCAAAGGCGAGCGGCAGCGTACCAATTGGGCAATGCATGTCGAAGGGCGGCAACGACGGCGTGGGCTTTGGAAGGCACTGCGTGACGCCCGGCAGGTTCGACAGCAGCGGGCGGAGCGTCTCCTCGACGAGCAGAATGACGTTCGCGCCGCGCGCCGCCAGCATCGGGATGTAGCGGGCAAACTGGATGGTGTCGCCCAGGCCTTCGTCGGCAAAAACGAGGATGGTCTTGCCGTTCACGTTCTCGTCGCCGAGCCACAAATGCTGATGGAAATCCGGATAGGACTCGGGGCGCAGATGGCCGTTCCATCGTGCCGAGTGGCCCTCCCAGGCGGCCTCGAAATCGCCGATCAGGAGATAGATGAGCGACAGGTAGGAGTCCGCTTCCGTATTGGCCGGGTCGATCGCCTTGACCTGCTCGTAGACCGCGATGGTCTCGTCGATCCGCCGCATCTGCGCCAGCGAGGACGCCCTGTTGATCATCGCCATGATGAAGTCCGGCTTTAACGCGAGCGCCTTGTCGAACCACGCCAGCGCTTCCTCGTCCCGACGCAGAAATTGCAGTGAGGCGCCGATATTGTTGCAGACGTTTGGGTTCGCGGGGTTGAGCGCGTGGGCATGGCGATGGTCGGCGAGGGCCTGCTCGTAGCGCTTCAGCCGGTGCAGCGTCACGCCACGCTGCTCCAGCACGGCGGCGTGGTTCGGCAAGAGCTCGTCGCAGCGGTCGAAGCAAGCCAGCGCCTCCTCCAGCCGCCCGAGATGGGTCAATGTCGCGCCGCGGCTCGCCCATAGCTCGGCATCGTCGGGCTTGATCTGGACGCCATGGTCGAACGCTCTGAGAGCTTCCTGATGAAGCCCCTGCTGCTCCAGTGCGGTCCCCAGGCTCAGGAGATAATCGGTCTTGACGTCCTGCTGGTTGGCCCGCGCGATCCATTCGATGGCGTGGTCGTATTGCCGGGCCTGCAGGCACAGCATCCCCATCAGATGCAGGCTATCCCTGTGATTGGGGTCGGCGGCGAGCGCATTCCGGCAGCAAAGCTGCGCCTCGAGATGCCGCCCGGCCTGCATGTGTGCAACGCCGGCCTCTGAGAGCGCGGATGGGGTGAGGACGGCGCTTGTCGGATGCTCGGTCGGTTGGCCAGCGTTCACGGTGGTTCGTTAGCGTAGTTTATGCTCCGCGAGCATTAAGTGATTCTTGCCGCGGGAGGGAGTGGCGAAGGCAGCCAGGACGACGGCGGAGTGTCAGTCAACCACGATCTTAACGCGGTCGCGGACCTTGACCTGGGCCTTGCTGTCGAGGCCGTTGAGCACGCGGAAACGCTCGACCGGATGGTCGATGCCGGCCATGCGGTGCGACAGTGATTCCACGGTGTCGCCGGGCTGCACCGTGATCACCTTGATGCGCAGCGGACGCGCCTGCTGGATCTCGTCGAGCGTGAGTTTGCGGAAGGAGTTGACGGTCTCGCGCGCGTTGCGGTCGCTTTCCGTGCTCTTCTGCTTGGTGGCGAAGATGAAACGATAGACGTCGTTGTCCATGCGCAGCGCATAGACCTTGAACTGCCACTGGTCGCCGCGCGCGGTCGTCGCCGCCGCGGGCATGCCGTTGATGGTCATGTCCTCGGTGGTGGACTTGTCGACATTCTCCATCCAGCCGGAATTGAGATAGTCGCTCAGCGTCTGCTCCGACGGCACGCGCACCACGTCGAAGCGCATCGCCTGCGCGCCGCCTTCGCGCACGCCGATCACCGCCTGCGCGGTGTTGTCGAGCGAGAAGTACTCCGGCGCCTGGAAGGTGAAGCCGAGTTTCGGATGCAGGAAACGCCGGCCGCGCACAAACCCTTCGCTCGGGTCCTCGCCATAGACGATGTTGTCGATCGCCGACAGATAGTCCTCGCGGTCGCGCTCGGCATTGTCAGGCGAGTTGTATTGCCGCGCCACGGCTTGCGCCTTCTGTACGCGCTCAGGGGTTGCCGGATGCGAGGAGAGGAAATCCTGCGCGCGCGGATCGAATGATGCCTTGCCGGCCTTCAGCTCGGCATTGCGCTCCATCGAGGTCAGGAAGCGCGACGCGCCATAGGGATCGAAATGTGCCCGCGCGGAGATGCCGACACCCATCTCGTCGGCGTCGAGCTCCTGCGCGCGCGAGAAATTCGCCATCGAGAGCTTGTTCTTGGCGATCGTGAACGCCGTCACCTCGGGGTCGGTGCCCATGTCGGAGACGACCTTGTCGACGATCGCGGCTTGCCGCGCCTGGTCCTCACGTTGCGCCGCGTGCTTGGCGAGCACGTGCGCCATCTCGTGGGAGAGCACCGACGACAATTCGGAAGTGTCGCTGGCGAGCGCGATCAGCCCGCGCGTGACATAGAGCTGGCCCGTCGGCAGCGCGAAGGCGTTCACCGCGCCCGAATTGAGGATGGTCACCTTGTAGGCCTGGTCGGGCCGCTCGGAAGCCGCGACCAGACGATCGACGGTCTTGCTCACCAGCGATTCCAGCTTCGGGTCGTCATAGACGCCGCCATAGGAGGCGAGGATGCGCTCGTGTTCCTTCTCGGAAGCCGGCGTCGTGGCGACGGTGCGGTTCGGCTTGATGACGGGTGGGGAACTCTGGATCGAGGCGGTCTGGAAATGGCCCATGTCGCCGCAGGCCGCCAGCGACGCTGCCAACAACAGCAGCGCCGGCGCAGCCCAAAACCGGCGGCTCATCCTCATCTCGCGCTGTCCCGCAAGCCAGTCCACGTCAGCTACTCTTTTTATCCGCAGGCGCGCGCAGCCGCGTTCCTGCTTTTGCTCAAGCATGACTTTCCTCCGAAAGCCGATGCCCAGTTTTCCGGATCATGCCCGGTCAATTTCCATTCAGAACTTCGATCTGCCCTGTTCGCACCACCTCGATCCGTGGACCGGGGTGGGCCTCGACATAGCCACGAACTCGAATTCGCCGGTTTTCCAGTGACTTGAGCGCCGTGCCGGCAGATTCGACCGCCGCCATATTGCGCCTTGAAATAGTCACAGCAAAGTCCCGTGTCCAGCGACGCCCGAAGTTCAGGTAAGTCGTTGCCCCTGCCTGTCGTACGGTAAGAACCGTGCCCTCGACCAGCATAAAACGCCCAATCCCAGCCAAAATATCGTCTGTACTTTCGGCGTTTTTTATGACGGCAGACCCAGCCCAGGCGCCTTTTTGCGCTTGACGAGCCTCGGCTTCGGCCGTCAGCAGGGCGGCTGCGCAGGCCTTTTCGGCGATCTCGCTGGATACCAGTGCGGCGCCTTCCTTCAGCAGCAGGCTTTGCACCGGTGTTTCGCTGCGGGCCAGGAAGACGAACGCGCTTTGTCGGCCGTAACGATCGGGCGCATCGTCCTCGCCACGCAGGCTCACATCCTTGCCGGCGATGATCGCCGACAGATCAGCGGTTCGGTCTGCTTTCGCGGTATCGGCGGTAACCGGCTCGATGCCGGCGAGCTTGATCTCGCGGCCGTCGGCGAGGCGGAAGCTGCGGCCATCGATGACGCTGGTGACATGACCATCACCCTGCGGCTCGAAGGCGCAATCGCTGGCGCGCGCCGGCATCGCCGCAAGAGCCATCAATGCCGGCAGAACCGTTGCGGCTGCGCGGCGAAACATCCGCTCTCTCGATGTCATGCGACCAGCGCCCGCACTCCCACACCGTGCCTCGCCCGTGTCGCTCTCGGGAGCCGAAACGAGCGGACCGAAGCCAGCAAACCTGAAAATGAAGCCGATTAATAGTTCATTCATTGTGCTCGTTAGACTGAGATTCAAATTTTCCGTCCAGGATTGCCCTGCTTTCTGCGCGAGATTTCGTTGCAAGCAGCGGTCGCAACCTGCCTCGCCGTGAATCGGAATGATCAACATGGCGATCGCGCGTTCGGCGCATGGTGCAGATGATGGTTGCGAAATGGCAAAACCGCAGTTGCGGTTGAGCAGCCTGCTGCCTTTGTCTCCGAGATTGCCGGCCATCTGCGCCGTTGCCCTCGCGCTGGGACTGGCCGGATGCGCGCGCAATCCGGCTCGCGGTGACCTCGACGTTCATCGCGACTTCAAGCCGGCTCACCGCGTGGTCAGGGCAACCCCTGTTCGCTTGCCTCCGCGTCCACGAGTCCACGCCGAAACACCGCCACCTGCCGAACTGCGCGTTCGCCGGCCCGATCCCGCGCTGCTTGCGGCTCAGCCGGCTCCCCACTGCGAGTTCACGAACACCGATCTCAAGGCTGTGGACCCGGATCAATGGGAGCGCTTGAAAACCGAGTTCGAGCGGAAATGCTATCAGGATGCCGAAAAGGCGGCTCGAGACCGCCTCGGCCAGTTGCAGGCATCCAGCACATGCGAAATCGAGCGCGTTCCGCGGTCTGTTCGATAACGAAGTGTCGACGCGACGCCGCGACATAAAACAATCAGAGATTGCTGAAATTCTCCAGGTATTTCGTGCCTTCGTGTCACAATAGGCACGCCTTCGGTTCCAGATTCCGTCGTGTTCTCGCCTTATCATGGCACCTTTTCGGCATGAGGATTCTATTCTTAATACAGGTTGAAATTGCTGAATATCGGAAGATTTTTCGAAGTCGTGGTTTTCGAGGAGTATTGTGCCGACTCTTTACGAGTTGCTCGACGCGCTTGCTGACGATGATGCTGACGGCCTCCGAGCGGCATTCCGCAAGGCCGTGAAGGCCCACCATCCCGACAACAATCCCGGTGATCCCGACGCTGCGCAGCGGTTCAGGCGCATCGTCCGCGCTCATGCCATTCTCAGCGACGAACAGCAGCGAGCGACCTACGACGCTTGTCTGGTCAAGGCACAGCAGCAGGCGCAGGATACAAAGCGGAGTATCTTCTCTCGGCTTCGCAGGCTGGCTCCGGACGTCCTCTCAAGCGTTGTGATCGCGTTGATATCCATCGGCGCATTCCTGCTGGTCGAAAAAGCTTCGACGATGCGCGCCACGTCCGCGCGAATATCCGTGCCTGTATCGGCACTGGCCGCCGCGATGCCGACGCAGCCGTCCAATACCGTCGGCCGAGCCGCCGAACACCACGAGCCTGATCGCGTTCCGGTCGCCAGCGCGCCGGCAGCGCCAGACGCGGTCAAGGAAATAGCGGCGCCGGTCGCCGTTGCAACGGCGAGCAACGCAGACGTCGTTTCGGCGGCTACCGACGTCGTAGTGAAGGACGCCAGATATTATCGCGATCGTGGCGGTCTGGCCTATCGCGGCGGAGATTTGCCCATGGCACTGATCGATTTTGATCTGGCGATCAATCTCGATCCGAATTCCGCCGAGGGCTTCGCTGATCGCGCAATTGTCTTCCGTCGGATGGGGGATATGAAACGCGCTCTTGCCGACGTCGCCGAGGCCAAGCGCATCGGTGAGTTGACGTTACAGCAAACGGCGTCGCCGTCCGGCAACAACTGAATTTGACGGCGTATCGCCGACCCCACCATTCCGCTCAACGGAAAACTCGCGCTTGCTGACGCTCGCTCGGCTTGCCGCTCAGGATGCCATGCGGCATGATCGCGCCCCAATCGAGAGCGGACCGCACGAGCGGCATAAGCCAAATGGGGAGGATAGGATGAAGCGTATCTTGACCGGCGTTGCGGTCGCGTTGGCGCTCGGCGCGACGGCGGCGCTGGCGCAGGAGAGCAAGCCTCCGCTCAAGATCGGCGGCATCCTGGACATGTCGAGCCTTTACGCCGACATCACCGGCCCCGGCAGCCTCGAGGCCGCCAGGATGGCGGCGGAGGATTTTGGCGGTGAAGTTCTGGGCCGCAAGATCGAGGTGATCGCCGCCGACCATCTCAACAAAGCCGACCTCGCCGCCAACATCGCCCGCGACATGATCGACAACCAGGGTGTCGAGATGATCTACGACGTCGCGGCCTCCGCCACTGCACTCGCCGCCGGCGAGATCGCGAAAGCGCGCGGCAAGATCATCATCTTCAACGGGCCCGGCTCGATCCGCCTCTCCAACGAGGCCTGCGGCCCCTTCACCGTGCACTATGTGTTCGACACTTACGCGCAGGCCAATGTGACCGGGCTCGCGGCCGTCAAGAGCGGCCTCGATACCTGGTTCTTCCTGACTGCGGACTATGCCTTCGGTCAGGACCTCGAAAAAGACACCACCAATGTCGTGCTGAGATCCGGCGGCAAGGTGCTGGGCAGCGTCCGCCATCCGCTCAACACGTCGGATTTCTCTTCGTTCCTGCTGCAAGCGCAGGCCTCGAAGGCCAAGGTAATCGGGCTCGCCAACGCCGGCGGTGACACCATCAACTCGATCAAGCAGGGTGCCGAATTCGGCCTGATGAAGGGCGGCCAGAAGATGTCGCCGCTGCTTGCCTTCGTCACCGACATCGACAGCGTTGGCCTTGAGACCGCGCAGGGCCTCCTGCTTGCCGAAGCCTTCTACTGGGACCTCAATGACGATACCCGCGCGTTTTCAAAACGCTTCATGGAGCGTATCAAGCGGGTGCCGACCTCGGCGCAGGCCGGCGTCTATTCCTCCGTCACGCATTACCTGCAGGCGGTGAAGGCCGCGGGCACCACCGACTCGGCTGCGGTCATGAAAGTGATGAAGGAAACGCCGATCAACGACCTCTTCGCCAAGAACGGCAGGATCCGCGAGGACGGCCGCATGGTGCATGACATGTACCTGTTCGAGGTGAAGCAGCCGTCGGAATCAAAGGGACGTTGGGACGACTACAAGCTGCTCGCCACCGTGCCCGGAGACCAGGCGTTCCAGCCCCTGGAGGCCTCGCGCTGCCCGCTGGTGAAGAAGTAACCATTGTCATTCCGGGGCGCCGCGAAGCGGCGAGCCCGGAATCCATAACCACCATGGTGAGTATGGATTCCGGGCCCGGCCCTTCGGGCCATCCCGGAATGACGGAGTCAAAATGGAAGCACAAAAAGAAGGACAACAACCCATGTCATCGAACGAAATGGTCCTGCAAAATCTGGACAACGGCCTCCTCACCATCACCATGAACCGCCCGGACCGGCGCAACGCGCTCAATCCGGACATGACCCGCGGGCTGGTCGAAGCCGCGCGGCGGGCGACCGAGGATACCGAGGTGCGCGCGGTGCTGCTGAAGGGCGCCGGCGGCACCTTCTGCGTTGGCGGCGACGTCAAGTCGATGGCCGCGGGCCGTGCGCCGATGACGTTCGAGGAGAAGCAGGTGGCCTTACGCAAGGGCATGGAAGTCTCGCGCATCCTGCACCAGATGTCGAAGCCGGTGGTGGCGCAGCTCGATGGTGCTGCGGCCGGCGCCGGGCTTTCGATTGCGCTCTCCTGCGATCTCCGCGTCGCCTCCGAATCCTGCAAGATCACCACCGCCTTTGCCAAGGTCGGTTTCTCCGGCGACTATGGCGGCACTTATTTTCTCTCGAAGATGCTCGGCACCGCCAAGGCGCGGGAACTCTATCTGCTGTCGCCGGTGCTGTCCGCAAAGGAAGCGTTCGATCTCGGCATGGTGACGAAGGTCGTGCCCGACGCGGAGATCGACGCGGCAGCGCGTGAGCTTGCGATGTCGCTGGCGCAGGGACCTTCGATTGCGTACGGCTATATCAAGCGCAACATCAACAATGCCGAGACGATGTCGCTCGAGGCCTGCTTCGACGGCGAGGCGATCCACCACTCCCGCGCGGGCGAGACCGCCGACCACAAGGAGGCGGCAAAAGCCTTCGTCGAGAAGCGCAAGCCCGCGTTCCAGGGGCATTGAGCATGGCGCCCCACATGCGGCTGCGGCAGATCTGTCTGGTCGCGCCGCATCTGGAGCCTGTTATCCCTGATATCGCAGGGATCATGGGGCTCGAGGTCTGTTACCGTGACGGCAATGTCGAGAAGTATGGCCTCGTCAACTCGCTCTTGCCGGTCGACACCATCCTGCTGGAGGTCGTCGCGCCGTTCCAGGGCGGCACCGCGGCCGGCCGCTTCATCGAGAAGACCGGCGGGCGCGGTGGCTACATGGCGATCTTCTGCTGCGACGATCCCGACGCCCATGCCGCGCGCGCCAATGCGCTTGGCGTACGCACCGCGAACGTGATCAAGCACGCGCCTTATCGCGGCATGCAACTCCATCCGCGCGACTGCCGCGCCGCGTTCATCGAGTTCAACCATACCGATGGCAGCGACGACGTGCTCGGCGGCTATCCGCCCGCGGGGCCGGATTGGCAGAAGCACATCCGCAAGGATGTGACACAGGCGCTTGTCGGCGTCGAGATGCAGAGCCCCGATCCGGCAGGGCTCGCGGAGCATTGGGGCAGGATCATCGGCGTTGATGTGACGAAGGGCGTCGATGGTGCGGCGGAGCTGAAGCTGCCGAACGCATGGTTCCGCTTTGTGCTGGGCGTGGACGAGATCATGAGCGCGCTGGAATTCCGGGTGCGCGATGTCGTGAAAGTGTGTGATGCGGCCAAGGCAAGGGGCTATGCGATATCAGACGACGCGTTCTTTATTGGCGGGGTGAACTTCCGTCTTTCGGCATGATATCCAGACTTTTGGACCGTCATTCGGGGTCTGGCGCTTGCGCGCCATCCCGGAATGACGGCCCAACGGCCTAATAACAACAAACGGAAACACCATGCCGCATCCGCTCGACACGTTCTTCGCGCCTGAGAGCATCGCTTTGATCGGCGCCTCGCGCGACCAGGAGAAGATTCCCGGGCGGCTATTGTCGATGCTGCGCAAGAACGAATATCCGGGCCGGATCTATCCGATCAATCCGAACTATCCGGATATCGACGGGCTGAAGTGCTACAAGGCGATCGCTGAGATCGGCGCCCCCATTGATCTCGCCGTCGTCATCATTCCGGCGCGCGCCGTGCTCGGCGCGCTGGAGGAATGCGCCGCCGCTGGCGTCAGGAATTGCGTGATCATCTCCTCCGGCTTTGCCGAGGAGGGCGGCGATAGTGCCGCGATGCAGGACAGGATCGTCGAGATCGCTGAGCGTACCGGCATGCGGATTTCCGGTCCCAATGCCGAAGGTTTCATGAGCGAGGTGCAGAAGGTCGCGGCGACCTTCAGCCCGACCGTCGATGTCAAGCCGGGCCATGTGCCGCTGGTCGCGACCAGGCGACGGGTCGGCATTGTCGCGCAAAGTGGCGGTATCGGTTTTGCCATCAAGCATCGCGCCAAGGCAATCGGCGTGGCGATCAGCTATGTCGTGAGCGCCGGCAATGAGGCCGATCTCGGCGCCGGCGAATTCCTGGAATATATGGTGCAGGATGCGTCGACCGACGTGATCATGCTGTTCATCGAAGGCATCCGCGACGTCGAGAAGTTCATGGCGGCGGCGAAGCGTGCGGCGGAAGTCGGCAAGCCCGTGATCGTGACGAAAGTTGGCCGCTCCGGCGCGGGTCAGCGCGCGGCGGCTTCGCACACCGCGAGCATGGCGGGCTGGTCGGCGGCTTATGACGCGGTGTTCGCGAAATATGGCTTCATCGTCTCCAACGACATGGACGAGGCGGTCGCTATCGGCGCGGTGCTGGCGAGCAACCCGCTGCCGAAGGGCGACCGCGTCGCGGTGCTGACCGTATCCGGCGGCGCGGGTATCTGGGGCGCCGATACCGTGTCGACGCAGGGCTTGCAGGTGCCGGCGCTGTCTGATGGCATCCAGTCCGAGATCAAGAAATGGATGCCGTCCTATGGCGCGGCCGGCAACCCCGTCGACGTCACCGCGCAGGGCGTCAGCAGCGGCGGCTTGCAGAAGAGCATCGAGCTGTTCGATGCGTCTGATGAGGTCGATGCGACCCTGGTGATCATGTCGTTCTCCAGCGAGACGCGGATGCCGTTCAAGGAAGCCGAGCTGAAGCCGGTGATCGCGAAGCAGAACAAGCCGGTCGTGTGTTACTCCTACACGCTGCCGTCGGACTTCGCGCGGCGCGAGCTCGCCAAGTCCGGCGTGGTGATCCTCACCGGCCTCACCCATGCCGGCGTCGCGATGCGGCGGCTGCTGGACTACTCGAAGTTCAAGCTGGCGCCACAGGCCGACGCCGCGGGCCTGCCGGCGCGCGATCTCTCCGCGCATCTCAAGGCGCCGACGCTGTCGGAGGCCGACAGCAAGGCTTTGCTCCGCGAGGCAGGGATCGCGCTGCCGGACGAAGTGCTGGTGAGCGAACGAGGTGGGCTGGATGCGGCGATCGAGAAGGTCGGCTTTCCCCTGGTGATGAAGATCCAGTCGCCCGACATCGCGCACAAGAGCGAGGTCGGCGGCGTGTGGGTCAACATCATGGCCAAGGGCGAGGCGTTCTCGGCCTACCGCGAGCTGCTGGAGCGCGCGCAAAAACATCAGCCGAATGCGGCGATCCAGGGCGTGCTGGTGAGCCCGATGGCAAAGAAGGGCGTCGAGATCATCATCGGAACGCTCAACGATGCGACCTTCGGGCCGATGGTCATGGTCGGCCTTGGCGGCATCACCACGGAACTGTTCCGCGACGTCACCTATCGCCCGGCGCCCGTCAGCGTGGCCGAAGCGGAGACGATGCTGGGTGAATTGAAGGCAGCACCCCTGCTGCACGGTTTTCGCGGGGCAGCAAAGACGGATGTCGCCGCGCTGTCAAAGCTGACCTCGGAAGTCTCGATGCTCGCGGCGCGGCTGCGTCACGATGTCTCGGAGATGGAGCTCAATCCGGTGCTGGTGCACCCGCAGGGGCAGGGTGTGACGATCGTCGACGCGCTGGTTGTTCCTAAAAAAGGCGCCCTTTGACTTAAATCAAGGCGAGGCCGCAATGAGGTGACATTGGCGAGATTTGCGGTGATTGGAGGGTTGAACGATGAAAATCCTTCGCAACATGCTCGCTGCTGCAAGTGTTCTCGCTCTCGGTTGTTCGGCAGCACACAGCAGATCACAATAGACGGAAAGCAACTTCCGCCGCCCGATCCGAAATTTGGTGGTGTGATCAGGGAGAAGGCTTCCGAGTCGACGCCTTGGTGGGCACCGCGCGTGGTGCCGCCGAAGGGCGCGCCAAATGTCCTGCTGATCATGACGGATGATCAAGGTTTTGGAGCACCCGGCACGTTCGGCGGCGTTGTGCCCACTCCAACGATGGATCGCATCGCGCAGGCCGGACTGCGCTACACGAACTTCCATTCGACGTCGCTGTGCTCGCCGACGCGGGCGGCGATCATCACGGGACGCAACCATCACTCGGTAGGCTTCGGGGTGGTTGGCGAAATCGCAACGGGTTTCCCGGGTTACGACTCGATCATTCCGATCGAGAAAGGCACGATCGGCACCATTCTGAAGGCGAACGGTTACGCGACCTCATGGTTCGGCAAGGACCACAACACGCCTTTTTACCAGGCGAGCCAGGCCGGGCCGTTCGATCAATGGCCGAATGGAATGGGCTTCGATTATTTCTACGGCTTCGTCGGTGGCGATGCGAGCCAGTGGCAACCGAACCTGTTCCGCAACACGACGGCCATCTATCCCTTCCAGGGCAATCCCGGCTGGAATCTGGAGACGGCGATGGCTGACGAGGCCATCCAGTACATGAAGCAATTGAAGGAGATCGCGCCCGGCAAGCCGTGGCTGGTCTATTACGTCCCGGGCGCCACGCACGCACCGCATCATCCCACTCCCGAGTGGATCAAGAAGGTCAGCGACATGCACCTCTTCGATGAGGGCTGGAACAAGGTGCGCGAGAAGATCTTCGCCAATCAGAAACGGCTTGGCATCATGCCCGAGAATGCCAAGCTGACGCCTTGGCCGAAAGACTTGCCGGAATGGGACTCACTGAGCTGGGACGAGAAGAAGCTCTTCGTCAAGCAGGCTGACGTCTACGGGGCCTATCTCGCCTACGCCGACCACGAGATCGGGCGGGTGATCCAGGCCGTCGAAGACCTCGGCGAACTGGACAACACCCTGATCATCTACATCGGTGGTGACAACGGCGCGAGCGCCGAAGGCATGCTCAACGGCACGCCGAACGAGTTCACGACATTCAACGGCGTTCCTGTGCCGGTAATGGACCAGTTTCTCTGGTATCCGTTCTGGGGATCGGAGCGGACGTTCCCGCATTTCGCGGCTGGCTGGGCGTGGGCGATGGATACGCCGTTCAAATGGGTGAAGCAGGTGCCGTCGCACTTTGGCGGGACGGCCCAGGGCGTCGTCATGTCATGGCCGGGCCACATCACCGACCTCGGTGGCATCCGCCGCCAGTTTCACCACGTCATCGACATCGTGCCGACCATCCTCGAAGCGGCTGGTATTTCTCAACCCGATACGATCAATGGTATCAAGCAAATTCCGATCGAAGGCGTGAGTATTGCGTATACGTGGGAGAACGCGAACGCCGCTGCTCCCACGCGTCACACCACGCAATATTTCGAGATGCTCGGCAATCGCGCCATCTATCACGACGGATGGGTGGCGGCCACGACGCCCGTGACGTTGCCATGGGAGCTGAGCACCAGGACGCCGCCGGACGTGATCACCGGGTACAACTGGGAGCTCTACAACGTCGAGGAGGATCCCACACAGTCCAACGACCTCGCCGTCAAGATGCCTGACAAGGTCAAGCAGATGCAGGATCTTTTTTACGCCGAGGCCAGGAAGTACAACGTGCTGCCGCTCGACAATACGACGCTCGCGCGCTGGAATACGCCACGTCCGAGCCTTACAGCAGGACGAACGGTGTTCACCTATTCGGGCGAACTGACTGGCACGCCGTCGAGCGCGGCGCCGGACATCAAGAACAAGTCCTACATGATCACTGCGGAGGTTGATATTCCTGATGGCGGTGCGGAGGGCATGATCGTCACGGAGGGCGGACGCTTCGGCGGCTACGGCCTGTTCCTCAGCAAGGGCGAGTTTGGAGTCGGCCGAGGCAAGGTCGTGTTCCTCTATAACCTGCTCGACCTCACGCGCACCGCATGGGAAGGGCCTGAGCTGGAGGCCGGCAAACACACCATCATGTTCGATTTCAAATCCGCCGAGCCGGGTTTGGGCAAGGGCGGCACCGGCGTGCTGTCCGTCGACGGCAAGGAAGTGGCCAGGAATACAATGGAGCACACGACTCCGATCACGTTCCCGGAAGATGAAACCTTCGACATCGGTCAGGACACACGCACCGGGGTAGCCCTGCTGGAATATCGCTACGACGTTCCGTTCAAGTTCACCGGCAAGATCAACAGGCTGAGGTTCAACCTCGAACCTGAGCCGCAAACGCAGGGCAAAAATTAACGCGCTGGTCGCAAGCGCGAATGATGCAGTGGTGCGAAAAAA
>Ga0210392_10000970_pt1 | contig 15711 bp, 14 predicted proteins | sample IncBWC30OmetaG_FD_161057 | JGI IMG/M metagenome (GOLD analysis project Ga0210392, IMG submission 161057) | Forest soil microbial communities from Barre Woods Harvard Forest LTER site, Petersham, Massachusetts, United States - Inc-BW-C-30-O ...
AGGTCGAGGACATCTTGGGCAAGCTCTTCCCGCAGGCGCGCATCAAGCGCATGGATGCGGACGTGATGAAAAAAAAGGATGACTACCGCCGCGTGCTCGGTGAATTTCGTCATGGCAAGATCGACATCCTCATCGGCACGCAGATGATCGCCAAGGGGCTGCATTTTCCGAACGTCACGCTTGTCGGCATCATCTACGCGGACATGGCGCTGCATCAGCCGGATTTCCGCGCGGGCGAACGCACGTTTCAGTTGCTCACGCAGGTCGCCGGCCGCGCCGGTCGCGGCGATGTGGAAGGCGAGGTGTTTGTGCAGGCGTTCACGCCCTTTCATCCGGCGATCCAATACGCGCGCCGTCATGACTTCGTCGGCTTCTACGAGCAGGAGATTGAATTCCGCAAACAGCTAAAATATCCGCCGACCGGCCGCATTGCGTTGCTTACGTTGAAAGGCCGGAGCGAGGACAAGGTGAAGTTTTCCGCGGAACACCTGAAGCGCGAATTGGAAAAACTGACCGGCAACGCGCCCGTTCCTGGATCGGCAAGCCCCGCCCCGGTTGCCGATGCTGAACTGTTCGATCTGGGTGACAAGCCGAACCCGCACGGCAAACCGGTCGCGCCGGCGAACGCATTCCGCGATCTCATCATCGCCGGCCCGTCGCCCGCGCCGTTGCTGCGCGCGGAGAATTTCTATCGCTACCACGTCATGCTGCGGACGTCGGCGATGAGCCGCTTGAGCCAGGCCCTGGCGCAGATCACCGCCACCATTGTGTTTCCCGATGACGTGACGCTGGCGGTGGACATTGACCCGGTGGATTTGAGCTGAAAAAGTCATCGGTCGTTTCCCTTCTGTTTGATCAGGGCGATGCGCCGGTCGTATTCCGCCTGGCTCACTTCGCGCGGGATCGCGTGGCAGGTCTTTTCGAACCCCGGAAAATTCCACAAGTTCGGAAACTCGCGGCACTGCTGCGGTTTCACCGGTTGGACCGCGCAGCTTTCGCCTTCCAGAAAAATGCACGCGCCATCCGGTTGCTCCTTCAGCGCCAGCCCGCCACGATCCCAGCGCAGACGCGTGTGTTTCTCGATGAAGTCAGGTTCGCTCATGCCCTTGAACTGCGCGAGGCGCGTGATTTCCTCGCCGGACAGGCGCACCTGTCCCGGCCAGCGGCAGCAGGCCGTGCAACGTTGGCATTCGAGAAAGATCGGCACGCGTAAAAATCAGCTTATTGCGTTAACACGTGCCACTTCGGCCGCTGCCAGCTTTTCCGGAATACATCCACGCTGGCTTCCACCGCCTTGCCCTCGCGTTCGTGACCGTCAAGAAAGCTGAGAAATTCAAACTGCGCATCCGGCGTGCCGTATTGTTCGTCGAACTGCTTCGCGATCAGGTTGGCGGGCAGCAACTCGCGTCCCAGCATTTCCTCCAGCGGCAGGTGCAGGCCGTGCATGCCCATCGCCGGTTCATAGGATTTGAAAACCAGCTCGGTGCAAACCAGTTCGGAATCGGTCGCAAAATCAAAGTTGAAATCATACGGCCGCCCCGCATAGTGAAACGCCCGCAGGATGGCCGTGGCCTTTTCCACCGGTGTTAGCAAGGGCCGCAGCGCCACCAGCGAATCAGCGTCCGCGCAGTGTTCGATCGCCGTGAAGGAAACCCCCGCGCTCATCGCCTCGATGACGCGCGTCTGATGCCCTTGCTCATGCGGCTGCAGGCTGTTGGCGTAATTCGTCGCCGAGCGCGACTGCAGCAACTGCTCGAAATCGCCGCTGGTTTCCCCCTGCGCCTTGACCCAGGCGGCCATTTCCGGCGTGGAGAACATTTTACGCCGCTCTTCCGGGGTACCGACATACAGCGCGGCGTGCGGCCAGAAGCCCGGCAGGCCGATGTTGGAAAGGAACCATTCCCGCCGGACCAGCAGCACATCGCCCGGCAGAAGTTTTGCATGAAGCTGGTCGATCTGTGCTGATGAAATCAACAGCTCGCCTTTCCGGTGAACCTTGGTGTGCCCCATCCATTCCGAAACGCCGGCCTGCACCGGAAACCACGCCGTGCTGCCCGCATGCTTCAGGATGTTCAACGCGTTTTTGGCGGTAAGCAGTTCGCCCTGACCGCGTCCTGATTTGAATATCACGCCCGCGTCGTCATCGATGACGGGCGCCAATTCTTTGGTGGACGCAGCGCTCAATGTCTTATACCACGCCGCCTGCGCGCCAAAATCCGTTGCGGTCGCCGCATTCAGGTACCGGAATTTTAACTTCGCATACGTTCCCGCCGGCAGCCCGAGTTCCGGCACAGGCTCATTCAAGATGGTGTCGACAAAAGGATTCTTTTCCATCAACGCCACGAAATCGAGGCTGTAGCGGTATTTCGCCAGAAACGCGGCGTAACCGATGGCGAAAGACTTATCCCGTTGCTCGCCGGAAAGCCGCCACCAATCGCTGCTTCCGGAATCGATGGCATCCAGTGCCAGCAGATAGTCGAGGTAGCTTTTCCATGCCTGCCACAGAAGCTCTTTTTCCTCGCGACGCGGCAGTTGTGGTTTGGCTGCCGTGGTCGGAAATAGATTGGTCTGCCGGGCGGCAAAGGCGGTGGCGTTCGACAATCCCGCCCGGTAGATGACCACCATTTTCAGATCGCTCGCGATACGTTCCGCCTGCCCGGCGCGATCGAGTTTGTAGAGCGGGACGGTTTCGGCCGGAGCCTGGGCACACAAACCGATCAGGATGGTAATCGCTAATAGAAATCTCTGCAAAAGCCCGGCGATGATCGGAGCGCGGGCGGCTCGCCCGCGTGTTCTCTCATTTTTTTGAAACCTTGTAACGGGTGGATGGGCCGCCTCGCTCCTTTTGCAGAGATTTCCTAATAGAATTCTCATAGTCGTTTCACCGCCGGCGCTTTTGGAACCGGTTTGAGTTGCTGGATTTTATCAGCGGACGCTGCGTGGTGGAAAACTTTCCGCCAGAGGTTTGGAACATGGCCGGTTTGGTCGCAGGGCGTGAATCCGGCCGCGAGCCTGGCCTCGTTTCCTCCCGCTGCGGCCGGGCAGGCCGCGAATCTTGTTGTGAGCGCGCGTCTTGTTGTGGCCGCGCGGGACGCGAATCTTGCTGGCGCGATTTTTTCCAGTGCGGTTGCGGCCGCTGTTGTTCCCGCTGCTGCGGTCTGGCCGACGATGATTGTTGCGGCCGTTGCGTAAATTGCCGTTGCGCCGCCGGGCGTTGTGCGCCGGGCTTCGGCTTCTCGACCGCCAGGCAGAAATCCACCTGCTTCTTGGCCGAATCCACCTTCGCGACCTGCACCGTGAGCGTATCGCCGAGTTTGATCACGCGCCGGGTGCGGCGGCCCACCAAGTTGCGCCGCATCTGGTCGAACACATAAAAGTCGTCCTCGATCGTGGACAGCGGTACCAGGCCGCTCATCGCCAGTCCGGTCACATCCACAAAGAACCCGAAGTTGCGCACATCCGTCACGAGCGCGGGATATTTCACCGGGTCGCCGGATTCAAGCTGCGCCCGCAGGAAGGCGAACAGCTTCACGTCCTTGCTGTCGCGCTCGGCGTCGGCGGAGTTGCGTTCCGTCACCGAAATATGGTCCGCGATCTCCTTCAGCGCGGCGGCTGGCGCGGGCTTCTTGTCAAACAGGGCGCGGTGCACCACGAGGTCGGCGTAGCGCCGGATGGGCGAGGTGAAGTGCGTGTATTTCTTTTTCGCCAGCCCGTAATGTCCCATGGGCTCGACCGAGTAACATGCGCGCTTCAGCGATTTAAGAAAACCGATCTTCAGCGCCGGGCCGATGGGCAGCGTGCCGAGCTTGGCCAGAAGTTTCTGCACCTCGGCGGCGTGGCCCAGGTTGCCGCACTGCACGTGGTGCGCGAGCACTTCCTGCCGGTAATCATTCAGGCGGCGCATGTCCGGCTCCTCGTGGACGCGGTAAATCGCCGGCGTTTGCAAGCTCATCAGGCGCGTCGCCACGGCCTCGTTCGCGAGCAGCATGTATTCCTCGATCAACTGGTGCGACTCGTCGTTTTCGTTCTTCTCGATGCGCAGGATTTTGCCCTGTTCATCCAGCCGGATTTTCGTTTCCGGAAAATCCAGGTCGAGCGAACCGTTCTTGAAACGCTGCCGCCGGATTTTTTGCGCCAGTTGGTGCGCCTGGTGGAGCATCTGCTCGATGACTTCGTCCGCCGCTTCGCGCCGCAAGATCGCCAGCACCTGCCCGTAGGTGAAGCGCCGCTGCGAATGGATGACCGCCGCATGAAACTTCGTGCTCAACACGCGGCCGTCGTTCGACACGAGAAACTCCACGCACTTGGTCAGCCGGTCCACGTTGGGCTTGAGCGAACACAGTTCATTGCTCAGGGCCTCGGGCAACATCGGGATGACGCGGTCCACGAGGTAAGTCGAGTTGCCGCGCTTGCTGGCTTCCGCATCCAGCGCCGTGCCGTGCTTCACGTAATGCGACACGTCCGCGATGTGCACCCACAGCCGCCATTGTTCCGGCGAGACGCGTTCGAGGCAGATGGCATCGTCAAAATCTTTCGCATCGTCGGGGTCGATCGTGATGACGTTATGCGCGCGACAGTCCAGGCGTCCGGCCAGGTCCCGTTCATGGACGAGGGAACCGATGGCATGCGCCTCGGCGAGCACGGCCCTGGGAAAATGCAGCGGCAGATCGTACTGGCGCAGCACGGAAAGCATGTCCACGCCCTCCGCATCCGGCGCGCCCAGCACCTCCACGATTTCGCCCTCGGGATTGGAATTGCGCCACTCCCACTCGCGCAGTTCCACCACCACCTTGTCGCCGACGCGGGCGGGGCGGCCCGTGTCGCGGGCGGGCGGTACGAGAATATCATGCGGAATGCGCGGATCATCCGGCGTCACGAAAAACGACGCGCGGCCCTGCTGCAGCGTGCCGACGATCCGGGTGCGCGTGCGTTCCAGGATGCGCACGACCGTGCCGGTGTCCTGGTCGCCGTCGCGATAATGTTTCCCGCGCGCCGTGCGGCGCACCAGCACGCGATCCTCGTGCAACGCCGTGCCCGTCGCGCTTTCCGCGACGGCGATTTCCGGGAGCGTCGAATCATCCGGAATGAGAAAACCCTTGCCCGCGCGGTTCATGCGGATGCGGCCGGGGATCAGGTCCGCGTCGCTCGTCAGCACGTAGCGGCTGGCCTTGATGCACGCGATCTTCCCGTCGCGTTCCAGCTTGCGCAACGCGCGGGTGAATTCCGGTTCGCGGTCGGGCGCCACGCGCAGGTGACGTTGCAGGTTCTCCGCGCTGAGAGGGACGTAATCCTTCTGCGCCAACAGGCTCAAAATCCTTTGTTCCATCGGTGTAGATGATGGACGTGAACCGTCCCGAGGGCAACCCTGCGCTGTTTTCATAAAATTGGTTGGATTCAGTCGGATTTATCTGGATTCACTCCGATTCGACTGAGTAACCCGCGACATGGGCTTGTAGTTGCGCATGACGAACGCGCAGCGTCTGGAGTGCGGCCGCTTCAGCGCCGCTTTCGCCCGCCCGAGACCATTCGAGCCCTCAGCGACACCACCCGCACATGCCGCTCGTAAATCGCAAATCCGGTATCGTAAATTCACAGGGGTTTAATCTGGTTTAATTTGGTTTAATTTTTTCGTTTTCATTGGCTTTTTCGCAAGTTGGCAATCCTTCTCGTCCTCGAATGCGTTGCACCCGCCAGCCCGTCCGGCATCTGATGGCCGTACGCCAGTACCTTTAGCCTGTAGCAGCCGACGTGAGTCGGCTCCATCTCGCTCCACGATGAACAAATGACCCAAACCATTCCCATCCCAAGCTGAACCGCCACGCCTCCATTTGTAGGAGACGACGTGAGGAGACTCGACCCTCCCCCGGATGCCCGTCTTATGCTCAATGTACGGATCATGATTTTTTAGGTCGGATTAGGTCGGATTAACCCGGATAGGAGCGCGGGCGGCTCGCCCACGTGTTCATGTGACCGGTTCGGTCGCCCTGTTGCGCCAGGTGACCGTCCGCCAGGACCATAAATCCGGTATCGTAAATTCACCGGCGGTTTAATTTGGCTTAATTTTTTCGTTTTCATTGGCCTTTTTTGAAATTGCAATGAACGACAAAATGAGGCTGTAACCACCCGGACAACCCACGACATGATATATTCTCCCTCTCCTCGCCCAAGGAGAGGGGCGGGGTGAGGAGCCTGATCCGTTTTCCCATCTGTGTGGATTTGTGTTCATCTGTGGCTAATGGCAAGTGCGGCCCGCGCAAATTTTTTTCAAAAGTGCCGGAAACCGCCGGAAACCACCGGAACGGCCGGAATTTACCGGAAACCACCGGAATGACCGCATGCTGATCGCCTGCCTGCCAGTCCGACACCGGATCCGCTAAAAATTCTAGGGTTTGACGAAGCGTGACGAGGCTTGACGAGCATTGACCCACAATCAGTTGCTGGTCTGAATCCTGAACACAACCCAGCCTCAGAACCTTTGCGTCCTTTGCGTCTTGGCGGTTCAATTCGCCTTTCATCCCTCCCTTGTAACCGAAATTAGCACAGGCAAATGTCACCCCTTAGAAGGGCGCGTATCGACGGATAAAAAAATTCCGGTTCCAAAATGTTTTATCCTTCCGGTCGTCTCATCACTTGCCGTGAGCTGGCTTTTCGCCGGCCCTACACGGTCATCCCGCCATCCTCCACCATCCATCCTCAATCCTCGTTTTTAATGGCCCTTGCCCCGCCTCCGCCACGTCTTGCCAATAACCTTGGCGCAGCTATCATGTCCGACCTATGAAGAAACTCTTTGTCCTGTTCACCGCTGTCGCCATCGTCTGTGGCGCAAATCAAACCGCCTTTGCCCAGGCTGATCCCGGGTTGGTCGCCAAATTTCTCGATACCGCCAAGGCCGCCAAAGACAGCCAGTTGGGGCCGATCGCCTCCGAGCTGACCGGCAAAATGCAGTCGCTCGGCGCCTCGCTCGGGGTGAACGATGCCATCAAGTCAAAGCTCGATGACACGCTCAAGTCGCTCACCGGCGGCAAGGATACCGCCGCCCTGACTTCCGCGTTTGACCTCGTCAAGGGCGCCAAATTCACGCCGGACCAGATGGGCCTCGCCAAACAGGTCGGCAACCTCGCCTCGGCCTTCGTGGTGCAGAAAAATTTCGCCTCGCTCGAAGGCGCGCAGGGCGATGTCGCCACCCTCGTCAGCTCGTTGCGCGAAGGCAAACTGACCGCCTGCGTTTCGCCGTTGAAGAATGTCGCATCTAACACGCACATGACCGATGGCCAGAAGCAGCTCATCGGCACCGTGGCTGATAAATATGCCCCCGGCTGGCGGACGGCCAAAGGCGCCATGGATGCCGTCAAGAAACTCCCCGGTTTCTAACACAAGTTTGATAATGACAAAACGCGGTTGCCATCGCTGGCAACCACGTTTTTTATTGGCAGAGCTGACAACCTATTTCAGGACGGGACCCATCTCGCATCTCGCATCCCGTTCTTCAGCCCTTCGGCGTCAGTGGCGTAAAATAATTGATGACCGTGTACGTGGCGGGGACTTTGCCCGGGTTGCGCAGCCGCGTGACGGCGTGGGCATTGAAAAAAATCACCGAACCCGGTCCCACGGTCTCGGTTTTGCCGTCAAAGTACGCCTCGATCGTGCCTTCTTTGATGACGATGACTTCCTCTTGCAAGTGGAGGTGCGGCTCGCTGCTCACTTCACCGGGGTTCAACACCGTGATGTGGCAATGCAGTTTGTCCAGACTCGTGGTGGGACCATCGAACAACGTTCGCCGCACGCCGTTTGGCACGGTCACTGGTTTCATCTTTTCCCAGTCATAGACGGCGGAGGTGAGTTTCTCCGGCTTGGCCGGGGCAGGGGTGGGGGAGTTGGTTTGGGCCATAAGATTCAGGCTGAGAATAGTGAATGCGATGGTGCAAAGGAATGTTTTCATGATCGGGTAGCTGGTTGGAGTTTGTCTGAAAATTAAGTGGGAGTCCAGCGATCGGGGAAGGGGTTGTATCCTGATTTGCTGTTGTTCGAAGCGCGGATTGTCCCAATCCGCAGCGCGTGGCAACGCAGAAACGCTTAATGAGCGCAAAACCGCTATGTCCGGCAGAGCGCTGCGAGTTGGGACAACTCGCGCTCCGGTCAAATTAGGACACTGCCGGGAAAGGGAGAAAAGCGTTACGCCTTACTTTTGCGCGCGCACCGGCATCAGCCCAAAATGCAGCAACAGCCAGATCGGCACGGCAAACAGCGCGATGACCACCAGCCGGTCCCACGTCCAATCAAGAAAACGGGCCTGGATGGGAAAGATGGTGATCATGAAATAATTCGCAAACCGCGTGTATCCCAGAAACGCGCAATGCTTCGGATACCGCTTGCGAATGCCGCTCCAGAGCGCCACCGCCCCGAACAGCAACACCACAAACGTCACACACAGGTTCACCGGCAGCATCGCGCCGAGCTGGATGCGCGGGCCGTTGGCGGTCTCTACGAAATAAGGATAAAGCCACTGGGCGGCCGCCCAGATAAAACTGAAGCCCGTCTGGATCGCCGTGCGGAAATTCGCCTTCGATGAAGTCAATTCACTGAGCAACAGGCCGAAGTAGAGCGGCACGATGCCCCAAATCAATTCGATGTGCTCGAATGGCGTCGCGATCAGCCGGCTGAACGTGGCCCAATAATGATGCATCATCCGGAAAAATTTCGGCGCCCGCGTCCGTTTTTCAATGGGTGATGTTGTCGATCTTGTCTTTGACCTCGCTGACCGCGTTGGTCGTCGCATCCTTCACGTGCGTGGCGACATTCGTGGCGATATCCTTGGCCTCGGCCGCAACATTCGTGGCCATCACGGTGGCCTTGGCTGCGATGTTGGTGGCCATCACTTTGCTTTGGGCGGCGATATCTTTGGCCATGTCGGCGGTCTTGTCGGCCGCCGCTTTCGCGTCCTCTTTCGTCTTTTGCGCTTCCGGGCTGTCGCCGCAACCGGTCACGGCCACCAAAGAAAGCAGCGCCAAAACCATCCATGGCTTGGTTATCATTTTCATAAATTGATTATACCCGTTTCTTTGACGCTGGCCAACGACGTTTCGTTCGATTTAGAGCATTTATGGAAATGCTCTAGGGCCCGCCGCACCTTTGATGCCCGCCATGATTCATTCGGCATCGCCCTTGCTGTGGGCGGGGATTTTAAATTCGTCCAGGCCACTTGCGCAATTCAGGTTGAGGGGCCATGTTACGCGGTTGCTGCCACCCACAGGCGACACGTGTTTGTTATGAAAGAATTGAAATTTACCTGTCCGTCCTGTGGCCAGCATATCCAGTGCGACTGGAGGCATGCGGGCGAAAACGTTCCCTGTCCGGGGTGTGCCGTGCTCATTCGCGTGCCATCGGACGGTGATTTGGCCGACGCTGACACTCCATCGGATACACCGGCTCCATCGCCACCGCCACGAGGCGACAACCCGTTCGCGCCGGTCGCCGACGATGCTGAAAAAGTTTCCTACGCTTCCGCGAAAGCGGGGGATGGCTCTGAGCCGAAAAAATCCCCGGCCCCGTTGCCGGGTGCGACCGTCGCCCCTCCGGTGACAACGAACCCGGCTCCGTCCGCCGCGCCCGCGGCTCACACATCGGAACTGCACTGCGTCTGCCCGGTCTGCCAATCGGAGTTGCGGATTTCGGTAAAACCGGAACCGGCTCTGCGGGGCAAGCCTCACCCCGCCGGGGCACCGCTGCCGGGCGTCGAACCGTTGCCGCTGGACGAACGCGAGCGAAAGATCGCCGCCGCCCGCGAGCGTGCCTTTCATCCGGCGTCGGAGAAACCTCGCTTGGATCGGATTCTGGGCGAACCGGCGGTCGGGCCCTTTTCTCCTTCGGACTAGAAGTGAAGCCGGACTGAACCGTTGACCGGCCGAATAAAATTGGATTGTCATTTCCTTCCGGCTCGGGAAAATGACGCATGGCTTCGCTGCTCATCGGGCTGCTGATCACCTTTGTCGCCCACACCGCCCTGTTGTTCGTGGCGCTGTGGATCATGATCAAGCTGCAGGGGTTGAATTACAATTTCCCCGGCCTGATCGGTTCGGCCGTCCTCGGCGGCGGGCTCGACATGATCCCTTTCATCGGCCATCCGCTGGCCGTGACGACGCTCTATTTTTGCATCTGGAAAATGACGCGCGCCTCCATGTTTCCCGATGCCGCCTTTACCGTGGTCGTCGCCTATGCGCTCATGTTCGCCTTCAACGTGCTGGTTCTGACCGCGCTCATGGGCGACCTACGGCCCGACCTTCACCCGGCGCGGAGCGGTGGATCGGATGACGACACAAACCTCGTGGCTGAAAGCATTGCGCCGCCGACCAATCCGGTGACCGCGGCAAAACCGGCGGTCGTGGCAAAACCCGCAGTCGTGCCCAAGGCCGCGCAATTGGCCGCCAAAGACCTCGTCATCAAAGGCGTCACTCGCAACGGCGATAACTCCTCCATTTCCATCAAGGCGGGCGGGAAAACTTATTTTGCCCCTTTGAACAAAGTCACCTTGGTTCAAACCGAGGATGGCGTTCTCTCCATCCGCCCAACCGCGTTGGGTGATAAAACCCTCACGCTGGAAATCGGCGGCGAACCGGTCACGCTGCCGCTGCCCTGATCACTGCGGCGCCGCTGCGACGGAGCGCGGAGCATTGCTCCGCGAGTTGCCTTTTGTTTGAACCTGGCGGAGCGCTGCTCCGCGCTCCTTGGCGACTCACTGCGGCGGCGGATCGCCAAAGTGCGTCTGGTAGGATTTGTACGCCGCGGCATCGGCGAGCATCGATTCCATCGTCGCGACCAGTGGATCAATCCGCCAGAACCCTGAAAGCACCGCGCGATCCCCGATATTGCTCTCTAAGACGAACGTCGGTCGCTGCGTCACCTGCAACGCATGAAACGCCGCCGTGCTGGCGCGCACCCGCTTTTCGATTTCAGCCGATTTCGCCTTGGTGAGCAGGGCCGCTGCATCCAATCCGCCAGCTTTGGCGGCGATGGCGGCGGACACATTCCAGTCCGCAATCTTCTGACCTTCACGCATGGCCGCCTCCATGAGCGCCAGGCGCACCCGGTCATCGGTAACCCCAAAATCCTTCGCCGCTTCCGCCACGCAATTCGCCGCCAGAAATTCCGGCAGCACCGGGTCCAGCCAGCCGGAATGCAGCATGAACGGCGACCCCGTGATCGTCCCACTGCGCCGGTAGTACCACTCCGCCTGCGCGCGCGATTTCGACATGCTCCCGGCGTCCAGCAGCGCGATCTCCCACGTGAACTCGACCGGTGACTTCGTGTAGCGCTGTTTCAGTGCCGCCCACGCCGGCTCGGCCCAGTAACACCACGAGGAAGTGACGTCGAGATAGTAGGTGATTTTGAGGTTCATACGCGTCGTTTTTTGTTGTTCGTCAGGATGTCACCCGGTTCGCAGTCATGAATTTTTCGCGCCTCAGCGAGTATTTGACTGCGCGCCGTTCATCCTCCTCGATCCAGCCATGCAATGTATCCACCGGGTAATGGAATTCACCTTCAAAAGTGAGGCCGGCCTTTTCCATGACCCGGCGCGAAGCGAGATTGGTGGTCATGGTGCGGGCCGAAATCTTTTCGTAGCCCCACTCAAGAAAGGCCTTGTTAAGCAGGGCCAGTGAACCTTCCGTCGCCAGGCCGCGTCCCCAGACGCTTCGTTTCAGCCGGTAGCCGAGTTCCATCTCGTCGGGCGAGATTTTATCGGGTCGCACATGAAACCAGCCGATGAACCGGCCGTCCTCTCGCAGATGCGCCGCCCAGAACCCGCGCGGTGGCGATTGGTGGTGGTAGTTGAGGATCCGGGGCATGAATTCATCTTGAATTCGTGCCAGCGGTGTCGGCTGGCCCTTGGTGATGAAACGCATCACCTCGGGATCGCTGTCCAGTTCAACCAGCAACGTTGTATCCTCAACCCGAAACTGGCGGAGAAACATCCGCCCGGTTTCAAGAAGGATGGAAGCGTCCGTCACCATGGTTGGGGCTCACGCCCGCCGCTCTTTGATCTTCGTCAAAATGTCCGTGATCGCTTCCGCCTTCGGCTTCGCGCCCTGCGGCCCGACGTGATGCAGGCGCACGCTCACCGCGCCCGCCTCCATGTCGCGCCCGCCGATGACCAGCATCGTGTGCACGCGCAACTGTTCCGCGTTGGAGATCTTCGCCTTGAACGGCGTCGCGCTGTAATCCGCATCCACGCGCACCATGTTCACGCGCAGCTCGTCCACGATGGGCTTCGCGTAATCGATCAGCGCCTGGTCGTCGTTCAGCGTGATGATGCGCACCTGGTCCGGCGCCAGCCACAGCGGGAAGTTCCCCGCGTAATGCTCGATGAGAAAACCGATGAACCGCTCGTGCGTGCCCAGCGGCGCGCGATGGATGCACAGCGGCGTCTTGTTCGAGTTGTCCTTGTCGCGATAGGTCAGGCCGAATTTCGCCGGCACCGCGAAGTCCACCTGGTTCGTCGCGATCGTGAATTCGCGGCCGATCGCGCTCCACACCTGCACGTCGATCTTCGGCCCGTAGAACGCGGCCTCATTCGCGACCTCCACGAAATTGATGCCCGATTCGACCAACACCTTGCGCACCATGTCCTCGGTCTTCTTCCACAAGGCCGGCTCGTTGACATATTTTTTGCCCAGACCTTCCGCCGCATGCGTGCTGAAACGCATCTGGTATTTTTCGAGTCCAAAAATTTTAAAATACTTCAGATACATGTCGTTCACCGCGCGGAACTCCTCCGCGAACTGTTCCTCGGTGCAATAGATGTGCGCATCGTTCATGTTTAATGAACGCACGCGCATCAGGCCGAACAATTCGCCGCTCTGCTCGTAGCGGTAGCAGGTGCCGTATTCCGCCAGGCGCAACGGCAGGTCGCGGTAGCTCTTGGGCTCCGCCGCAAAAATGCGATGATGATGCGGGCAGTTCATCGCCTTGAGATAATAGCGGTCGCCATGCTCGCGGGACGCCGTCAGGCTGGCCAGTTCCCGGCGCAGCTTGTCCTCGCGGAACTCGCCTTCACCCAGGCCTTCCTCGTCTTCCTCCGTGCCGCCAACGGTTTTTTCCTTCTCCTTGATGTTATTAATGTCGGCGCCCAGCTCGCCCAGCGTTTTTTTCAGTTCCGCGATTTTGCGATCCAGTTCGGCGACCTGCTTGTCATCATGGGCCAGCGACATCGGCGGAAACATGCTCTCCGCGTAATACGGCAGATGCCCCGAGGTCTTGTACATTTTTTCGCGGGCGAGGTGCGGCGTGCGCACGCGCACATAGCCGGCGGCGAACTCAGTTTCCTTCGCCAGCTTTTCCAGTTCCTCCACCAGGATCGTGCCCTTCGGCAGCCACAGCGGCATGCCCGGCCCGACAAATTCCGTGTCGATCGCGAACAGCCCCATCTCCGTGCCGATCTTGCGATGGTCGCGGCGCTTCGCCTCCTCGATCATCTTGAAATACTCGTCCAGCGCCGTCTTGTTCTTGAACGCCGTGCCGTAGATGCGCTGGAGCTGCGGGCCTTTTTCATCGCCCTTGTAATACGCCGCCGCCACGCTCGTGAGCTTGAACGCCCCGATGTTCCCCGTCCGCATCACGTGCGGCCCCGCGCAGAGGTCGATGAAATCGCCATTCTTAAAATACGAGATCGGCTCACCCCCGGGAATCGACTTGAGCAGGTCCAGCTTGAACTTCGAGGCGTTGCCCGGGCGCTCGGCCAATCCTCCCAGCCGCCCGCTCTGCGCATCGGCGATGGCCTGGTCGCGGGTCACGACGATCTTCTCCAGCGTGTTGTTCGCCTTGATCTCCTTCTTCATCTCCGCCTCGATCTTCTCGAAATCTTCCGGCGAGATGCGGTGCGACAATTACAGGTCGTAATAAAAACCGTTCTCCACCGGCGGCCCGTAGGCGAACTGCGCGTCCGGCCACAGGCGCAGGATGGCCGTGGCCATCACGTGGGCGCACGAGTGGCGGATGCGCTCCAGTTCGGTCATCTTCGCGCGGTCATCCAGGGACTTGCGCTCGGGGTTCGGCTGCGCCTGCTCGTTTTTATTTTCTTCGGACATAAATCTTATTGGTGCTGCTGGGTGATTCGGTAAATAAAAACGCCCCGGACATTAAGTGCGAGGCGTTGGCGTTCATTCCGGTCGGGAATGAACGCTAAATCGTAGTGGTGTTCAGCTTGTTGGACACGTCAGTAAAGTAGCCAAATCCGGTTTCGTTGGCAAATCGCATTTTGCAGCGCACCTCAAACCACCTCAAGCGCATCGCTCTCACACGCCTCATACCGCATCGGCTTTGTGCCTTTTATCCCTCCTTTTCCACGGTTCTCCGCCCGCCTCACAGTCCGGATATCAAATCCATGTTTCCAAAACTGGAACAACGGGCATAGAACATATGTTCATTAAACAAACGTTCAATGGTATTTGGAAATTTAATATGTAGCATTAAATCAAATCCCACTAGGCGACCGGTAACGGCAATTCATGGCTGGCCATGAAAAATCCATATATGAGATATGAAACAGCCTGCCCGCTCACCGGCATTTTCACGTTTGCGGCCCGTTTCAACCTCGGCGGAGCACCGCTAACGGCGCCCAATACGGCCAATGGATCCGGGCCAACAGCCGCAGTTTAAAATTTTAATCGATTCAAAAGTGACCAAGCGGTCGCCCGGAGGTGTCCGGAACGGCCGCCCTTCCTAAAACTGGGACATCGGAAACAAAACAACAAAAGAACCAAACTAGCCATGAAATCACTGCTAACCTTCACTCAAACCCTCGCCATCGCCTGCTGCTTCACCCTCGCCGCCCGGGCGCAGGTCGGCAGCGGCTGGACCCAGCAGACCTTCAGTGAACGCTTCGAGTACGAGACCAATGACATCCTTAACACCATCAGCCCGCCGCCGGCCTCCTTCACTGACAACTTTTTACATTACGACAATACCGGCGGCATCGAAACCTTTCAGTTGAAGACTTCCGCCTCCAATCGCGCCGAAATCCGCCCCAACGACGATTATTCCAGCGGCTCCCGGCAGTTTCAGGCCACCATCATGGTCGCCACCAACACGACGACCGGCGAATGCATCCACCAGGTCTTCAACGGCAGCACCGGCCCGTATCTCCTCCTGCGACAGAATAATCTCAACTCCACCAGTTTCACCGTCACCGTGGGCGGCACGCTGCCCTCGGGTGACCATGGCGGCGTCATCTTCACCAACGACTACGGCACCTGGTTCCAGTTGAACAGCATCAACAGTCTTGTCGATGGCAACACCTACATCTATTACAACGGCAACCTCGTCTGGTCCGGCGCCAATCCCGGCGGAACTTTCTATACCAAGTACGGTTGCTATGGAACCCACGATAACGCCCACCCGTCCAACATCCAGTTCACGAATGTCGTCCTGTACTCCGGCGGCAACACCAACGACTCCTTCTCCGGCATCTGGGAGATCCAAAACGTCACCAGCAGCAAGGTGCTCAATCAGGCCGGCTCCACCACCAACGGCTCCCCCATCAGCCAATGGACCGAGGGCACCAGCGACAACCTCAAGTTCACCTTCATCCCCACCAGCAACGGCTACTACCAGATCAACAGCGTCAAGAGCGGCAAGGACGTCGTGGTGCAAAGCGCGGCGACCACCAACGGGGCGCCGCTCATCCAATGGTCGTTCGGTTCTTCTGGCAACGATCAATGG
>Ga0210392_10000972_pt1 | contig 15673 bp, 14 predicted proteins | sample IncBWC30OmetaG_FD_161057 | JGI IMG/M metagenome (GOLD analysis project Ga0210392, IMG submission 161057) | Forest soil microbial communities from Barre Woods Harvard Forest LTER site, Petersham, Massachusetts, United States - Inc-BW-C-30-O ...
GCACTGCTGGCACGGAATCGGCTGGTAATATGCCGACGGATTCTCCGTCCCGCCCTCGTAATACACGTCTACGCGCAGCCAGTTCATGTGGCGGCCGCGCATCACCTGCTCCTTGCCCACCACCGGGATATTGTTCTCCGCCTGGCACGCCACCACGCACGTCTTGCAGCCAACGCAGGAGTTCATGTCGATCGCCATGCCCCACTTGGCTTCCGTGTACTGGTACAGCGGGCCGCCTCCCACGGCGGAGTACAGGCTGAACTCCGGCGAAGGCGCTTCAATTCCCTCGTGCGCGAAGTCCGGGTTCTTGAGGAAGTCTTCCAGTGTCGCTTTGCGGATGATGTTCCGGTTGCTCATGTCTTCCGCGCCCGGAATCCCCGACTGGTCGATGTATTGCCAGCCCTGCGGATTCGCGAATCCGTAGCCGCTGCCGGCTTTCGTCACCTTGCCGTTGGCGAAATAAGGTGCGTCACTGCTGCGCAGCGCGTAAGCGTTGAACCCCAGGTCCGTTCCCACGCGTCCGCTCTTGCTGCGTCCGTAGCCCAGGAACACCGTAACCGCATCATCCGGATGTCCCGGCGTGCGCCACAGCCCGCCCTTCACCTTGCTGCCGTTCACCTCGATCTCGACGATGTCTTCGCTCTGGAGTCCCAGCTTCTCCGCCGTCTTTACGCTCATCTGCACGGCGTTGTCCCAGCAAATCTGCGTCATCGGCTTGGGAGTCTCCTGCAGCCAAGCGTTGTTCGAAAACGTTCCGTCGTAAATCGTGGGATCGCGCCGGAACATCACTTCCATTCCGCCGCTCGTACTCGCACTCGCCGCCGGAACGCTGCCCTTGGCCGCTTGTGCTTTCGCTTCGAACGCCGTGCCCGGGACGAACCCATCGTTCAGCGCTTTGCGCCACGATGCCTCGAAGTCTCCGGTCATCTTGCCTTGCCAGTACTTCCGGACAATCTCGTAGCCCGTCGTGGCCGGCGAACCCGTGATCGCCTCCATGAACTCGTACTCGCTCTTTCCGTCATAAAGCGGAGCGATCAGCGGCTGCACAATCGTGGCGGTCCCGTCGATCGTGCGCACATCGCCCCACTGCTCCAGGTAATGCGTGGCATTGACGTGCCAGTGCACGAAGTCGGTGGTTTCGTTCTGGTAGGCGCTGTGCTGCACCCGGAGTTGCACCTTGCCCATCGCGTCCGCAAACTTCAGATCCGCCGGAGCGTCATACACCGGGTTGCCGCCCACGATCATCAGCAGGTCAACCTTGCCGGCATTCATGTCGCCAACCAGCTCCTTCAGCGCCGCGGTCTGGTCTTGCGGCTGGGCTTCCACCGGATCGGTATAAAACACCGTCGTTCCCACGGCGCCGAGCGCCTGGTTCATTGCATGAGCCAATGCATGCACCGTCGGAGGCTGGTTGTCTCCCGGAATCACCACCGCTGCGCCCTTGTGTGCCTGCAAGTCTTTCACCAGCGCGGCCACAAATTTCTGCTGCTCCGGGCTGGCCGAGCCGCTGCCCACACCCAGTCCCGCTGCTACGGCCCGCGCCACTTGCTCCACTTCTGACGCGCGCACCGGCAAACGATGGTCAGCCTTTCCGCCCGTGTTGGTTGGCGTGCTCTCTACCATGTAGAAGCGCGACATCTTCTGTTTGAGGTCAGGATTGCGCCGCCCGGCAAACTGCCGCGCGTAGAGCAGAAATCCTGCATACCCACTCGAAAGAAAGTCGCCATCCAGCGAAAGGATCGTGTCCGCCCTGTCGAGGTTGTAGCGCGTCTCAACATACTCCCCGAACGCCATCTGCGCGCCAGCGCGAGCATTGTCGCGGTTCAGCGGGTCGTACTGCACCCACTTCGCCTCGGGATATGCCGCCAGCACTGCCTTGATCTGTGCAGCCAGCGTCGGCGAACTGACCGTGCGGGTCAGGATGCGGAATCCCGCGCCTTGCACTGCCTTCTGCGAGTTCAGTGGCCCTTTGATCGCCGTCCCGTAGTCGCTCCACGACCGTATGTAGCCGGTGTACGATACCACCTGCGATCGATCCGGGTCGTAGATATCGAGAATCGACGCTTGAGCGTAAACATCGCTGCCAACTCCCGCGGGATGGTCCGGGTTGCCCTCAACTTTGGTCGGCCGTCCCTCGTGGCTCTCCACCAGCACGGGAGTTGCATATCCGCCGAACGGCATGGCGCTGGCAAAGAACAATGGAATGCCCAGCGTGATCGGCTCCGGCTGCCGCACATAGGGAACGATGGGTTCGATCGGCTGCTTTACGCAGGCTGACAATCCCGCCAGCGCCATCGAAGCCGTCATCAGCTTCATGAAGTCGCGGCGCGAAGCTCCCTCCGGCCACACCGACGCCTGCCGGGGAAACTCGCGGTGCACCATCTCGAAGAATCCCTCGGTCTGCGACAGCTCTTCCAGGCTCCGCCAGTATTGCGGGCCGCTCTTGGTTCGCGCCAGCTTGTCGCGAACTTCCGCCAGCTCCAACTTGCTGGGGCAGACCGCCTCGGACTTTTGTTGACTCTCTTTTTCCATCGTCTCGTCGGTTCCGCTATTCATTACCGTCTTAGCATCGCTTCGCACTCGAAGATTCCTTAAACTATGACCGGCCCCTGCGGAGCGCCAACCCTCTGCTCTGACAACTCTTTACCGGTGGCAGGTGCTGCAACTCGTTATGTCCTGCACGGTACGAACGTTGTATTGCGTCTTAAGCGCCGAACCTAGTGCCACCTGGTCCGTGTAGACCGCGCCGGCCAGTTTCACCGGATGCAGCTCCGACGGCTGCTCGTAGTTCATGTTGAAAACCTGGTCCTTCGGACGCAGGAACTTCTCTGGTGCGCGGTGGCATTCCAGGCACCACTCCATACGCATCGATGACTCCTGGTACATCAACGGCATCTTGTTGACCGGCCCGTGGCAGCTCAGACAGCCCACGCCCTTGTTGACGTGAATGCTGTGGTTGAAATACACGTAGTCAGGCAGGTAGTTCACCTTGGTCCACTGCAGCGAGTTGCCCGTACGGTAGCTTTCCCGCACCGGCTCAAGCAGCGACGCGTTCGTCCAGATCTGCGAGTGGCAGTTCATGCAGGTTTTGGTCGGAGGGATCCCGGCATAGCTCGATTGCTCCACCGAAGTGTGGCAGTAACGGCAATCGATCCCCAACCCGGCATTATGGTGCTGATGACTGAATGGCACGGGCTGCGCCTGGCGCACTCCCTGGTACGTAACGTACGGCGCACGCTGCATTTCCCATGCAACGCCCAGCAGGACGGTCACCACTACCACCACCGCGAGAATCGACAGCCGCGAAAGACTATTCGCACTACGATGAAAAATTTGTGCCATGTACGAAGCTTTCCAGTGTTGCGGGTAAGGAACCGATGTCCCCGTTCGGCGCCGGGCTCGTGCAGTTCTGTAGCTTACGACCTGATCGGGTGTGACCCATATCACCCAAGTGCGTGATTATAACAACTCCGGTGAACCGCTTTGCAAGCACTCATTTGGATTTGCTCCTCCACCGCTCTCTGCAGGTGCAAATTCGCGCGCTGCTCGTCATCGTTGTGTTGAAAACCACAACAGAGCTTGAACGCCATCGAGCAATTTCCTTTTTTGTGTCATCCCGAGCAACGCCGTGCTGCGCAGCCGAGGAGCATGCCCTGAGCGAAGGTGAAGGGACTTGCATTTCGTCCGCCTACAAAAGGCGCCCGTTCCTTTAGTGTTACCCCGACCGGGCTTCTGTTGTTCGAAACTCGAAGCTCGAAGCTTTCTTTCACTCACTCTCAAGAACCACAAACGCCATCGCGTTCCCTTCGGTGTGAGTGAGTGACAAGTGTGCGCGTACTCCCCCGAGCTGGGTAAAAATCTCCCCGGCCTTTCCATGGAACACCAGCGTTGGCCTTCCCCCGGGAAGCCGTCGCACTTCGATGTCCTGCCATCGCACACCCCGGTTCCATCCCGTGCCTAGCGCTTTCATGCTAGCTTCTTTAGCCGCAAAACGCGCGGCGTAGCGTTCCGCCTTGTTGGCCTTCGATTCGCAATACCGAATCTCGTCCGCCGTGAAAACTCTCTGCCTGAAACGGCCTCCAAACCGCGCAATCGACTGCGCGATGCGCTCCACTTCCGTGATGTCGATTCCCGTCCCCACGATCATTGCATCACCATATAACACTTCTGGAACGCTATTGCGCGTGTCAAAAATGGTGCTACTATCTCCCATCGAATCTAAGCTACCTGACTGATTTTATGACAGTTACAAGATTTAGCAGCTACCATTGCAGGCTACTCCGCGAAACCGCTTTGTCTTTATGCAGTTCGTTTGCTATCATGGAGATGCTCGATTGATCGACGTTGTACGCAGCAGTTCCTGCCTAGCAGCATCCCTGCCGCTTCACAATCCGTTCGAATCGTAGCTACATCAATGTCGAAGGAAACAAGCAACATCATGGAACAAGGTACCGTAAAGTGGTTCAATGACGCGAAGGGCTACGGCTTCATCAGCCGTCAGAACGGCGAAGACGTGTTCGTCCATTACTCTGCCATCCAGGCAGGCGGCTTCCGCAGCCTGCAGGAAGGTCAGACCGTTCAGTTCAACGTAGTTAAGGGACCGAAGGGCTGGCAGGCCGAGAACGTACAGGCCGTCTAACATTCGAGCGCAAAAGTTCGGTTTAAATAGGCGGTTCGCTTAGGCGGACCGCCTTTCTTATGTTTAGTGAGCTTCCGCCCGCAGCACAAATCCCGCCACACCACATCGCCCGCTCATTGCTCGGTGTGCCGAGTGTCAGGGACAGAGCGCTCATCGCCGTATGCCAGTCGCTATCTTCCTGACGTGAAATGCAACTTTAGCAGTATAGCTACTATTTTAGATTAGGCCTATAACGGTCGGCATCTCTCAAAGGGGCGTCCATTTATACCAGCACCCCAAGGAAGCAGACATGGCCGACACTGCTTGCTCCCGCTACAGTCTCCGAATTCTCGCGTCCCAACTTGCTGTCTCCGGTTGTCTGCTGACAGCGGCCCTTGCACAGAACCCAGTTTCGCCAGCCCCGTCCCTGCCGGCCGAGTTCGGCATCACTTGCACACTGCTGGACGCTGTCGGACGTCCCGTCTCCGCGCTCTTCGTGGAAGTCCGCTCCGCCGCGCCGCCTATGGAGCTGGCCAAGGCACCCACGTTACCCAACGGCACCATCACCTTCCGCGGTTTAGCTCCCGGCCCCTACAACGTAACCGTTGCCGGAGGCCTGCTCCTCCCGCCCAAACGGGTGCAAATCGACAGCTCTAACACTGCAGTCACCCTCAAATTACCCATCACACTCCTGCCTGCGCCGGGAGTGCGGAACGAAACGGTGTCAGTTGAGCAGCTCACAGTTCCGGAAAAGGCACGGGAAGCGCTCCGCAAAGCTTTCGAAGCAGCGGAGCGAAATGACATCAAGCAAAGCCGGATTCTCGCCAATCGAGCACTTCAGATTCATCCTTACTATGGCCCAGCGCTTTCTTTGCTCGGGATTCTAGAGTTGAACGATGGCCATCCCGCCGAGGCGATCGATGGCTTACTGCTGGCCGCGCAATACAATCCCAACTCGGCGAGGACCTATCTCGCTCTCGCCTCCGCCTACAATGAGTTGCACCAGAACGCAGACGCGCTGCATGCCCTCTCGATCATGACGAAACTCTCGCCCGACTGTTGGCAGCTTCACTACGAGTCCGGCCGCGCCTACCTCGGTCAGGGACGCTTCGACGACGCCATCGACGAATTCAGTCGCGCGCAGCGAACAGGGCAATCGGCTCCCATGGTGCTGCACATTGGAAAGGCGCATGCCCTGATCGGGCTGCGCGATTACTCCGCAGCTCGCACCGAGCTCGAGATCGTAATTCGCAAGGATCCCGCCGGCCCCTATGCCGCCGAATCGCGCGAGCTGGCTGGATTGCTGGATTCTAAAATGAAGATGAAGATCAACCAGGATGCCCAAAACAGCAACGTGCAGAAGACCGCCGCCGCACACGTTTCCACGCCGCCACTGATGGATCACTGAGCGTCCTGAGCCTTCGCGGAAGCAAGGGCCCTCACAGTGTGCCGCAGAGGCTGCTCTGTACCGGCGTTTGCTAATTGCTAGACTTAGACTAGTCGCTAATTGCTAATTGCCTCTTCACACTCCCGCCGCAGCCACGCCCGTGTAATACCGCTGCGTACGCGGCAGCTTCGATGCATATCCCAGTAGAAAAAAGAATGCTGTTGAGAGCAGGCAGATCACCAGCCGAGTCCGCGCCAGCGGCAGCGGAGCCAGCGCAATGTACTTACCCAACCGCCATGCCGCCCAGTTGACCACTTGTGTCGGCACCACCGTCCAGATGGCGATATAGAACCATGCCCGCTCCGCGCCTTCCCCGAAGGTGTCGCGCTTGGCGCGCGGAGTCAGGTTGAGCGCCGTCCCCAACACCACCACCAGCGCCAATGGATAGTAGCCGTACTCATACATTTCCTTCAGCATCCAGGTTCCCGCGATCGATGCGACCACCAGACCTGCAACGTTCAGTGCAAACGGCACCAGGACGTCGATCCACGCAGCGGTGTAGCACACTACGCGATACGCTAAATTCGGCTGATGCACTCCGTAGTAATGGATATATGGCCGCTCCTCGCAGCCCGGCATGCGCCCCAGCCATCCCCGCCACGCCACGATCGCAGCGACGACTGCAAGCCAGATCACGTGGCGGCGGTCGGGCCCATGCGTGTAAAGGTCGTAGGTGAGCGGCCAACCCGGCAGCACCCAGAACACCCAGATCCAGATAGGAGTATGCAGAACGCGGTAGTATCCCTTGTTGCGTTCGCGAAAGACGGCTCTTTTCATAGGTATTTTTTGAGGATAGCTGGCCTCGCGCGCGAAGCGCAAGAATGCGCCGCAATTTAGCGGGCTCCCTCGCTCTGCACGATCGTCCCCTGGTGGAAGACGATCATCCACTCCGCGTCGATGCGTTGCCAGATGGTCGCCCTGCGGGTCTTACGCTTGCCCTGAAACAGCGTGTAGGTCAGCAGGTAAACCTCATCCGCCAGTCTGCGGCAGTGAAAGTCCGTCGCTTCCATTGGGGCATCGACATCATCGCCCGCGTACCGTCGTTCAAGTTCGTCCAGTATGGACTCGCGACTGTATCTCCGGCCTGAAGCGCCCACCTCCCAGAACTCCCGTGCCATCATCCTGTCGAAATCGGACCGCCTCGTTCCGAACTCGGGATGGTGAAAGATTGGCTCTCGCGCGCGCAACTCCTCCAGCACAGCGAGCAGAGCAGGATCAGTCACAAGTGTCGGTTCTGAGTAGGAAAACATGAGGTAATTCTAGAAGACGGAGGCGGCCATCCTGCCCTTCTTGACCGGCTGTCTGGGCGATTGGGTAGCGAGTAACACCCGTGTTACAGCAGCCTTCCGCCGTCGTACACCAACTTGCCCTCCACCAGCTGCGCTTCCGCCATCAGCTTGTGGGTGCGCAGCGCCCGCTTCTCATCGTCGATATGCAATACGGTGCGCCCGTGCGCCACGAGGTAATCGCTCACCAGCATGCGATGGCACTGGAAATACATCCGCTCGGCACACATGATCGCCGTCTTCTCTCGCTCGGCGATCTCTACCAAACGAGCAGCGCCACCAGCGAACTCGGGAGTCATCATGTAATCGGCATAGTTTCGGAACGATTCATCACGCAGTCCGATATTCGGCGAATCGTCACGAATCTTCTTTCGCCGTCCGCCCAGTTCTTTCATCCAGAGGTAGGTAATGCCGTGCTTAGGCAATTCCTGCTCCAGCGATTCGCGATTGAAGTGAGGCAGTCGCCGCGACATGGGAAACCTCCGAATATCGACCAAGGTCTTGATGCCGTGCCCCTGAAGCGCCGCCACAAGCTCATCCAGCGTGCGCGTCGAATGTCCGATGGTGTGAATCGTCACCACTGAGCCCTAAAGATGTCCTCGTGAGCGATGACGGCCAGCACACTCGCCGCCCGAGTCGCGGACATGCTGTTGCTCCATCGTCATCACCTACGCAAGCCAGCTACCAGTTACGAGTTGCCAGTCACCAAGAGCTGATGCCGAGCAGCCAAAGCTAGTTGCTAATCGCTAATTGCTGGTTCCCTCCACTGCCCGCAACACAACCTCATCCTGCGATGGATCTACGGTTCTCAAGTCGAGCAACACCCGCCCCTCTTCCACTCGTGCGATGATCGGCGTCGACCACTCTCGCAACTTCATGGCAATTTCATCCGCACCCATCTCTGGCGACGACACTGCCAGCGCGCGACTCGGCAGCGTCGCTCCCGGAGCCGATCCACCTCCAATCACCGACCGCGCCTGCACCACCTCCACATTCAGCCGTGGCGTGCTGATGTGCAGTTTGCGCATCATGTGTTCAGCGCGCTCGTCGATCTGCTCTTCCGTCAACCGCATCATCCGCAGGGCTGGAATCGCATCGTAGTCTTCACGCAGATACGCCAGCAAGGTCGCCTCCAGCGCGGCATAAAACATCTTGTCCACCCGCAATGCGCGAAACAGCGGATTCTTCCGCACTCTCGCCACCAGTTCGCGATTGCCGGTGATCAGCCCCGCCTGCGGACCACCCAGCAGCTTATCGCCGCTGAATGTCACCACATCCACTCCCGCGCGCAGCGAGGCAGCAATCGTCGGCTCATCGCGAATGCCAATCGACGACAGACCGAAAATATCTCCGCTGCCCAAATCTTCCATCACGGGAATCCCGTGTTTCCGTCCCACCGCCGCCATCTCCTCCAGCGACGGCTGCTCCGTGAAACCCGTGATCTCGAAGTTCGAGCGATGCACTCGCAGCAGCAATTTCGTTCGCTCGTTGATCGCCTGCTCGTAATCTCCAATCCGAGTGCGGTTCGTCGTCCCCACGTCGCGCAGCACCGCGCCCGACTTCGCCATCACGTCGGGAATGCGGAACGACCCGCCAATCTCCACCAGCTCTCCACGCGACACGATGACCTCGCCACCCTCCGCCAGCGCATTCAGCGTGAGCAGCACCGCGGCCGCGTTGTTATTGACCACGATGGTCGCAACCTCGCGCCCGATCTCGCCGAAGACCCTGGCGAACAGCCGATCCACATGAACATCGCGCTTTCCGCGTTCGCCTGTCGCCAGATCGAGTTCGACATTGGAGTACCCCTGCGCTACCTCAACTACGTGCCGCAGTGCCTCGCCGCTCAACGGCGCGCGCCCCAAGTTGGTATGCAGGATCACTCCAGTGGCATTGATCACCTGCCGCAGCGAATACGCCATCGTCTCCCGCAACCTGTGCACAAGTTCGGAAGGAGCCTCTTCGACTGCGGCCATCACCTGCGCTTGATCCATCTCGCCCCGCGCAATCCGCGCGCGCAACTCATCGAGCAAGCGGCGCGCCGCCGCGACCGTCGCCGCACGGCCCTCCCGCGCCATGACAGCTTGCATACCCTCACTGCGCAGCAGTTCGTCAATCGACGGCAGTAAACGAAACTGATCCTGTTGAGTGCTGATAGAACTCACCACGGCATTCGAGATTCTATTCCGTTCGACTCAAGCTCAAAGCCATTCCCCTACTTCGAAGACCTGAATGCCCCCAGCGCCAATCCAAGCAGAAAACCGGCGCCGACCAGTATTCCTGCCCGCTTTACGCTGTTGAACCGTTCGAAGTGCACTCTTTCCGGAGTCACTTCCAGCACGCCCACCGGCAACGCAATGACCGCCCCACCGCCACCACCACCGCCCATACCACCCTCCGTGGCCTCCAGTCTCCGTCCGCCCCATCCGGATCCGACGTGGTACATCACTCGCGCCACTGGCACGATAGTTTTGCCCTGGGTTTCGATCGGATCACCGAAAACCTGCTTCACGTTTGCGGTCGTCGCGAAATGTTCCGTTAGCGTCTGCAAAATCTCCTGTGCGTGATTCATAGATACCTCGAGTCTTCTGGGACAGGTGTGCGATCTTCTCGCAGCACTCATCGCCCAGTTGCCCGCCCATGTCGCCTTCTTTTGGCGACAGAGTGGGACAGCTTTTTGCTAGTGCCAATTACCAATCACCAGTTGCCAATTACCGGTCACCAGTTACCTCTTTCACCCTACCTCCACCAACCCATATCTTCTATTCCAATGCAAACGCAAATGCTGTACCGCCCGTCCCATCTCGTCCTTGGAGATCTGCTCATTCGGACCTTCCATCACCGCCCGAGCTTCGTTCCGCGCCAGCTCCAGAATGTCCCTGTCACGCAAGAGATTCGCCACGCGGAAGTTCGGCATCCCAGCCTGCCTGGTGCCGAAGAACTCTCCCGGCCCGCGTTGCTGCAAGTCGAGTTCTGCGATCTCGAAACCGTTTTGCCGTCGCACCATCGCTTCCAGCCGCTCCACCGCCTCCGGAGAAACCTTGCCACCGGTCATCAACACACAATACGATTGCGCTGCGCCACGCCCAATTCTCCCGCGCAACTGATGCAGTTGCGATAGCCCAAACCGTTCCGCGTGTTCTACCACCATGACCGTGGCATTGGGCACATCCACGCCCACCTCGATCACAGTAGTCGCCACCAGCACGTCAACCGCGCCTCGTTGAAAACTCGCCATGGTCCCATCTTTCTCGTCGGCGTTCATGCGCCCATGCAACAAGCCAACGCGCAGCCCGGCCAGCTCATGCTGTCGCAACTGGCCATACATCTTGATGGCGGCCTTAAGCTCGCCTTCCATCGCGCCTTCTTCAATCACCGGGTACACCACGTACGCCTGCCGCCCCGCCTTCACCTGCTCGCGCACGAAATCCCACACCTCGTCGGCACGATCATCGCCCACCCGCCGCGTCTTGATCGGCGTTCGCCCCGGCGGCAGTTCATCCAGCACGCTGGTGTCGAGGTCGCCATATAGCGTCAGCGCCAGCGTTCGCGGAATCGGCGTTGCCGTCATCACGAGCACATCCGGTTCGGCTTCCCCCGTCTTCTTCATCAGCCGAAAGCGTTGCATCACGCCGAAGCGGTGCTGCTCATCCACAATCACCAGCCCCAGCTTGTCGAACTCCACCGACTCCTGGATCAGCGCGTGGGTTCCAATCACCAGTTGCGCATTCCCCTGGGCGATGTGGCGCCTCGTGTGTTTCTTGCGGCTCGATTCCTGCGAGCCCGTCAGTAGCACGATTCGATACCCCGCATGCTCAAGAATCCGTCGCGCTGACAAGTAGTGTTGCGTCGCCAGAATTTCCGTCGGAGCCATCAGCGCCACCTGGTAGCCGTTCTCGATGGCGATTACCGCCGCCTCGAACGCCACGATCGTCTTGCCCGATCCCACGTCGCCCTGCAGCAGGCGCCGCATCGGCGCGGGCTCTTTCATGTCATCGACGATTTCTTTCAGCACCCGCTTCTGCGCGTTCGTCGGATGAAACGGCAGAATGCGCTTCACCGCCGCGCGGGCCCCGTCGTTGATGGCAAAACTCACGCCGCTCTGTGCCCGCATCTTGCGCCGCTTCAGCTCGAGTCCCAACTCCAGAAAGAAAAGTTCCTCGAAGATCAGCCGGAACAGCGCCGGCGTGCGCGCCGACTGCAGATTCGCCAGACTCTCACCGACCTCGGGCCAGTGTGCCTGCCAGAACGCCCTCCGGCGATCGATCAGCCCCATGCGCCCGCGCACCAGGCGCGGAATTGCATCGACCACATCCTGGTCGAGTTGCTCCAGCATCCCGTGAATGATTCGGCGAAACCAGCGCGCCGTCAGCCGTCCTTTGCCCGCTGTCTCGTAAATCGGAACGATCCGCCCCACCTCGAGCGACTGCCGCTTGCGATCGTCTTCGGTGCCGTTGCCGCCGTTTTCCGTCGGATCGTGCAGGATCTCGAATTGCGGCTGCATGATCTCCAGCCGATCGGAGCCGCGCGACGACGCCTCCACTTTGCCGTACAGCGCCACCAGTTGTCCCGGGCGAAACTTGTCCTGCAAATAAGTCGCGTTGAACCAGATGCACTTCAGCGTGGTGCGCCCCTCGCCTACCACCATCTCGAAGATAGCCATGCGTCGCGTGCGAACCAGCCCCGACGCGCGCACCTCCGCAATCACGCTCGCCATCTCGCCCGGCCGCAACTCGCCAATGCCCCGCGGGTTAAGACGGTCTTCGTAGCGGAACGGCAGGTAATAGAGCAGGTCCTCGACGGTGCTGATCCCCTTCTCAAGCAGCATCTCGGCAAACCGCGGTCCAATGCCCTTGACGTATTGCACGCTGGTGGAAAGATCAAGCACAGTGCGATGTTAAATCAGCGCAGTGGTCAGTGGTCAGTCGCCAGTTGTCAGTTACCGGCAGCCCGTCGTCTTTTCGCTTGTCATCCTGAGCGAGGACGGCGAGAACAATCGCCGTCCGAGTCGCAGGATCTGCGGTTCGTGCCTGCCACCAACACTCTTCCGCTTCGCATGCGGCATTCGGTTACTTAGTGCAGCCCGTGTGGCGGCCAAGCGAACTCCAACCACCCTATACTCGTTCTTGAAGAACCCACGGACCATGCTCCCTCGGCTCCTCAAACAATCCGCCGCCGTCGTCCTCGGAAGTCTGCTCTACTTCTTTGTCCTCATCCAGCACCTGCCGCCCGCGGCGCGTCACCAAGCCTTTCGCCTCGACTGGGGCCTCGTCGTCAACGCCTGGATCTGTCTGGTCCTCTATGGCCTCATCGAACTCATCTTCCGCCGCAATCCCTAGCCGTCCGAAATCCAGTTACCATTCGCCCTCAAAAAACTTCGGGGAGCCCGCAGGCTCCCCGTCGCTTCCTAATCTCGCTTCGCGCTTAGAAGTGATTCGAATCCGTTCCCTTGAAGATGTCATTCCACTCGCGCTTTTCCTGCTCCATGTCTTTCTTGAACTGCTCCATCTGCTTCCGGAGCTCCGGCTGCATTTCTTTCATCTGCTTGGAAATGTCGCGCGCCATGTCGGTCAGTTCCTTGGCCGTCGGCTTCATGCTGTCGGCCATCTGGATCGAGTCCCTCTCCATCTGCGGAGCCATTTTCTCCACTTCCTTGCGCACCCCTTCGGTTTGCTTGCGGATTTGCTCCGCCTGCTTGCGCAACTCTTCCGCCCGCTTCTTCATCTCCGGAGTCGCAGCCTTCATCGCGGCGTCCGCCTGCTTCCGAATCTCTTCGGTCTGCTTCTTCAAGTCCGGAACCGCATTCTTCGACGCCTCGCGCGCCTGGCGGTTGATCTCGTCAATCAGGCTCTGATCGGGTTGCGCCAGCGTCGCCATCTCCTGCGCTTTCTTGGCGAATTCGTTGCCCCACTGCAGCATGTTCTGATTGAAGCCCTCCCAGTCCTCACCCCTCAGCTCCGAGGTGTTGGCCGGCAGGTTCATTTCCAGGTTCAGCTCCTTCTTGTCGCGCACCACGGAAATCGTCACCTTGCCGCCGTGCGATTTCACCGCCCGCCGCCAGTCTGCCATGTCGTGCACTGTCTCGTTGTTCACGCGCACGATCACGTCTCCCGCCTTCAATCCCGCCGCGGCTCCCGGACTGCCCTTCTCCACCGAGCGTACCAGCACACCGCGGTTTTGAGGCACGCCGAAGAAGTCGGCCAATTGCGGGCTCAACGGTTCCACCATGATTCCGTGCCGCGCCGAAAGCGAAGTGAACGTCGGGATGTCGATATCGGGATACATGCGCGGCGGCATCGGCGGGGTAGGAGGAACGAATGCCATGCCCGGCACCGGCGCAACCGGAGGCTTAGGCATGTCCGCCATGTGCTTCCAGTCGCCCAGTGTCACTGACACGTCCTTGTTCTGCCCATCGCGGACGATCGTCATCGAAACGGTTGCGCCCGGCGTATTGGAATGGATGAGGTCCGCCAACTGCTCTGCCCCTTCCACCGGCTTGCCTTTGAAACCAACTACGACGTCGCCCTTCTTCAGTCCCGCGCGGCATGCTGGTCCATCCTGGTCAACGCCCGTGATAACCGCGCCATTGCCGTCTTTCAGGTGCAGCGAACTCGCCAACTCCGGAGAAACGTTGTCCACCATCACGCCCATGTACGCCGCGGAGTGGGTGTCTCCCGGCGCCGGCAATGGGGTCGCGCCGGCCACAGGCGCGACCCCCGTCACGCCTAGCGCCAGCACTGCACATACGCTTAGTTTCGAAACTCTCGAAAGCAACATGGTTCAACCTCGCCTTACTGCTGCAAGCGCCGGATGTCGATCTGCCCAATGGTAGTGCGTATCCGCAGAATCGGACCTCCGCCGTTCAATTGTCCCTCGCCAAACATCGACTTAGGACCGTAATTCCCGCCTTCCGAACTGATCGCCACCCCGGGAAACGCCGACACGATGCCTTTCCCGTTGGCCAGTTCCGTGGAAGCGTGCACGCTCACTCCCAGGTTGCTGGGCAGATACACAATCACGTTGCCCGCCGCCGTATGCAGCAGCGAGTCCTTGAATTTATCCTGTCCGGCGACGAATTGCACGGTGATTGCACCGGCTCCCGTCTCCACCTGCGCGCTCTCTCCAACTTTGTACAACTCTACCGAGCCGCCGCCGGTGATGACCCGCACTCCGCCTTGGGCGCTGGCCAGGCGTACGCTACCGCCGCCCGTTTCCGCCAGTACTGTTCCGTACACCTCGCCCAGGTTCAGGTTCCCACCGCCCGAGTTCGCTCGCAGGTCGCCGTTGCACTTGTTGATCTCGATGTTGCCGGCTCCGGTGTCGATAGACGTCCCGCCCGAAGTCCCGATATGTACCCGGCCGCCGCCCGTCCTAACCACGAGCTGCCCGTTGACCCGCTCCACCGAAACATTCCCGCCGCCGCTCTGCAGATAGAGATCAGATCCCACGTTGCCGGCTTCCATAACCCCGCCGCCGCTGGTGATCTTTACCGGGCCGGAGATTTCATCGAGCTTCACGTCGCCGCCACCGGTGATCCCGACGATACTTCCCGAGATGGAGTTGAACGCCAGCGACCCGCCACGCGTCTCTACCTTCACCACCTGGGTCAGCCGCGGGACTTGCACCACGATTTCTGCCGTCAGCCGGTTCACATTGCGACCTGTCAGCCGGCCCTCGAGGACGACCGAATCACCCGACTTGTTCGCCGAAAACCGCATCTGATCGAACTGCCGCCGAGCCGCCTCTTCTGTAGTGGCGTAGGAACGCTTGCGCACCACGTAGGAAACTTGCGTCCCGTTACCTTGCACTTGCACCGAGCCCATGTCGGTGAAGGCGCGGAACTCGCGTGCCGCCGCTAGATTGCCCGTGGTCTCTTCAACCCATGAATTGCCGTCGCGCAAAACGCGCGGCGTCTGTGCGCATAATGGAATCGCGACTGCCATCACCAGTGTGGTCGCCATTAACAGGGCCGAGGTGCTCCACTGGCGGCTGGCCGCCGCTTCGATTTGGGGTCCCTTTGTCATGAAAGTTGTCTAGTACACCGTCGGCATCGAGGCCAGTACGCGGCTCGACTCCGTGCGAATATATTCGCTGGGGTCCTCTTTGGCGAGTTGCTGCAACGCCATGCGCACGCTGCTGTCGGTTTTCACCGGCTCCAGGGAATGCAGCGCGCTGCTGCGCACGCCCGGGTTGCTGTCGTTCAGCAGCGCTTCCAGCACTGCATTGCGCACCCGGATGTCGTCCTTCACGAAGGCGCCCAGCTCATCCAGCGAGTGCAGCCGCACCCCCGGATTGCTGTCGTAACGCAGCGCATAGGTAAGC
>Ga0210392_10000973_pt1 | contig 15669 bp, 10 predicted proteins | sample IncBWC30OmetaG_FD_161057 | JGI IMG/M metagenome (GOLD analysis project Ga0210392, IMG submission 161057) | Forest soil microbial communities from Barre Woods Harvard Forest LTER site, Petersham, Massachusetts, United States - Inc-BW-C-30-O ...
ATTGAAGCCGGCGGCGGTGAGGTTGAGGGTTACGGTATTGGTCAAGGTGAGCGAAGCGATGCCGGCGGCGGACATCGGTGCGTCATAAGTGATCGTGTAAGTGCCAAACGCGCTGGTCGCGGCGTTGGTGCCGACACCGGGCACCACGGACGGCGACCAACTGCCGGCGGTGTTCCAATTTGCGCTGCCGGTGGTCCAGAACGTTGTCTGTGCCCGACCGGCAATGGAAAAACCCAGGCCAAACAAAACCAAAAACGACGTTTTCAACAGCAGGACATGAAACCGGCTGCGGCCGGGGTACAAAACGGGATGCATTGTGATACTGTAACCTATTAAACGCGCCCGTCAGCCTCCACTGTTATGGTTACACGGCAAAAATGTGTGAAAATTGGGCGGGCGGGGCGGGGGTCCGCAGGTTTTGCATCATGGCGAACGGACGCGATAAAAACGGCAGGGATAATTCGTATAGGACGGGTCACTGAATGCGTTCGTGCCGCCGGCCAATGAGTTGGTGGCGATGGCAGTCCAAGTGAACATATTTGTGGAACCCTCGACAACCACTGATGTGTTGGTGGCCCATGAAATGGTAAAGTTGAACCGATTGCTCCGCGCGCCAAATCCGTTGCCATTGCCAAGGATTTGCGGAGCAGGTTGAAACCACTGGGCGGTGGGCCAACTGCCGTAGCTCGCACCCCAACCCATGGTGCCAGGCACATAGTAGACCGTGCCTAAAAGATTGAGGAAGACGGTGCCATCCAAGCTCCCAGCCACTCCGTTCACAAGCGGGGCATTGCCCATGAAATATGCCTGGTGCAGGCTGGTGCAGCCTCCAAAAGCAGAGCCACCGATGTTCGTGACACTGTTTGGAATCGTAATACTGCCCAGGCTGGAACAAAGGTTGAAGGCATTGTTTCCGATGGCAGTAACACTGTTTGGAATGGTAATACCCGTCAGGTGACAAATATCGAACGCGTCATCACCGATGCTGGTGATGTTGTCCGGCACCGTATATGTCCCGGTGAAGCCACCTGGACACGCGATCAACCGGGCCCGGGTTTGATCAATCAATACACCGCTGACGCCGGTATAACGCGGGTTCAACGCGCTGACGGAAATATTTGTGAGGGCGTTACAACTGGCAAACACCGAGAGGCCGAGATTGGTGACGCTGGCGGGAATCGTCACGTACGGCAGGCTGTAACAAGAATAGAATACATAGTTACCAATGCTGGCGACGCTGTTGCCAATCGTCACATTGGTCAGGCCGTGGCAAGAATCAAATGCATAATCACCAATGCTGGCGACGCCATTGCCAATGGTCGCACTCGCGAGGCCGGGACAATTAAAAAACGCCCAAATACCGATATTGGTGACGCTGTCCGGGATGGTTACACCCGTGATCGAGAAGGTGCTGGAAAAAGCATTGGATTTAATGGCGGTTACCGGATAGCCATTGGTGCTACCGGGGATGGTTACATAACCTCCCGATCCAGTATAGCTGGTGATGGTGATGGCTCCATTGTTGGTGAAAAAGGTGAACTGCGCCAAGCCGCATTGCGGCAAAGTTAGCACCAGCCAAGCGGCCAAAATGACAAGCTGGTTGAGGTGTTTCATATGATTGGTTTTAGACGCCTACCCTTGATTTCCACTTGGACCATGTTTTTCCAATAAAAAGAGGATTTCAATGAGATTCCCACCGATTTGGATTTTTTCAAGTTTTTTTGCTTTCACTGAAAAATGCCGGGGTTTCGTTTTGGGTTGTCACGCCGCCAAAGTAGGCCATACTATTTTTCGCCGCTCAGGCTTATGAATAAACTCACCCTTTCACCGTTACTGGTTGCCACCGTGGCGGCGGCAGTTTGTGCCCACCCGAATGAAGCATCGGCCCAGGGGACAGTCACTTTTACGAATGCGACTTTGTTTTCCGTTTCGGGGATCAACAATTTTCTATTCGCCCTTTCCCCGGGTATTCAAAACGCGGATGAGTTGTTGAGCATCAACGAAGGTACTTTGACCGGCGGCGAATCCGCCAGCTTCAACTTGTCGGTGCAATACGCCAATTCCTCCACGCAACCGATCTACAGTCAATCCTGGTCGGGCTTTGGACCGGGATACGCTTTGAACACGATGCCCGCCGAATCCTTCACCTTGGGTAATATTACCGGACTGATTTTCGGCCTGGCCAATACGGGTTTTGGCACGCCGCAATTAACCATTCCCGCCGGAACCGTATTTACCTTCGATGTTGTTCCCGTCCCCGAACCAGCCGCTGGCGCATTGTTGGGGTTGGGCGCCATCGGGATTTGGGGATTCACCCGCCGAAAAACCAGTTAGGCCGCAAGTCAGGCCGCCGGCGGATTTTCAAATTCATTGATAAATTCGGCGAATTTGCCGCTGGCTTGGCGCCGGATTTCCGGGCGATACACCAACCGCACCTGATGTGCGCCGCCCAGCCCTTGGGTCGCCGCTCCGATGATGTGCGCTTCTTCCGTGGGCGTCAGCGGACGCCGCACAACGAGCCGGATTTCCACCTGGTCCAAGGCGGTCTGGGCGACTTGATGCTGTACGATGGCACCCACCTGCATGATGGCATTATGCGCGTAGTAGGGGAAACGGTGCCGGCCGTCGGGCAGGGTGAGCATGTCGCGCGCACGGCCGGGAATGGCGGCCAGCACGGGCAGGGATCGCCCGCAGCGGCACGCGGGACCCGGCACGGCGCGGTCGCCGATTTCGTAGCGGATCAGCGGCATGGCAAAATTATGCAGCGCGGTCAGCACCACCCGCCCTTCTTCGCCCGTCTGGCAGGGGCTGCCATCCGCACGCAGGATTTCCAATTTCACACCTTCCGCCTGGACATGCAGGGCATTTTCTTCCCGGCACGGCATGGCAATGATGCCGGCCTCGGCGGTGCTATAGATCTCGGAAACCCGCAGCGGGGTTTCCTCCGTGCTCCAGGCGGCGGTGATCAATTCCCGTAATCCGGTGGCCAGCGTTTCACCGGTGGTCCGCACTTCCCGCAGACCTTGCGGACGCAAGCCGGAGGTTTGGGATTCGCGAACCAGTTCGCGCAGCAAGGACGGAAAAGTGACCAGGTAAGCGGGCTGTTCCTGGCGGATGATGGTCAACAATTCGGCAGCGCCGGCCCGGTAATCTAAAAACAGACCGGGTCCGGTGGGGTAAACGGCCGCCATCGGGCCGCCCCAATTGGGCATGCGCCGCAGCGGTGGTTGTTTGGCGGGATCGGTTCGCTGGTCATCCCGCAGGATTGCCATCCAGGTGGCACCCGGATTCCGTGCCTGCCATTCCTGGTCGCGGAGCGTGAGGCATTGCCAATAAAATTGGAACAGCGCGGTTTTTTGGATGGTCACCGGCCGGCCGCTGGAACCGGAGGTGGTGGCGCAGGCCACGGAGCCATGTCCGGCCGGGAGTTCGCCAGCGTGTAATTGCGCGCCGGCTGCCTGCACCTGGGCCCGGGACAAGACCGGCAGGCGCTGCCATAGTTCCGTGGTGACGGGTTGGCCTGGAATGAAGCCCGCCGCCCGCAAGCCCGGCCCATAATAAGGAACGGCGCGGCTGGCGTGGGAAAGCAATTGTTCCAATTGCCGGAACTGGAGGTGCTCCAGATCCGGCAGGGGCAGGCGTTCAGTGGCACGAAATTGGTGCAACACCGCCAACATGGCGGCGGCGGCCGGTGCGGGTACTGCCGGAAAAACAACCCCCGGCATTCCAGAGTGCGGCAGGTTGAACATGAGGTATGGCAGCCGGGGCGGCCAGCGGGTTTGCTCAGACCGTCCGCATCTGGATGGCGTCCACGATCTCGGTGCCGACGGAGATGGCGCCGATGATGACGACGGTGTCACCCTTATGCAGGCGGCCCTGTTCGGTCAGCATCTTGAGGCCGGTTTCGATGGTGTTCTGGGGTTCGATGAAATCGAACTCCATGACGAACGAGGTGACGCCCCAGCTCAGGGTGAGTTCGTTCGCGGCCTTGGAATTATCGCACATCGCGAAGACGGGGGAATAACGGGGGCGCATCCAGGAGGCGTAGCTGGCCATGTGGCCGTGGCGGGTGAAGGACAGGATGGCGGCGGCCTTGAGCTCGTCGGCCATGACGACGGCGCTTTTCACCAGTTTTTGACGGGCGCTGGTGAGTTCGGCGGCGTCATGGAACTGGGCGCTGCCGCTGCGCTCGATGCGGGTGGCGATCTTGTCGAAGACCTCGATGCATTTGAGGGGATATTTGCCGACGGTGGTTTCGCCGCTCAACATGATGGCGTCGGTCTCCTCGAAGATGGCGTTGGCGACATCGGTGACCTCGGCGCGGGTGGGCATGGGGGATTCGATCATGCTTTCGAGCATGTGGGTGGCGACGATGACGGGGCGGCCGATGCGCAGGCAGGTTTTGACGATGCGGCGCTGGACGATGGGCAATTCCTCGTACGGAATTTCGATGCCGAGATCGCCGCGCGCGACCATGATGCCATCGGCCTCGAGGATGATGGCCTCGAGATTTTTGATGGCCTCCTGGTCCTCGATCTTGGCGATGACGAGCGGGTGGGGCTTGCCTTCCCCGAACAATTCGCGGAGTTGCAGGAGGTCGCGGGCTTCGCGGACGAAGGAGAGGGCGATGAAATCCACGCCGAGCTCGAGGCCGAGCTTCACGTCCTTGATATCCTTGGAGGTGAGGGCGGGGAGGCTGACCTTGACGCCGGGGAGGTTGATGTGGCGGCGGCTGCCGAGCTTGCCCTCGGTGAGAACCTCGCATTCGACCTTGTTGCCGTTCTTGGCGAGCACCTTCATCTGGATGGTGCCGTTGTCGATGAGGACGACGTCGCCGACGCTGATGTCGTTGACGAAATTTTCGTAGTTCACGTCGACGGAATGCTCCTCCTCGCTTTTTTCGCCGCGGACGGTGAGGGTGAACTTCTGGCCGGGCTGGAGGTCGAGGGGCACGCCGATGTCGCCGGTGCGGATGGCGGGGCCCTGGGTGTCCATGAGGATGCCGAAATGGCGGGCGCGTTTGAGGGACTGGGCGCGGATATCCGCATAGACGCGGCGAACCCAGTCGTGCGGGGCGTGGGACATGTTGAGGCGGAAGATGTTGACGCCCGCATCCATGAGCTTGCCGATCATCTCGGCGGAATCGGTGGCGGGGCCGAGGGTGGAAACGATTTTGGTCCGGCGGGTTTGTGCCTGTCGCATCAGGTTAAAATAGCCATTTTTGGCATGAAAAAAAGTTTTTTATCCCGGGGCGGCGACAAATCCGGCTTGCCATGATTGGCGCAAATGTCATAATACCCGCCGAACTTAAAGCAAAAAATTTATGGCTGACGCAGCAAACAAATATCCTGAGAATATCGCCGGCAAATACTACGTGGACAACCAGTGCATCGACTGCGACCTGTGCCGCGAAACTGCCCCGGACAATTTCAAACGCAACGATGACGGCGGTTATTCCTTCGTCTACAAGCAGCCCTCGTCGCCCGACGAAGAAGCGCGCTGCAAGGAAGCCAAAGAAGGCTGCCCGGTGGAAGCGATCGGCGACAACGGCTGAGCGGTTCGATTTTTAAAGACAAAACCCCGCAGGTGAAGGCCTGCGGGGTATTTGTTTTTTATCGGCAGAGAATTTTACCCGCCTTACTGCGGTGTGCCTCTGCTTTCTCGTCCAAACTTATTGGGCGTATCGGTAAATCTCTGATCAGGCTCCTCCAACAGCTCAACCTCGGCAATTGTGCAAATACCGTTGTCGCCACGCAACGGACGATAGCCGATGGCATGCTTGTCTCCATGCCGCTCTGACTGAATAATCACAACCGGAAAACTGTCGCCATCTGTGGATAATATCGCACAGTGCGGCAAACCAATGTCCACATGATCCGATCCAATCTCGTCTGTGCCTTGAATGTAAAAAACTGCCCGGCCCTCTCGAACATCTTGCTCGACAGCCATACGCCCGCGAAGGCAAGGCGTCTCTTGCCACCGCTCGACATCAACTCTGCCCCACAATGAATCCATAAACGTAGATACTTCTAAAAATCTGAGCTACGCGGGAACTGTGGCAGGATGGACTTGGGTGCTCAAGCGCGAATCCCGATGGATCGGGGCCAACTATGTTGGCTTTGGCGCCTGGTCGGGCATGAACCCGATATATCGCATCTGAAATGAAAAAATATTAGTCCTCGATAACGGTGGCAATATCCGTGGCAATGAACAGGGCCCGCGATGGTTTGCCGCGTTGAAATGCGTCATTCCCACTGGCGGCAACCATCACGCACCGATGTCCGGTCAGTGCGCCGCCCCATATAATCTCGGTATATTCAGGCTGAACATAGATAACCAAGGACGGGGGCAGCTTCTGAATCTGTGTGGATGCGGTGAATTCTGACCAGAGAACACGATGTTTTTCATCGTTCCATAACATCTTCCAGCGCACATCAAGGGTTTCCTCCGGCTTCAGGTGCTCCTGCGCAAAACGGGAGATGCCTCTCCACTCATCCGCCGTCAGGACGTTCTTGGCGTAATCACGAAAACCAAGTTGATACATACTCCAACGATCCACGGCGAACCAGGCGACTAGAAGCAGCAAGCCTCCGCAGAACATCAAACCTGCCGCGAAGGCGCGCCGTCTGGCAGCCAAAGAGCGGATCCAATGAACGAGCAATACAATGCAACTGATGAACAATAAAACCAGCGGCAGCAGGTCAGCCGGAACCAGAGGCGGAATCGCCCAGACAGTATTCGACCGGCCTTCACAATAGGGCATGAGCAGCGCCGAAATAAACGATAGCAGCGAAATCGATAGCCAACGCATTGGTTTTTTTAATTCGAGGAACTTGGTCATGACGCCTGGGGTTGCTGCTTAAATGGTTTCAACGTTTCTGGCTGAGCAGCCAAAAGTAAAGGTCCGGATTGTTGTAGGTTTTCGCCCAGATGTTGTGGTTGGCGCCGGGGTATTCCGTGTAGTTGACGGTGCCGCCCGCGGCCTTGATGGCGGCGACCATTTTCCGGGACCATTCCACTGAAATGATCGTGTCTTTGGCGCCGTGAAACACCCAGATGGGCAGGGTCGCGAGTTTCGTTGCCATCGCCGGGTCGCCGACGCCGGAAACGGGGACGAGCGCCGCGAATTTTTCCGGGTGCGCGGCGGCGAGGCTCCACGCGCCGCCACCGCCCAGGCTGAGGCCGGTCAGGTAAATCTGGCTGCGTTCCACCCGATACTGGCCGGCAACATCATCCAGGAGCGCCATGAGCGCCCGGTTATCCCAGCCGCCCTTGGTTTGGGGCGCCACGAGGATAAAAGGGAAGTCAGGATGAGATAATACGTATTTGGGTGGACCATTGCGCTTCACCAGGTCCAGGTTCGTGCCGCATTCCCCTGAGCCATGAAGGAACAGCAGCAAGGGCCAGTTGCGCCCGGGTTTTTCGTAGCCCGGAGGGAGAAACAGCAGGTAGTCCATTTTGGCGGCGGCCGAGCTTTTGGCTTCGAACCGGTCGGGCGGTTGAACCACGGCGTTGGTCGGTTCCGCCCCGCAGGCCAGGCCGGCCAGCAGGAGCAACATTGAAACCAGAGGCGGTGAAATCAGGCGCATGGATGGGGCGTTCATTTTCGGTTTCCAAGGCGAGCATAGTTTTGGGGTGCGGGGTTGTCTAGGCTGGGAGGATTTTTTTATTTTTTGGTGGGTTGGACAGCCTTTGTCCAACCGGCTGTGCGAGGATGGACGGATGAAGCTGAAAAAGGCTGAAGGACGGTGCGAGGCGCGGAGCAAAAAAAGCTCCAAGCGTCCAAGCTCCAATATCCAGAGAAATTCCAAGCACCAAACAGCGAACGTCATTGCGGTCCATCTGGCACCATGTCAGGTGAATTGGGCAATGAGCATCCCTCCACTCAATTCCACTGAAATGAACCAATCTCCACCCAAATCAACCGATCTCCACCTAATTCAGGGGGTTTTGGAAAAAATTTATTTTAACCACGGAAGGAACACCGATGGGACCTGCCATGGACACGCGGGCGAGCTGCCCGCGCTCCAAAAAACCAGCAAATCGGGGCGAATCCAAGTAAATCCAACCAAATCCAACCGGAAAACTGGGTTTCAAAAACAGCGATTAACAGTCATTAACAGCGATTAACAAAACAAAAACCGAAGGTTTAAAAGGTGAGAATTTGAGAAAATGGCAATGAAACAAGTGAAATTCAACCAGATTAAACCAAATCAAACCGGTGATATGAACCGAAGACCTGAAATCAAAACGCGAATGGACGCTGTCGGTGCCAAGCCTGCCCCCGGTGCGGGCGAAAGCGGCAGAGGGGTGCCGCAGTCCAAGACGCTGACGCGTTTACCAGACAGTTGGGGTTGTGCGGATATCAAGGTGGCGACCGAGCCTCAAAGTGCCCGCTGCGCAGGCATACAACGTCGCAGCGCGACATTGTCCACCTTAGTTTCAGGCGGCGGCGTGTTCCATGGGGAGGGAGACGCGGACGATGCCGGAGGGCGAGGGGATGATCTCGAGTTTGCCGTGGTGGTTCTCGATGATCTTCTGCGTGACGGCGAGGCCGAGGCCGAGGCCGACACTGCGCGTGGTGTAAAACGGGGCGGGAACTTTCTTGGCGGCATCGGCGGTGAAGCCGGCGCCGTTATCCTGCACTTCGATGGTGAGGGCGCGGTCGCCGACGGCGCCATCGGTCTGGAAGGTGACGCCGATCTGCGGGGCCTTGGGGTTGGCCTGCAGGGCGTTCAACATGATCTCGGACAGGGCGTGGCGCAGGGCCGCACGGTCGCCGGTGACGATGAAAGGTTTGCCTGCGTGTTCCATCTTCAGTTTTGCGCCGGTGGCCGGCTGCTGGCGGATGGCGTCCTGATAGGCTTCTTCGATGACTTTCTCGATGGGGAAGGCCTCCTCTTCGATGTGGCCGTCGCGGGCGAGGAAGCGCATCTGGTTGATGAGGCGGGAAACGCGCTTGACGCCTTCGCCCATGGCGAGGTCGAGGGATTCGCGGAATTCGGCATCGTCAAATTTTTCAGCGATGAGCTGCTGATGCGTGGACATGGGGACCATGGCGTTGCCAATCTCGTGGGCCATGCGGTCGGCCATGGTGCGGACGAGGCGGAGATTGGCGGCCTCGACCTCGAGCTTGCGGAGCTGTTCGCTCTGCGTGAGGTCATCGGCGGTGAGCAGCGCGGAGGAGGGCAGGGCGGAGTTGCCGCGCTGGAACGGGACGATGCTGACGCTGTAGGTCATGCCCGGGGAATTTTCCGGCTCATACCGGAAGGGTTCGAGCGCGGAGCCGGTCTTGAGGACCTGGTAAATCTTGGAGCCGAGCGCCTGCGGGAGGTCGCTGAATTCGAGACTGCCGCTGCGTTCGTTTTTGCGGCCGAAATGGCGGCGGGCGGCCTTGTTGGCGTGGAGGAGCTTGAGGTCGCGGCCGACGACGATGCAGGCGCTGCTGAGTTCGCGGAGGACGTTGGACATCATCTCGTGGTTGCCGGCAAGCTGGTCGTGCAGCCAGATGTTGCGCAGGCCGAGGCCGACCTGTTCGAGGAGGCGGAAGATGAGCTCGAGCTCGACATTGACGAGGGGTTCACCGGTGACGCGGCCGTCGAACACGGCGACGCCGACGATGGCATCGCGGTCAAGGATGGGGACGGCGACCTGGGCGCCGAGGAGTTCAAATTCCTTCTGGGTCTCGCTGTCGGCGCGGGCCTCGTCGCTGTCGCGGCGGAGGATGCGGCCGAGGCGGGAAATCTGGGCGCCGATGCCGGAGTCCAGGGAGAGTTCAAAATGTTCGAGCAGGCCGGAGGAAAGGCCGATGGCGGAGGCGGAACGGAGGCGGCGGGAGTCCTCGTGGGAAACCGCCTCGGTGAGGGGCGCGCACGGGCGGTTGAGGAAAATGCCGGCGCGGTTGACGCTCAGGGTTTCACGGAGGAAGAGCAGGAACTGCTTGAGCATCGCCTCGGCGTCGAGGGAGTGGGTGAGGATGGAGGAAAAATCGCGGAGGACGTCGAGGGTTTGCGAGGTGTTGACGAAACGGTTGACGGCCTCGGGATCGGCCGCGGTGCGGGCAAAGACGGCGGTGTTGCCGGGCGGGACGCTGGGCGCAAAGCGCGCGGGCGCAGCGGCGGCAGCGAGGCGTTCCATGACGGAGTTCAACAAACGGGTGCGGACGGGCTTGGACAGGACGTGGGTGACGCCGCGCAGAAAGGCTTCTTCCTCCCAGTCGGACTGGGCGTTGGAGGTGAAGGCGATGATGGGGGTTTTGGCATCGCGCCGGCGGAGGCGTTCGATGACCCAGACGCTTTCCACGCCCATCAAATCCGCGTCGAGAATGCAGGTGCTGACGAGGCCGTGAACGAGCAGCGGCTCGCCCTCCTCGACGTTGGTGCGGTGGACGATGCGGTATTGATCCGCATTGAGCGCGGCGCGAATGGCCTCCGCAAAATCGGGGTGGGGCGATAAAACCAGGATTGTCTTCATTTGATGCCTAGAAAATCCAAACACATTTGGTTTCCATAACTGCTAAAAGCCATTTTCCACGTTGCCAGCCATGTCGTCAAACGAAACTTATGATGATAGTTCAGTTTGCCGGTGACTACCCGTAAATTGCCATGTTCAAACCATTAAAAGGCCAGTGTGCCGGCACCCGTTCAGCCGCTGGTGAGCAGCTTGTCCCAGAGGTTGTCGTTCAGCAGGGCGCGCTTCATAAAATCCGCATCCTCGGCGGGGGCGGCGGCCTGCCGCTCCGGCTTGATGGGCAGACGGACGGTAAAGACGTTGCCGCCGGGCTGGCTGGCCGCCTCAATTTTGCCGCCGTGGTGGTGGGCGATGAAAAAGCAGGCCATCAGGTTGATGCCGTACTCGGACGGCACGCCGCTGGTGACGGTGAAGGGATCAAGGACCACCTGCAAGGCCGCCGGTGGGAGGGCGGGGCCATTGTCAGAGAGCTTGATGGCGATATCGCGGCCCTGGGCTTCCGCGCTGATGGTGATCTGGCTGCCGGCGGGGAGCATGGCGAGCTCGTCCTTGAGCAGCAAATCGAAGAGGCGGTCGAACTTGGGGCGGTCGACGTGCATCTTGGGCAGGGAATCCGGGATCTGGTTGTCCACGACGATGCGGCGGGCGGTGAAGGCCTCACGGAGGCCGTCGAGGCGCTGGGCGACGGCGGTCTTCAGGACGATCTCATCCGGGAACGGCTCGCTATTCTTGTTGTTTTCGGAGGCGGAGCGGAGGTCGGCGAGAAGGTTGTTGATCTTCTCGATCTGGCCCTGGACGTTGCCGTGGTAATCGCGCCAGAAATCGGGGTCGCGCAGCTCGGCGGTGCTGGCCTTTTCCTCGTTCATCTTCATGGGGGCGAGCTCGAGGAAGGTCTTGACGGCCACCATGGAATTTTTGATGTGGTGGCTGAGGCCGGCGGCGAGCAGGCCGAGGCTGACGATGCGGTCGGCGATCATCATGTTCCGGAGCACGGACATCTTCTCGCGGAGCAACTGGTCGCGCTCGGCGGCGACGAGGAAAAATTCGAGGCCCTGCTTGAGGGTCATGTCGAGCTGCTGCGGGTCCCACGGCTTGGAGACGTACTTGTAGATGGCGCCGCTGTTGACGGCGGCGATGGCGGCATCCATGTCGGCGAAGGCGGTGACGAGGATGCGCAGGACGCGCGGGCGCAATTGCCGGGCTTTTTCCAGGAGCCACACGCCCTTTTCGCCGGGCATCCGCTGGTCGGTCATGAGGATGCCGATCTCGTCGGCATGCTCCTCGAAAATCTTGAAGCCGGCCTGGGCGGTGGACGCGGTGTAGACGCGAAAATCGTCGCCAAAGGCGCGGACGAAATTCGTCAGCGAGCGTTCCTCGTCGTCCACGTAGAGGACGGCGAATTTTTTATAATCGTACGGATTGTCCATTGTCAATTTCCAGGTCGTGAACCGCATCGGCATCGAGCGGGAAGTCGAGGGTGAACTGGCAGGATTTGCCCGGCTCGCTCTTCACCGAAATCTTACCACCATAACCTTGCACGATACGATAACAGATGCTCAGACCGAGGCCCATGCCTTTGCCAACTTCTTTGGTGGTGAAGAAGGGGTCGAAAATCTTGTCCATGATCTTGGGCTCGATGCCGGGGCCGTTGTCGCGGACGATGATGAGGCTGCGGTCGCCCTCGATGCGGCCCTCGAGCCAGATGGCGGGCTTCTCGCCGGCGAAAAACTGCTTGTCCCGCAACGCATCGATGGCGTTCTGCATGAGGTTGACAAGGATGTGGATGAGCTTGTTGCGATTGGCCCAAAGCAATTGGGCGTGCGGAATGTCCTGGTGGATCTCGACGGTGTCCTTCCATTCGCCGCCAAGGAAACGGACGGCGGCGTCGGCGGCATCGCCGGCCTCGACGGGTTCGCCGGTGCCGCCGCCGGGATGGGTGAAGGTGCGGAGATCCGAGACGATGTTGCGCACACGTTTGAGGCCTTCCTCGACGTCATTGATGATGGCTTCGTAATCCGGGCGGTCCGCTTCCGGCAGTTTTTTGCCCTTGTTGCGCAGGGCGAAAAGGCCGGTCATGGAAAAATTCAGGGGGTTGTTGATCTCATGGATGATGCCGGCGCTCATGCGGCCGAGCGAAGAAAGCTTTTCCGACTGGACGAGCTGCATCTCGGTTTCCTTGATCTGCTCGATGGCGTCGTTGAGCGCCTGGTTTTGCTTGGTGAGGCGGCGCTGGTAATGGTGCGACTCGATGAGGTTCTTGATGCGCGCCTGAAGCTCGGTCGAGGAGAAAGGCTTGGCGAGGAAATCATTCGCGCCCATCTGGAGGGCGTCGAACTTGACCTCTTCGTCGGCGCGGGCGGTCAGGAGGATGATGGGGATGCCGGAGGTCGGGGCGTATTCGCGCAGTTCGCGACAGACCTGGAGGCCGTCCTTTTGCGGCATCATGAGGTCGAGGAGGATGACGTCGGGCAGGGCTTCCTGGGCCCTGTCCGTGGCTTCCAGTCCGTCGGCGGCCTCGATGACCTCGTAGTCTTCCATCAATTGGGAGACGAGGAAGCGGCGCATATCGGGCTCATCATCCGCGACGAGCACGAGCGGACGTTGGGTGCGGCGGGCAAAGGTGGTGGTGCTGGGGGTGCCAGGCGACGGTGGCCGCGGGACGGTGGCCGCGGGGAACAATTCAGCGCGGCGGTAGAGGTTGGTGAGCCATTCCTCGGTATGCGTGGGGTCGGCACCCGCCGCCGGAGCCGGGGTTTCGGCCGCAGCCGCGCCGGCAGGTTTAAATGGCAGCCGGACCGTGAACGTGGCGCCCTTGCCCAACTGGCTTTGAACGCTCACGAGGCCGCCCATCATCTCGGTCAATTCCTTCACGAGGGCAAGGCCGATGCCGACGCCCTGGAATTTGCGCTTGGAAGAGCCGTCCTCCTGCCAGAAGCGGTCGAAGACAAAGGGCAGGCTCTTTTCTTCGATGCCCTTGCCGGTGTCGCCGACGACGATGACGAAATGGCCGTCCTTTTGTTCCGCCCGGAACCAGACGCGACCGCCGGCGGGGGTGAACTTGAGGGCGTTGAAGAGGAGGTTGAGGACAATCTTCTCGAGCTTGTCGCGGTCGGCGAGGATGGTGCCGAGTTCCGGGGCGGATTGGGTTTCGAACGTGATGTTTTTTTCGCGAGCCATCTGGCGGACGGAGCTGGCGATGCCGTTCATGAAATCGAGGACGGGCAGGGGCTCGGTCTTGATTTCGAGGCGGCCGGCCTCGAGGCGGATGAGTTCGAGCAAATCATTGATGAGCTTGAGGAGGCGCATGCCGTTGGCGTGCATGGTTTGGAGCATCTCCTGCGAAGAGGTATCGACCGACTGGCTGAATTTCTGGATGAGCACCTCGAGCGGGCCGAGCAGGAGGGTGAGCGGGGTGCGGAGTTCATGGCTGACGTTGGCGAAGAAGCGGCTCTTGAGCTTGTCCAGTTCGATGAGCTTGTGATTGGTCTGTTCGAGCGACTTGCGGTTCTTGTCGAGCTCGTAGCGCAGGGTGAACTCCGCCAGGCGCTGGCGGGCATTGGCGCGGCTGCCCAAAATCACGAAGGCGGCGGTGAGGAACAGGAAAGTGGTGTTGTTGATGACGTAACGGATGGCTTCAAGCTTCGGATGGGAGAGGACGGCGAGCACGATGTACATCACCACGGTGAACACGGTGATCAAGGTGTTCTGCCCGTAGGTCCAAGGGGAGATGAGACCCATCGCGAGCAGGATGATGTTCAAGCCGGCGTAGTACGGGTTGATGGGATCCCCCACGTAATACATCATCCACAGGACCATCAGCAGCGGGCCGCCGAACCAGGTGATGCCGAAGAGCCGGCGGGGGCAGCTCTGCGGGCGGCTGCGAAACCAGGTGAAGACGAGGAGCGTCAACAGCGCTACGGCGATGCGGATCTTGACGAAATCCATGAACAACCCCGGCCGGTCGCCGTACATGAACCAATCCATGACGAGACATGAGAGCTGCAACGGGATGGAAACGATGGAACCAAACGTCGCTTGCGCGATGTAGTCCCGCTCATTTTCCGCCTCGTAGGCTTTCCGGATCTCGGGGTTGCTGGTCATTCAGGCTTGTAGGCTTCCAAAAAAATGTTGGTGCCGGTGGGTTCGGCGCGGACCATGCAGTCGTCCTTGGACGCCTGCGACGGCGAGAGGGCAAGCATCTCCTGGGAGTTGCGGTAGATCAAAAACCATTCGAGGAAATGCTCGATGAAATTTATGACCGGCAGGGCGGGTGCGAAATTGCCGACGACGAGCCGGCCGCCGGGGTTCAGGCGGTCGTAGAGATTGGTGTTGGCGGCGAGGATGACGGAATCGCTCAAGTAATCGTAGAGGCCGGAGCAATAGATGAGGTCGAATTCCGGCTTGGTGTCCTTGCCACGGAGCAGGTTCTGGATGGAGTTGCGGACGAACTCGACGGTGGTCTTGCGGTGGTTGAGGCGCTTGACCTCGTTGACCTTACCGGTGGTGTAACGGAGCGTTTCCTCGTTGAAATCGAGAAAGCGGAAATCCGCCTTGTCAGCGAGCGGATGGTCGGCGATGAAATTGACGGCCTCCCACGCGGGGCCGCAGGCGATGCAAAAAATCTTGGCCTTGCGGCCGGTGAGGGAAACGCGGCTGGTCTCTGCGACGATCTTGCCGTGGAGAAAATCCACGCGGCCGCGCACGGCCATGGGGCCGATCTGGTCGAGGAGATATTGGTTCACCAGCTTGGCGTACAGGGAGCCGCCCTCGAGCTTGTTGCGGACGATCATGTTCATCATCTCGTAATCGCCGGCGTAGCCGAGGGGCTTGGTGTAGCAACGGTTGATGAAGGGCGCGCACAGAAGGTACGGGTGGAGAATGCGCTGGCCGTAGGAACGGTGCGAGGCCTGGAGATCCTTGGGGATCTTGCCGGCGAGGATCTCAAACGGCTCAAACATGTTGTTGAGCGAGGCGATGACGGGCCCGCGCAACTGGTCGACGGCCTCGATCTCAAGTTTGGCCTGCTGCGCGACGGGGGCGGAGCGGATGCCGGATTCGATCTGGTCGAGCCACAGGCGGAGGTCGGACAGGAACGTGAGGAGGTCGGCGATGATGAGCTTGTATTCCGGGAGGACGCGGAACGATTTCTGCCACTCGGAAACGAACTTGTTGAAATCCTTTTTGAGGTCGGCCTTGACG
>Ga0210392_10000974_pt1 | contig 15667 bp, 10 predicted proteins | sample IncBWC30OmetaG_FD_161057 | JGI IMG/M metagenome (GOLD analysis project Ga0210392, IMG submission 161057) | Forest soil microbial communities from Barre Woods Harvard Forest LTER site, Petersham, Massachusetts, United States - Inc-BW-C-30-O ...
AGGGGCCTCGACCGACGATGTATCAAATTGTGGAATAAGGTACAGGTATCCCAACGGAGTTTGGATCGGTGGATTCGTCTGGAAGATGTCGGATGAGGCCCCTGCATCGAGAGGAGATGAAGGTACATTCTTTACGCGAACGGACAATGTCGCCATGTCGTTGCGCAGGACAATTTCGATAGGAGCAGATGCGCCGCCGGGTCCGATGGTCAATGGATCGCGCGCGAGGTCTGTTCCTCCAGCAGAGATCGATGCGACGTATCCCTGATTCGCGTACGTCTGCACCCAGTATTTTCCCGGCAGGACATTTTCGAGCACCCAGGATGAGTCGTCGCCGCCGGGCTCATGGCGAAGATTGAGGCCGACAGATTCTCCATCGGTTGCTGAAAAAAGCATGAGGCTGATATCGCGGGAGATCTCCACCTGTTTGCCATTTTCTATTTGTACGATTTGCGGGCCGCTGTTGTTTGTTGCTGTGAATTCCTTTCGAATCGTTACCGGAATCGGGTGGATTGGTAAGAGTGGGAGGCTCTGCGCCTGCACGGGCGCATTACGCACGGTGATTGACTCGCTGGCGAAGCCGGGCGGCATATAGGACTGGATGGTTGCGGTATAGTTTCCGCTCGGAAGATAGGCGCGAAACTGCTGCTGCTGCGAGTCATAGGATGTCGATACATCATTCGGATGGCCCCTGCCGTCGGATATCTGCACCGAGTATCCCTGGAGTAGCCGATTTGCAACTGGAATCGTTACAGAATAAAAGGGTTCACGTGTGAGAGCCATCTGCACATTCAGTTGCTGTCCGGGATCGATCCTCAAATAGCCGGTTGTATTGCTGTCTCCTTCCTGGGGATAAGAGGCAGCAGGAAATCCCCAGCGCACGGGCGCTTGCGATGAGGCCATGTCGGGATCAATGGAGGTTGCGGTGTAGAGCTTGTATTCGCCGGCCTGCAAATTGCCAAACCGGAACGCTCCTTCGCTGTTCGTCAGCTTCATTCCCATGGGCTGCCAGTGCGCCCGGCCCTCCTGAATAGTGCGGTGCATCAGCTGAACGCGGATATTGCTGCCCGTGTCGGAGGCGGGCATCGTTATCTGTCCTGTGATGGAGCCTGCGGGCTCAAGCGCCAGAATGTGGTCCGTGGCGGATGGTCCAACTGCAATGGGCTGGTACAGATCGCGACCCGAGGCAGTACCGAAAAATCCCGGACGCTTTGCCTGTAACACGCTTCTTCCTGGCGGTATGTTTGGGAATTCAAAGCGGCCTTCGTTGTCGGTCAGCTGAGAACTGGAAGCTTCTCCGGCTATTGTGACCAGGGCGCGGGCAATCGGTTCATGCGTGACGCTGTTGATGACCGTTCCGTGCACCTCATAGGCTCGTTGGCTCGTACTGATTCCGCTGCCGATTTCCTGCGCGGGAAGCTGCAAGCTGGGAAAACTGAAAAACAGCACACTGCATAGCACATGGATTGTTCGGGAATGAGCCATGCTGATCACAGAATAGGCCTGTAGTCAGTATTGCCGCTACTTTTCTAGAAATCACGTCAAAAAAATGACGTCTGAAGCTGATCTTCAGACGCCAGACAGTTGTGAAAGTAAGCTGATGCTACTCGACGTGCCCCATGCTACTCGACATGATAGTTCGGGGCCTCGCGTGTGATGATGACATCGTGGACGTGGCTTTCGCGCAGTCCAGCATTCGAGATACGCACGAAGCGCGATTTCGTTTGCAGTTCCTCGATCGTTCCACAGCCCAGGTAACCCATGCCGGAACGCAACCCGCCAACGAGCTGGTAGACCATCGATTCAAGTGGTCCACGATGAGGCACGCGGCCTTCAATGCCTTCGGGAACGAACTTGGCCAGGCGGTTCTGCCCATTGCGTTCGCGGGCAACGACGCCTTCAGTACTCGTCGACGCTTCCTCGAGATCGCGGCTGCTCTGGAAGTAGCGTTCGCCTGATCCCTGCGCCATGGCGGAGAGTGAACCCATACCGCGGTATGCCTTGAAGGATCGGCCCTGATAGAGAATGGTTTCGCCCGGGCTCTCGTCCACTCCGGCAAAGAGCGAGCCAATCATGATGCTGCTGGCTCCGGCGGCGATTGCTTTCGCCACGTCTCCGGAATACTTAATGCCGCCGTCGGCGATGATCGGGATATTGTTCTCGCGACCCGCTTTGTATGCTTCGCTGATGGCGGTGATTTGCGGCATACCGGCGCCGGTAACCATGCGCGTGGTGCAAATGGAGCCGGGTCCGATGCCGACTTTCACTCCGTCTGCGCCTGCGTCGATGAGCGCTTTGGCTCCTTCATAGGTAGCGATGTTGCCGGCGAGGAGGTCCACGTCCGGAAAGCGCTTTTTGACTTCGCGGACGGCTTCAAGAACGCGTGAGGAGTGGCCGTGAGCGGAGTCGATGGAAAGAACGTCGACGCGATTCTGAACGAGTGCGGCGGCTCGCTCCAGGAAGTCACCGGTTGCACCGATGGCTGCGCCGACGCGGAGGCGGCCCTGGTTATCCTTCGATGCGTTGGGGTACTTCAACTTCTTCTGAATGTCTTTTACGGTGATGAGGCCTTTGAGCTCGTACTGATCATTGACGACCAGCAGCTTCTCGACGCGGTGCTTATGTAGGATCAGTTCCGCCTCTTCGAGCGTCGTGCCCACAGCGACCGTGATGAGGTTCTCCTTGGTCATCACATCGCCGATGGGGATATCGGTACGGGTTTCGAAGCGCAGGTCGCGATTGGTGAGGATGCCGACCAATTTCCCCTCTTTAGTTACGGGGACGCCGGAAATCTTGTATTTCCGCATGACGTCAAGAGCGTCCGAGATCAGCTGGTCAGGGGTTATCGTCACGGGATCGACGATCATGCCGCTTTCAGAGCGCTTTACCTTGTCGATTTCGCTCGCCTGCTGCGCAATGGACAGGTTGCGGTGGACCATGCCGATTCCGCCCTGCTGGGCCATGGCGATGGCCAGGCGCGACTCGGTCACGGTGTCCATTGCAGCGCTTAAGAGGGGTGTATTCAATAAGATACGGTTGGTGAGCCGGGTTTGAGTGCTGACCAGGGCAGGGACAACTTCACTATACGCAGGTACGAGCAAAACGTCGTCAAACGTTAGTGCTTCGGGGACAGGATGTTCAATCATTTTTTTCCGTAGGTGCGAAGACAGACTTCGCGGGCTAAAGGCCGGTGAATGACAGCAATTTCTTATTTAGTTCATTAGATTGTAGAGGGCCCGGAAAAGTACCGCAAACTTGACTGGAACTTGAGCACAGGCGCTTCCGTATCGACCTTTGACAGGCATCAGGAGTGTTATGGCTTATCGTGACTGTTTTTCAACGGGTCGCAAGGTGTGGTGTGCGTTGGCGCTCATCGTTCTCGGAGCAAGTACAACCCTGCGCGCCGACCAGAGGCGGACGGACAACATGAGCTGCGATGGCGACACGGTAGCGGTTGCCGAGCGCCAGTATCAGCAGCAGGCTGGCGATGTGCTTGAATCTCGCCATCTGGAGATCGCACGGCCTTTCACGGGAACCGGCTCACTCAATGTGAGCGTCTGCAACGCACGGCTGGTTGTTCATACCAAGCCGGATGCGAAAGACCTGAAAATCTCGGTCGAACTCGGGGACAAACCGGATAAGCCGGCTTCCGACTACATTCACATTTTCCGTGTTGCACCGAACAATGGCGTGATTCATCTCAAGTTCTCGAGTGATTCGCATGCGGTCGTGACGTTGACGGTTCCAATGAATCAAGGCCTCGAGAGCCAGTTCAATCTGGGCAAGGGAGACTTGAATTTTGATGCGATTGGCAGTTCCGGCGAGCGGCAGATCAATGTGGGCTATGGCCATGCGAAGCTGCTGGTCGAGGGCGACAAGAGCTATTCCGACATGCAGGTCAATATCGGCATGGGGTCGCTCCACGACCACCGGCCCGGCGGCCATGATGGGCACTTTGTTGTGAGTAAGAGCTACAGCGGCAGCGGTGTCGGTTCATTGCAGGTGAATGTCGGCATGGGAAGCCTGGACATTGCTCAGGAATAGAGGACGCTTATGAAGGCAGCAATAACGTGTATGTCGATTCTTCTAACGGGTGCGGCCGCACTCCACGCGCAGGATGCTACGCGTCAAAAACTGGAACTGCCGACACCAAAGCCATTGGTGATAAACAAGAGCCTTCATGCAAACGGCACGCTGGTGATGGAAATGAATGTGGGTGAGGTGCGGGTGGTTTGCAGCGACGAGCAGCAGACGATTCGCCTCACGGTCGAGCCGCGCGGTTCTTACGACGACGCAACAGTGCAATCGTGGGTCAGGCGATTTGACGTGGCGGGAGACCGGGCTTCTATAGACTTGAAATTGCCGAAAAACAACGACAATCACAGGGGCGCAAAGGTAACGATCAGTGTTCCTGCGCAGACAGACCTGAAGCTGGAACTAGGCGTCGGAGATTTGACGGTGAAGGGAATCGAAGGCAACAAAGAGATACACGTGGGCATTGGCGATCTCACCGTGGGTGTCACGGACGGTGCAAAATACAATGAAATCAGCACCGGTACAAAGATTGGCGATGCGGGTGATGCTGTTTCCCACGAGCAGTCTGACGGATTCTTTCCCAAGACGAAGCATACTTCGCTGCAGGGAATCTATAAGCTGCACGCGACTGTGGGTATCGGCGATGTGAACGTGGTACAGGACTAAGCCTGTCCAGCGATCCGTTCAAGTTGCTGTAAGTGATTCAGATCGTGCCCGGCCATTGTTTCTACAATGATCTGGAAGGTCATGTTGCCGCGCTCTGGATGTGTGACCGACTTGGCATATTCTTCAGGCTTGGCACTCTTGATCAGAGCGACGTTCCAGCGGCGCACAGAGGAAAAGACGGCCAGCGCAGACGGAGCGTCATAGGCACCGTACGTTACTGCCCACTTTCCTTGGTCGAAGGGCTGGATGACGTGGTTTTCTTCCGCGAGTGTCTGCCGCAGACGGTAGGCAAAGGTGATCTCGCAATCCGCTAGGTGGCTGAAGATTTCACGAGCGTTCCACTTGCCGGGAGCGAGTGATCTCTCAACGCTGGACGGACCGAGTTGTTTGAAGATCGCTGCAAGCTTTGCGGGAGTCTCGGAAATGAGCTCCTGCGCATCGCGGTTGCCGAGAAATTTTTCGTAAGGGTTGAGCACGCATTACCACCGAAAGAGATTACATCCTTGTAGCACATTTCTCAGCAATTGGAGTGGTAGCGCGTGCGTGCCTGCTGTAGTTTCCTGATAGCGTCTTCTTCAAGCGGCCGAGGACAGCCAAGCTCATGCGCGGCGAGGCACACCTGGGCGAAATGCTCAGTAGTTTCGAGCTTCATAAATGCATCCAGAAGGTCCTTGCCATAGGTAACGAGGCCGTGATTAGCCATCAGAATCGCGTCGTGATCCTGGAGATAAGGCTCAAGGCTGGCGCCTACCTCGTTGGTTCCCGTGGTTGCATATGCTGCCAGAGGAATCTTGCCCAGCGTCATGATAAGTTCGGCGCAGAGCGGCATATCCAAGGCCATGCCGCAGGAAGCGAAGGCAGTGGCGATTGGTGGATGCGCATGGACGACGGCCTGCACATCCTGGCGCGATTGGTAAACGGCCAAGTGCATACCGATTTCGCTGGTGACGTTGCGTGTACCCGAAACTAGCTTGCCGTTCAGGTCCACGATCACCATATCCGAGGCGCGCAGGAGATATTTGCTGCAGCCTGTAGGAGTGGCCAGGATCCGCTCACTGTCCAGACGCGCTGAAAGGTTTCCGGATGTCCCGGGAGCAAAACCCAGCCGGTACATCCATTTTGAAAACCGGGCCAGTTGGCGGCGCAGTTCCCGTTCAGACCGTTCGATGTTGACGACAGAGCCCTGACGTGCCGGAGCATGTGATTCCATGAGGGTGATTGCAGGCTGAGACGTCATTTCATGCGACCTCTTTTTGAGAATTTCTGAGCTTGTCGATGCCCTTCCCGATACGCTCGGAAGCGCGGAATATTCTTCCGAGATTAATGCCAGCGCCGACGTTAAGATGACCCACTGCAGCCAGGCCCATGGAGGCCATGCAGCCGCACTGCGAACAGTCTGGCTTGCCGCCGAACTGGCAGGGAGTGACGCGGGTCTTCAGATCGGCCGAGACGATCTGCGTGGTGCGCGCGAAAATGCATTCCTCAGGGGATTTCGGCGGATTAAGGAACTCGCGCAGCACTCGCTCGCTCATGTCCAGGACAGGAAAGCGGGTACGCAGCTCTCCCAGTTCTCCAATTACCTTGACCCGTTCCTGCGCAGTGAGAATTTCAGGCCCGACGGCGCCTTGCTGGGGGGTAAAGATGCTCATCCATATCTTCCTGATTTCCGGTATCTGGCTCCAGAAGGTGAGGAACTCTTCAAAGTAGTTCGCACGCTTCATCATCTGGCCGGTAATGGTGCTATGGATGGTCACCCTGCTTCCTCGGATATTCTGCAAAATACGCTCGTAGGTAGCGGGCTTCCGGCGTTCATCGTGATCGGGCTGAAGTCCGTCGATCGATACGACTACACTTAGCCGCGAGAACCTCGCCCAATCGTTTGGAATAGGCCGAAATGCGCTCGTTACGAGTTGAACATAGATACCTCTCGCATCCAATTCTGGCAAGATTTTTTCTAGTTCCCGGTAACGAACGAGCGGATCACCCCCGACCAGAGAGACATGGAGGGGTTTATATTCATCGACCAGATCGAGCACTCCCTGTACCAGAGCGTCCTGTTTGAAGTCGGAGAGGACGCGCAAAGTCACGCCATTACCGCCTAAGTGGCCCTCGTCGTAGGCATAGCAACCAGGACAGCGGAGGGGGCATTCGCGGGTAATTTCGATGGAAAGCAGGGGCTTTCGACCGCTGAGGATAGTCGACCACGACTGAAGCAGTTCTTGAGCTTTCATGTATTCCTCGGAAGCTCGCCAAGGGCTGCTTCTTTTTATCGACATTTAACGGACGTGCAAAGAATCGAAGAGGAAACAGGGGCCAATTAGCACTGCTGGACGCAGTTCGTCTGAATTGGAGAAAGCGACGATCGGACAAGTGCGGCCAGGAAACCTACGTTGAAACTACGGCTCAAGAGCGCCAGATTGGCGATACCCGCAAGCTGAAACACGCCTGCAAAGAGGATAAGCATCATCAGCAGGACAATCTGGAGCGATTTCAGAGTCGTGTCGGGGATATCGACGGAAGGCGCAATACACAGGGCGACTACGCAGACGAGGCAAAGTAGTGCTGCGGCGATATTTATTGCTCGCGCCATCCTGTGTCGATGGTAGATGCCTTTGCCTGCCATTGCAAACACAGATGGGAGATTCGGCCAAGGTTCTCTCATTTCTTTACCGTAACGCCGGGATTGTTTGAAATCGCACCGGAAGAGGAGTATCCTGAAATAGCAGACGAGTTTGTCCGCGCCTTTCGTGAATCAGCCGGGGCACGGAGGAATGAGTGGGCGAAAGCCCACTTTTCTTTTGCTGCAAACTCATTCGCAACAATGGCATTAGACCTGGATCAAATTCGCGCCACCGCACAGCGGGTTGCCGCTGCACACAGGCTCGATGTGGTCGAAATTGAGTATCAGGGCGGCAGTAAGCATCGCATTTTGCGCGTTTTTATTGAAAAAAATGCCGAACAACGGGCCACGCTGGCTGAGGCAGCAAAAACAGCAGGACCAGAGACCGCGCTGCCTTCCGGGGTTGAGATTGACCAGTTGGCGGGCATTACACATGAGGATTGCCAGCAATTCAGCCAGGATTTCGGCACGGTTTTGGACGTGGAAGAATTGGTTCCCGGAGCGGACTACACGCTGGAAGTCTCTTCACCGGGCCTTGACCGCAAGCTTTATGGTGAGCCGGACTATCGGCGGTTTGCCGGCAGCTTGCTGAAGCTGCAGACTTTTGAACCGGTTGCGGGCAACCGTCACTGGCATGGCAGGCTCACAGAGGTAAAAGAGGATGCCATTTTGTTGGATCTTTCAGCGGTGAAGCAAAAAGGTAAGAGCAAGAAAAAGGACGCAGCGAACGACACGGTCGAGATCGAGTTCTCCAACATTGAAAAGGCGAACCTCGTCCCTGAATTCTGAGACGAAGCTGCGACAGATTGCGATGGCGCGTGCAATGCGCGATCGCTGAGGTATCGAGAGAGAAATATGGCAAGTGTGCTGTATCAAAGCATTGAGGCGTTAAGCCGTGACAAGGGCATTGACCCGGGCATCGTAGTGTCCGCAGTCGAAGATGCCATCGCGCTGGCGACGCGCAAGTATTACAAAACGCAGGAAAACATGCGCGCCGAGCTCGACAAAGAGACGGGCGAAATTCGTGCGTATGTCTATAAAACGGTTGTCGAGGCCCAAGAGCAGATCGAAGACCCGGTGAACCAGATCGCTCTTACCGAGGCGCGCGAGCTTGCGCCGGAGGTCGAGATTGGTGGCGAGATCCGCTATTACAAGCCGACGGACGTGCTGGGACGCATCGCCGCGCAGATGGCGAAACAGGTCATCTTCCAGAAGGTCCGCGAGGCTGAGCGCGACACCGTGTTTCAGGAGTACAACCACCGCGTTGGAGAGGTGATTAATGCGACGGTGAAGCGCCTCGAACCACAAGACGTCATTTTCGACCTGGGCAAGGCGGAAGCGCGCATGCCCAAACGCGAGCAGTCGCGGCTGGAGCAGTTTTCCGTGGGCGAGCGCATAAGGGTCGTTTTGCAGCGCGTCGATCGTGCAGCGAAAGGTCCGCAGGTAATCGTGTCGCGCGCAGCTCCTGAGCTCGTACAGAACCTTTTCCAGAGCGAAGTGCCCGAGATTTATGACGGCACGGTGATGATCCGTGCAATTGCTCGCGAAGCTGGCGAACGCACCAAGATTGCCGTCATGTCTCGCGATAAGGACGTCGATCCTGTGGGCGCCTGCGTCGGTATGAAGGGTATGCGTGTGCAGTCGATCATCCGCGAATTGCGCGGCGAAAAGATCGACATTATCGAATTCAGCGAAGAGATCACGACGTTTGCCGAGAAGGCACTGCAGCCAGCCAAGGTGAGCCGTGTGAGCATCACGGATCTTGGCGAGAAGCAGATCGAAGTGATCGTCGATGACACGCAGCTTTCGCTGGCCATCGGCAAGAAGGGCCAGAATGTTCGTCTGGCCGCGAAGCTGTTGGGCTGGAAGATCGACATCAAGAGCGAGGAAGAGAAGCGCCAGGAAGTCGAGCAGCAGATGCAGGCTATGTCTGGTGGTCCGTCTACGCCGATCGAGCAGGTGAGCGAACTGGGCGAAGCGATCATCCAGAAGCTGGTTGCGGCTGGTATCACTACTGTCGAAGCACTGGCCGACATGACGCCGGAGCAGTTGGAAGAGATTCCGGGCATCGGCGAGAAGACGCTGGAAAAAATTGGCACTGCCGTCCGTCACTACTTCGGGCAATATGAAGAAGGCGAAGAGCGTCCGGCGTCCGCAACACCCAGCCTTGCCGAGGCTGCGCACATCGCGGATGTGCAGGCTGAGGAAGAGATCGAAGCGTTAGAGCAGGACATGACGCAGGCGGGCGAAGAGCGGGTAAGCGAAGATGGCTCTGGCCTGATTAACGATGAGTTAGCGGAAGAGCGTCTGGCCGAAGTTACGGAGACAGGCGAGGCCCTGGAAGACGAAGGCGCCGAGTCTCTTGATCCCGGACGCGAAGACACGAGTGAATTGCTTGCTGAGCACCATCCGCATACAGACAACGACGCGGTTGGCGAAGGCAATCTTGACGAGCCGAAGGACGAGGCCGTCGAGAAAGAAAAAATTGACGAGGGCGGCGCGTAAAATGCGCAGCCTGTACATGCAAAGGTCTGAGATGAAGGCGCGAAGGCGCCTCATTTCAGGCGATAATACAAACAGGATCGACTCCCAAAGGCATGAGGTTGCTATGAACAGCTGAGCGCTTGGGATGTGAGAAGCAAAAGGGGCGGATGAGCAAAGTTCGAATCAACGATCTAGCACGCGAGCTGGAAGTAAAGAGTAAAGCAATTTTGGACGTACTGACAGATGTCGGCGTGACAGAAAAAAAGACGCACTCCAGTTCGCTGGAAGCGGATGAAGCCGAGCGTGTGCGCGCACACTTCAACCGTGGCGGCAAGGCTGGCGGTGCGTCAAACTCGGCGCGCGTCGAAGCTGAGGCGAAGCCCAAGATTGACTGGTCGCGCGTCTCGAAGCCTGGTGACGTGCTGAAGGCTATTCAGGAGCGCAAGGAACAAGAAGCGCTTGCAGCGAGTCGGCCCGCGCCTCCTCCTCCACCCGTTGCGAAGGCCGCCGCACCTCCCGCTGCCACCCCAGTTGAGCCTAGGCCGGCTGTTCCACAGGCTCCTATAGCTGCTCCGGTCGAGGCTGCCAGACCAGCACCACGTAAGATCGTTCCTCAACCGCGGCAAGCGTCCGCTGTCATAGCGCCGCCTCCACCTCAGGCTCCGGCAATCGCCGCCAAACCTCCGGCAGGTCCGGTCGTGGCGAAACCACCTGTTCAGCCGGTCGAACCAAGGCCACCGTTTGTGGCTGCTCCCCCTGCAGCGTCTGCCGTCGTCAAGCCGCCGACCCCGCCTGTTCCACCAGCGCCAGTAAGCGCCCCGGCTCCGTCGGCGCCACCTGTGGCCGCCGCGCCTTCTGCGCCTGCCGTTCCACCGAGTGTGGTCGAACCCCAGGCACCCGTCGTGGCTTCGGCTCCGCAGGCGGATGCGCCAGCGGCAGCCCCGGTACCATCAGTACCCGCCCGCCGCGTGATCATGCCGCAGACGGGACCGCGCCCGGTATATACAGCTCCGCCTCCGCCTCCAGCGCCTGTGCAGGTGTCTTCCGCTCCGGCTGGACAGACGCAAGGCGGTTTGCAGCGCGGTCGTCCTATTTTTGATCGCCGCCCCGGTGGTGCTCCTGGTGGTGGTCAGCGCCCGCAGGGTGGTCCACCGGGGCAATTCCCCGGTGGTCGCCGCCCCATGCACCCGACGCGCAACCAGCCCGCTGGAGGCCCCCCAGGAGCAGCTCGCCCGGGCTTCGGCCAGCGCCCTGGCTTCGGTGCTCGTTCTGGGTTTGGCGGACCACGCCCCGGAATGGGTGGCGCCCCCGGTCTTGTTCCACCTCCGGGTGAAGCTCCGCGTCCACAGCGTCCAGGTGGCCCGCAGCGTCGTGGCCGTCAGCAATACCCAAAGACCAAAGAAGGGCCGATGAAGGGCTTTGCCCCGCCATCGCGTTTTGGCGGAGCGCAGGTTCCTTCTGAGCCGCTTCCGATTACTCGCACTATCACTGTGACAGAAGGCATCAGCGTTAAGGACCTGGCGGAGAAACTTGGCGTGCGCGGCAAGGATCTCATCGCAACCCTGCTCATGCGCGGCGTCTTTGTTACTGTCAACCAGTCGCTCGACGCTGAACTGGTAAAAGATGTGGCGCATCAGTTCGGTGCGGACACTCAGTTCATCACCTTTGAAGACCAGATGGCGAATGAAGCCATCGAGAGCATGCTGCAGCAGGATAACCCCGACGAGCTCGAAGTGCCGCGTCCGCCGGTGGTCACCGTCATGGGTCACGTTGACCACGGCAAGACATCGCTGCTCGACGCAATTCGCGAAACCGATGTTGCCGGCGGCGAAGCCGGCGGTATTACGCAGCATATTGGTGCGTATAAAGTTCGTATCAGCAAGCAGGACTCGCCCGCCTTTGGCCGCGAGATCGTCTTCCTCGATACGCCGGGTCACGAAGCCTTTACCCGCATGCGCGCACGCGGCGCCAAGGTTACGGATATTGTCGTCATCGTAGTTGCAGCAGATGACGGCGTGATGCCGCAGACGCTCGAAGCGATAGACCACGCGAAGGCGGCCAATGTGCCGATCATCGTGGCCGTGAACAAGATCGACAAGCCAGAAGCGCAGCCCGACCGCGTGAAGAAACAGCTTGGTGATCGCGGGCTGGTTCCGGAAGACTGGGGCGGCTCGACGGTCTTCGTCGATGTTTCGGCGAAGAAGCACCAGAACCTCGACCTGCTGCTCGAAATGATCTGCCTCGTCGCCGATCTCGGAAACCTGAAGGCTACGCCGGGACGCTCAGCTGTCGGCACGGTCATCGAAGCGAAGCTCGACCGCGGCCGCGGTGCGGTTGCCTCCGTTCTTGTACAGAACGGCACACTAAAGAATCAGGACAGCTTCATCGTCGGCAACACCTTTGGGAAAATCCGTGCCATGTTCGATGATCGCGGACGCGCCATCGAAGAAGCCGGCCCGTCGACGCCGGTGGAAATCCTCGGCCTCGAAAGCATGCCGGACGCGGGCGATACGTTCCTCGTCGTCAGCGATCGCGACAAGGCCAAGGGCATTGCGCAATACCGCAAGATGAAGGAGCGCGAGGCGCAACTGGCAAAGTCTTCTCGTGTTTCTCTCGAAGGACTGGCGGAGCAGATCAAGCAGGCAGGCATGAAGGAATTGCCGCTTATCCTCAAGGGCGACGTGCAGGGTTCGGTCGAGGTGCTGGCCGATTCATTGCAGAAGATGTCGACCGAAAAGGTGCGCATCAAGGTCATCCGCTCGGGCGTAGGCGCGATCACGGAAAGCGATGTGCTGCTGGCTTCGGCTTCGAATGCCATCATCATCGGCTTCAACGTGCGTCCGGATCGCAAGTCTGCCGACTTGGCCGAGCAGGAAGACGTCGAAATTCGCCTTCACTCGATCATCTACGAGTTGCAGGATGAGATTCGCAAGGCAATGCTCGGACTGCTCGAACCGGTCTTCAAGGAGAACTACCTGGGCCGCGCCGAAGTGCTCAACGTCTTCAAGATTCCGAAGGTTGGCACGATCGCCGGTTGCCGTGTTCTCGATGGCGTGCTGAGGCGCGATGCCGAAGTGCGATTGATGCGCGATGGCGAGCAGGTTTTCAAAGGCAAGCTGACGTCGCTCAAGCGCTTCAAGGACGATGCCAAGGAAGTTACAAACGGCATGGAATGCGGTGTCGGATTGTCGAACTTCAACGATGTCAAGGTCGGCGATACGATCGAGGCATTCGTAACCGAGAAGGTTGCTGCGGAACTCACAGCCAGCTAGTCTTAGAAAGCGAAAACGGTGCGCGGATCATCCGTGCGCCGTTTTCTGTTGTCGAGAAGCCGATATTCAGTCTGAGCTTGATACGCAATAGGCTGCGTAATACCGCGAGCCGGTTGCCATGAGGCTTTCAATCTCCTCGACCGTCTGGATACCGCCTCTGGCTCCGCTTGCCATGCAGTTCAATGCTGCAGCAGCACAGGCGAAATCGAGTTGCCGTTCGAGCGGCCAGTTCTGGAGCAGGCCATAGATAAATCCGGCATGAAAGATGTCTCCGGCTCCGGTCGTATCGACCACAGGAACGCAGAAGGCAGGGGTGTGATGAAATTGCTTTCCATCCCACGCGAGAACGCCGTCCGGCCCGAGCGTCGCGGCTGTGAGAAGGCATCCATAGCGGCGTTGCATACGGCGCAATGCTTTTTCTAAATCGACCTCGCCGGTAAGCTTGCAGGGAAAGTCCCTGCTAACGATGAGGTGGTCGATGTTCTCAAGCAGCTCTTCGACACCCGGGTAGAGCTCATCCAGATCGCCGACGACGGGAATATCGGCGGCACGGGCCCAGCGCGCCGCTACTGTTGCCGCGGCGGTATCGTGTCCATCGACATGAAGCGTCCGTGCATTCACGATCCATTCGCGCTGAAGCTCGTTGGGCTGAAGAACGAGGCGCTCATCGCGCCGGCACAGGACCGTCCGCTCTCCCGCGCCATCGACGAGAATCAGAGACTGCGGGCTTGCACCTCCCACGACCGTGATGAGCTGCGTTTCAACGCCTGCCTGAGCAAATGCCTCCCGATGCAGTATTGCAGCAGCGTCATCGCCCAATTTACCCACGTAGCGAGTGCGCATGCCCCAGTGCTGGCACGCAACCACAGTGGTTGCGACCTGTCCTCCTGGCGCAACAGTTGCGGTGCGATATTCCACCTTCGAGCCGAGAGCTGGGTAAATGGCGAGGGGGATAAGAGTGTCGGTGGCGTTCAACCCCACACCGACAAGGTCAACCTTTGACACTTTCGTCATCTTTTCACTGTAAATGATGTGTGAATCTCTGGCTGGGGTAGACCGCTGAGATATGCAATTAGCAGCCGGTCTTATATCTATGGCAGTGAGGGCATAATCTTAGACAAACGTTTGTTTCAGTCGATATTTCTTGACATTCCTTAAAGCCTTTTGGCTCAATGGGTCTTATTCCTCCCCATTGCCGTGCTGGTTCTGGTGAGAGTCCGGTTCAACATTAGAAGGCCAGTCAGCACTATATAGGGAAAAGAAGCAGTGATGAAAAGCGTCGTCATTCTTGGGACTGTTCTGCTTGGGCTCGTGCTTCCTCTGAGAGGGGCGTCTTATTATCCACTTCGGCTTGAAGATTCCAAGGCCGTCTATCTGACAAAAGATCAGTTTCCGGTCAAGGCAGATGGTCTGGCTGACGACAGCGCTGCAATTCAGGCGGCGATCGATAAAGCAGAAGCTGAACACGGCGAAGGCATTGTCTTTGTTCCCGAGGGGCGATACCGCGTCACGCGCACGATCTATGTATGGCCCAGCGTTCGGGTGATTGGCTATGGAGCGAATCGTCCGGTATTTGTGTTAGCGGACAACACGCCCGGCTACCAGCAGGGTATCGGATACATGTTTTTCTTTACCGGAGGACGGCCCGGTGGAAAGCATTGGACAGAGCGCCGGCCAAACGGCGCGCGTCCGGTCATGGAAGGAACTGTTCCGCCGAGCAATAACGTAGTCGATGCCAATCCGGGAACGTTTTATTCCGCGATGAGCAATGTGGATTTCGAAATTGGAAAAGGCAATCCATCGGCAGTGGGAATCCGGTTCCACGTTGCGCAGCACTGCTATCTGGCGCACATGGATTTTCACATCGGCTCGGGGCAGGCTGCGCTCAAGGATATAGGTAATGAGGCTGAGGACCTGCACTTCTATGGCGGTGACTACGGCATCATCACGCAGAAGCCTTCTCCGGGCTGGCAGTTTACGCTGCTTGACTCAACGTTCGAAGGCCAGCGGAAAGCGGCGATCCGCGAGCATGAAGCTGGGCTCACGCTGATTCACGACGTGTTCCGCGATCTGCCAGAGGCTATTTCTATCGATCCGAACTATGCCGAGGAACTCTGGGTGAAAGACGTGCGCTTTGAGAACATCAGCGGGCCGGCCATTACCATCAGCAACGTTAACAATCCGCATACGGAGATCAATCTCGAAAACGTATTCTGTCATCACGTTCCGGTTCTTGCGTTGCTGCGTGAGAGCGGGAAGCAGGTTGCTGGAACCGGTGAGAACTATGTGGTGAAGTCGTTTTCCCACGGGTTGACGATGAATGCCCCCGGTGCAGCGGGCGAGATTCGGACCAATCTCGATGCCGATGAGGTGAAAGATCTGCCTCCATTCGGAGCCAATACGATTGCAGCGCTGCCGCCTGCAAATACGTGGATCAATTTGCAATCTCTTGGCGCAAAGGGGGATGGTGCGACAGATGATACGGCTGCGGTCCAGAAAGCGATCGCAGAGCACCGCGTGCTCTACATTCCGATGGGCCGATATGTAGTCAGTGACACGCTGAAGCTTCGCCCGGATACAGTGCTCATCG
>Ga0210392_10000975_pt1 | contig 15648 bp, 17 predicted proteins | sample IncBWC30OmetaG_FD_161057 | JGI IMG/M metagenome (GOLD analysis project Ga0210392, IMG submission 161057) | Forest soil microbial communities from Barre Woods Harvard Forest LTER site, Petersham, Massachusetts, United States - Inc-BW-C-30-O ...
GGCTACTCCCGATTGTCCGACGGGTTGCACCCCGTTCACCGTGAACAGCGTGAGCTACATGGCCTGCGACAAGCTCGCCAGCTGGGACAGCGCAGAGCTAGCGTGCATCGGGCAGAGCATGCTGCTCGCTCAGATCTCGAGCACCGCCGAAAACGAAGCAATCACCACAAAGCTCCAGGCGCTCAAGCTGAGTGCGCAGGTTTGGATCGGTGGCGAGAGCGATCCCAACAACGACAACACCTTCAAATGGGTTAGCGGCGTTGTCATCTACAAGGACGGCAAAGCCGTGGCAAATGTGTATCAAAACTTCGCCAGCGACCAACCCGCGTCTCTCTCGGGCCCCAGCAGGCTGCAGATCTCGACGAGCAACGACGCCTCGGCGGGTACCTGGTCCAACGCTCTCCCCACCGTGAGCCAAGCGTTCGTGTGCCAGACCTTGACGTTGTGAGTCGGCGAGCTCATTTCCCAACCCGCAGCGCGCTCGACTGCGCGCTGCGCTCACGCTTGTCACTCAATAGGCCGCGCGCCCGGCGGGCGATAGCCAAGATCAGGTGACCGAGCTTGGGGTGCCCGGGCACGATGTCTGGCGTCACGCCGTGTGCCTCGAGCGCCTGGCTGGTGATGGGTCCCATGGACGCGACGACTATCTCGTTGTTCAGCGCGCGCCGCACTGCAGCAGCGAGCCCGAGCTCTTGCGCTACCTGCAGTAGGTGCTGAATCTGTAGGGCGCTCGTGAACATCGCTACGTGGGCTTGTCCGCGCACGAGCTTCAGGATGGCAGCTTTCAGAGGCCCCGTGTCTTCGGGCAACGCCCAAGTGTAGACCCTCAGGCTGACGACGATGGCCCCTCGCTCGCTGAGCGCCTGAACCAGCTCGTCGTTGCGCATTCCGTATTCTTGAATTGCGACGCGCCGCCCACCGACAGGCCAATCACTATCGAGCTTTGCGACAACTTCACGCCAGGTGTTGGGCTCGGTCACGTTGACCGAGGGCCGCAAGCCAAACGGCTTGAGCGCGGCTGAAGGCTTCGGGCCGCGACAGACCAGCGTCAGCTTGGATAGTCCGATGATCAACTCCGCCCGCGGTCGATGCGTGGCTGCGGCTTTCAAGAGTAGGGTGGTGCCTACTCCGGTCAGCAGAATCAGCGCGTCGAGCGTGCCCTCGCACACGGCGTCGGCGAAGGCTTTTGACTCCGGGAAGTCGGTGAGGGGCACTTCCCGCAGCGCGGGCGCGGCGACCACGCGTGCGCCATGCTTTTCGAGCAGCCCTGCGGCTTCGTCCTTCAGACGACTCTCGAAGGAGATCACCTGGAAGCCTGTCAGGGATTGCGTCACAACTCACCTCGGACGAACGCTCCCTGGTAGCTCGCCCGCTATTTCGCCCAAGTTTCTGAGACGGAAACCTCGTGGTTACATCGCAGTCAGGCGGGGCCGCTAACTGTATGTGGATTCAGATCAAGGTTTGGTCGCAATGACGCGTAGTCGCACGTAGTCGAGCAGCCAACGCCCATCGCGAAACAATCGAGGGCGGCAACGCTCCGATGCCTTATCACACAGCTCGGGAGCGCGGCTCCCGAGGTCGGTCATCAGCCGCGCCTGAAACAAGCTGAGCCAGGCCGCCAAACCGTCCGCGCCTGCGACCGGCGTGGGACGCTCGAAGTAGCGCAGCTCGCGCACCGTGAGCCCCCCGGCTTCGAGCAATGAGGCGTACGCGCCCGGACTTGGAAAGAACCAGTTCACGTACGGCGCAGGGTCGATCTGCCACTCTTGCAGTACCTCGGTCACTGCCTGAGTGACGGTCGCGACGCAGCCCGCGCCGCCAAACTCGGCCACGAAACGGCCGCCAGGTACGAGCGCCTGTCGCACGCCGCGCACCACGTCCCCCGCGCGCGGCATCCAGTGCAGCGCCGCGTTGGAAAAGACGGCGTCGAACTCCCCGGAGTACGAGAGCTCTTGTCCGTCAACGACGTCGAAACGCAGCGTGGCGTACTTCTCGCGCGCGCTCGCGATCATCTCCTGCGAGCGATCGACACCGGTTACGGCTGCGCCGTGGCGCGCTATCTCCGCGGTCAGCGTGCCGGTGCCGCAACCCAGATCCAAAATTCGCTCGCCGGCCTTCGGATGCAGCCAAACCACGAGCTCGCTGGCCAGCTCAGACACGAAAGAGGCGCGGTCGTCATACAGGTCGGGGTTCCAGGCGCTAACCATGTGCCCGAGATTATCGCTCCCCGCGCCCGGGATTTTGTGATCGATGATGCGCCGAACGGGCCAGCGATCGACGCGCGAGACGCCGAAGAGCTGCCCTGGTTACTTCGAAAGACCCTCGAGATGTGCCGCTAGGTGGCTGAATTCGTTAATGTTATTCGGTGATTGACAGGCGCGTGACAGCTCACTATATCAAGCGAGCCGCACAACCCTGACGCATACGTTAGGGTTAGGGTTACAATGTAGCTCATGAGCGACCGTAATTCCCACCGCCACCTCGCCATTGTCGCACCGGGCTCTGCTCCGGATGCGTCGGCGCGCGCTCTGCCGTCGCGTGACGGCCGCCATCGGGCTGAAGAAAATGAGCTGATGTTGGTCGGGGATCTCGCGAAGGCGGTCGGCAAGACCGTGCGCGCCATCCACCTGTATGAAGAGCTCGGCTTGGTGCGCGCTCACGAGCGTTCCAAAGGTCGCTACCGCCTGTTCGCCCAAGACGCGCTAGTGCGCGTGCGCTGGATCATCAAGCTGCAGAGCCTCGGGCTCTCGTTGTCGGACATCCAAGCGCTCGTTCGCGGGCAGAACGACGCCGCGTCAGCAAAGTTCGCCGCGACGCGCTTGCGTGAGGTTTACCTCGCCAGGCTCGTCGAAACGCAAAGCAAGCTCGCCGAGCTGAAGGCGCTCGAATCAGAGCTCGAGGCCAGCCTCGAGTTTCTCTCCACCTGTCACAGCGCGTGCGAGTCCGAGGTTTCGGTTCACTCGTGCCCGACTTGCGAACGGCACCCCGAACAGCCGAACCCCCCCGAGCTGGTCGCCGGCAGCCGCGTCAACTGAGACTCAACCGAGGTCATCATCCCATGGCACTGAAGTTCCCCATCTACATGGACAACCACGCGACCACGCCGATGGACAAGCGCGTGCTCGAGGCTATGTTGCCCTATTTCACGCAGGATTTTGGGAACGCGGCCAGCCGCACCCACGCCTACGGTTGGCATGCCGAAGCCGCCGTCGAAGACGCGCGCGACACGATCGCCGATTACATCGGCGCCGAGTCCGGCAAAGAAATCGTGTTCACCTCCGGCGCCACGGAGAGCGACAACCTGGCCATCAAGGGTGTCGCCGAATACTACAAGGGCAAGGGCAACCACATCATCACCACGACCATCGAGCACAAAGCCGTGCTCGACTCGTGCAAGCGCCTCGAAAAAGACGGCTACACCGTCAGCTACGTGAACGCGGGCCCGGACGGCCTGGTCAACCCCGCCGACATCGAGAAAGCGATTACGGACAAGACCATCCTGGTCTCGGTCATGCTCGCCAACAACGAGGTCGGCACCATCCAGCCGATCGGCGAAATCGGCGCCATCACTCGCGCACGAGGCGTGCTGTTTCATTGCGACGCGGTGCAGGGCTTCGGCAAGACGCCCTTCGACGTCCGCGCTATGAATGTGGACTTGGCCTCGCTCACCGCTCATAAGATTTATGGGCCGAAAGGCGTGGGTGCGCTGTACGTACGGCGTTCCAAGCCCCGCGTGCGCTTGGTCGCGCAGATGGACGGCGGCGGCCACGAGCGCGGCAACCGCTCCGGCACGCTGAACGTGCCGGGCATCGTCGGCTTCGCCAAAGCCGTGCAAATCTTCAAGCAAGAAGGCGTGGCTGAGGCGGACCGCATCCGCACCTTGCGTGATCGGCTGCACGGTAAGATCAACAAGGAGCTGGATTCCGTGTTCTTGAACGGGCACCCGGAAAAGCGCCTGCCCGGCAACTTGAATCTGTCCTTCTCATTCGTCGAAGGCGAAGGTCTGATGATGGCAATCAAAGACGTCGCCGTGTCCAGCGGCTCGGCCTGCACCAGCGCCAGCCTGGAACCGAGCTACGTGTTGCGCTCCATGGGCCTAGATGAAGAGCTGGCCCATTCGTCAATTCGCTTCGGCCTCGGTCGCTTCAACACCGAAGAAGAAGTCGACTACGTCGCAGAGCTCGTGATCGCCAAGGTCAAGCGGCTCCGCGAGCTTTCACCCCTGTACGAGATGCACCAACAAGGCATCGACATTAAATCCATTCAATGGGCCGCTCATTGAGGCAATAAGGAAACATCATGGCCTACAGCGAAAAACTCCTCGATCACTACGAAAACCCGCGCAACGTCGGCTCGATGGACAAAGACGATCCGTCGGTGGGCACGGGCCTCGTGGGCGCCCCCGCTTGCGGCGACGTCATGCGCCTACAAATCCGCGTCAGCGCAGAAGGCGTGATCGAAGACGCGCGCTTCAAGACGTTCGGCTGCGGCTCGGCGATCGCCTCGTCGTCGCTTGCTACCGAGTGGATCAAGGGCAAGAACATCGACGAAGCGGCGACCATCAAGAACAGCCAAATCGCCGAAGAGCTGAGCCTGCCCCCGGTCAAGATCCACTGCTCCGTGCTCGCGGAAGACGCGATCAAGAGCGCGATTGAAGACTACAAAGCCAAGCGCGCCGCCCGCACCGCCCTCAACGCGGAAGCCTCTGTCGCCGAACCGACGGCCCCCGCCGCGCTCTAGCCTCTCCCCCCGTAAACGTGCCCGTGCCCGTGCCCGTGCCCGATCTCTTCCCCTCCTAAAGACGCCATGGAAACGACCTCCGTATCCCCCGAAGCGCAACCCGCCGCTCCTTCTGAAGCCCCGAAGTCGCGGCGCGAGATCACCATCTCGGACAAAGCCGTCGAGTTTGCCAAGAAGAAGCTGGCTGCGCGCGGAACTCCGGACGCGGCGGTGCGTCTGGGCGTAAAAGGCGGCGGTTGTTCGGGCTTTTCGTACGTCATCCAGTACGAGGACACGCCGCCACGCGAGCGCGATACGGTCTACGACGCCGGTGGCGTGCGCTTCTATGTCGACAAGAAGAGCTTCGTGTACCTCGCGGGCTCCGTGTTGGACTACGAGCAGACGTTGATGTTCCAAGGGTTCAAGTTCAAGAACCCGCAGGAAGCGTCGAGCTGCGGCTGTGGTCACTCTTTCACGGTTCGCTGACTTTGGACCCGTTCGAGGCCCTGGGCGTCGAGCCCGCTTTTAGTTTGGACCTCGGCCTCCTCGAGCAGCGACACCGGGACCTGAGTCGCGCTTTGCATCCCGATCGCCACGCGGCCGCCGGCGCCGCTGAACGGCGCCTGGCGCTCGGCCGCGCGATCGAAGTGAACGAGGCTTTTCGAGCGCTGAAAGATCCGGTGCGCCGCGCAGAGGCGTTGCTCGCGCGGCGCGGCATTCAAAGTGGGGAGGGCAAGGAGCCGCTCGCGTCGCCGGCCTTACTGATGGAGGTCATGGAGCGCCGCGAAGCTCTGGCCGAAATCCGTCACAGCAAGAACGAAGCGGCGCTGAGTCGTTTGATCGCCGAGGTCCGTGCGATCGATGCGCGCACCCAGCTGGCCTTGACCGCGCAATTTGCGCTCGAGACCCCGAATTCCGCAGAAATACTGAAGCGCATCGGCGAGTTGCGCTACTACCGGCGCTTCTTGGACGAAGCATCGTCCATCGCCGACGAAGTGCTCTGAATCATGCTGCTCGACATTTTCGATCCCAAGGCGCCGCCGCAAGCCATCGGCATCGATTTGGGTACGACCAATTCGATCGTCGCTCACGTGCGTGACGGTCGACCTGTGCCGCTCACGACCTGCGACGGCACGCCGCTCCTGCCCTCGGTCGTGCACTACGGCGCAGAAGGCTCGGTGTTGGTTGGCCGCAACGCGGCCGCCTACGCGACGCGCGAGCCGGAGCGCACCATCGCCAGCGTGAAGCGCTTCATGGGCCGCGCCGCGGGTGACGTCGAAACCACGCGCCTGGGCGCGTACAAGTTCGTGCTGGGTGAGGCCGCCGTGGTGCGCTTCGATCTGGGTAAGCTGACGCCCAGCGCGGTCGAGGTCAGCGCCGAGATTTTGAAGAGCTTGAAACAGAGCGCGGTCGATCAACTGACGCACGTCGGCGGCGCGGTGATCACGGTGCCTGCGTACTTCGACGATGCCCAGCGCCAAGCCACCCGCGACGCGGGCCGCATCGCGGGTCTGGAAGTACTGCGCTTGCTCAACGAGCCCACGGCCGCCGCGCTCGCCTATGGCCTAGATAAGCGGCAAAATGGCCTGTTTGCGGTGTACGACCTCGGCGGCGGCACCTTCGACGTCACTATCTTGTTGCTCGAAGACGGCGTGTTCCAAGTCAAGAGCACCGGTGGCGACAGCGCCCTCGGTGGTGACGACATGGACCGCGAGCTCGCCGAGCGCATGCTGACGGCCATGGGCGCCACCGAGCCCAAAATGCGCACACCCGAGGTGGTGAGCATTGCGCTTGATGCCGCGCGCCGCGCCAAGCACGCGCTCACCGACGCCGCCGAGGTCAGCGTCGAGCTGCCCAAGAAGGGCGGGGGTGAGGTGCTGTTTGCGCTGACCCGCGCGGACTTCGACGGCTGGATCCAGCCGCTCCTGGAGCGCACGGGTAAATCCTGCCGGCGCGCGCTGCGCGATGCGGGTGTGGAGGCGTCAGCGCTCGACGGAGTGATCTTGGTTGGGGGTTCCACGCGGGTGCCACGCGTGCGCTCGTACGTGCAGGAACTATTCGGCAAAGCGCCGTTGGCCGACATCGATCCGGATCTGGTCGTCGCCTACGGAGCCGCGATTCAGGCCGACCTATTGTCGCGTTCGAGCGACGAAGTGCTCTTGCTCGACGTGCTGCCGCTGTCACTCGGCATCGAGACCATGGGCGGCGGTGTCGACAAGATTTTGCCGAGAAACACCACGATCCCCGCGGGCGCCAAGGCCACCTTCACGACCTACGCCGACAACCAAACGGGCTTCGATCTGCACGTCGTGCAGGGCGAGCGCGAGATTGCCAGCGACTGCCGCTCGCTGGCGCGCTTCAAGCTGGGTGGCATTCCGCCGCTGCCGGCAGGCTTTGCGCGGCTCGAGGTGAGCTTCAATGTCGACGAGAACAACCTGCTCAGCGTGAAAGCGGTCGAGCTCACCACGGGCATCACGCAAAGCGTGGACGTGAAGCCGAGCTATGGGCTAACCGACGACGAAGTCGAGCAGATGCTGATCGACGCGCTCGACCACGGCGAGAGCGATTTCGAGCTGCGTCGTTTGCGCGACGCGCAGGTGGAGGCCACGCGCATCTTGCTCGCGACGGACAAGGGGCTCGCCAGCGACGCGGATTTGCTCGACGACGCCGAGCGCGCTCGCATCGAGAAGGCGCTGGCAGCGGTTCGCCACGCCGCATCTTCCGCCACCCAAGCGTCGGCCGTCGAAGGCGCGATCAGCGCGTTGGATGATGCCACTCACGACTGGGCAGGGCGTCGCATGAATCGCGCTATTCAGTCCGCGATCGCGGGCAAGAGCTTGGGCAGCGTCGAGCAGAGCGTGGCGCACGCCGCGGGCGTAGAAGCTCATTTGGCCAAGCACGGAGAGCAGTAGAGCGATGACCAAGGTGCGTTTCCTGGATCAGGGCATAGAGATCGACGTGGCCCTCGGCACGACCCTGCTCAAGGCCTCGAAGCTCGCCGGCGCTCCCGAAGGCGACGCCTGCGGAGGCGTTTGCGCCTGTTCTACCTGCCACGTGTATGTCGAAACGGGCCCAGATCTGCTGTCTCCCGCCGAAGAGGATGAGGAAGACATTCTGGACAAGGCGTTCGACGTGCGAATGAGCTCGCGTCTGGGCTGCCAAGCCAAAATCATGCGCGAAGGCTTGATCGAGCTACGCATCTCCAAGGAGAGCCTGGACGCGTATTACAACGAGCATCCGAACGTGAAGCGCCCCGCGTAGCTCGTGCGCAAAAGTGTCTCACTCGCCGTCACGTTCGGCGATTTGCTTTGAGCTCGCGAACTGGACGAAGATCGCGCAATGAAAGCGAAATCCAAGACCAAGTCGAAAGTGCTCAAGCCCGCGGTCGCCAAGAAGGCGGCGAAGAAGGCCGCCAAGAAGACCACGACGGCGGCCAAGAAGGTCGCCAAGAGCGTGAAGACGATCGTCGCGAAGGCCAAGAAGAGCGCGCCCCAGGCCGGCCTGTTCGACGCCGTGAAGCGCGAGGTCGCGCGTGTCGGCGCTGTCGCCGAAGCAGTGAGCGAGGTCGTGCAGGAAGAATTTGCCAAAGCCACGCGCGCCGCCAAGAAGGCGACGCGCTCGAAGAAATGAAGAGTCTCTAGCGATTGGCTTCGGCTTGTTTGCGAAGGCGCGCTTCGGCTTCACGCAGCTCGCCTGTGGGGTCGCTGGGAGCGAAGTCTTCGGCTTCGAACACGCGGCGAATCTCGATCATCTCTCCGTTTGAGCACGGGCAACGCGAGGCCCAAGCCACGGCTTCGGCCTTCGACTTGGCTTGGATCAACCAGAAGCCGCCCACCACTTCTTTGGCTTCGCTGAACGGGCCGTCGCTGACCTGTGCTTTGCCGCCGGGAAAGCGCACGCGCGCGCCGGTCGAAGAGGAGTGCAAGCCCTCGCCGGCCAGCATCACGCCGGCTTTCACCATCTCTTCGTTGAACTTGCCCATCTCAGCCAGCACCTTCGCGTCGGGAAGCGCGTCAGTTTCAGCGATCGGGCCTGGGAACATGATCATCATGAATCGCATTGTCTTGTCCTCTCGTGACGAAAGCAGTGCTTTCGAGCTGTTCGGCTTCTGCCAAGGCGACGAACGAGGCTCCTCGGGATCGACACGGTTGAGCACTTTTATTTCGGGTTGGGGCACCTACACCCGCCCACCGACCTGACTGTGGCGGGCTTATCTCATCCTGAGACGGCGCCGTATCGAAGGGCGTCGGACCTTTACGATGCGATTACCGCGATTCTATTCGGCTTTGTGCGTCTGTGGCTGGTTGCTTGAGGCGCACGGCGCGCACGCCGACCCGGTGCGTTTACATGGCGAGGTGGCGGCCGCACATGCCATCAGCGGTTACCAGAAAGACGAGTTCGGTTGGGGCGCGTCGGGCCTCGCTGCGGCGGAGCTCCCGTTCGGTCACCTGCTCGGCGTGCAGCTTCAGGCGGGCACGCTCTGGCTCAGTCAGGGCAGCGCGCCGAGCGATCCGAAATTCGCGCGCGGCGGTGCCGCTACGGCGAACAGCGCGGCGGTCGGCTTGCGGCTGCGCCCATTTGGCAATCAACACCATGGTCAATTCTATAGCCCCGCAGGCTTATGGTTGGCGACGGATTTGGGTGTCGCGATCACCAACGGTCTGACGCGCGGCTTGTTCGACGCACAGCTGGGTTACGATTTTTTGGATCACAAGGGGCGCGAGGGCATCGGCCCGATGCTCGCGTTGGTCCACGTGACGCAACCGGACAGCGCGCTTCGCCCAGAGGACGCCAATGTCCTGCTGATCGGCGTGCACGTCATGTACGACTTCGGTTCGGGGTTGAATCCGAATAGCGACCGCGATCACGACGGCATTCTCGACGACGTGGATGCCTGCCCAGATGTCCCCGAAGACAAAGACGGCTTCCAAGACAGCGACGGCTGCCCGGACGACGACAACGACCACGACGGCATTGCCGACAAGGTCGACCATTGCCCCGATGTTCCGGAAGACAAAGACGGCTTCGAGGACACCGACGGTTGTCCGGACGACGACAACGACAAAGACGGCATCCCGGACAAGGCCGACAAGTGCCCGAATGCCGCCGAGGACAAGGACGGCTTCGAGGACGAGGATGGCTGCCCGGATCCGGACAATGACAAGGACGGCATTCCGGATGCGCAGGACTTGTGCCCGAACGAGCCCGAGACCGTCAACGGTTACGCGGACACCGACGGTTGTCCGGACGAAGACCAGGTGCGCGTGGTGGGCGACAAGATCGTGCTCGACGATCGCGTTCACTTTTACGTCAACAGCTTCGTGATTCGAAAGATCAGCTACTCGCTGCTCGAGCGCTTGGGCAAACTAATCACCGACCACCCCGAATACGTGCACGTCTCGGTCGAGGGTCACGCCGACGAACGCGGGCCGGACAACTTCAACCAAAAGCTCAGCGAAGACCGCGCACGCGCCGTGATGGAATTCTTGATCAAGCAGGGTATCTCGCAGGGTCGCCTGAGCTCGATGGGCTTCGGGTCGACCAAACCCCTCGTCGACAAGAAGAGCGAGTATGCGCTCTTGCTCAATCGCCGCGTCGAGTTCACCGTGACTCGCCAGCTCAAGGAGGACGGCTCACCCGTGGTGTCGGCGCCGACCCAGAATCCGATCTCGCCGCCTCTGCCCACCAAGGAAGACGAGGAACCTGCCTTGCCGCCCGGTGCAGCGCCCGCTCCAACGCCCGCGCCCACCCCGAAAGGAGGCGCAAAATGAACTGGAAATTGGCTAAGAGCGCGGCCTTTTGGAGCGCGCTGTTCGCGCTCGCGTTTCCGGCCGCTTGCGGCAGCAGCGGTGTCGTCGGTGGCGATTGCGCTGCGAGTTATGTAGCCTGTGACGGTGCTTGCGTCGATGCGCAGAACGACCCCGACAACTGCGGCGGCTGCGCGCACGCCTGTGATCCGGGTGTGGCTTGCCACAATGCGATCTGCTCCGGCACTCTGAACGACGGCAGCGCCGGTACCTCGAACAACGGCGGCGAGAGCGGCGCCAGTGAAGGCGGCGCGAGCGGAGACACCGGGTCGGGCAACGGCGGCTCTTCCGGCAACGGCATGTTGGGTCAAGCCGGCGACGACCTCGACGCAGGCGAGCTGAGCGACGCAAAGCACGACGGCGACACCGCTTGCTTGCCGCCTTACAAGCGACCGGAAGCGTGCGGCAACTGCGCGACCAAGTGCAGCATGACCGCTCCGACCTGCTCGCCCGACGGCATGGGCAGCTATGTGTGCGTGCTGAAGTGCGACGATCCGCTCAAGCAATGCAACGGCCAATGCGTCGACTTCAACATCGACGCAGAGAATTGCGGGTCGTGCGGGAATGTGTGTCCTTCCGGGATTTGCCAGACCGGCAAATGCGTCGGCGCGAACGTTGGTCACGTCGTGCTTGCGTGCATGGACTACCAAACGCCAGCCAAAAATACGGCGCAAACCGCGCTGATGGGCAATGCCGTGCTACTGCCGATTCGCAATCCAGTGCGCATCCTGGCGTACACCGAATTTGCGCCTGCCGCGCAGCGTGCCCAGGTCGACCAAGATATCGGTTTTGCGGCTGCTGCTCGCGGGCGCACGGTCGCGATTACGCCGCTCAGCAAATACACTGCCGCCAGTGCGGCGCTGAGCATCAGCAACTACGATGTGTTCTTGATCTACGATCAAACTGCGGCCCCCGCCGGGCAAATGGCGACCGTGGGCGCCGCTTGGCAGAAGAACTCGGTCGTGGATTCGTTCTCGTCTGCTGGCGGTGTGGTCATCGCCCTGAGCGGCGGCACGAGCGAGATGGACCAGTTCCTGACCAACTCCGAGCTGCTCGACGTGAGCGGTCAGACGGTGGTCAGTGCCAGTACGCTGTACAACCGAGCTCCAGCCGACGCGATGGGCATCAACGTGATCTCGCCCTTCCTCGCCCCGATGAATTCGTGCACGTTCACGACCAGCCTGGCTCAAGACGCGGACGACATCTTCGTGGTCGAGGACACGAAGTCGCCCGCGGCGGGCTCGCCAGTGGTTGTGCACCGAGTGATCGAGCCGTAGGCTCGATCACTCGTCAGGATACTCGTCAGGGGCTCTCTCAGGCACTCGCCCGAGTGCCCGCTATGCCCGCCGTGAGCGGCAAAATCACGGCGCGCATGGCGTCGATTTGTGCGCGCGCCGCGGCTTTGAGCTTGGGAACGTCTGCGTGGGTCATGCCCTGGGTCGAGATGGCCTCGCCGATGGTCAAGATGCCGCGCGCGTAGCCGGGACGCCAGTCGTGCTTGGACAGCGCTTCGTCCGTGCCGGCGACCGCCATGGGCAAGACGTCTGCGCCGGTGTCGATGGCGAGACGAAACGCGCCGTCTTTGAAGTTTTGCATCTCGCCGGTTTTGGAGCGCGTGCCCTCTGGGAAGATCATGACCGGCACGCCTTGCTCGAGCCAGCGCGCGCACTTGTCCAGCGCGGCTTTGGCGGCTGAGGCCGACGCGCGGTCGATGGGCACGTCTTTGACGAGGCGCATGCTCCAACCGATGAAGGGCAGGTTGAACAACGAGCGCTTGGCCAGCCACTTCATTTCCCAGGGCAGGTGCGAAATCAAAAACACGTCGGTGTGTGAGCAATGGTTGCTGACGCACACTGTCTTGCCTGGGTTCTTCGGGATCGCACCGTGGATGCGGAAGCGCCACATGGGCGAGAACGTGGCCGCGGCTTGAGCCGTCCGGCGCAGCGTGCGACCGCTCAAGATGCGCTTTTTGTCGAACCAGAAGGTCGGCAAATACACGAGCACGACCGCCACCCAGCCGAGGAAGGCGACCAGAAACAGCTCGATACAGGCGATGATCGCGACCAGCGTGCGCACGTTTGAACCCGAGCGCGTCCTAACATACCCTCGGCTCGTTGTTCGAAGGCTGACGCAAAAATGACCTCTGAAGCTGCCGTTTTTGCCACTCCGGTCGGCTTCCTCGAGCACACGCGCCTGCCGATTTTCTTGCTGCTGTCCTGACAGCGATCTGCTTGGGAACCCTGCGAGCGCCCCCCAACAAGGCGTACCCGTTGCTTGCTGTATGATTTTTGAGATTTGATTTTGGGTTCAACACGCCCCAGCCGCGCACCGGAGCCTCACCAGATTGCGATGAACGAGAGCGCGCGTTCAAGGAATCCCTAAGCTGCAAACCCCCGCGTCGCACTACGGCGGTTCGTACGGGCAGGAGTGCGCGGTGCCAGCCACGTTGCTGAGGTGAAGGTCGGCCTGCGCAGCCTCGAGCTCATGCGCTCATCATGCTTCAAGAGCTTCGTGAGCTGATCAGCCAGGTTCAGGAGCTAGCCGAGAGCGCATAGTACCGGATTCATTTTATTCGAATCCGGACATTCTGTGGCACCGGCGCAGGCTGAAAGCGCTGTCCTGCTCTGCCGCGCATTGGGTGACGATCGGTTCGACGTCGAGCTGACGGGCCGCGGCTGGGGGCAGGGGGGGAAGCCGCGCTCCAATTCACGGTTGAAAGATCGGCCTACCCGGGCTTACATGCCCGGCTATGCGAACAAGCCTCGGGGAACTGTTAGTACTGGTCGCGACCATCTCGGCTTTTGGCTGCTCCGAGAAGGACGCCACGAAGTGCCAAGAGGCGCTGGATGGGACGCGTAAATCCGTCGCTGCTGCGGACGCGGCATTGACCAACCAATGGCGTGAGCGCGCTTATAAGTATTGCGCCGATCAAGCGTCGTTGAGCGCGCTCGATAGAGAAATCTCCGAGAAGCAGTCGGCAGAAGCCACGGCCAAAGCCGCCGAAGCGCAACGCCTGGCGCTGAATGCCAGCCTGCTGAAGACCTTCGTGACCTGGGCGGGCGACAATAAAGTCGCGCCCGACCACGCCTCGGTGTCGCCGAAGTGCGACGGTGACGAGCCGGACGCAGGTGCACCCAAGGTGGTGTCGACCGATCCCAAAGCGACCCAGCGTTTCTGCACCGCGACGCGCTCTGCCGGCAGCAACACGCTGACCGCCCGCTATTGGGAGGCCGACAAGACCATCGAGCTGTTCATGACCAAGGCGCCCGCGCCCGCCAGCTGTGACGATCTCGGTCCGAACAAGGTGCTGAAGAGTTGGGACGTGCCGGCCGTGAGCGGGCAGAGCGTGAAGCGAACCCGCTGCGAGCTGAGCGGCTCGCTTTCGGGCATGCAAGCCGTGGTCAGCCAAGCGGTGAACGCCGCCGTGTACATCTTCTCTCCGAGCTATTTGGAGAAGGACGCGGCGCTGAAGAAGATCGCCGGCGAATAGGCTTGCGGCGCAAGGCCCCATTTCGTGGCTCGGCAGGCGGGTCGTCAACGAGCGGACGCGGAGCTCCGGACCCGGGCCACGGGGACTACGGTACGAACGGCTTCATGTTCTCGGTCCCCACCTGACCTGCTGGAGTCTTGCCGGGCGTAAAGGTGTACATCGCGTATGTGGCGCCGAGGAGTACCAGGACTGCGCCGAGCAACGCGCCGACCGCCAAGGTCTTCTTGCGCGCTCGGTCTCGGCTGATCAGCTGCACTGCCCGATTGACCTGAGCGTCGAGCGTTTCGTGCTGGATTGCGTGAGCCATAGTGACCTCCGTACTCTGGACTGGCATCGTTCGTGCCACGTCGTCAGCTTTCCAAGTGCCCGTCCCTCAGCGCTCACTGTGGGCTTGCTGCACAACCGAGCGCGACATTCTGCGCCGCACGTGGCAAAGTGCGCGTCACGCTCGGCCGAGGTCGTGGCGTCATTGCACGCGGTAGTGCGATACGGAATGCCGCACTGTGCTCGAATACCGCACTTACCGACAAGCCAGGTTCGAGTTGGGCAGCGGAACGAGGCTTGCTTGCGGACCGCGAGCGCGGCGCTCGGAAGCCCAAATTTGGAGGAGCCAATGGCCAGTCGGTTACAAATCGCAACGACCGCGGATGCATTCGAGCGCTTGACTGCTGCTCGACAGAGCGCGCGTGTTCGCGCGCATCTGTTTTCGCTGGATGCTCGGCGACGTTGGCAGGAATTGGAAGACCAGCTGGTCTCGCTCGAGGACGAGCTGGTGCGGGGTGGAGAAAAGGCGTTGGCGCTGGGCGCCGAGAAGGTCATGGATCTGGTCAGGTTGGTCGAGGCGTTTCTGGAACGCCATGCAGTCGGCGAGGTCTCGCTGAACAGCCCGGCGCAGCGCGTGATGACCACCGCGCTGCGCACGTGCGGGCCGAATGACACGCTGAACCTCGCGGCTCAAATCATGTGGGATGAAGATTGCGGGGTGGTGCCGGTCGTCGATAAAACCGGCCTGCTCATCGGCATGCTGACGGATCGCGATCTATGCATGGCCTGCTATACTCAAGGGAAATCCCCGAACGAGGCGGGCGTCGCGCACGCAATGTCTCGCGTCACTTACAGCGCGTATCGAGATGCGTCACTGGCCGAGGTCCTTGGGCTGATGAAGGTGCATCGCGTGCGGCGCGTGCCGATCACCAGCGAGACCGGGCAGCTCCTTGGTCTAATCACGCTAGCTGACTTGTTCGGCCACTTGCCCGAGCAGCGTCAGCTCTCTGCTTTGGAGGCCGCCTTGGTCGACGCTCTCCTGACCATCTCCGAGAAGCACCGCCCGTCGCGCACCGTCCGCGCCGCTCTTGCTGCCGAGTGAGCTTGGGGGCCGACCCCAAACCTTGCCCTACGCCTCTTTGGTCTTCTGGAACTTGAGGCCCGGCCTTGGTCATCGGGGGATTCTCCCCCGCACCCGCTGAAGTAATTCAGCGGGGCCCACCCCCGAGTTTTGGGCCCCGCCCCCTCAGACCTTGCCCTAGGCCTCTTTGGTCTTCTGGAATTTGAGGCCCGGCCATTCTTTGATGGTGGTCTCTAAGTGCCAGGAGTTGCGGGCGAGGAAGACTGGGGCGCCCAGGTGATCGTCGG
>Ga0210392_10000977_pt1 | contig 15631 bp, 10 predicted proteins | sample IncBWC30OmetaG_FD_161057 | JGI IMG/M metagenome (GOLD analysis project Ga0210392, IMG submission 161057) | Forest soil microbial communities from Barre Woods Harvard Forest LTER site, Petersham, Massachusetts, United States - Inc-BW-C-30-O ...
CAATTTCGACGCCGTTTTCTGCCCATTGGTTCCACCCATCGGAATGCAGGGCCTCGCGAATCAACGCTGGCGCTCCCGCAGGCCCGCGAAGGAACGAGGAGTTGTGATCCAGGGGAATTCCCAGAATAACCGGTGCACCCCAGCGAGCAAGTGTCCGGGTGGGTCGCTTCATGGGCGGGTAATCAGAAAGTTGCCCAGCACCAGTGCGTCCATTTGTGTGCGCACGAAGCAGTCCAGCGCCTCTTCCGGCCGGCACACAATGGGCTCGTTGTCGTTGAAAGAAGTATTCAGCACCACCGGAACGCCCGTCTGCCGCTCGAATTCCGAAATCAGCGCGTGGTAACGAGGATTGGCTTCCCGCGTAACCGTCTGCAGCCGCCCGGTGCCGTCAATGTGCGTTGGCGCGGGAATTTTGTCGCGTTTGTCCGCGCGCACCGAGTACGCCAGGTTCATAAACGGCGAGGGATAGGACTTCTCAAACCATTCGCCAGTCTTCTCCGCAAGGATGGAAGGTGCGAACGGCCGGAAGATTTCGCGGTGCTTGATGCGCCGGTTCAGAATCTCCTTCATTTCCGCGCGCCGCGGATCCGCCACGATACTGCGGTTTCCAAGTGCTCGCGGGCCCCATTCCGCGCGTCCCTGGTACCAGCCTACAATTTTTCCGTCCGCGATAATCCCTGCGGTCCGGCGCGTCAGTTCGTCATCGCCCAATTCGTGAATCGTGTAGCCCTCACCGGAAACCGCGCTGGCTTCGATCGAGCGTCGTACTTCCGCCCGCGTGTATCCTGGCCCCCAGTATGCGTGTTCCATCACGAAGGAACGCGGCTTGCCGAGCGTTTGCTGCCATACGTGATACGCCGCTCCAACCGCAAGGCCCGCATCTCCCGCTGCGGGGTGCACATAAACCTTTTCAAACGGCGTGCGGTCAAAAATTTTTCCATTCGCCACGCAGTTGAACGCCACGCCGCCCGCCAGGCACACTGCTTTCGCCCCAGTTTGCGCGGCCAATTTCTTTAACATCCCCAGATAAACCTCTTCCAGGCGCGCCTGAAGTGAAGCAGCAAGATCGCGGTGCCGCTGTTCCAGGGGATCGTCCGGCTGCCGCGCCGGTGCACCAAGTTTCTTCGGCATCGCATCGGAGAACATCTTCCCCAGCACCGGCGTCTTGTCCGATTCTGCCCACGACATTTCCGGACCGGTTCTGTGATGGGTGAAATACTCCAGGCCTAATTGGAATCCGAACTCATTCCCGTTGCTGCTGAAGCGCAAAACGTCACGCAGTGCGTCCAGATGCGATGGCTCCCCGTACGCAGCCAGGCCCATCACTTTGTATTCGTCGCCAAACTTCAGGAATCCCAGGTACTGCGTCACGGCACTGTAATAAAGCCCCAGGGAGTGCGGAAACGCGATCGCTCCGTCGATCCGCATGCGGTTGCCTTCGCCTACTCCCCACATCGAACTCGCGAAATCGCCCAGCCCGTCCACGGAAAGCAGCGCCGCATGTTCGAACGGCGACACAAAATACGTGCTCGCCAGGTGCGCCTGGTGGTGTTCCACGCGGTGGAATGTCGCTTTGAGTTTTGTCGCATCCGTATCGAAAGCCTGCGTCAAGGCCTCGGGAATCCCCGTGAATTTCGACATCACCTTGATGCGCTCGCGTGCGAATGACGGCATGCGCAGCGCGTAGAATAGTTTCGTTCCCAGCCGCGCGTACGGATTACGCGGCACCGCCACATGATCGATTTCCGCTAATGTCAAACCTGCTTCTTTCAGGCAGTAGCGAATCGCGGCGGCTGGGAAGCCGGCCGCATACTTCACGCGGTTGAAGCGCTCCTCTTCCACGGCCGCCACCAGCTTGCCGTCGCAGACAATCGCGGCGGAAGCGTTGCCGTGGTACGCATTGATTCCCAGAATATTCATGGTCAAGGTTTACAGTTTACCCCAGAGCTTGGCGACGGAGTTTCGATTGGCCGCCGCCGACTGCGTTGCACCTTCAGGATAGGTGCTGACGACACCATTCGTTCAGCACGTAGAGCGACCACGGACGCGACCAACTAGTTTGGCCATTCAAAAAATTATCCCACACCATTTTTACTCCCGCAGCATGCAAATGCGGAGCCAGCGCGGGCGCAATATTCTGAAAGCTGGCTTCGATGCGCGGCCGCAGCGAATCCCGCAGCCATTCCTCCCAGGGCAGCGTGAACGTGCGCTTTTTCTGATTCAGGACTTGCGCCGGAAGCACGCCTTCAACGGCCGCCAGCAGCAGCGCCTTCGCGCGCCCAGGCTGTACGCGTGCCTCGTCCGGCAGCGCGGTCATAAATTCCACCAGCGGAGTATCCAGAAGTGGCACGCGCACCTCCAGCGATCGCGCCATGCTCACCGAATCCGTGTCCCGCAACAACGTGCTGACCATGTACGTCCGCATCTCCAGCCACGATATCCCCGCGACGGATTCCATCGCTTGCGCCTGGTCGGCGACGCGCTCCAACCATCCCAGCCACGTCGGCTCGAGCGTCACACCATCCCGCGCAACGCTACTGCTGCGATATCGCGCCTCCATCAAGCGGGCAAGCTCCGACGGCGGAAACAATAACCGTGTGAAGAAATAGGGATGCGGCAGCGCGTCGGGCATCAACCAGGCGTCACTGGCTTTGCGCGCCCCATCCGCTGAATGTCCTTGGCGCAGCAAGGTGTTTACCAGTGGCGCGCTGATGCGCCGAAATGCGCCGGGAACAAACCGCGACGCCAGTTCCAGCCGCGCCAGTCTTGGCGTATCGGCGAATGTTGGGTACCCCGCAAACAATTCGTCGCCACCCAGACCCGAGAGCGCCACCTTCAACCCAACCTCGCGCGCGGCCCACGATACAAAGTACGTATTGATGCCATCCATCGTCGGCTGATCCAGCGCGCCCAGAGCCTCCTCTAGGCGCGTGAGCATGTCGGCGCCGCGCAGCGGTATCTCCTGGTGTTTTGTTCCCGTATGTTTCGCCACCACCGCGGCAAGAGGCGCCTCGTCGTAGGGCGTATCCGGAAACGACAGCGTGAAACTCTGTATCCCGCTCTGCGCGCGCGCTGCGAAAGCCGCAATGGCGCTGGAATCGAGCCCGCTCGAAAGAAACAGCCCGACGGGGACATCGGCAATCAGGTGCGCTCTCACCGATTCGTCCAGCAGTGTGCGAAGTCGCGCGGCAGCCGAGGCGAAATCGCGTGGTCGCTCGCTGACCCGCGCCGCGGAACTTTGCCGCGGATCCCACCACGGGCGCGCGCGCGGAGAACGCCGGCGATCCGGCACGTGCAGAAGTAACCGGTGCCCGGGTGGGAGGGAAAACACGCCCTCGAGAAGTGTGACCGGCTCGGAAACGCTTCCAAACAGCAGATAGGATGTCAGCCCGTCAGCCGATATATTTGGCCCCACGAGCTTGCTGGCAATCAGCGCCCGCAGCTCCGAAGCAAACGCCAACCCCTCCGAAGTTTGCGCATAGTACAGGGGCTTAATGCCCAGTGGGTCGCGCGCCAGAAGCAGAACCGGCACCGTGGCGTAGTGTTTCCTCAGGTCCAGCAGCGCGAACGCGAACATCCCGCGAAGTTCGTTCAGCAGGTCTTCGCCCCACTCCTCCCAACCATGTACCAGAATTTCCGTGTCGGATTCTGTCGAAAAACGGTGGCCCGCCAGCGATAGCCGGTGCCGCAGCTCCCGGTAGTTGTAAAGTTCTCCATTGAACACCACGCAAACATCGCGCGTTTCGTTCCAGGCAGGTTGATGACCTCCGCTCAGGTCGATGATGCTCAGCCGTCGCATCCCCAAGGCCAGCCCAGGGGCGCGAGCATCATTCGCGAAGAAGCCGTCTTCATCCGGCCCGCGATAGCGCATGGCCGCAGCCATGGTCCGCACGTGAGCATCAGCCAGTGCACTCGTGGAAGCGTAGGTTAGTCCGCAGATTCCGCACACGCGGTTATTTTATCTCCGGTGCGCTAAAGAACGCAGCAATTGCGCGGCTAAGATTGTGGCGTAGGCGAAAACGAAGTACCCGGAAATGACGATCGGCAAGGACTCCCAGGATAACTCGCAGGATCAGCAGACCCACAAGCGCATTCACAGAAAGAAAGAAAAACAGGAACGACCGGCGCTCCAGAAGCAAGCTCCAGTCCAGGTATTCATCCCAGCCGGGAAAAAAGCGATCCATCTGTTCCCGGATGTTGAATCCATGCAGGGGTACAGCCGAAAGGCGCACGTGGGCATAATTCTCGTAGTTATATTCCGGAAGGTACTTCGGTATCTGGCTGGTTGCCTCGAGAAACTCAGCTGGATTTTGCAAGTCTTTCCGCGTCAGAAGGTTGCCTTGGGCATCTTTCAGCATTACGCGGTACGTTGGGTCCACAATGATCCATCGCCCGTCCAGCAGCACCTCTGCTACCACGTGCTTGCTCGTCCGTTCGGGTGTGAGCAGCAACAGCCGCCGCGTCTCCAGTCCCGCACTGCGCGACAGGTTCAGGAAAGCATTCGTAGCGCTTCCACACACCTCCAGCAGTTGTCGGTAATTCAGTGTGTCCGTAGGATCGTGAGGGGAGAGTTTCTTGGCATCGTTCGCTTCCAGCCGCGGTGGTCCGTTGCTCATCCATGCCAGGATGGCTTCCACCTTCTCCCGCGACGACGCGGCCCCAGGAACCACCGCATCGGAGAAGCCGCTCAGATACTTCCGAACCGAATATTCCCGCGCGCCCGTTGCGATCGTGCACAGCAGCGCCACGAATAACAGCAGGTTGACAAGCCACCACGCCACGCGAAATATCCGGTGCTCGTTCGCAAGCTTATCCCGATTCATTCGGCGCTGCTCTCTTCGACTGCGGGAAGATCGTCAGTCTAGCATAAAGCGCTTCCATTTCTTTGAGCGGAACCTTCCAGCTCAGCCGTTCCACTGCCGTGGCGCAACCTTTTTTTAGCCGCTGATAAAGTTGCTGGTTCTCCATTAACCCTTTTATTCCTGCCGCCAGATCTTCCAGCTCATGCTTCACTTCTATTCCCGCCACATTTGCCAGCAGCGGCGCGATGCCGCATTGGTCCGTGATCACTACCGGCGTGCCGGCGGACACCGCTTCCCCCGCGGTGTTCCCAAAATTCTCGTTCTGCGACGGCAACACGAAAATGTCGGCGTCCCGGTACGCCCCCCATTTCGCTTTACCCTCCAGTGGCCCGAGGAAGTGTACGCGCGATCGCAACCCCAGTTGCCCGGCGCTGCTTTCCAGTCTTCCTCGCATGCCCGCTTCATCCGGGCCCACGAATGCCAGATGCAGTGACGCGTCAGCAGCCAGTTTTGCAAACGCGTTCAGCAGCAAGTCGGGGCTCTTTTTCTGTGAGAGCCGGCCCAGGAACAGGATAAGTCTGGCGTTCTCCGCTAGGCCAAGCGACTTCCGAAAAATCCCTCTCTCGGGAAACTCTTGCGGAAACTCAATTCCATTGCGCCGCAGAACTATCTTTTCTTTTGGAATACCGCCTGCCGTCAGTTCGGCCACTTCCTGTTCGGACGTCGCCACAACTGCGTTCGCTTCGGCCATAAGCTCGCTGCCGAACATCTGGTGATAGATTCTCTTCAACAGGAAACTGCGCACAATCGGCCGGTACATCCCGATGGGTTCGACGACATAGGGAATTCTCTGCTTGCGGCATTCGCTGGCAACACGGGGGCCCAGCAAATCATACAACCCGAAAATGTGAGCCACGTCGAAATCGTGCAGCCGCGCGCGCAAATATCGCCCCAAGGCGGGATTCCAGGTGGTGGTCCGGTAGCGCAGCCAGTTCGCCAGGTAAATCGCCTTCACGCCGTTCACTTCGCGCTTCCGACCGAACGGGCTCCCCTGCGCCGGCGTTTCTTCTGGCGACTCCTGCAGGCGCTTCTCCAGCCCCCAATCCGCGGTCAGGACAGTTACCTCATGTCCTTTTTGCGCCAGTCCCTCGGCTAATGCCCGCACTTTTACCGGCGGCCCGCCAAACTCGAAAAATGGCGTATAGCTCTGCGTTACGTTCAGGATTCGCATAATTCGCGCAGAATTTTCCGCAAAGATTTGGCGAAGACATGGAAGCGAAATTCTCGTTCCACCCGCTCCCGCCCTCGCGACCCCATTTGCTTTGCGACGTCCGGATGGGCCAGCAGCGCGTCGATGGAAGTTGCCAGTTGCACGGGATCGCCGTGCTGAACCAGGTAACCCGTTTCTCCATCCGCAATCACTTCCGGCGCCCCGCCGTGCGCCCCGCCAATCACCGGTTTCCCTCGCGCCATCGCTTCCAGATACACAAATCCGAATCCTTCGCCGCGGCTCGGCAGCGCGAATACTTCGGCCGCCGCATAACACGCCGCAAGTTCCCCGTACGACAAATCAGTCAGGAAATGCGCGTGGCGCCGCACGCCGCTTTCTCGCGCGATCGCCTCCAGCCATTCGCGGTCATCGCCCGATCCCGCCAGCACCAGCTGCAGGTCCGGCCAGCGCAACAGAAGCCTCGGCAGGGCCATGATTAAAGTATCCATCCCCTTGTAGCGCTCGGTGGTCAGCCAGCGTCCCACGGTCAGCACCACACGCCCCGCAGGAAAACCATCCGGCAGTTTTGCGCTGGCGGCGCCCGCCACTTTCGTTTCAAAATCCGGATCCAGTCCCCAGGGAAGTACGCGGACTTGCATGGGCGGCACGCCTTGCACATTGGTAAGTGAATCCGCGGTCGCGCGGCTCGGCGACAGCACCAGCGACACCCGCCGTAACGAGTTTCGCCGCAGGGACGGCAGCGGTTCCCACACCTCAATGCCATGCGTGCACACGATGCTTTTCATGCGCGGCGCAATCACTTGCATCCCGCGCACAATGGGCGCCAGATTCGGATGCGCCGCCAGCACCAACTCGGGGCGCCTTCGTGCCGCCCGCATCGCCGTGGTCGCAAAGCGTGCCTTGCCCCGCGCCGCTCCAGTGAACACAAACTCGCATTGCCCAACGTGCATGCGGTGCAATTCTTGCGTGTCGTTCAAGCTCAGGAATCGATATTCCATTCCGTGCGAAGCGGCATATTCGCTCAGGACGAAAGCGAGATGCCTGCCGGCTCGCTGGATTCCGCCGGGAGCATTCAGTTCAGGGAACAATCCAACAATCACGCGCTGAGTGTGACAAAGCTGCAGGCTCTAACGCAAGGTCCCTGTCATTCACATCCCCACTGGTACCCTTTCGCCAACTCCACTAGTTCCGTCAATCGATCGATATATTGATCCGCCGGATTTGCCTCACCGTCATAGCGTCCAAACCCATACTTCACCACGATGGCCCGCATTCCCGCGTTGCGCGCCGTCTGCACATCCACGTCGGAGTCGCCCACCATCGCCGATTCCTCCGGCACAGCGCCCAGTTCGCGCAGTATGAATTGCGCCCCGCTCGGATCCGGTTTCTTCTTTTCGAAGCTGTCGCCGCCATAAATTCCCTGGAAGTATTTCGCCAATCCAAGTCCTTCCAATATTTGAAGACTTGCCGCGGTTGGTTTGTTTGTCAGCACCGCCATCGGATTGTCTTTCAACAACGCGAGCGCCTCCTCCACGCCGGGATAAGCCCGCGTAGCGCCTAGGCTATGCTCCTGGTAATGCTCCAGGAAAATGTTCAGCGCCGTAGCGCGCTCGCTCTCCGTGGACTCCACCCCAAGTACGCTGGCAACCAGTCGCGGCGCCCCGTACCCGATGTACGCCGCCACAGTTTCAATGGACATTTCTTCGCGGCGTGTCGCGCGCAGCATCGCGTTCACCGAATTAACGATGTCCAGCTTCGAATCGATCAACGTTCCGTCCAGATCGAAAAGTATCGCGCGCACTTTGCCGTTTTTATCGTTGCTCATATTCCCCAGTGTAATACGCTCACAGCATTTCTCTCCACGGATCAGACTCCAGCTGCAGCCTTCTTCGCTGCCGCTTCTAACTACAGCCATCATTCACTCGCAACCGGAGGTGCGTGTCGCCGATTTGTGCTCGCCTCCTCAGTGCTGGATGTGATAGTTTGCTCACAATTTACTGCGCAGCATGTGGTGGTTTCCTTGGAGGAGCGATGCATCGCAGAGACATCCTGAAGGGTGGAGGTCTAGCCCTATTCGGAAGTGGTTTCTTTTCTCGGCTCGATAAGGTTGATGGGTTGCAGATGCAAGGCGGCAAGGAGCCGCTCCGCGAAATCGTCAAGACTCGCACCGCTGGAGACAGCGAGAAGTTGCTGCTGGGTCCCACTCCCGGTGCAGAGGGACCGCCCGAGCTCGCCAAGTACGATCGCTTGCCGCTGGATTGGAACAAACAGACCGTCGCGCGCTTCAAGGACCAACTCGCGCAGCAAGACATCCATGCCTTTATCCTCCGCGATCAGCTCAACATTATCTATCTCACCGGTTACTGGCACACGAAAACCGAACGCCCTCAAGCCGTCTTCATGAATCAGGACGACGCGGCTCCCTGGTACCTCTACCCCGGTCTCGATCGCGACCTGGTCAGCAGCTGGTGGTTCGGCGGTGGTTGGCGCTATTTCGATTTCAAGCACGCGGAGGGTGCCTATCCTCCGGAAGGCAAGGTGCTCCAGGGGAAAACCGTCGACCTCTTTGAGATGCTTCTCCAAGGCATCAAGCAGCGCGGTGTCCAGGGAAAGAAAATCGGCATCGATGGCAAGCTCTACAAAGACGAGATCGACAAAACCAAAAAAATTCTCCGCGGCATTCAATTCGTCGACGTCAGCGACACCCTTCTTGCCATGCGCGAAGTCAAGACTCCCGAAGAATTGGCGCTCACTCGCCGAGCCTACACCTATTTCGACCGCGCCCATTCCTATGCGCGCGACTACATTCTCACCTTCGGCACCGACGTCACCGATTACGAAGTCGGCGTCGCCACCACTTTCTGGATCAACAATCAACTTTATTCCGACCTCGATCTCGCCAATGGCGCCTCTCATCATGGCGTCGGCTCGGGCGTTGACATCGGTTGCCGCGTCGGACCTCTCTGCGCTTACCCGCATCCCAATCAACCGCTTTTCAACCGTATTCAGCGCAACATGCCCTTGCAGGTGGAAGGCGATGCACACGTCGGTGGCCATGGCGGCGAAAATTATCGTGCGTTCATCATTGCGGACAATGCCGGAAATTTCGATTCCCACATGCAGAAGCTTTGGGAAGTGAGTCAGCGCAGCTGCGACATGCAAGTCGAATTGCAGAAAGAGGGCTCAACGTGCTCCAGCGTCGCCTACGAAATCCTGAAATACCAGGTGGCGCAAGGTGTGCAGGATTTCATCTACCATCGCCCCGCCCACGGTGAAGGCTCGGAAGGCCACCAGGCTCCGTATCTTTCGCTTGGCGACCCTACCGTGCTCAAACAAAACATGACTTTCTCCGAAGAACCCGGCCTTTACGATCCCAAAACACTTTGTGGCTTCAACTGGAGTGATTGCGTGGTTACCGGAACGAAATCCGGCTACCGCATGAGCCGCGTTCCCTACTCGAAGGAATGGTGCTGGATCAAACTCTAGCCCCCATCTCCTCTGAACGGAGGCTAGCGAGTCCGTATGAGAACGTCTGTCTCTCGGGAGGGCATGGCTTCAGCCATACCGTAACGGCGCTAACTAAATTAGCCGCTGAGGGCTTCTTTTTCGAGGTGTCACACTGACTCTGTAGCTTCATTCGTGCCGCAACGCCACCAGCGGATCCACTCGCGACGCGCGTCGCGCCGGAATATAGCTGGCCAAAAGCGCCACAAGTCCCAGCAACAAAGCAATTCCCACAAACGTAACTGGGTCGGTCGCTTCCACTCCAAACAGCAAGCTTCGCATCAGTCGTGTCAACAAAAACGCCCCAGCCAGGCCAATTGCTACGCCCGAGAGCCCCAGCGTCATTCCCTGGCGAACGACAAGGCTCACAATGTTTCGCCGCGTTGCTCCCAAAGCGACGCGGATTCCGATCTCTCGTGTACCCTGGTTGACGAGATACGCCATCACCCCGTAAATCCCGATCGTTGCCAGCGCCAGCGCCACACCAGCAAACACCGCCAGTAGCAACATCGAAAAGCGCCGCCGCGCCAGCGATTCACCCACGCGCTGTTGCATGGTCCGAACGTAGTACATCGGAAGATCCGCATCGAGTTTTCTTAACTCGTTCTTGACGGCGCTCAAAACTCCCGACGGATCGTTGCCACTTCGCAACGCCACGGTCATGGCCCTCGTTGGGTACTGCGTTTGTGGCAGATAGAATGCGATCCGAGGGTCGGAGTCCAGCGCGTCTTGTTTCACTCTGCCAACGACGCCGACAACCGTCTGCCACGGGTCATCCGACTTAAGTTCCACAATGTGAATGCGTTTGCCGATCGGGTCCTGCCCCGGCCAGACTTGCTCAGCCATGTATTCGTCAACCAGCACCACGCGAGGCTTGCTGGCGTCATCCTGCTGATTGAAAAAGCGGCCCCGCCGCAGCGGTATTCCCATGGCCTCAAAGTAATGACCGCCAACGATCCGTTCGTCTGCGTTCAGAAATTTCTCTCCAGGCAGTGGCGTTCGTCCTTCCACGGTAATCGGTGTCCACGCGTACGCCTGACTCAGGGGCAGCGACGTGACTCCTCCAGCGGCGCTGACTTCCGGCACATGCTCGAGACGATCCCATAGCTGCCGGTAGGTATTCAATATTGCTTGCTTGTCGCCATACTTCCTGCCCGTCATGGTCAGATCGAACGTCAACACATTCTGCGCGTTAAATCCGGGCGACACGTTTTGCAGCCGCGCGAAACTCCGGATCAATAGCCCCGCCCCAATGAGCAGCACCACTGAAAGCGCCAGTTCCCAGACGACCAGTAATCTCCGCACATTGTTCCCGTGGCCCCACACCGCGCTTGTGCCCGCCGAACCGCGGCTTGCATCCTTCAAGGTGGAATTCAAATCCAGTCGGGTTACCCGCAACGCTGGTGCAAGCCCAAACAGAATTCCGGAACAGACGGAGAGCAACACCGTAAGCAACAGCGCGCGGCCGTCAACCCCCACATCCTGCAATCGCGGTATGCTTTTCGTCCCCAGCACGTGAATCCACCGCAAGCTGCAAAAGCACATCAGGATGCCCAGCGCGCCTCCACCAAGCCCTAGCAGAACGCTTTCGGTGAGCAACTGCCGCATGATGCGCCAGCGGCTGGCGCCGAGGGCGGTGCGGACCGCGATTTCCTGTTGACGTGCCACCGCGCGCGAAAGCAGCAAATTCGCTACATTTGCGCACGCGATCAGCAGCACTAACCCCACCGACGCGAGCAACACCAGTAGCGCAAGCCGCACGTTGCCAACGACCTGTTCCCGTAACGGCACGATGCTGAACGTCAATCCGCCATTCGGTGGATAGTTCTCGGGATAGTCGCGCCGCAGACGTGCCGTGATCGTATCCATCTCGGCCTGTGCCTGCGCCACCGAAACGCCGGGCTTCAGCTTTCCCACGATGTTGTAGTCTTCGTTGGTTCGAATTTGCGCGGCGCTCGACGCCAGAGGTAACGGCAAAAAAATTTCGGTCTGTTCCGTGCCATCCAGTAATGGCAGCACTTCACGCGGCAAAGCAAAACTCTGCGGCAGAATTCCTACGACTTCATATGGCTGTCCACTGATCGTAATTGACTTACCGATCGCCTTGGGATCGCGCCCGTAGCGTCGCGCCCACATTCCCTCCGTCAGAACAGCCGTTGCCGGCGCTCCCGGCGAATCTTCATCGGGCACGAACAACCGTCCCCGTTCCGCGCTTACCCCTAACATGGGCAGCAGATTCGACGACACGCGCGTGACTCCCGCGCGCTCCGGCTCTCCCTCGCCAGTCAGATTGTAGTTGCCTCCAATAGCGATGGCGACTTGCTCAAATCCCTGGTGCCCATTCTTGATATCCAGATATTGCGCGGGGGAAAACCAATCCTCGGTAATATTCAATCCCGGCGAACGATTCCACAGAATCACCAACCGGTTCGCATCCCGGTATGGTAGCGGACGCAGTAAGAGTGCATTGGCCACACTGAAGATGGACGTGTTCGCTCCGATCCCGATCGCCAGCGACAATACTGCCGCCATCGTAAATCCAGGATTCTTGGCGAATGCGCGCACAGCGTAGCGAATATCTTGCGCCAGAGTACTCATGAAAAATTCACGCCATCCTACCACACCCGGCTTGGCGTTTTTCCATTTGGACGATCACGAAAGAAGCCTTGGTATGGCCCGCGGATTGAACCCGCTTCCCTCATTCGTAGCGCAGCGCCACCAGCGGATCCACGCGCGACGCGCGTCGCGCCGGCACCCAGCAAGCCACCAGTCCGGTGACAATCAGCAAAATCGGTACACACGCCAACGTCCACGGATCGTAAGCCGAGACTCCCCACAGCTGTGTCGCGATCACTTTCCCGAGCGCCAGGCTGACGAGCAGTCCAAGTCCGACGCCGATCCCCACCAGCGTTAATCCCACGCGGATCACCATTCCCAGCACGTCGGAGCCTTGCGCGCCCAATGCCATGCGAATCCCGATTTCCTGCGTTCGCCTCGCCGTGGTGTAGGCCAGCAGGCTGTACACGCCAATCGTCACCAGGATCAGCCCAATCGACCCGAAAATGCTCATCAGAAAGAAGCCAAACCGCGGCCCTGCATAGGAGAACTGGCTGATATAACCCTCTAACGTCCCCGTGAGCGTCAGCGCCACGTTGGCGTCGGTCAGCCACACCTCGTGGCGCACTGACTCTAATAGCGTCAATGGCTCTTGGGTCGTGCGAACCAGAACTCCGCGAAATGCTGAACCTGTCACTGTGTACGGCACCCACATTTCCGCGTCAGGCGGGTCTTGCAGTCCACGATTCTTGGCGTCGGCAACCACTCCGATGATTTCGAACGTCGGATCCGTCATCTTGTCTTCAAACTCCGCCAGCTGCGCGATGCGTACCTGTCTGCCGATGGGATTCTCACCCGGCAGATACTTCTTCACGAACGTTTGGTTCACCACCGCTAGCTTCCGCTTTCCGTTCACCTCTGCCTCGGTGAACGCTCTGCCTTCCAGAAACTGAATTTTCAGCACCGGGAAATATCCTTCGCTGCACAGTTGGAACATCGCCTGCCACTTTTCCTGGTGCGACTTTCCGGCAATCTCGATCTCGCTGCCGATCCCGCCGTAGGGCGGAAGCGTGCTTGTCTCCGTCACTTCCACAACCCCCGGCAGCGCTTTCAACCGCTGCAACAGTGGCCGGTAAAATCCCACCAGCTGGTCCGATGTCTTGTAACGTTCCACCGGCAGCGGCAGCCTTGCCACCAGCACATGATCCGGTTCGAGCCCCAGATGCACTTCACGAAGCGCAACGAAGCTCCGCATCAACAGCCCCGCCGCCACCAGCAGTGTCAGTGAAAGCGCCACCTCCAGCACCACCACCGCATTACGGAATCTCCCATGCCGCGAACCGCCGGTCAGTCCCTTTCCGCTGTCGCGCAATGGCTCGTTCAATTCCTTGCGCGCCACTCTCAGCGCCGGCGCCAGCCCAAACAGGATTGCGGTCAGGATCGCGATTCCCAACGTGAACATCAACACCGGCACATTCAGCCGGATAGCCGCTTCGGCTGGAATAATGTTCTGCGGCATCAGCGCCACAAGGAATTTCAGACCGCCCCACGCCAGCAGCGCTCCCAGCAACGCTCCGCCCAGCGCCAGCATCAGACTCTCCACCAGTAGCTGGCTCACCAATCGCCACCGGCCCGCGCCCAGTGCCGACCGAATCGCGAACTCTTTCTCGCGCGTTGTGGCTCTCGCCAGCAAGAGATTCGCCACGTTTCCGCAACCGATCAGCAGCAGCAAGCCGACCGCCGCCAGCACGATATACAACGTCGTCCGGAACTGTCCGACGACCAGGTCCGTCAGCGACTGCACCTCCACCGTAAAATGTTTCGGATAGTCCTTGGGGTACACCGTCGCCAGCCGCTTTGCTACCACCGTCAAATCCGCTTCCGCGTGTTTCACCGAAACTCCCGGCTTCATGTGTCCCAGAAAAAACCAGAAACGCGGAAACGCGCCCGCGTACGCCGTGTTCACAGCCGTCCGGTTTGGCTTATCCGGTATCCACACGTCCGCGTCTCCCCATGCAAACCGCGGCGGCATGACCCCCACCAGCATTCGCGGTGTGTCATTCAATACGAACGTTTTGTTCAGGATTTTTGGGTCCGCGCCAAACTCTTTCACCCACGTCTTGTAGCGCAGCACGAACACGGGCGTCGCCGCTGGCTCATAATCCGCCGGCTGCATCACTCGACCCAGCAGCGCCGGCATGCCCAGAAACTCAAACGTTCCCGGAGTTACGTAATGGCCTTTCAGCATCTGCGTGCCTTCGCCGGAGCGGTACAGCACATCCAACTGGTCGTTGGCGATCACCCGGTCAAAGACGTGATTCTGCTCCACGTAATCCAGATATTCGGGCCCACTGAACGCGGAGCGGCCCCCCGGCTCATTTCGTTCGGTGTCGTGAATTTGTACGGAATAGAAACGTTGCGCATCCGGATAGGGAAACGGCTCCATCAGGATGTTTTCCATTACACTGAAAATGGCTGTCGACGCACCAATCCCCAGCGCCAGTGTCAGTACCGCCACAATGGCAAACCCCGGCGTCTTCCGTAAGTTCCTCAGCGCATACCGGATATCCTGCCCAAGCGTTACCATCGTGCCCTCCGCAGCGACCAGGTCTTTCCGCCGCCTTTAGCCCACCCTGGGATCCCGTCTTGGGCTTGTCCCCGCCAGTCAACGATCAGCGCGCCCTCGCACCCCGCTTTCCTTCTATACGCACTGGCCCGTAGTTTGTTCAGACGCCGCCGCTTCGATTAAGTTTCCAAATAAGCGCTGGTTTGCTGGGATTTGCGTGTGCTGGTGCGGGCTACTTGCCAATCACCTTGGCCAGGTCTTAAAACCGCACTGCTTCCAAAATTTCCCCCATCGCCAAATCCCATACGTGGCTTTGTCCGGCAGCTTGTATCCCAGTGGATGTGCCAGCATGATCGCCTGCCTTCGGTGATGCGCCTCGTGCGCGAACATGTAACTGAACATCGTTGCTCCCGCAGGCCAGCTTGGCGCCCAACTTCCTCACGTCCTTCAGCATCTCCAGGCATCGTGCCGCACCTTGCCGATGAGCTGCGCGTGTCTGTTTGATGGTGCAAACGCGCGGGGTCGAGCGGCGCAGGACACTTCAGGTGGGGGGCTGAGTTTTTGTCAGCACAGGCGATTGTTGTGCAGATGGGCGAAAATTCCGGCAAGCGTGCATCCTTCCCGCTTGTTTTTCTCTCCTGCACTGGCGCGCGCCAGGCTCTCGCATCAACATGCTCCAGCAAAAGCTGGTTCATGCAATCGTTGGCGCCGTAGGTTTCCCGTAGAACTGCGCAAACTTCAGATTCGGATTGCACTGCGCGGCGAGCCACGAGTGGTTCATGCCATGCGTCGAAGGCAACTCTGAATTTCGCGAGAGCGATGCCGGCCAAAACACCCCAGCCCTCCACTTCTTGGCGGCCTGCGCTTCGATCTTCTCAATCACTAATGCTTTGGACCCGCCGCGCTCGTACACCTTCCCGCTCGCTACTACTTTGTCGCCCGCAAACGGCAGAAGCTTCGCGTTCTGCCCGC
>Ga0210392_10000978_pt1 | contig 15629 bp, 15 predicted proteins | sample IncBWC30OmetaG_FD_161057 | JGI IMG/M metagenome (GOLD analysis project Ga0210392, IMG submission 161057) | Forest soil microbial communities from Barre Woods Harvard Forest LTER site, Petersham, Massachusetts, United States - Inc-BW-C-30-O ...
GGGAAAGTTCGCGCCGCTCATGTTCGTAGCTGGTCAGGATGACCCAGAGCACCAGGACGATGGCCAGGAAGCTGCAAAACAGGCCGGTGAGGTTGTCCATGAACCAGTCCGCGTGGTTCGAGAAATGCGTGACGGCCTTCGGGAAATAATATTCCCCGGCAAACAGCCCGGCGACATCCAGCGCGAGCAGCAGGACCAGGACCGCCCGCGTCCGGCCCTGGCACAGCGTCATGGGCATCATCATGACCGCGAAGAAATAGTAGGTGACGCTGCCGGTGATGCCGCCGTTGAGGAACCAGCAGAAGTTCATCAGCACGATCAGGACGAGCTGGAAGGTGACGATGTGATGCCGGCCCTTGCAGGAGCGTTCGTAGCAGAACACGCAGAACAGGCCGAGGAAAATGACCGCCAGATTGATGGCCAGGGGCAATTCCGTCTCAAACAGGTTGACGGGCAGGACCAGAAAGAGGCAGAGGATGCCCGTGGTGAGGCATAGCAGCCGGAACAGCCGCACCTGCAAGGTCAGCGACTGGTCCTTGGCCACAAATTTCCACAATTTTTCGAGCAATACTTCCATGATCAATGGCAAACGGGTCTGTTTCTTGAATTTGGGCGGTTTTCCGCCCGCTCCAGACACACTGGGTCATTCTCTTATCGGCAGATTTCGGGGTTTATTTAACAATTCCTGGAGGTTCTGGGGTCCGGGTTCTAGCGTCTGGGGGCTGTTTTCCGGTGTGAACCAGCAACCAAACCTAAATTCCCGGTTTGACAGTGGCGAAAATGTCCGCAAAATGGTTGGCCGTTTGGCTGCCAGCGTAGCTCAGTTGGTTAGAGCGTGGGACTCATAAGCCCGAGGTCAGTGGTTCGATTCCACTCGCTGGCACCATTTCCAAACGAGACCGGTTTTCGCAGGAACCGTTGATCTCCGCCCGATGTAACAAGTCATCGTCCTTCAATTGTTTCGAGGTGGCCGCATGCAGCCAATCTTTTTCATCACCGGCACCGGTACCGGCGTCGGCAAGACCGTCCTGACCGCCCTCTGGACCGCGTTTTTGCGCGGCCGCGGCGTCAAGGTCGCCGCGTTCAAGCCCATCTGCTCCGGTGGACGCGAAGATGCCCTGGCCCTGCAGGCCGCCTTGGGTGACACCCTGTCGCTGGACGAAATCAATCCGTGGCATTTCCGCGCCCCGCTGGCCCCCGTGCTGGCGGCACGCCGCGAGAAAAAGACCGTGAAACTCGCCCAAGTCCGCGCCCACATCCGCACACGGTCGGCGGGATTTGAAGCGGTGTTGGTGGAAGGCGCCGGCGGATTATTGAGCCCGTTGGGCGAAGATTTTGATTCACGCGACCTGCTGCTGGCCCTGCGCGCCACCCCCATCGTCGTCGCGCCCAACCAACTCGGCGTGGTGAATCACATCCGCCTGACCCTCGAAGCCCTGCCAAAAAAGCAACGTCATCAGGCGCTGGTCGTGCTGATGTCCCCCGCCAAACCCGATGCCGCCACTTCGACCAACATCAAACTGCTCGGAGAATTTGTGCCCGCAAAAAAAATCCTGGTCCTCCCCTGGCTGGGTAAGAAATTTTCAACGGGACAGGCTCTGAAAAAACCACAGGCAAGGTCCGCGTTGCAAACACTAGCTCTTTGGACTTTGGCCTGAGCTGGCGCCGGGCTCTTGTTGCCCTTCATTCCCCGAACGCGGCGGCGCGGCCCGTAATTTTTTATACACCCAGCCTTCCAGCGGCCGCAACGGCCGCAGCAGCCAGTAGATGCGCGGCGAATAGATCAGCCAGATCCGCACCACGGACAAAAACATCGCCATCGAGCTGCGGAACAACGACGTCGTCACCTTCGAGCCCACCACATCCGTCCATTCGATCGGCACTTCATCGATGGTAAAACCTGCGCGCTTGATCGACACCAGCAGATTCACGTCGAACGCGAGGTCCGCGATGCGCAGGTTGGGATGGATCTTTTCCACGACCTCGCGGTGCATGAATTTGCACGGGCATTGCGTGTCCTTGATGTGCATCCAGAAGAAAAATTCCACGATGCCATGGAAGCAGCGGCTGACGACCTGGCGGAAGATCGGCTGCGCCTTCAGCAGCACGCTGCCCGGGAGCCAGCGGGAGCCGATGACGCAATCCGCCTTTTCCAGGTGTGGAATCAGCTTGAGCACCGCCTCCGGGCCGGTGGCGCCGTCGGCATCCACATAGCCGATGATGTCCGCGTGCCCGGCCAGCTTGAGGCCCTCGATGAGCGCGCCGCCCTTGCCGATGGGCGCGGGAAAATCCATCCAGCCGATGGAAGGGAACTCCTTGGCCGCGTCCTGCACCACGCTGAGCGTATTGTCGCGGCAGCCGTTGAGGACGACGACCAGTTGAAACTTGCCCTTGTAATTGCTCTGGAAAAAAGCGGCGTACTTGCGCAGCACCGGTTCGATGCGCGCTTCTTCATTATAAGCCGGGATCAGGAGCAACAGGCTGGGGTCAGGCACGCGCATTCAATAACAGTTAGTAACGACGCAATCAATCTTGGGGAATCGGGAAAATTGCGCGTTTTCAGGTTTCAAACCTCCCGGCGGGCCTCAAAAATAAAGTCGTAGTCGTGTGCCGTGGCCAGAAGTGGGAATCGGAGTTCCCGCATGTGCGGAACTGCCCGGCGGATCAAGTCTTGAAATTTGATGACTACCAGGAGGTCCGTCACGCGGCAAGCATCGCGGAAATCAGGGTTGCGAAAAGCATCGCTGGCGTAAACCTGTTGCAACGGTTCAAGCCCCTCGATGGCCGCACCGCCTGAATCTTCGGACTGCCAGTCTGAAAGCCAGTCGTAATCACCATGCCCCCCATATTGCTTGTAGGCGAACGCATTGAAAAACCAGAGGTCCGGATTTATGCAAAAACCATTCATCTCCGTATAAATCGCGTCAACCTTGAACCGCTCACACTCCTTTTTGATAAAATTATCAAACCAATCTCCAACTGCACCTGCATCGGTTGTAATGGAGAGGTCTAAAATTATGTGAAATGGCGATTTTGGCAGTGCCGCCAGCCTGGCTGAGACTATGCGGTCACATTGCGCAAGATCCCCTGCCTTCAGAAGCTGCGAAAGCTGTTCTTGGAGTTCAAAGGATATGTTTCCCATGTAAAATTCCCTTTTTAGGCTTCAAACCCCCGCCGCGATCGCATCCCCCATCTCGCGCGTGCCAATGCGTTTCACATTGGTCTCAACCGCATTGAAGATGTCGCCCGTGCGGTTGCCCGCCTCGATGGCCTTGGTCACGGCGTTTTCGATCGCCGCCGCCGCCTCGTTCAGGCCGAAACTCTGGCGCAGCATCATCGCGCTCGACAGGATCTGCGCGATGGGGTTCGCAAGATTTTTGCCCGCGATGTCCGGTGCCGTGCCGCCGGCGGGTTCGTAGAAGCCGAAGGTCTGGTTGCCGTTCGTCGCCCCGAGGCTGGCGCTGGGCAGCATGCCCAGTGAACCGCCGAGCGCGGCCGCTTCATCGCTCAGGATGTCGCCGAACATGTTTTCGCACAGCATCACGTCGAACTGCGTGGGCTTGAGCATGAGCTGCATCGCGCCATTGTCCACGAACATGTGCTCCAGCGTGACATCGGAATAATTCTTGCCGACGCGCGTGACCACTTCGCGCCACAGGATGCCGTTTTCCAACACGTTCGCCTTGTCGATGCTCGTCAGTTTTTTGCGGCGCAACTGTGCGGCCTTGAAGGCCACGTGCGCGATGCGTTCGATCTCCGGCGTGGTGTACACCATGGTGTCGATCGCACGGAAATTGCCGCCGCCAATGTCCTCGGTCTTTTTCGGCTGGCCGAAATACATGCCGCCCGTCAGTTCGCGCACGACCAAAATGTCGATGCCGTCGCCCTGGCGTTCCTTGGCGAGCGGGCAGGCGTGGGAGAGCACCTTGGGCAGCTTGACCGGGCGCAGGTTGGCGAACAGGCCGAACTCCTTGCGCAGGCGCAGCAGGGCGGCGCGCTCGGGGCGTTCTTCCTTTGGGATCGTCGGGTCGCGGTCCGGCAGACCGACGGAGCCGAACAGGATGGAATCGGATTTTTTGCAGAGCGCGAGCGTGGCGTCCGGCAGCGCCTTGCCGGCGGCATCGATGCCCGCCCAGCCGACCGGCGCGGGCGTGATGTTGAGGGTGAAGCCGAATTTCTTTTCCGTGGCGCGGAGGACCTTGATGGCCTCGGCCATGACTTCGTTGCCGATGCCGTCGCCGGCGAGCGCTGCGATGTTGTAAGTTTTCATTAAAGCGAGCGGACAGTTTAATTTTTTAGGGCGAAGTGACAATGGAATTTTACAGGTCGGAAGCGGTGCTGCCGTTCCTTCGGTCGGGGACGGCCCACCCCGGTTGCCCGCCTTGAAGCCGCCTAATTCCCCACCGGCGCGTTGGTCAGCGCAAACGCCTCCCGCCACGGCTGGTTCTTTTGATACAGTTCCAACCGGGTCTGAAATGCCGGGACGTCCGCCAGCTTGGCCTCCGTGCCGAGATTGACCGCATTCTGGGCACACGCCACTGCATTGGTGAAATCACCGGTTTCGGCGAACGCCATGCCGAGGACATCAAAAACCTCCGCGCTGTGTTCGCTGGCGATTTCATTGGCTTTCATGGCAAACACGACGGCATTCCGGCCATCCCGGACGGCGGCATCCGGATGCGTGGCCAGGCAGCGGGCGGCTGCGGACAGAACGTCAGGGTTATAGGGTTCGGCGCGCACGGCCGTCCATAATTCAGCGATGGCATTGGTGGCCTGGCCTTGGGCGAGCAGGATTTTGGCCGTGACGATGTGCGGCAACGCGTATTTGGCATCCAGTTTTTCGGCGGCTGAGATTTCTTGAAAGGCCTCGTCATATTTTCCCTGCGCCGCCAAAGCCCGGGCCGCCATGGCATGCAACGCCGGTATTTGTGGATCATGCTGGAGGCATAGCTGGTATTCCGCAAGCGCCGGGACGGGCTGGCCGAGCTTTTCAAGCATGTCACCGATGCACAGATGCAGGGAACGGTGCGCGGGGTTGAGCCGGACGGATTCCCGGTATTCAACCAGCGCTTCCGCCGCCCGTCCCTCACGGTCCAAAGCCAGGCCGAGATTGTCATGCGCCACGTCATTGTTTTGGGTGACGGCGATGGCATGGCGAAAAAGGGTTTCGCTGTCAGTCCAGTAACCGAGCTGCCGTTCCGTCAGCAGGACGCAGGCGAGCAGGGCCAATGCCGCCCCGCCGGCCAGCCACGGCCGGAGCTGGGCCAACTTGCCCGTCATACCGCTTAAGCCAAAGGCGACGGCCATAAAAATCCCGATGGAAGGGATATATGTGTAACGGTCCGCCATGGAAGCGGAACCGACTTGCACGAGGCCGATGACCGGGACCAGCGTGCCCAGAAACCAGAGCCAGCCGACCAGCCAGCAATCATTAAAGCGGCGCGCCCACCAGACGGCGACGGAGATGAACAACAGCACCACGACGGCCAGGACAAAGGTTGTGGCCGGGATGGGCGCAATCGGGTAAATGACCGCCAGCTTGACGGGCCAGAACAGCGCCGCCAAATAATACATCAGGTTGACGACCGCATTTTCGAGCCGGTAAGACAGCGGGACGACTTCCAAAGTATCCATGGCGGCGCGCTGGGCCAGGCAGGTGACGGCGCAGGAGCCGATGGTGAGCAGGAAAAACGGTGTTTTCTCCAACACCAGCGACCAGCGGAATGAATTGAAGGAAAAGCGTTGCAGCGGCCAGAGGTCCAGCAGCAGCAACACGAACGGCAGGGTGACCAGCATCGGTTTGGCCATCAGCCCCAGTGCAAAGAATATGACGGCTAACCACAAGCTGCGCCGGCACTTTTCCTTCACGAAACCGGTGTAGCACAGGAGCGTGAGCAGCGCGAAGCAGGTGCTCAGCACATCCTTGCGTTCCGCCACCCAGGCGACCGATTCCACATGGAGCGGATGCCAGGCGAACAGCGCGGCGACGAACGCGGCTGGCCACAGCTTTTGGGTCCACCGCCAGAGCAGGAGCAGCAGCAGCGCGGCATCGGCGGAATGGAACAGGATATTGACGAGATGTTGCGCGCCGGCATTGAGCCCGAAGAGCTGGCAGTCTGCCATGTGCGAAAGCCACGTGACCGGATGCCAGTTAAACGCGTCGAAGCTGGTGAATGCCCATTTCAAACCGTCCCACGTAAACCCGTCCCTGACCATACGGTTGCCGGTGACGTAGTCATGGTCGTCATAAACCAAAAAATTGAAGTGCGCGACCGGCAGATAGATCACCAGCGTGGCCAGCGCGAGCAGCAGGGCGAGGAAACGGGGGCGCGACATCCCGCTACTTTTAAGCAAATTTCAAGCTTTGGCAAAGGGCGATTAAGCCGATGTTGGAAAATCTCATGGTCCTACATTGACTGGCTTGTTGCGCCATCGCGCCACTCCCTCAATTCGGCAACGATTGAATGAGATGTGTTCCACGGCTGCGCTCCGATGAATTCGACTTGTTTGCCGAAAATTATCGGGTTCCGAAACACGATGGTGACGATTGGAATTGCCGCCGCTTTCCCCTGCAATTTCCAATCTACCGATGCGTTTTCAATATCAGAAAAGGGCACGCGGACCTCGGCTTTGTAATCTGAAATATAAAGGGCCGAATCATCTGCCTGAACCCGCTTATACCGCCTGCCATTTTTAACTCCATAAATCGTGGATACCACACCGATGATGGGCAACAGGCAGATTGCCGTAATGATCATCCAGCTTTTGTCTTTTAACGACCACCAGCAAAGAAACCCTTCGCCGATGATAAAAAGGAGGGCATTGAATGCCGGGAAGCAATATTTCAACGCGAATGTGTCGTTGGTTGATAATATGCGGCGCATTAAAGATTACAGTGTTCCCCATACTCCTCAAAATCAAGGAACAAAATTCAGTGCTTCAGCCACCATGCAAAAAATGTGAAACCGGCCTTGGGCGGTCACTTGGGCCACAATGGTGGCCGGGGCGGGCAGCAACGCGATGAGGCTTGGAATTTGGAGCTTAATTTTTGAGCGGATTCGTGTTTAATTCCGCCACATGGCTTTGCCTTACAAAATCGCCACGCTGCTTTATTGTTTTAACGAGCGTGATGAAGTCCTGTTGCTGGAGCGGGCGCAGGAGCCAAACCGCGGCTTCTGGAGCCCGTGCGGCGGCAAGCTGAAGCTGGACATCGGCGAATCGCCTTACGCCTGCGCCTGCCGCGAGGCCGGGGAAGAGATGGGCCTGAAACTCACGCCGGCCGATGTGCATTTGGCCGGCATGGTCAGCGAACACGGCTTTCAAGGGCAGGCGCACTGGCTGATGTTTTTGTTCGAGGTGAAGGTGAAATTGAAAACCCTGCCGCCGCCGATGAGCGAGGGACGCTTTGAATTTTTCCCGCGTGAACAGATCGCGGGACTGAAGATACCGCAGACGGACCGGGAAAAGATCTGGCCGTGGTTCTGGCAATATCGCGGCGGGTTTTTTGCGGCGCACTGCCATTGGCATGCGGATGGGCGGAATGATTGGGCGCTGGAGGAAGCGAAATGAAAGAGCGGGAACATTCAACGTCGAACGCTGAAGATGCATGGCCATACCATTCTCCTTGGGCATTCGGTGTTATATGTTGAGCGTTGAATTTTTCCTAAAAAAATTATGAGCGAAGAACCCATCATTGACCTGCACAGCGACGAGTATTTCATGGGCGAGGCGTTGCGGCAGGCGGCGAAGGCCTACGAACGCGAGGAGGTGCCCGTGGGCGCGGTGGTCGTGCGCGAAGGCCGCATCATCGCGCGGGCCTATAACCAGGTGGAGACGCTGAAGGACGCCACGGCGCACGCGGAAATGCTGGTGCTCACGCAGGCCGAAAACGCGGTCGGCGACTGGCGGCTTACCGATTGCACGCTCTATGTGACCAAGGAGCCGTGCCCGATGTGCGCGGGCGCCATCGTCCATACCCGGTTGGCGCGCGTGGTGTTCGGCGTGGGTGATCCCAAGGGTGGCGCGGCGGGCGGGGCGTTGAACCTGCTCCAATTTCCCACGTTGAACCATCGCTGTGAGATCACGTCGGGCGTGCGGCTGGAGGAATGCCGCGCGCTGCTGCTAAATTTTTTTGCCGAACAACGGGCGGCGAAGAAAGCCGAGGAAAGCAAGGGCGGCGGTGTAAACTAGGCCGGTTTCGCTGCCGGCGCAGCGTTCGCCTTGTTGCCCCAGGCAAACCACGCGCAGACGGCGAAGAGAGCCAGGTTAAACACGCCGAGCGTTTGCAATACGGCCTCGATTTTTCCCGGATAATGGTGCAGCACCCACGGCAGCGTGAAACCGTAACCGACCGCCAGCAGCACCATCCACGGCACCACGCCGTAGCGTTCCCGCGCCAGCAGGTCGTTCACCATGACGTTCGCCAGCGCGAGCGGCACCATGGCCCCGGCGTACCAGGGCAATAATTTCACCGCTTCGTTCACATAGGTCGAATTGTAGACCAGCTTCACCAGCATGGGCCCGGTGACATACAGGCCCAGCGCGCCGCCGATGGACAGTATTGCGGTGCCGAGCACCACCAGGTTGAAGAGATTGGTTTTTTGCGACTTCGCGCTCGCGTGGACGATCTTGGGGAACATCACCGCCGCCAGTGGCAGCACCAGCCACAGCAATCCGCGCGAGAGTGTGCCGACTGCTACGTACGGCGCCATGTGTTCGTCATCAAAATAGACCTTGGCGTACATCGTGTCCGCCGTGAACAGAAACTGGCACGCGCCAAACCCGAACAGCAGCGGCAGGACCTGCCGGAGCAGTTTCCGGCCGTCAAACTTCTCCGCCGGCAACGACCACAAATCGCGCGAGCGCCAGATGCAGACGAACGCCGCCGCGCTGACGCCGATCAACGCCCCGGCCATCATGCCCGTCGCGCCAAAGGCCAGTGCCAGGACCAGAAAGGCCGCGGCCCCGAACCGGCCGATGCCGGAAATGATCGCCGCCCAGCCCATCCAGAAAAAGTCCTGCCGGCCTTGCAGCACGCCGGTGAACATGGGGAACCAGATGGAGACGAGGATCAGCGGCAGCGTCACCAGCAGGCCCGTGGCATCCGGCAGATGCCAGCCGGCCACGATCTGCTTTTGAAAAATGACCACCAGCAACGCGCCCACCGCCCACACAACAAAGGTCCACCACCGTGCCAGCCGGATGATGCCGGAGAGCTGCCGGTCGTTTCCATGGGCCAACGCCTGCGCGGTTTGTTGCGCGAAGATCATCTGCAACGGCATGGTCGGTACGCAGGTCATCACCAATGTCAGCAGGGTGCCAAAGGCCGCGTATTGCGTCTCGTCCACCGACTTCGCCTTGGCGAGAAAATGGACGAGATACGTCAGCCCGCCGCCGGTGACGGCGGCGATCATGAGCCAGCCGCTTTGCCGGAAGAAGGCCTTGTGCGGCTTGTGATCGATCGTCGGAATCGTTTCGTCTTTGGGTTGGCTCATGAATCGTTGTTTATTCCCGTCCCGCAGCTGACCGCGGGGCGGTTGCAAAATCATTTACGGCAAGGACCGGAAAAACCGGACCAACAGATCCTTCGCGCGCTCCAGTTGTGCCAGTGAAATCCATTCATCCGCCGTGTGCCCCTGCGAAATGTCGCCCGGGCCGAACACCACGCTCGGGATGCCGCCCGCGGCCAGCACGGCGGCATCGCAGAAATAATCCACGCCGGCCGGGCGCGATTGTTTGGCGCTGCGGAGAAAACTCTGGACGAGCGGCAGCCTGGGGTCGGTTTCCAGGGAGAGCGCGGGCGCGTGGTTGGCGCGGGAGATCTTGGCGGACAATTTGTTGGCGGCGAGCAGCGCGACCAATTCGCGGCGCACAGAAGTCTCGGTTTCGCCGGGCAGGGTGCGTCGGTCGATCTCCATGATGCAGGCATCGGGAACGATGTTCGGCTGGCTGCCGCCGGCGATTTTCCCGACGTTCACCGTGGCGTGGCCGAGCAGCCTGTGTTTGTGCTTTTTCAACTGCGCGGCGTAGCGGGTCTCGATGAGATCCACGATGAGGGCCATTTCATGCACCGCGTTTTCGCCCAGGTGCGGCTTGGCGCCGTGCGCAGCCGTGCCCGACGTGGCGAGCTGCAGCCACAAACTTCCCTTGTGCGCGGTAACCACCTGCAACCGCGTGGGTTCGCCCACGATGGCGAGGTCGGCCTGGAAACCGCTGGCGACGAGGGCGCGGGATCCGGCCTGGGCATTTTCCTCGTCGATCAAACCGGCGAAAACGATCTGGGTGGACTGCGGACGGGATTTGCCGGCGGCCAGCTCGCACAGGGCGGAAAGCATGGCGGCGACGGAGCCCTTGGTATCGCTCGCGCCGCGACCGTGCAGGCGGCCGTTTTTGCGCTGCGGAATGAAACAGGTGCCGTCCGCGCCCACGGTATCAAGATGCGGCGCGAGCAGGATGGTCTGGCGGATTTCGTTCTTGGGCAGCAGGCGCGCGATGAAATTGCGGCGGCCGGGCAGGACCGGTTGATATTCCATCTCGAGACCGGCCTTGGCAGCGATGCTGGCGAGAAAATCCGCGACGCGATGTTCGCCGGCGTAAGGGTGGCGCGGGGGCAGGAAGGCCGGGTTCACGCTAGGCAGCGCGATGATTTCCGCGAGCAGTCTTTCCGTACGCGTCATGAGGCGCACAGGGTGGCAGAAGCCGGACGGCGGGGCGAGATTTTTGGGGGCGAGATTTCGGCTGTAGCGCAGATTGGTAATCTGCTGTATCGCCGGTTGTCAACCGGCATGCGCGCATGTCTGGCACCGCTTGCGGATTGACAATCCGCGATACAGCAGGCTGACAGCCTGCGTTACATCTGCTCGACGGTTTCGATGCCGAGCGTATGCAGGCCCTGCTGCAGGACGCGGGCGGTCAGGGCGCACAAGGCGAGGCGGGAATCGCGGGTGGCCTCATCTTCCGCCTTCAGCACCGGGCAGTTTTCATAGAAACTGGTGAATTTGCCGGCCAACTCGAACAGGTAATTGCAGAGGTAGTTCGGGCGGAATTCCTCCGCGACCGCCTCCAGCGTGAAACCGAAATTCAACAGATGCTTAGCGAGGGTCAGTTCCTGCTCGGCGACCAGTTGGATGTTCGATATTGAATGTTGAATGTTGAATGTTCCCTCAACTTTTCGGAAAATGCTCTGGATGCGGGCGTAGGCGTATTGCAGATATGGCGCGGTATTGCCGGTGAGCGCAAGCATCTTGTCCCAGCTGAAAATGTAGTCGCTCTGGCGGTTCGGCAGCAGGTCGGCATATTTCACGGCACCAAGGCCGATGACGCGGGCGATCTCCTTGCGTTGCGCCTCCGGAGCGTCGGGATTCTTTTCGGAAACGATCTTAAATGCCCGCTCTTCAGCCTCAGCCAGCAGTTCACCGAGTTTCACGGTATCACCGGAGCGGGTTTTAAACGGTTTGCCGTCGTCGCCCAAGATCTTGCCGAAGCCGACGTGGACCAGCTTTGTACGTTTGGAATCTTCCGCCTTCCAGCGCGCAAAGGTGAGGAACAGCTTTTTGAAATGGCCGGATTGCCGGTCGTCCACGACATAGACGATCTCGTGCGGCGACCAGGTCTTGAGCCGGTAACCGATCGTCGCGAGGTCGGTGGTCATGTAGTTGAAGCCGCCGTCGCTCTTGCGGACCAGCGCGGGGTCCGCCACCCATTCACCATCACGGTTGACAAGAAACGGGTCTTCCTTGGGCGGTAACGTACCGTCACTGAACACGCCCACGGCACCCTCGCTTTCGCGGGCGATGCCGCGTGCAAGCAGGTCGGCCACGACTTCACCGAGCCAGGGATTGTAAAAACTTTCACCGAGCGCCACATCAAACTTCACGCCCAACCGGCTATAGATGGAGTCGAACTGCTTTTGCGAAAGAACGATCATCTCCTTCCAAATCGCGACATTTTCCGCGTCACCGGCCTGCAGTTTGACGAGTTCCGCCTTGGCTTCCTCGCGTTGTGCCGGATTCGCCTCGCACTCGGCGTTGATGGTCTTGTAAATCCGTTCCAGTTCAGCGATGGGCTCGCGGTCCAAGGCGGCGCGGTTGAGAATTCTTTTCCAGCCCAGGAGCAGCAGACCGAACTGCGTACCCCAGTCGCCGATATGATTATCCGCAATGACCTTGTGCCCCAGCAGGCGCAAGGTGCGCTGGAGCGCATCGCCGATGCCGGTGGAGCGGATGTGCCCGACGTGCATTGGCTTGGCGACATTCGGTGAACTGAAATCCACGATAATGGTCCTGGGTGCGGCGGCCTTCGAGAAAAACAGATGCTCACCGCGCGCGGCGGATGAGAGCGAATCAACCAGCGTGGAATTTTTCAGCCGGAAATTCAGGAAGCCCGCACCGGCGATCTCCACTTTTTCGCAAATGGCGGAGACATCCAGCTTGGCGACGACATCCGTCGCGAGCTGGCGCGGATTCAGCTTGAGCTGCTTGGCGAGTGACATGAGGGCGTTGCTCTGGTAATCGCCAAACTTGGGATCGCACGGGCGGACGAGCACGGTGGAGACATCGGCGGACGGCAAAACCACGCGGACGGCGGCTTGCAGGGCGGATTCAATCTGTTTGTTCGGCAGCATCGGGGAAAGATTTAACCACGGATGGGCACGGATGGACACGGATAAAAACGGGAAATTGGAACCTCCTCACGTCGGCTGCTACGAACACTGAATTTACTTCTTCCCGTGTTCGCGGATGACGGCGAGCATGGCGTCGGCGTCGGGGGATTTTTCAAGGGCTTCGCGGAAATCGGCCTTGTGGAGGAGCTTGGCGATGTTGGCGAGGGTATGGAGGTGTTTCTGAAACTGGCCTTGGGGAACGAGAAAGAGCATGACTAACTTTACCGGCTGATTATCGAGCGCATCAAAGTTGACCCCGCTGCGGGAGCGGCCGAGGGCGCCGACGACTTCAAAGATCAGGTCCGTGGAGGCATGCGGGATGCCGATGCCGAAGCCGATGCCGGTGGACATGGAGGTCTCGCGTTTCTTGACGGCGGCGGTCACGGCGTCGCGGTCGCCGGGCTGGATTTTGCCGGTGGCGACGAGATTGCCAATGAGTTCGTCAATGGCTTCCCAGCGGTTAGATGCTTTGAGTTCGGGAACGATCTGATCGCGTCCCAAGATGTCGGCCAAATCCATGCCAGCAGGATGAATCCAAAGGCAGTCTCATTTCAAGACTGAATTAGTAACAAATTTTGCCGGGTCAGAACAGATGATGGAGCCAGAGGAAAACTTTTCCGGTCTCATTGCACCACGAACTGAAGATCTTGAAGATTGCCGGGTTCCGGGTGAGGAGCGGGATACCAAATAACAGCGCGCAAACATTGCCGAGAAAGATGATCACGCCGGAGAACAGGTAGCCGTGGCTGGTGATGTCCGATTGCTGGGTCTGGAGAACATGGAGGGTGAGCGTGATGTGGAAGGCATAGGCCGCGCCCAGCAGCAGGTGGAACCACACCAGGTAGCCATGCCAGTTCCAGAACAGGTTGCCCAACGCGAACAGGGCGATGACGAGGACGGCGTAGAGCGGGAAGAAATACGGGGCGAGGGCGATGACGAAGTTGGTCTTGGTGATGATGACGTGGCCGCCCTTGGAGGTGACCTTCATTTTTTTGACCTGTCCACCGAACAGCCAGGTCCACAGGGCGTGGGTCAGTTCGTGGCCGAAGACGTAGATCCACATGGGCTTGGGCAGCAGGAAAAAGATCACGACCCAGCACACTGCGCCTGCGAGGAGCGGCACCCAGACGGTGTCCGCGCCCGTGCCGGCCTGTAGGACGGGCCACAACGCCCGGGCCGCCCCGGCGCAAACCGGGAGCAGCAGGAGGGCGATGATGAACTTGATCCACTTCGGCACGCGCAAAGTTTGCAAAAAAGTTTGAAACTTGAAACCTGAAACTTGAAAATACCCGCGATGACACAAGATCAAGTTCTCCAGGTTTTTCGTGACAGCGGCGCCCTGCTCGAGGGGCATTTCATTTTGCGCAGCGGTCTGCGCAGCCGGCAGTTCTTCCAATGTGCGCTGGCGTTGCAACAGATGCCAGCCGTGGAAAAGCTCGGCGCGGCGCTCGCGGCCAGGCTCAAACCGCTCGGCGCGGTCACGGTGGTGGCACCGGCCATGGGCGGACTGGTGATCGGTCAGGAAGTGGCGCGGCAGCTCGGCCTGCGGTTTATCTTTGTAGAAAAAGAGGAGGGCAAGCTGGTGTTGCGGCGCGGATTCAAGATCGCGGCGGGCGAAAAGATCCTCGTCGTCGAGGACGTGGTGACCAAGGGCGGGCGGGTGCAGGAGACGCTGGACATCGTGCGCGCGCATGGCGGCAACGTGGTGGGCATCGCTATGGTGGTGGACCGCTCGAATGGCGTGGTGCCGGGGCAGTTCGGGGTGCCGACGTTTAGCCTGATCGCGCTGCAGGTGGAGACGTTTGACCCGAACAACCTGCCGCCGGACCTCGCGAAACTGCCGGCGATCAAGCCGGGGAGCTGACCCTCCGTAGGAGGGAATGACTAAGCGCTAATGACGAATGACAAATGGCGGGGCGGACGGAGCAAGCGGCTGAGTTCAGGTTGACGATGCAAGGCCGATCATGTCAGGCAGCCCGCGAACAAAGTCTCCATATGCTTTATCGTGTGCGTCGTTAGCTATTTTCTCAAGTTGTGACCGAAGCGCAAGCTGATCGGGCTGCTCCAAAGCAAGCAGACTAGATGCGATGTGTTCCATGCAACGCACTGCTGAGTCAGGATTTACCTCATCCGGTCCCGAGGATTCAAGAAACAGGAGCGCGTCTATTATTCCGTGAACAAGTGGAAGTTGGTTCTTTATCATTGGCCAAGCGTCATTGTTATTCCACTAAAGTTTTTGTTTTGCAAGAACCGATTGGTTGCATGCTCTTCATCGGGGGCCGGTGGCGGATTGGTACGCATTGGGTGGGCAATCATCACAGATTGTCGAACGAATTCCCGTTCGCCATCGGGGACGGGTTGGGGTTATCTTCCGCGCATGGAAAAGAACCGGCTGGAGGCGTTCAGCGACGGGGTGATCGCCATCATCATCACGATCATGGTGCTGGAACTGCACGTGCCGCCGCATCCGGACCTTTCGGCGCTCAATGAATTGTGCCCGGTGTTCCTGAGCTATGTTTTGAGTTTCGTCTACGTGGGCATCTATTGGAACAACCATCATCACATGTTTCAGGCGGTGAAGCGCGTGAGCGGCGGCATTCTGTGGGCGAACTTGCATCTGCTATTCTGGCTCTCACTGTTTCCGTTCGCGACGGGCTGGGTGGGCGAGAATCATCTCCAAGCCACGCCGGTGGCGGTCTACGGTGTTGTGCTGCTGATGGCGGCGGCGGCGTACAAGATTTTACAACAGGTGATCATCCGGTATCAGGGCCGGGATTCTTTGCTGGCCAAGGCGGTGGGCGGCGACTGGAAGGGCATCGTGTCGCCGCTGAGTTACCTCGCGGCGATTCCGCTGGCGTTCGTCAATGTCTGGATCGCGACCGCCTTGTATGTGTTCGTGGCGTTGCTGTGGCTGGTGCCGGACCGGCGCATCGAACGCGTTTTGGAGAAAGAAGATTGAATGAGTGAA
>Ga0210392_10000979_pt1 | contig 15614 bp, 10 predicted proteins | sample IncBWC30OmetaG_FD_161057 | JGI IMG/M metagenome (GOLD analysis project Ga0210392, IMG submission 161057) | Forest soil microbial communities from Barre Woods Harvard Forest LTER site, Petersham, Massachusetts, United States - Inc-BW-C-30-O ...
GCTGACCGGCGGCACCCATCAGGATAATTTCTACCAGCCGACCATCGTGGCCGGCGTCACCTCCGGCATGCGCATTTACACCGAAGAGTCGTTCGGGCCGATCACCTCCGTCATCAAGTGCAAGAGCGCGGAAGAAGCCCTCGCGATCGCCAACGACACCTCCTACGGTCTGGCCGCGGGCGTCATTACCAACGACATCCAAAAGGCCATGGACCTGGCGCTGCGCCTCGAGACGGGCATGGTGCACATCAACGACACGACAGTGGCGGATGAACCCCATGTGCCCTTCGGCGGCATCAAGAACAGCGGCATGGGCCGGGAGGGCGGCCGCTATTCCATGGAAGAAATGACCGAACTCAAGTGGGTGACCATTCAGCTCGGACAGCGACAGTTCCCATTCTGAGCCCAATCCATGGCTGAGCGTTCATTCGCCAAGGAAGTGCAGACGCTGCGCCTGACCGAAGGCGCCGAGTTCGAGGGCGAAGGGATTCTTGCCGTCACGAAGGCGCTGCTGCAGTCGGGCGTCGGCTATGTCGGCGGCTACCAGGGCGCGCCCATCTCTCACTTGATGGACGTGCTGTCGGATGCGAGCGCGATCTTGAGCGAGCTCGGCGTCCGTTTCGAATCCTCTGCGAGCGAAGCGACGGCCGCGGCCATGCTGGCCGCGTCGGTCAACTATCCGATTCGCGGCGCGGTCACCTGGAAGTCCACCGTCGGCACCAATGTCGCCTCGGATGCGTTGTCCAACCTCGCCTCCGCGGGCGTCATCGGCGGCGCACTCATCGTGCTGGGCGAGGATTACGGCGAAGGCGCCAGCATCATGCAAGAACGCACGCATGCCTTCGCCATGAAATCCCAAATGTGGCTGCTCGATCCACGCCCAAGTCTTCCCTCCATCGTGCAGGCGGTGGAGCAGGGCTTCGAACTCTCCGAGGCCAGCAACACGCCGGTGATGCTGATGCTCAGGATCCGCGCCTGTCACGTCGTGGGGCAGTTTCGCGCCAAGGACAATCGCCGTCCGCCCTTCACGCTGCAGCAGGCGATGAATAACCCCAGCCGCACGTTCGACAAGATCATCCTGCCGCCGTCGACCTACGCGCAGGAGCGCGCGAAGATCGAGCAGCGCTGGCCCGCCGCGGTCAAGTTCATCAAGGACCGCAAGCTCAACGAATTCCTGGGCAGCAACGACTCCTGTGACGTCGGCATCGTGCTGCAGGGCGGTTTGTACAACACCGTGCTGCGCGCTCTGGAGCGTCTGGGGCTGGCCGATGTGTTCGGCGCATCGAAAATTCCGCTCTACGTGTTGAACGTGACGTATCCGCTCGTGCCGGATGAATTCACCCGCTTTGCGCAGGGCAAGAAGGCCATCCTCATCATCGAGGAAGGTCAGCCCGAGTTCATCGAACAGACGGCAAGCCTGTTTCTGCGTCAGGCGGACATCCAGACGCGCATCGTCGGCAAGGGTCCGCTGCCCATGGCCGGAGAATATACCGGTGCGGTGGTGATCGCGGGCCTGCGCAAATTCCTGTCCGAGTTCGGCCGCCTGCCGGCCGCGGATGTGCCGTTGCTGCCGGCGGCCATGCTGGCGCGCAATGTGCCCATGCGGCCATCGGGTCTTTGCACCGGGTGCCCTGAACGCCCGCTGTTCGCATCGATGAAGCTGCTCGCGCGGGAAATGGGGCCGATGCAGGTGAGCGCCGATATCGGCTGCCATTCCTTTTCCACCCTGCCGCCGTTCGATCTCGGCGGGACCATCATGGGCTACGGCTTGGGTGCCGCCGGGGGCGCGTCGTTCAACGTGCCGAACCCGCGGCGCGCCCTGTCGATGATGGGCGACGGAGGTTTCTGGCACAACGGCTTGACCAGCGGCATCGGCAATGCCGTGTTCAATCGCCACGACGGCGTGACCATCATTGTGGACAACGGCTACTCCGCCGCCACCGGCGGCCAGTACATCCCTTCATCCTCGGTGGAAATCAAAGGCCGGCGCGCGAAGAACCGCATCGAAACCGCGGTGCGCGGCGTGGGCGTCGAGTGGGTGCGCACGATCCGCACCTACGATATGAAGCAGACGATGGGCGTGCTGCGCGAGGCGCTGCTCACGAAATTCACGGGTCCCAAGATCGTCATTGCCGAAGGCGAGTGCCAGCTGAACCGTCAACGCCGCGTCGCGCCGGCGATCAAGAAGCTGGTCGCCGATGGGGAACGCGTGGTGCGCGAGCGCTTCGGCATCGATGCGGACGTCTGTACCGGCGATCACTCCTGCATCCGTTTGTCCGGCTGCCCGTCGCTCACCGTAAAGACCAATCCCGATCCGCTGCGCCGGGATCCGGTTGCCTATGTTGACAACAGCTGCGTCGGCTGCGGGGTTTGCGGCGAAGTGGCGCATGCCGCCGTGCTTTGTCCGTCCTTTTATCGCGCCGACGTCATCGTCAATCCGACTGTGTGGGATCGGGTCAAGGCCCGGCTGCGTTCGGCCGTCATCCGCTTGCTGGCTTGAAGCGATCGCGGCCCATCAGCTTGACGATCGCTGCCTTGGGAGGCCAGGGCGGCGGCGTCGTCACCGACTGGCTCGTCATGGCGGCCCGGCGCGCGGGCTACTTCGTCCAGGCAACGTCGGTTCCGGGCGTCGCACAACGCACCGGCGCGACGATCTACTACCTGGAATTCTTTCCGCGCAGCGACGCGCCCGCCGGCAGCCAACCGATCATGGCCCTCATGCCGAATCCGGGCGACGTGGACATCGTGGTCGCTTCGGAATGGATGGAAGCCGGCCGCGCGATCAATCGCGGTCTGGTGACCAAGGATCGAACCACGCTGATTGCCTCGACGCATCGGGACTACACCATCGGCGAGAAGATCGCTCTCGGCGAAGGCCGGGCGAGTTCCCGCGAATTGTTCGAAGTTGCGTCCGCCGCCGCGGCCAAGTTGATCTGCTTCGACATGGTCAAGGTCGCCGAAGCCGCGGAGGGCCGCATCAGCGCCGTGATACTCGGCAGCATTGCCGGCTCCGCCGTGCTGCCATGGGGAATCGAGGAATACCATCATGCGATCAAGGAGTCAGGTGTCGGCGTTGAGGCCAGCCTGGCGGCCTTCGAAGCCGGCCGCCAAGCCGTGGTCGCGGCATCGCTGCAGCCGCTGACCGCCGCTGCGTGGCCCGACAATCACGGCACCATCGACTCCTCCGACTACACGCTGGGCGCGGTGTCCCCCGCGCTGCGCGCGCACATCGAGAGCCAGTTTCCCGCAACACTGCGCGAATTGCTGGGAATGATCGCGGCCCGGCTCTCCGACTATCAGGACGACGCCTACGCAGCTTTGTTTCTGGATCGAATCGAACGGGTCGAGGTGCATGATTCGGCGCAACCGGATGACCCGCGGCTGACCCGCGCCACCGCGCGCTCACTGGGTTTGTGGATGAGCTTCGAGGATGTCATGCGCGTGGCCCAGGTGAAGACGCGGCGCGGCCGCGCCGAGCGCATCCGTCGCGAGGTGAAGGCCGGCCCAACCGATCTCGTGCAGGTACGCGAATTCGTCAAGCCGCGCGTGGAGGAAATCTGCGGCACGCTTCCCGCGACACTGGGCCGCTGGCTGCTGTCATCGCCACGCGCACATCGGCTGCTGACCCGGTTCACCGCCGGGCGGCGGATTTCAACTTCCACCATCAGCGGCTTTGCCCTGCTGCGCAGTCTTGCCGCGTTCAGGCGCTTCAGGCGCGCCAGCCTGCGCTTCGAGATCGAGAACCAGCGCATCGAAACCTGGCTCGCGCAGATCGCCGAGATCGCTCCGCGCAACTATGACCTCGCGGTGGAACTGGCTGAATGCCAGACACTGGTCAAAGGCTACGGCGATACCCACGAGCGCGGCTGGTCGTCGTTCAGTCAAATTTCCTCGCTCGTGCCGAAGCTGCTAGCCCACCCCACGGGTGCGGCGCAACTTCGCGCGCTTCGCGAGGCGGCATTGGCCGACGACACGGGTACCCAACTGGAACGGGCCATCTCGTCGTTGCGCGGCCGCGCATTGGACGCCGCTTAAGTCCAGACTCGAGATCCTATGTATCTCACGCTGGACAAAAAAGGCACCCTGTACGAGCAAATCGCCAGGGCGATAAAAATGGAGATCCTCGAAGGGCGCGTGCTCGCCGGCAGCAAGCTGCCCTCGACTCGTACCCTGGCAACCGCCCTCGGGGTGGCGCGAAAATCGGTACTCCAGGCCTACGATCTGCTGTGCGCCGAGGAGCTGGCCATTGCCAGGGCCGGCTCGGGTACGCGTGTCGCGAAGGTAAATCCCGCGGCACGGCCGCCGATTCGGACCCGCGTCGTGCCCGTTTCCCGCTATGCCACCCGGGTACGCGCGCTGCCGCCGATCACGCTCGCCGGCGCGCATGTGAGCGGGCGGCCAAGATATAACCTCGTGTACGGCGAACCGCTGATCGATTCCGCGCTGTTTCACTCCTGGCGGCGCAAGTTGGCGGCGGCGGCGCTGCGCGCCGGACCGACCTATCCGGCCGCGGGCGGCTATCTGCCCCTGCGCCGCGCCATTGCCGACTATCTGGCGCGGCGCCGCGGTGTGCTCTGCAGCGCGGCCGACATTTTGATCGTCGCCGGCACTCAACAGGCGCTCACCTTGGTCGAACGGGTGCTGCTGGATCCGGGCGATCGCGTGATCGTCGAGGATCCCCACTATCAGCTCGCCTTGCACAGCTTGCTGGCATACGGCGCACGCGTGAAAAGCGCGCGCACCGACGAGGATGGCCTCGTGGTGAATGAATTGCCGCAGCGTCCCACGCGCCTGGCATTCGTCACGCCCTCGCACCAATTTCCGTCCGGCGTGGTGATGACCCTGAACCGGCGTTTGGAATTGCTGAAGTGGGCCGCGCGCACCGGCGCGTGGATATTCGAAGATGATTACGACACCGAGTTTCATGCCGGCGGCAGGCCGTTGCCGGCGTTGCGTTCCCTGGATCTCGCCGACCGTGTGCTGTATGTCGGCAGTTTTTCGAAGACCTTGTTTCCATCGTTGCGGCTGGGCTACATCGTATGCCCGGCGGCGCTGCGCGATGCGCTGTACAAGGCGAAACTCCTGGACGACCTGGGCTCACCCTCGGTGGAGCAGGCGGCTCTCGCCACTTTCATTCAGAGCCGCCAGTACGAGAAGCATCTGCGCAAGTCCGTCAAGGAACTGAGCAATCGCCGCAGGACCGTCGTCGAAGCGCTGCAGCGCCTGGCGGGCCGGCATGTCGAACTCGGTCCGCATCACGCCGGTATGCATCTGGTCGTCTGGTTTCGCCATCTGAGCTTCGCCCGGCTCGGCGCCTTCATCGAGCGCGCGAAATCGCTGGGGTTGGGTTTGCATCCCATTCATCCGTACTATCACGTGCCGCCACCGCGGCCCGGACTGCTCGTGGGCTACGCCGGTCTCTCGGTGGGTCAACTCAAGACCGCGGTCGAGCTTTTCGCGCGCTGCCTGGACGGCGAAACCACCGCAAATAGTGGTACCCAAATATAGCCGCGAAGCGGATGTTGATTGAACCACTCACTGTTCCTATGCTCCCCGAGAGGTCAACGCCCTGTCGGGGAAATGCAACGAATGCGGCTGATCGGCGCCCGAATAGTCGCTGAAGATCCATCAGCTTAGCCACGCACTTCTTGCGGGCGCCGTATCGCGGCATGCATCTCCCACCTCGAAAATTTCGCAGAACATAAAGGGAGAGCGGCTCAATGGTACACAACGATCTTGGTAATCCCCGGCTACGGAAAGCCGTGCGCCTGGCGCTGACCGGCGGCTCATTGGCCGCAACATTCGGTGTTGTTCACGCGCAGACGCCGCCGGCGGCCGCGGCGCCGGCCGCCAGCGACACGGCGTTGCAGGAGGTTGTGGTGACCGGTTCGCGCATTTCCGTGCCGAACCAGGTTTCGATCAGCCCCGTCACTTTCGTATCCGCCATGGATGTGGCGCAAACCGGCGTGACCCGCGTTGAGGATCTGCTCAATCAGCTGCCGCAGGTGTTCGCGGCGCAGGGCGCCATGATATCGAACGGCGCTACCGGAACGGCGGACGTCGACCTGCGTGGACTCGGACCGAAGCGCACGTTGGTGCTGGTGAATGGATTGCGCCTCGGTCCCGGCGATCCGCGCACCGGCGCCGCATCCGACATGAACATGATTCCCGCGGAGATGATCGACAGCATCGAAGTGCTGACCGGCGGCGCCTCGTCCACCTACGGAGCGGACGCCGTCGGCGGCGTCGTGAACTTCAAGCTCAACGATCATTTCGAGGGCGTGAAAATCGTTGCCGATGCCGGCATTTACAATCACTCCAACACGAACACCGACGGGGTCGAAGATGCCGTCGCCGCTGCGCACTTCCAGGAGGCTCCGTCCTCGGTCAACACCGGTGCACAGAAGTCCCTGGCGTTCATCGCCGGTTTGAATTCCCCCGACGGCAAGGGCAACGCCACGTTCTACGCCACCTATCGAAACGTGGCGGCCGTGTTGGAGGGGAAATACTCCTACAGCGCCTGCACGCTGAACTCGGGATTCGCCACCTCGAACTCCGGCAAGTTCTCCTGCGGCGGTTCGTCCACCTCGTTCCCGGGCCGCTTCGCGACCATTGGAGCGGGCGCACCGGCGAGCAACAACACGATTGGACCCAACGGAACCTTGATTCCGTTCACGAACGCGAATCTCTACAACTTCGGCGCCATCAACTTTTTTCAGCGTCCGGACGAGCGCTACTCCGCCGGCGCCTTCCTGCACTACGACTTCAATGAACATGCGCAGGTTTATGCGAACACCATGTTCATGGACGACAAGTCGCTCGCGCAGATCGCCGCTTCCGGCGCGTTCTTCGCGAGATTCGCGGTCAATTGCGCGAATCCCTTCCTCTCGACCCAGGAGCTGGCGGCCTGGTGCGGCGGTTCGACGGCCGGCGAGACCACGAACCTGTTCATCGGGCGCAGGAACGTCGAAGGCGGCGGACGCGTCGACAATCTGGAACACACCGACTGGCGCGTAACCTTGGGGGTCAAGGGCAAGATCGTCGACGGCTGGGACTACGATGCGAGCTGGCAGCACAGCCTGGTGAACTTGAGCGAGTCGCAGGAGAATTATTTCTCGACCGCGAAAATCGACAATGCATTGAACGTCATTCAAACGCCGACCGGTCCGCAGTGCGTGGTCGGACCGCCATGCGTGCCGTACAACATCTTTTCCCTGGGCCAGGTGACGCAAGCCGCCCTCGACTACCTGCAGGTTCCCGGCATCCAAACCGGCAACATCACCCAGACCGTCTTGGACGTCAATCTCACCGGCGATTTGGGCAAGTACGGCGTGCAACTGCCCACCGCCGGATCGGGCCTGAAGATAAATTTTGGCGCCGAATGGCGCGATGTCACGGAAGTGACGACGCCTGACGAGGAATTTCGTACCGGCGACCTGGCCGGTACGGGCGGCATCATTCCGGCGACCCAGGGCGGCATAATCTCACGCGAGGGCTTCATCGAAGCGCGCATGCCCCTGATCGAGGATCACTTCCTGGCGCAGTCGCTTGCCGTGGAAACCGGCTACCGCTATTCCGATTACAACCTGGGCTTCAAGACCAATACCTATAAGTTCGGAGTCGAATACTCGCCTATCAGAGATGTCCGCTTGCGGGCCAGCTTCCAGCGCGCGGTGCGCGCGCCGAACGTCACAGAATTGTTCCTGCCGCAGACGGTGGCGCTCGACGGCAATGCCGATCCCTGTGCGGGAACCGCGGCGCAGCTGGCGGCCAGGGGCGTGACCCAGGCGCAATGCGTCGCGGCCGGCGTGCCTGCGGCAGCGTTTGGCACCGTGGTACCGAACGCGGCGAATCAATATCAAGGCTTGGTCGGGGGCAACCCGGCCCTGGGGCCGGAGACTGCATTGACCTCCTCGTTCGGCATCGGCTGGACGCCCTCGTTCGTGCCCGGCTTGCGGCTGCAGGTCGACTATTTCGACATCAAGATCGAGAACGTGATCACCACCATCGGTGCCACTGCGATTCTGCAGCAGTGCATTCAAAGCGGCCTGTTCTGCGACAAGATTCATCGCGACGAAAACAACTCGTTGTGGCTGTCGCCGCAGGGGTTTGTGGTCGACTCGCTGGCGAATGTCGGCAAGCTGGAGACCCGCGGCGTCGACGTGGACGTTTCCTACGGTTTCGACATCGGCCCGGCCGGCAGGATTCGCACCAGCCTGATCGGCACCTATGTCGATGAGTACTTCATCACGCCGATCGCGAGCGATTCCACCACGAAGTTCAATTGCGCCGGATTGTACGGCGACATTTGCAGCTCGGGTGCGGCGACCGCCAACCCGATCTTCCGCTGGCGCCATACGCTGCGCACCACCTGGTCGACACCCTGGCAGGGGCTCGACGTCACGGCGTCCTGGCGCTATTTCTCGGCCATGAAGCTCGACTCCCTGAGCCCGCAGGCGAATCTATCCGGCGCCCCGGCCACGGTCGCCAACGGTGGCATCGCCAGTTCCGACGCCGCGATCAAGGCCTTCAACTACCTGGACTTGAGCGCGGCGGTGAAGCTCATGGACAAGATGACCTTCCGATTGGGCGTGAACAACGTGTTCGACAAGGACCCGCCGATCATCGGCGGATCGAACTTGCCGGGCATCGCCGGCAACGGCAACACCTTCCCGCAGGTCTACGATTCTTTGGGCCGGTTCATCTTCGGACAGCTCACCGTCCAGTTCTGAGCTGCGCATTGGGCGGGTAGCATGCGGCGGTCCATTTGGGCCGCCGCTTTCTTTTATGCATTTATTTTATATATAAACTATTTAAGCATGCTATAATGAGGCATGAAGCGAATTGTCTGCATGGGCGGCGGACCCGCGGGCCTGTATTCCGCGATTCTGTTCAAGAAGGCGTTGCCCGACGCTGACGTGGAGATTTTCGAGCGCAATCGTCCCGACGACACCTTCGGCTGGGGCGTGGTGTTCTCGGACAAGACCATGGGGAACTTCCTGGAAGCCGACGCGCCCTCGCATGCGCGCATCACGGAAGAGTTCTACCACTGGGACGACATCGACGTGCACTTCAAGGGCCAGACCATCCGCTCCGGCGGTCATGGCTTTGCGGGCATTTCGCGGCGGACCCTGCTCAATATTCTGCAGAAGCGCGCCGCTTCTCTCGGCGTGAAGCAAACTTTTCAGCACGAGCTCGACGACACCCTGCAGTTCGGCGATGCGGATCTGGTGGTGATCGCCGAGGGTGCCAACAGCAAGGCGCGCGGGCGGCAGGCCGAAAAGTTCGGGCCCGACATCCAGGTGCGCAAGTGCCGCTACATCTGGCTGGGCACGACGCAGAAATTCTCGGCCTTCACCTTTGCGTTCGAGAAGACCGAATTCGGCTGGTTTCAAATCCATGCCTACCAGTTCAGCAAGGATCTTTCCACGGTGATCGTCGAGACGCGCGAGGAGACCTGGGCGGCACACGGTCTGGACAAGGCCGACGTCGACCAATCGATCGCGTTTTGCGAAAAGCTGTTTGCCGCCTATCTCGGCAATGCCCCGCTGCTGTCGAATGCGCGGCACCTGCGCGGCTCGGCGTGGCTCAATTTCAACCGCGTGGTTTGCCGGCATTGGTACGACGGCAATTGCGTGCTCATCGGCGATGCGGCGCACACGGCGCACTTTTCGATCGGCTCGGGCACCAAACTCGCGATGGAGGACGCCATCTCGCTGGTCCGGCACGTGAGCCATGCGAAAGATGTTCCGTCCGGCCTCGAGTCCTACCAGGCGGAGCGCAGCGTCGATGCACTGCGTCTGCAAAACGCGGCGCGCAACCGCATGGAGTGGTTCGAGAATGTGGCGCGCTATGAAAACATGGAGCCGCTGCAGTTTGCCTACAGCTTGCTGTCCGGCAGTCAGCGCATCGGACATGCGAACCTGAAGCTGCGCGATGCGCGCTTCATCGACCGGATCGAGAGCAATCTGGCGGCGGGCTGCAACGGTGTCGCGCGGCCGCGTCCGCCGATGTTTCTCCCCTTTCGCCTGCGCGACATGCAGCTCGCCAATCGCGTCGTGGTCTCGCCGATGGCCCAATATCGCGCGCAGGACGGGGTGCCCGGTGATTGGCACCTGGTTCATTATGGCGCCCGCGCCGCCGGCGGCGCGGGATTGGTGTTCACGGAAATGACCTGCACTTCCGCCGACGCGCGCATATCACCGGGGTGCACGGGCCTGTGGAACGAGGCTCAAGGTGCTGCATGGCGGCGCATCGTGGAATTCGTGCACCAAGAGACGCCGGCCCGCATTTGCCTGCAGCTCGGTCACGCGGGCCGGAAGGGCTCAACCCAGCTGGGGTGGCAGGAAGCGGATCATCCCTTGGCCGCGGGCAATTGGCCGCTGTGGGCACCCTCCCCGCTGCCCTACCTGCCCGGCATCAGCCAGGTGCCGCGGGAGATGGGGCCGGCACAGATGAACGCGATAAAAGGCGATTTTGTGCGCGCGGCCGAACTCGGTGCCGCCGCCGGCTTCGACATGCTCGAGCTGCACATGGCGCATGGCTATTTGCTGGCGAGCTTCCTATCCCCTCTCACCAATGTGCGCGCCGACGAGTACGGGGGATCGGTGCAGAATCGACTGCGATTTCCGCTGGAGGTCCTGCGCGCGGTGCGCGCGACGTGGCCGGCCGCCAAGCCATTGAGCGTACGCCTGTCGGCCTGCGACTGGGCCGAGGGTGGCCTGAGCGAATCGGATGTCGTCCACATCGCCAAGGCGATGGCGGCGGAAGGCGCGGACATTCTCGACATATCCAGCGGCCAGACCGTGTCGAAGCAAAGACCGGTTTACGGCCGCATGTGGCAGACGCCGCTGGCCGACATGGTGCGAAACCTCGCCGGGGTGCCGACCATCGCGGTGGGAAATATCTTCGAGCCTGATCACGTCAATTCCATCATCGCGGCGGGTCGCGCGGATCTGTGCGCGATTGCGCGGCCGCATCTCGCCAATCCCTCCTGGACACTGGCGGCAGCGGCGGCGCAAGGCTACGCCGAACAGTGGTGGCCGGAGCCCTATCTCTCCGCAAAGAGTCAGCTCGAGCGGGCCGCAGAGCGAAGCGCCGCAGCCGCAGGTGCGGTATGAACGGCGGAGCTCTGCAAGGCCGGCACGCGCTCGTCACCGGCGGCGGCCGGGGCATCGGCGCCAGCATCGTGCGCTCACTGGCCGCGCAGGGCGCCAAAGTCAGCCTGCTCGGACGCACCGCTGCCACGCTCGACGCACTGGCGTCGGAATTGAACTCGGCCGGCGCAAGGACGTTCTGCGCCACCGCCGATGTCGCCCAGCGCGAATCCCTCGGCGCGGCTTTCACCGCCGCGCGCAGCAAGTTCGGCCCGATCGAGATCTTGATCAACAACGCGGGCCAGGCGATCAGCTCCCCGATCACCAAGCGCGACGATGCGCTCTGGGACCGATTGCTCGCGATCAACCTGTCGGGCACGTACTTCGGCATCCAGGCGGCTCTGCCCGACATGTTGCAAGGCGGCTTCGGACGCATCGTGAACGTCGCCAGCACCGCTGGACTCACCGGCTATCCCTATGTCGCCGCCTACTGCGCAGCGAAGCACGGCGTCATCGGATTGACACGCGCCGTCGCGCGGGAAGTCGCGACGCGCAACATCACGGTGAACGCGGTGTGCCCGGGATATACGGATACCGATCTGGTCCGGGAAGCGGCGTCGAAAATATCCGCGGTCACCGGCCGCAAGCCCGAGGAGGCTTTGCAGGCGATGACCAAGTCCAATCCGCAGGGACGGCTCATCCGGCCCGACGAGGTTGCCAACGCCGTTGCCTGGCTGTGCCTGCCGGGCAGCGAATCGGTCACCGGCCAAAGCATTCTGGTGGCCGGCGGAGAACTGATGTGAGTGCCGCGGTGGGCCTCGATACCCGATTGACCGACGATACCCATGAATCGCTGCGTCTCTGGCTGCGGCTGCTCACCTGCACGCACCTCGTTGAAAACCGCGTGCGCAAGGCATTGGCCGCACAGTTCAAGACCACGCTGCCGCGTTTCGATCTCATGGCGCAGCTCGAGCGCGCCCCGCAGGGGCTGCAGATGGGCGAACTGTCGCGCCGCATGTTGGTCACCGGCGGCAACATCACCGGGATCGTCGATCAATTGGAACGCGCGGGACTGATCGTGAGAACGGAAGATGCCGGCGATCGGCGCGTCTACCTGGTCAAACTCACCAAGGAAGGCCGGCGGCAGTTTGCACAGATGGCGATTGAGCATGAATCCTGGATCGTGCAGCTCTTCGCGGGCATTCCCAAACGCGAACAGCGCACATTGAATGAATCCTTGTCGCGTTTGCGTGCACAACTGGCGCGGGAAACACCATGAACGACACCTTGACGGACTATCAGGCGCGGCACTTTCTTTGGTCGGTGAAAAATCGCGTCGGCTGGATCACCTTGAATCGGCCCGAGAAAAAGAACCCGCTGACGTTCGACAGCTATGCCGAGCTCCGCGATCTCATGCGCCGCCTGCCCTACAGCGCCGATGTGAAGGTGATCGTGCTCGCGGGCGCCGACGGCAACTTTTGTTCCGGCGGCGACGTGCAGGAGATCATCGGCCCGCTGACGCGCATGAGCATGCCTGAACTGCTCAACTTCACCCGAATGACCGGCGATTTGGTGCGCGCCATGCGGGCCTGCCCCCAGCCCATCATCGCGGCCGTCGACGGCGTGTGCGCCGGCGCGGGCGCCATCCTCGCCATGTCCTCCGACATCCGCTTGAGCACACCGCGCTCCAAAACCGCATTTCTGTTCACCCGCGTGGGACTCGCCGGCTGCGACATGGGCGCCTGCGCCATTTTGCCGCGCATCATCGGCCAGGGCCGGGCCGCCGAACTGCTCCTGTCCGGCCGCAGCATGGGCGCCGACGAGGCGCTCGCGTGCGGCTTCTACAGCCGCTTGTTGTCCGCCGAGGAAATGACTGCCGCGGTTGCCCAGCTCGCCCAGGAACTCGCCGACGGACCCACGTTCGCCCACGGCATGACCAAAACGATGCTGAATCAGGAATGGAGCATGGGACTGGAACAGGCGCTCGAGTCCGAGGCGCAGGCGCAGGCGTTGTGCATGAAGACCGAGGATTTTCGCCGCGCCTACGAGGCATTTTCCGCGAAGCAACGCCCGGCGTTCAAAGGCAACTAGGAGAGCTCCGTATGAGCACCGAGATCTTGCAACCGGCGGAGTGGCCCCGGCCCAAGGGATACGCCAACGGCATGGCCGCGCGTGGGCGTTTGATTTTCATCTCCGGCCAGGTGGGCTGGGATGCGCAGGGACGATTTACCAGCGACGTCCTGGCCGGGCAGGTGAAGCAAGCTCTCAGCAACATCGCCCGCGTCCTCAAGGAAGGCGGCGGCGAACCGCGCCACTTGGTGCGGCTGACCTGGTATGTCCTGAGCCGCGACGCCTACCTGCGCGAAGTGCGCGACATCGGCGCGGCCTACCGCGAAGTACTCGGCAAGCATTTCCCGACCATGTCGGTGGTCGAGGTGCGGGGATTGGTCGAACAGCAGGCGCTGGTTGAAATCGAAGCGACGGCGGTGGTACCAGACGACGACGACCATGGCCGCTTGGCGCCCACCTGAGCGCATCAAGTACGCGCCGCTCTCCGCGCCGTGGCCCAGCGCTGCTGAAATAGCGCGTTCACAGCTGTTCCGGCCGATCATGGTCGGATCGCTGCGGCTGGCTTCGCGCACCTGGGTCCCGGCCATGGTTCCGTGGCGCGCCTCCGAAGACGGCGACGTCACTCCCGCGGTTCTTGCCTGGTACGAGCGGTTTGCCCGGGGCCGACCCGGTGCACTGGTGGTGGAAGCCACGGGCGTGCGCGATGTCGCCAGCGGTCCCTTGCTGCGCATCAGCGATGATCGCTTTCTGCGCGGACTCGAGCGGCTGACGGAATGCGTGCGCCGCGCCAGCGGCGGGGAGACCAAGCTTTTCATTCAGATCATCGACTTTCTGAGCATACGGCGCCGCCCCACGCCGCAGAAATACTTCGAACGATTTTTGAACGTGACACCGCGGCACCGCGAATTTCTGCGCATGCCCGACAGCGACGAGGCAGGCGTGCGCAGCCGGTTGGCCGCGCTGAGCGAGGCGGAACTGCAGATCGCCTTGACCGCCCGCGAACTCGAATCCTTGCGTCAGGGATTTCGCGAACGGGTGACCGATGTCGACGTTCCTGCCGTGCGCGACTTGCCTGCCACGCTGCCGGAGGTCTTCGCGGCCGCCGCGTCCCGCGCTCAGCGTGCCGGCTTCGACGGGGTCGAGCTGCATTATGCGCACGCCTACACCATGGCCTCTTTTCTTTCAGCGCTGAATACCCGCGGCGACGGCTACGGCGGCGCGCGTGAACAGCGGGTTCGACTGCCGTTGGAAGTGCTTTCCGCCGTGCGGGCACGCGTCGGGCCGGAATATCCCGTGGGCTGCCGGATGCTCGCCGAGGACTGCATCGAGTCGGGCAGCACCGTCGAAGATGCGGAGTACTTCGCCGCGCGTCTCGCAGGCGCCGGGATGGACTTCATCTCCCTGTCGCGCGGCGGAAAGTTCGAGGACGCAGCGCAGCCCAAGGTCGGCGAGGCCGCCTATCCTTACACCGGCCGCAGCGGTTACGAATGCATGCCCTCCTATTATTCCGACGCGAAAGGCCCCTTCGGCCGCAACGCCTCTGCGTCGCTGCGCATCCGCGCGAAAATCCGGCAGGCGGGACTGACCACACCCGTCGTGCTCACCGGCGGCATCCATCATTTCGCCCAGGCGGAGGAGTCGTTGAGCAGCGGCGCCGCGGATATCGTCGGGCTCGCCCGTCAAGCCCTCGCGGATCCCGATTGGTTTCTCAAAGTCCGAACCGGCCGCGGCGAGGCGGTCCGCCTATGCATCTACACGAATTACTGTGAAGCGCTGGATCAGCGCCACCGCGAGGTGACCTGCGAACTGTGGGATCGAACCGAGCTTGACGAGCCTGGCATCATGCTGTCGGCGGACGGCAAGCGCCGGCTTGTTCCACCGTAGACCGTTTGAGTATGCTGGCGGGAAATCCAGCGAGTCTTTATGTCCAAACTCCTCGTCAAAAGCTTTTCCATGTCCATTGACGGTTTCGGCGCCGGTCCAGACCAGGACATCAACAATCCGTTGGGCGTCCGCGGACCTGAGTTGATGGAGTGGGTTTTTGCCACGCGCATGTTCCGGAAAATGCAGGGCGGGGAAGGCGGCGAGACCGGTATCGACAATGGCATTGCCGAGCGGGGCTTCGACGGCATCGGCGCCTGGATCCTGGGCCGCAACATGTTCGGTCCCGTGCGGGGTCCCTGGCCGGACGATAGCTGGAAGGGTTGGTGGGGCGAGGACCCGCCCTACCACGTTCCGGTATTCGTGTTGACGCATCACGCGCGTGCGCCGCTGCGCATGGCAGGCGGTACGGAGTTTTACTTCGTCACTGAGGGCATCGAAGCCGCTCTGAAGCAGGCGACCGCAGCAGCCGGCGGCCGCGACGTTCGACTGGGCGGCGGCGTGGCGACGATTCGGCAGTATCTGCGCTTAAGATTGATTGACGAGCTGCATCTCGCTGTCCGGCCC
>Ga0210392_10000981_pt1 | contig 15604 bp, 12 predicted proteins | sample IncBWC30OmetaG_FD_161057 | JGI IMG/M metagenome (GOLD analysis project Ga0210392, IMG submission 161057) | Forest soil microbial communities from Barre Woods Harvard Forest LTER site, Petersham, Massachusetts, United States - Inc-BW-C-30-O ...
GCAGGTGGCCGCGGAAGGTCACAAGGCGCTCGTGTTCTCGCAATGGACGAGCCTTTTGGATTTGGTGGAGCCGCATTTGGAGAAGGCTGGGCTCAAATCCGTACGTCTCGATGGCCGCACTCGCGACCGCGCTGCGGTCGTGAACGAGTTTCAGGCTGAGGACGGTCCACCCGTGATGCTGACGTCGCTCAAGGCGGGTGGCACCGGGCTCAATCTGACCGCCGCGGATCACGTCTTCTTGCTCGATCCGTGGTGGAACCCGGCCGCGGAAGATCAAGCCGCGGATCGTGCCCACCGCATCGGGCAAGAACGCCCCGTTTTGGTGTATCGCCTGATCGCTAAAGACACAGTTGAAGAGGGCATTTTGGCGCTTCAAGCGAAAAAGCGAGCCTTGGCCGACGCGGCCCTGGAAGGCTCGGGCGACGCCGCAGGCATCACGCGCGAGGATTTGCTAGCTCTCCTGCAGTGAGTACGGCTTAGAGTTGCCGCGGGCTGGGAGGCTCGTTGGTGACATGCTGGACTCACTCGTTCGCTATTCGTTGAACAATCGAATAGCGCCATCGAGCGCTTGCGCGCAATCCTGATGACCGCCCTGCTGGCCAGTTTGGGGCTCGTTCCAGCAGCCATGTCGCACGCCATCGGCAGCGAGACCCAGCGACCGATCGCCGTGGTCGTGGTCGGTGGCACTATCTCCGCCGCAATTCTGACGCTGCTCGTGCTCCCGGTGAGCCTGTATTGGATGCTGCGCGTCAAGGCTGCGCTGGGCGCGCGCTCCGCGTGTCGGCTGGCGGGGAGCGCTGGCTGAGCGCGCCGATTCACTACGGCTCTGGCGCCTCGGCGGTGCGGCATAGTAGGACTATTGTCGGTCATGCTTTCAAACCCGAACTCGGTCGTGACGCGCCGAGCGCTCGCGATGAGTGCGAGCGTCGTGCTGTCCTGGCTCGCTCCGGCCTGCGACAGGCGCGACCCGCCGAGCGAGATCCGGCTGGAAATGCCGAGCGTGATCGCGTCTAGAGATTTCGTGACCGTCGCCGTGCAGGCGCTCAATGCTCGGGGTGTCAGCTCGAACGGCGCCGACGCGGCCGACTTTGCCGTCGACCCGAAGGATCTCGCCACGGTCAGCAAGCCTGCGCTGCTCAAATGCGAACGCTCGGGCGACGGCAAGCTGAGCGTGACGATCGCGGGCGTGAGTCGTTCGGCGAAGGTTAGCTGCCGGCTGGTCGATCACTTGGACGCGCCGGACGCGGGCCGCGTCGAGCTGACCGCTGGCCCCTTCCGGCCCAAGGTGCGCGTGCTGGACAAAGCAGGCGCCGAGCTCAGCGACGTCGACATCACCTTCTTCTCGAAGAACTCAGGCGTGGCCTTCCCGAAGGACGGCCAGCTCGTCCCGAAGTCGGTCGGCACTGCCAACTTGGTCGTGCACGCGGGCGTTGCGTCGGCCGACTTCAAGGTCGACGTCGTGCGCAAGGTCGTGGTCGAAGCGCTGCCCATCGAGCAGAACCGCAAGATCTACTTCTCGCTCGAGCCCGGCAAATACGAGCTAAAGGTCAAACTTCCAAGCCCGAAGCGCGTCAACTTCGAGTGGCGCGGCGCGCCGTACTGCAATACCGCTTCGGACGGCACGGAGCACGTTTCGACGTGCCTGATGCGGGCGCAAGGCGGAGGCGGCGTGGTCTTCGACAATCCGGCATATTTGCAGGATAGCACCAGCAAGGTGCCCTCCCTCGACGGCGTCGAGCTGTACGAGGTTCCGTGACCCTGCGGGAGTAAGCCATGGTCGAATCGCTAATCGTTGCCACCCTGGGTGCTGAGCTGGTCGAGACCTTCAACAATCCCAATTATCGCCCGCCGCCGCTGCCGAGCGTCGCGCTCGAGCTGATGACGCTGACGAATCGCGATGATTCCACGATCGAGCGCATCGTGCGCCTGCTCGAACAAGACGAGATGCTCGCGGGCGGCCTGATGCGGCTGATCGGCTCGCCGCTGTACGCCGGGCGCTCGCCGATTCGCACGCTAAAAGAGGCCGTGGTGCGGCTCGGCGTGCGCACCGTGCGCGACTTGGTCTTCGAAACCGCGCTCAGTCAAGGCGTGTTCACGCTCGCGGAATACAGCGAGACGATCGAGCAGATCCGGCGGCACAGCACGGTGACCGCGTACATCGCGCGCATCGTCTGCAAGCACGCGAAGATAGACGAAGAGAACGCCTTCTTGTGCGGACTGCTGCACGACATTGGCTTTGCTGGCCTGCTGTTCGCGGTCTCGAACATCGAAGCCGAAGACAGCCCGCCCCTGATTCAGCTTTGGCCGGATATTGACGCGCTGCACGAGCAGGCCTCCCGCCTCGTCACTCAACTTTGGCAGCTGCCCCTTGAAATCCAGGAGGTCGTCGGCCACCACCACCACCTGCACACCGGGGAGACGTCGCGGATCGCCGCGGCGATCAACATCGCCGACCAGCTGAGCGAGCGCTTCGGAGCGAGTGTGGTTGGGCCAGTCGACGCCGACGGCAACCTGATCAAGGGCGACATCGTGGACGAGTTCGACCTCGAGGTCAGCCGCGCCGAGCTCAAGCTGAGCGACGCGGCCATGGACCGCGTCGTCGAAGACGCGGAGGCCACGGTCCCCGATATCTTGTGGCTGTGAGTGTGCTACGCCTCGGACGCCGATGCGGTTTGCTGCCTCATTTTCGCTAATCGTTTTGTGCGCGGCCTGTTCGCGCAAGCAGGCCTCCGCCGAGCGCGCGGCTATCGCCAAGTCCGAGCCGGCGCTCGACATCGGCGCGGGTCCGCTCGCGGCGCTGGTTCCGAGCGCGGCTCCCGCGCCGTCGGCGGCTCCAGGCTCGCCGCTGCCCGTCGTCGACGGCCCGGCGTTGTTACAGAAGATCAAGAGCAGCGGTAACAAGGGCGTAGTCGTCAACATCTACGCTAGCTGGTGTGATCCCTGTCGGCACGAGCTACCGATGTTGGGGCGCGTCGGCCCACGGCTCGCGGCCAAGGGCGTGCCGATCTGGCTCGTGTCCGTCGACGACCCCGACGGCTTCAGCGCCGCGAAAACTCTGCTCGAGACGCTACACGTCGAGCTGCCGAGCTTCGCCGCGGCTCGACCGCTGCAAGCCTTCAAACTGGCGCTGAACCCGAAGTGGCCCGGCATGATCCCGGTCTCGTTCTTGTTCGATGCGACCGGCAAGCTCCGCTATTTCTGGGCCGGGGAGGTGTACGAGAAGGAGCTCGTACCGGTCGTCGAAGGTCTCCTTGCCGGCAAACACATCGACGGCATGAGCGATTTCGGGAGCGCGCCGGGCGCGACGCAAGCCGGACACGACTGAGCGAGCGCATCGTAGAGCGCACAAAACGAGCACGGCCCGCCTCAGTGAAGAGGCGAGCCGTAGTTGTCCGAGCTGCGTTCGCTCAGCTCACGGAGCCGCAGCTGGGGCGACCGGCGGCGTGGGCGGCGTGCCCTTGTAGTACGCGATCTCGTCGATCGAGAAGTCCCAGGTGGCGTCGGGGCTCAAGAAGCCGAGCTCCTGAATCAAGTTCTTCACCTTGGCGCTGCCGCCACCGGCGTCGGCGAAAGCGACCGTGTACGGCATCCAATCGGCAGTCAGGGTGACGGCCTTCTTCGGGTGGTTGTAGCAAGTGTTGCCGGTGCAATCGCCCCCGGCCTCTTTGCCGTCGGCGTTCTTGAGCTCGGCGTTGGTGTTGGGGAGCACGAAGTTGACGTTGACCGTGCTACCAGCGTCGATGTCGGTCTTTGCCCAGAATGACACGCCGTCGAAGACCGAGATGTCTTCGCAGTAGAAACCGCCCGCCGGGTCGATCACCAAGTTGTAGATGGCGCCCACGCCGAAGCCCATCTTCGTGCTCGGGTTCGCGCCCGTGCCCATGTATCGGCCAGCGTGCGCTGTGGTGCCAGCGCCCGGCATGATCGAGAGCAGGTTGATCATGTTGTCTGCCACTTCCATGTTGACCATGTCGGTGCCCGGCTTGCCGAGGTCGTTGAACGTCGACCAGCCGTCGGCGACCGTCTTGGGGGCCGTGCAGGGGGCCGTCGTGCACTCGAAATCCTCGATGAACGCGTCGGTCAAGGCCAGCATCTTGGTGCCGGGACCGTCGCACACGCTCGGGGGACCGCCCGCGCCGCCGCCGGCTGTACCGCCGCCCGCCGCGCCGTCGCCCGCGCCGCCACTGGCCGGGGGCGAGCCCGCAGTGCCCTGGTCGCCCGCAGACGACGTGGTGTTGCCCGAGCCCGCGGCGGTGCTGCCGTCACCCGCTGTGCCCGCGCCGGCCGTTCCTGTGGGGCGTGGCGTGTCAGAGCTGGAACAAGCGCTGAGCGCGACACCAGCGACCGCTAAGGAGACTAGGACCGCGTTCTGCAAGCTCAAAATTCGCATTTTCACTCCGTCAGTTTGTAAACACACCCGCCCAGCGTCACTGCCTGGGAGGCTGCGCACGCGGAATACCCGATAAACCAGCTTCGCATTCCGCCATGAATACGAGAGCCACGCCGGCACACATGAAGGCGACACGCTCGTTAGAAATCAGTGTGTCGCGACACAGAAACTATGACTTTCGAAAACACCAAGTCAAAGTAAATCGTGGTCAAAATAGCGTGTTTACCGCGAATTTGAGCGCTGTTTGCGTATGTTCGCCGCAGTATTTTGCAGTGAATGCGTGCATGTGCACGGGGTCTCCGAGCGACGCACAGCGCGCATCGCGACAGCGATGTCAGGGAGATTCGTGCCGCTCGGCAAGCAGCGGCCGGCTTTGGGGCGCACGGGCGGGCCCATAGTCGCAGCCTGCCACTTCACGACTCACGTCGTCTCCGTCTCGCCCACGATCGTCGCGGAATGACCCGAGGATGCACTTCTCGGTTTCTTGATTTTTGATGGTCACGCAGCGCGCGCACGTCGTCACAGCCTTCGGCGTCGCGGTTCGAGCGCACACCTAGAGCGCCGAACGCCCCAACGTCCTCTCTACGCTCCTTCGCGCGCGGCGTGGCTCGAGTCAGCTACGCCGCGAGTCAGCTATGCCGCGTCGGGCTCTCGAGAAGGCTAGCCCTGAAATCATGGGTTTGCATGGCGAAGTGAGACTCGCGCGTGAGCGCGGGGGAGGGGCGCATCGGGGTTTTCGATGTAAAAGTTTTACATCTGAGTGCGTGCGAAATGGCTTTGGGCTCGGCTCCGCCGTTCGTTCCGGTATTGGCACTCGTTCACAGCTCGGAGCACGGCGGCGCGAATCGCGAAGGGCAGCGCGCCGCGCCGCCCAGGCGCCTCTTTCTGCGCCATCCGTGCGCCCGCGGACGGCGGGGGCTCGTCAACGCCTGGCGCGTGCCTGCTGGGCACGAGCGACTGGATCCGTGAGGCAGCACGCGCGCGGGGTGCCGCACTCCGCCGCCGAAGGCTTTGCCGCGCCGGGCCTTAACGAGTGACCATCAAACCCAATCAGCAGCGGGTCAACGACCGCCCATACCCGTGGTCGAGATACCTTGGATGAACGTCTTTTGGGCGAAGAAGAACAGTACGATGATTGGCATCACCAGCAGCGCGGAGGCGCCCATTAGGAGGTGCCACTCGCTGCCGCCAAGCTGCGACTGATACTGTTGGAGGCCCAGCGCCATGGTGAAGGTTTCGGGCTCGGTGAGAAAGATTAGGGGACCGAGGAAATCATTCCAGGCGTTGAGGAAGGTGAACAACGCCACGACGGACAGGGCCGGGCGCGCGAGCGGCAGGATCACGCGCCAGAAGATGCCAAACTCGCTGCAGCCGTCGATGCGCGCGGCGTCCGACAGCTCGCCCGGAATGGTCAGGAAGAACTGGCGCAAGAGGAAGATATTGAAGGCGCCACCGAAGAACATGGGCACCCAGAGCGGCATCAGCGTGCCGATCCAACCCATGCTGCGGAACACGCCGTACAGCGGCACCATGAGCACCGGGAAGGGCACCATCATCGTCGCGAGCGTGATGTTGAACAGCGTGGTTCGGCCCTTCCACTGGATGCGCGACAAGCCGTACGCAACCAGCGAGCTCGAGCACAAAGTGCCAATCACCGAGAGCAGCGCGACCAAGAGCGTATTGCTCAAGTAGGTGAGGAAGGTGATGGTCTTGCTGCGGTCGCCCTTTTTCGTCCACGGGAACGAGGACTTGCCGAGCAGCTCGCTGAGCGGGCGCGCCTTGTCCTTCTCGCTGGCGGTCAGGGCGCGGATCGCTTCCGGGTAATTGCCGAAGACGGGCGACACTTTGCTGTGAACCGCGCTCGGAGCGACGTAAAACACACGCGCTTCGCGCTGCGTGTACTTCGACAAGAACCACTCTTTGACGATCACGTCGTGGCCGGGCACCTGTTGCAGGAGCTTGGCCGGATACATGGCCTCCTCGATGCGATCGGCCACCTGAGTGCGAACCTTCACGCTACCGCCGACGTAGTCGCTCGGGTCGACCAGGAGTTGCTTGCCTGCCTCGGGACCGCTCGTCGGAGTCACCAGCACGCGGTCGGTGCCAATCGGCGCAGGGGGCGTGACCGGGATGGTTTCACCAGCGACGGTCACGAAATTCTGACGCGGCAACCACTCCGGCGGGATCTTACCGACCTGCTCGCGCGGTTGCAGCGAGGTCAAGAGTAGCCAGACCAACGGCACGGTGAACAGCGCTGCCAGGATGACGAGCGGCAAGTGAATGAGCGGGGTCGTGCGAGTGAGCGGGTTCGGGCTTGCCATGACGGAGCCTCAGCGGTCGTACGTGACCCAGCGTTGCGACAGCTTGGTCGCAGCGAAGGTCAACACCAAGATCACGATGAACAGCACCCAAGCCATGGCCGAGGCGTAACCCATGCGCAGATCTTGAAAGCCGACGTTGTACAGATTGAGCACGTAAAACAGGGTCGAGCGCTCGGGCGCGCCCGTCGACCCGGTCATGATGAAGGCCTGTGTGAAGGCCTGAAACCCAGCGATGATGCTGAGCACTACGTTGAAGTAAATGACCGGCGATATCATCGGAATGGTCACGTTGAACAGGCGCTTGAAGTAGCCCGCACCGTCGATGATCGCGGCTTCGTACAGCGACGTAGGCACGTCCTGCAAACCGGCGAGGTAGACGACCATCGCGTTGCCCGCGCCCCACACCGCCATCAGCACGATGGCGGTTTTTGCCCAAGCCGGGTCGGCGAGCCAGGCCGGACCCGTGATGCCCAGGTGATGCAAGCTGGTGTTGATGATGCCGCTTTGGCCGTTGTACATCCACAGCCACAGGATGCTGCCTGCGACGACCGGCATCAGCGAAGGCAGGAAGAACAGCGTACGGTAAATGCCGAGGCCTTTGACCTTGGAGTTGAGTAAGAGCGCCAAGGTCAGCGAGGTGACCATGCCGAGCAGCACGGAGCCGGCGGCGTAATAAGCCGTGTTGTATAGGCTCTTCCAGAACAACGGGTCTTTCATCAGATCGACGTAGTTGTCCAAGCCGATGAACACCGGCGGCAAGAGCACCGAGTAGTCGCACAGCGAATAGTAAAGGGCTGCGCACAGCGGATAGATCAAGAATACCGTGAGGCCGATCAGCCAGGGCAGGCAGAACAACAGGCCGTTCCTGCGATTGGTGCTTTCCAGCGACCTCACTTTCCGTCCCTCCGAGCGAGAATGCGGCGGTTGCGATCGAGCGCGGCTTGCATCTTCGTTTGCACGTCGTTTAGCGCCACTTCCGGGGTTTGCGTCAGGTTCTGAATCAGATCCACGGCATTGCCCAGCTCGCGGTTGTATTCGTTCCAGATCCCGGTCTGCGGGATCGAAAAGGCGTTCTTGCTCATCCCGAGCTCTCGAAACAGGCGAATATAAGGGTTCGGGTGTACGCGCCAGAACTCGTCACTGACGTTCTTCAGGGGCGTGAACTTCTGCTGACCGAGGCACAGCTTCTCCAGCACCGATTGCTGAGTGACGTACTTGATGAACTCGAACGCCTCCGCTGGATGCGGTGAGTCCTTCGGAATCACGAGCACGTCCGCGTCGGCGGTGGTGGTGAAGGCGAGCTCGGGGTGCGCGGCAGGGTAAGGGAAGGGAGCGGCTCCCCACTGCAGGCCGGGCGCGTACTTCTCGATGAAGTTGTGCATCCACACGCCTTGCAGGACCATCGCCACCTTGCCCGACAGAAACGCATTCTGCGGGCTGGCGAAGTTACCGAAGCCCGAGCGAAAGCGCTTGGTGACGCCGATGCCCAGGTTCTTGGAATACGATGCGACCCAGTTGTAAGCCTGGATGTTTCGCGGGTCGGCGGCGGTGATTTTCTCGGGACCGTCGACCAAGTTGCCGCCGAAGAAGTAGCCCCAACCGTACGACCACCAGCCCGGCTCGCCCGGTAAGAAGCCCGCCTGAATCAAGCGCTTCTGCGACTCGGGCACGTCCGGCAGGTAGCCTGTTTCGATCTTCTTCTCGCCGTTCGGGAGCGTGACTTCCCACTTGGTGAGCTTCTGCGAGAAGGTGTCCAGCTCTTCGATGGTCGTTGGCGGGTGCTCTGGATCCAGTCCTGCTTCTCGAAACAGCCGCTTGTTGGTGAGCAGGGCGATGGACGCAGGGACGATCGGCACGGCCCAGGTCTTCCCGCGGTATTCGCCGAGCTTCATGTAGTGCTCGATGTACGCGGAGCGGTCGAAGCCGGCTTTGCTGAGCATCGGCCCGAGATCGGTGAGCGCGCCGCCGTCCGCGTAGGCGGCGACGTAGAAGCTGTAGTTGCCGGCGAGATCCGGGGGGTTGCCGCCGGCGATCGCGATCAGGAGCTTTTGCTCGACGTTCGAGATAGTGACCTTCTCGACTTCGATTGGCGCGTAGCTCGCATCCGTCTTGGCGTGAGCGACTTCCTTGGCATTGAAGTCGTCGATCACGGCGTCCATCGCCTCGCCTTCGAAGCCGGTCCACTTTTCCCAGTAGGTGATGTGGCGGGGCGCTTGCTTGTTTTCGCTGGCAGAGCAGCTCGAGAGCAACCCCAACCCCACCGTCAGCAACGCTACCGCGGCTGCCGGCGTGCGCAAGGCACCTGTATTTCGTGCACCCCTTCGGGTATCTCGAGGCGAGTCGGTCATCTCTTGATCCGGCGTTCTAGCCGAAACCCGCGCACGCGGTTGGACTTTTCCAATATTTTTGGGCCACAGAGGACCGCCGAACAGCCATGAAAAAAGCGGAGGAATTCGGGGTCGCGGCCCCCAAACCCAGGCCCTTTCACCGAGATCTCGGCCGCTGACGCCCGGCGCGCCACGTCACGCGAGGCTGACTAGTTCGAGCACTGAGTCGCGCGAATGTCTTTGATGAACGCGTCGGGCTCGAGCCAGACGCCGCTCGCAAAGTAGTCGTAGTTGCGGGTGAGCCCGGTGCCTTCGCCCATGTCGTTCCAGGTGGCGATGACCGTGATTTGCGAGCTCGCGGACTCTTGCAGGCGCGTCTTCAACAGCGACTCGTCCTTGAAGAGGCGATCATTGGCGGTCGCGATCTGCCCTTCGTGATCGCGCCCGAGCGAGTCCCACTTGGGCATGAAGTGGTCGAGCTTCACGCCCTTGATCGTGTTGTCACTGATCGCGCCGCTGTTGAAGGTGTCCCACTTGAAACGCCCGTCCGCTTGGTTCTGCATGTCACTGTCTTGGAAGTACGCTTCGTCCACGGCCACGAACGGGGAGACGCCGAACTCGGTTTGAAACAGCGTGTGCAGTCGGGCAACCACGGCGGCGGACTGATTCGCCGGGGTCAGCGTCCCGGCGTTGTAGAAGTAAATCAGCGGCCGCCCGTTGTAGAGGTACCAATTGTCCTTCTTCACCCGCGAGAAGAATGGCTTCCACTTGGCGTCGAAAATGGCTTGCGCTGCTGCTACGGCGTTGCTGAGGTCAGGGGCTTTGGCGAACACGCCGCCGGCGTGCCCCCAGGTCGACGTGTCGTCGAACAGGCCGATCTTGACGACACTCTGGGTGTCCGTCAGCGCTTGGTCGAGCTGAGCGAGCGGGTCGACCGAAGCCGACAGATCTGGACCGTAGGTGTTGAGCAAAAAGAACTGCACGCCGGCGTATGCTGCGTCCCGCAGCTCGCGTCGCCAAAAACCTGGATTCTTCGGGGCGTACACGCCGCTCGGTGCAGCGCCAAAGGAGAGCAAGGGGCTGACCGTAGCCATGCCCTCGGCGTGGGTGTTCGCCCAATCCATCGTGCAGTTCACGCCGCCGGGGCAGTCGTTGAAGAACATCAACACGGCGCCGACGTCTCGCGTTCCGCTGCGCATGCAGGGCTCGCCGAGATCTGCTTGCGCGAGCCAGGGGTCGGAGTAGCTGAGGCTGCAATCGAGGTTTGCGGCCTTGCACAGAGACAACACGACATCGATACGCCGCACGTAGCTCACGGTAGTGAGCTGTGTTACCCACTGCGCTTCGACGTCAGCGGACGGCGGAGTGCCGTTTACCTGACAATAGGCAGCGGTCACGAAGGAGTCCGCGGTATTGCCCAGATTCACGTCGACCGGGTTCGCCTTGGCGCAAGCGCTGACGTCGAAGTCTGGGCGGATCTCGAAATCAGTGCCGAGGACCACGCCCGTCGCACCGGCGGCGCCCTCGCCGGCTGCGGCGTTACTGGAGCCGCTGGTGTCCGTCATGTCCGAGGGGTCGTCCGAGCCGACGCCGCAGGCCGCCATCGTGAGCAGGCCCAGCAGCCCGACGGCGATCGAAGCCTTTTTCAAACTCGCAGCAAACGCACGCGACATCCGCTCAAATCACTTGATCCACTCGAGATCGCCGATCGAAAAATCCCAGGGCATGGCGCCCTTGGACGTCAAGTTCAGGCCGATGATGGTCCTCGGGTCGAGCTTCGCCTTGGGTGAGCCAAAACCGGACTGGTGTAGCTTGTCCCAGGTGAACTCGTAGGTCTTTGGTTCGCTCGTCAGGTTGATCACGACGGCGTAGTGGTCGTAGCACTTCGTGCACACGCCGAAATCCGGCATGGTCACGACGGTTGCCAGACCCACGTGCATGGGCGTACTGCCGGACGCCTTGAAGCGGATGCCCTTGAAGGTCGACGCGTCCACCGGCTTCAGCATTTGATCGCCGACGAAGTTCAGGCCGATGCCGCCACCCCAGTCCGTATACATCTTGCCCGTCGTGTGCACGAGGCCGTCTTTGGTGACCGACGGAAAATCGCTGTTGGTCTCGGGCGTCATCGAGCCTTTGGGGCTGTGATCATTCATCACGAACCAGCTGCCCGGGGGATCGATGTTCACGACGGCCGCGCTTTCCGTGTCGGTGATGGCAACTGCGCTCGGAATGACGCCTGGCGGAACCGGAACCTTGGTCACGTCGTTGGCTGACGATGACGACGAAGAGGAATCCGACGACGCGGTGCTCGACGAACCATCGGCCGAGCACGGCGGCGGACCCGCAATACAGCCGGTCACCACGCCAAAAGCCACCACCAAACCAGCGGGCACCCGAAGTTGGGTCTTGTTGATCATCACGCTCCGCAACATGTTCATACCTCGTTGACACCCTGATTCTAGAGCAAGTTACTTGACCGGCGCCGGCTCCGCGCAGCGCCCACCGATGCACAGGTTGGTCATGTCGCAACAATCCTGGTTGGTGGTGCACGGCTCGTCGATGTTCGAGCAGGTGTTGGCTGGTGGCGGAATGCACTGGAGCATCGGAGCGCCCGTGGCGTCGTTGCCGTTTTGGCGGCAGTAGCCGTCGCAGCAGTCTGCACCGGACTCACAGCTGGCGCCCATCATCTGGCAGGGAGCCAGAGCCGCGTAGGCGCGCATGTTGGCCGATTCGATTTCCTGGCCCGGCAAGTAGAAGGCGGCATGGCTGGGGTCCGGCTTCATGCCGTGGTCCACGTCGATGGCGGCGACCCACAGCTTCTTCCGTTGGCTGGGAGCGGCTCCAGTGCCCCACGGATCGAACAGCGGGTTGTCACCGGCGATGACGGTTGTCTTGCGGCCGGGCGCGATGGTGTTGCCGTACACGCGGCGGCTGGTGAACACGACCCAGAAGTAGCCGCCGACCGCCACTGGCATCATTGTCGGCTCGTAGTCCATCTGACCTTCGGCGGTTTCGCCGTAAGGTAGGTTGGTGGTGCCCGTGGCGTCGCGGCCGTTGAGCGCGTTCAGCTTCTTGACGGTGCCGTCGAGCTCGGCGAGCCGAATTTCGCCGTACTCGGCGCCCGTCGCTGCATTCGCGTCGCCGTTGAATACGTTGGAGTCGAACGAATCCCCCTCCTGGTAAACGACGCCGGCGCTGTCCGGTGTGAACGACGGCCAAGACAGCACCTGCAGCTCGGGTGCGCCGAAAGCCTTGGTCGCTGCTGCCGACCACATGTCGGTGGTGTTGGTGACCAAAGCCTTCAGGCCGGAGAAGGTCGACGTGCCGTCGAAATCCATGATCCCGAGCTGACGCATCGGCCACTTGTCACCGTTGACGAAGACGAGCTTCTTGCCGTCCGGCGAGAACGCGGGGGACTGTGCGTACTCGACCGCGGCCGCGAGCGACGGCGAAGCGATGTCGGCACCTGTCGAGGTGTCGATCAGACCCGAATGATAACCGTCTGTCGCGCCTGCGACTTCGCTTCCTACGCGCAGGCCGTGCGGAAGCTGGGGTGGCCAAGCGTTGAAAGGGACGCCGTTGGTCACTGCCTTGCTGCCGTCCGGCGTCAGGGCAGCGAGCGCCATGGAAGTGCCCGTCGTGCCGGTGGCTCGCGCGGTTGCCGTACCCGCGGCAGTCAGGTTGTAAGCGGAGCTAGAAGTGGGGATGACGAGGTCCGGTCCAGACGCTGCCGTCAGCACATTGCCGCTGGCGCTGATGGAGTGGCAGACCACGCAGCCCTTTTGCACGACCTTTGCGGTGCCGCTGGGCGCGACGCTCAGGATGCCGCCACCGTTGGCACCTGTCCCGGTGAGCACCGAGTTGTACGTGCTGTAATAAATCAGGCCTTTGAGCGAGGCCTGCGCGATGCGCCATTTTTCAGTGAGCGGACCGCTGACGGTCGTGCCAGTGCGCTTGCTGACGGCGACGACGACGTCGTCCGTGGCGCCGGCAGTCAGAGTTAGGCCTTTCCAGACTGGCGCAGGGATGCCAGTGCGCAGCGGCGACGTGCCCAGCGCATAGCCCTGGTAGCTGAAGTTGGTCGTGGTGATCTTTAAGTACGTGACAGTGCCCGTGACCGGCGTGGCTGGGATGGCGACGCCGTCGCCAAACTGAAGGCTTGGCGCGGCCAAGCCGCGCGGAAACACCGTGCCGTCGTACGGATACAAGAATTTGAACGTCGGGTCCGCGGGGCCGCCCGCTCGAAGCGCCGTGACGTCGGCGTCGGCGAGGTTTGCCGCGTTGTCGACGATGTCGACGTTGATCGTGAGCGTGGCTTTGATTTGCCCTTTGCCGACGAGCAAGCTGATGTTGACCGTGCCGCCAGTGTAGCCGTTGGCCTGGAACACACCGTCCGCGCCGACCGAGCCGACGCGCGTGTCGTCGGTCGTCCACGTGCCGGTGACGGGCGAGCCGTCCATCGTCGTAGCGGTCAGCTTCACGTCCTTGGTCGTGCCCGTGACGGTGATCACGTTGCCGCCATCGACTGCGATCATCCCGCCGGAGACGACGGGTGGCCCGCTGTCACCCGTGACGATCGCGATCGAGCCAGCCATGCTGGTGATGATGCTGCTGCCGTCACCACCGCTCGGGTTGCCGTCACCGCCAGTGCCGTCGGAGCGCCCCGGCGATGAGCCATTGGCTTTAGTGCTGCAAGCAGGTGCAGCCGCGGCGAGCGCTAAAGTGACAGCAAGCCAACGCATGGCGAATCCTTCTCACCCGACTGCGGGTGATCCTATTCACGTGTTGCCCGAAGATTGCGACTCGCAGTCCTCGCGTACAGAAAATCACAGCCAGGTGCCCTGGTCGGCGCTATGAATTCGGCTGGAAAAGCGACCAAAAGCCGTTTGCGCGTGTGACTAGAACGTACCACGCAGTGTTTCGCCGGCAACAAAAAACGTGGTCAAATTACAAGGTTTACTGGCTGCGTCGCTTTCGCGCGCAGCTCAGTAAATGCCGGGAATTGACCGTGATTTGCTTTGACTTGTGATTTTCTAAAGTCATAAGTTCTAGTGGTGCGACTCACTGCTCCGTCCCACACACAGAGTCACTGCTCCGCACTTCGAGATTGCCAATCACCGGGCTCAGAGCCCGAAGATCATGCGCTTTGTGCGCGCGCAGAAGCAGGCAAGGGCTCGCTGAGCTCGCCTCTGAATCGCGGGTAGACAGTGCGTGTCGGAGTCGACTCGCCGGCGCGCTGCGCGTCGATGCACGCTTTTGCGGCCAGGAAGATCTCCCGAACGTCGAACCCTAAATGCTCCACTCCTTCACCCAGTCCGATCGGTCGTGGCCAATTGCAGTGGCCGAGCACGTACACGTCGCGTTGTGGCTCGACCTTGGCACGCTTCAAACCGCGCAGCAGCGGCTCGATCAGGTTGTCGTCGGTGACGAACACGGCATCAGGCTTGTCTGCGCGGTCGAAGAGGAGCTCAGTCACGCGCTCGCAACCAACGACTGCGACGTGCAGCGGCCAAAGCTGGCTTTCAGGCACGCCTTGCGCCTTCAAGCGGGCTTCCGCCGCCTTCAAATTGGGCTCGTGCGGCGACATGACCGCCAAGCGCTTGCCCTTCTCCATGAGCCGCGTGCACGCTCGTTCGATCAGCGCGTCGAAGGCCAAGCTGACCAGCCCGGCGTGCGGCAGCGGCGCCCAGATCGCGGCGCGCGGCAGGCCCGGCTTTTCGAGCGCGGGCAGCTGGTACACCGTGGAAGAGTTCATCAACAAGAGCCCCGCCGCGGAGCCCTGCTCGACCACTTCACAGAGCAGTTGGTAGGCGGGGTTGTTGGCGCGTCCGTCTACGCCCACGAGCGGTACGACCTGACCCGCAATGCCGGTCTCGCGCCGTTCGATCAGGTCCAAGAACGTGTCCATGAAGCTGGTCCACTCGAGCGATCCGGGCTGCTCGCTGGTGACCCACAAATAACGGTTGTGGTGCGGAAAGCGCTCTGCAACGAATACTCCGCGCGCGCCCTTCTCGCTCACCAGGCCTTCTTCACGCAGCGCGTCGAGCACGCGCGCCACCGTCGGCCGCGTTACTTGGAATTGCTCCATCAGCGCGTCGTACGTGGGCAACTTGGCGCCCGGAGCCCGCTGTCCAGACAGGATCTCCTCTCGCAGGACGAGCGCGATCTGTTCAGCTTTTCGGGAGGGCATAGGCGCCTTTCACGCGATCGATTTACTCTAGCATCCTCCCTTAGGGAACGGGAACGAGGTCTCCAGCATGACCCCACGACGACCGAGCAATTCTCGCAGAGCACCGCGGCCAATGCGCATTTCATGGCGACCCCGCAGGATTTTTGAGATGGCCGTCGTCTTGGGGTCGCTGGCCGGTGCAGGCTGCGCGTTTTCCGGACCCGCGCCGGCTGACGCTGCCACGGCTGCTGGCAGCTCGGCGCCCGCTCCGAAGAAGTCGCCCGCGCTGCAAGTTCCCATCCCCAGCGCGGACGAGACTGCACCGTTCAAGCTCAAGCCGGACTGGACTGGCCCGTGTGCGAAGGCGGACAAGGTCGACGTGAACCTTGGACACACC